>Ga0184615_10001830_pt1 | contig 11454 bp, 10 predicted proteins | sample PLM4_65_coex_FD_133134 | JGI IMG/M metagenome (GOLD analysis project Ga0184615, IMG submission 133134) | Groundwater sediment microbial communities from an aquifer in East River, Colorado, USA - PLM4_65_coex | ecosystem: Environmental > Terrestrial > Soil > Riparian zone | place: USA: East... | reverse complement strand
TGGCCGCGTTTGGCCGTGGCCCGCCAATGAATGTCGCCGATTGAGTCACCGGGGATGTAGAGGCGCAGCTTCTCGAACTCTCGTCCCTGTCCCACCTGGCGAGCCGGCCTTACCAGGGCGGTGTTGCGATTGAGGAACAATGCCGCCAGCCGCTTGCGTTCCTCACGCAGGTTGGGATAGACCCGAAGCCTCGTCCCGGCAGGAAGAGAGGCCTGGGCGTACCAGAGCCCCAGAGGGGAGAGGACCCTCAGCCGACATTGTTCAAGCAGGTGAGTGCCTCGCCGGCTGGCAGTCAGCGGCCACTCGCCCCTGACCGCCAGCTGCTCGCCGGGCAGCTGCACCGGGTACTCCGGGTAGGGAGAGGTAACCCTCTTGGGGAGTTGCAGGCCGATCACCAGGGATCGCGGCGCACCGCTTAAGTTGCTGACCGTGAAGGGTAGCACTGCCTGGCGGTCGCGGCTCAGATTGAGCCGCTCGGGGAACTCCACATTGATCCCCCGACGGTGCCGCTCGGCCAGCCATGCATCAGCGCCCCCGATGGCGCAGAGGAGCAGGCAAACCACGGCCAGAAGAGAGCCGCTGTTCGGGAGCATGGCCGAAACCAGGGAGGAGGGGAGCACGATGGCGGCGAACAGGCGCACTATGCGGGAGCTGGGCACGATCAACGCGGTACCGCCACATCCTGGAGTATCGAGTTGATGACCTCGGCGGCGGAAAGCCCCTCGATCTCGTAATCGGGCTGCAGGATCAGACGATGGTCCAGCACCGGCCCTGCCATCAGCTTCACATCGTCCGGAATGACGAAGTCGCGGCCTGAGATTGCGGCACAGGCCCGGGAGGCCAGGATCAGGGATTGTGTCGCACGCGGTCCGCCCCCCAAGAGCACGCTGTGGTGGCTGCGGGTGGCCCGCACCACGTCCAGGGCATAGGCGGCGATTTCCTCCCGCACGGTGAGTTCCTGCAGGCACTTCCGCAGAGCAACCAGGCCGTCGGCGCCGACAACGCACTTGACGGCATCGGTGGCCAGGAGTTCCTCGGGAGGGTCGGGCCCAAGGGTGCGCCTTACAAGATTCATCTCGTCGTCCCGGTCCGGCTCCGACATGGCGATCTTGAGCATGAAGCGATCCTTCTGAGCCTCGGGCAGGGGATAGGTTCCCTCGAATTCGACCGGGTTCTGGGTGGCGAAAACCGTGAAGCTTGCAGGCAGGGTATAGGTCTTGCGGTCGATGGTCACCATCCGCTCCTGCATGGCCTGGAGAAGCGCCGACTGGGTCTTGGCCGGTGCGCGGTTGATCTCGTCCGCCAGCAGGAAGTTGCAGAAGATCGGACCGGGGTTGAACACGAACTCGTTCTGTTTCATGTTGAAGACATTGGTACCGGTGATGTCGGCAGGCATCAGGTCGGGCGTGAACTGAATTCGGCCGAAGCGCCCCCCCAAAGTCTTGGCCAGGGTACGCACCAGAAGGGTCTTGCCCACACCGGGCACCCCCTCGATCAGGGCGTGCTGGCCGGTCAAGACCACCATCAGGACCCGGTCTATCACCTCCCGCTGTCCGATGATGACCTTGCCGACCTCGGTCTTGATTTTTTCCAGGAGATCCACCAACTGCGTCAATTCATTGCTCATTAGATTTCCTCTCGTATGCGCAACTCTGTAAGGATGAGGTTATAGTCCCCCCTGGGAAATAGGGGATGAAATCGTTGGCTCACACAAGCCTTTTCTTCTCCAGTATCCGCGCAATCTCCCTGTAACGCGCAAGAGGGTTGCGCTTGCCGGCCGACCGGGCTGCCTCGTCGGATACGATGGCCCGGACCTGCTCGCCCAGGGCGGGATTGTTCCTGAACTCACGGGAAAATGAGCGCGACCACTCGCGGAAGCAGGCATTGAGGAGCTCTCCCGACGCGATATTGCGCCGCAGAAGGTTAACCAGGCCGCTGAAGTTGTCACGCACGCCAAACTCTGCCTGCTCCTTCTCCGGAGCAGCCATGGCGACAAAGGGGACCGCGCTCTTCCAGACATAAAGAGCTGCCAGTGCCATCAGCGCCAATAGAAAGGGGACCAGCCGGTTTTTTTTGATCAGTGCCATGACACCGGGATTGTCGTAGACCCCCAGGTGGGATTCATCGAACAGGGCCGTGCGGCCGGCACCCTGCAGCCAGGCCAGGAGCCCCGGACAGCGGTCGTTGCGCAAGGCCTCGTTGCTTAACAGATATGATTCGGCCAGAAGAAGTATGCTCCCCTTGCCTACCGCACGCTCCAGGACAATAGCCCGTTCACCGTAATTATAGACCGGTCGCCAACCTTTCCCGTCACCTTTGAAATTATGCGGGGAGTGGAGCGGGATGGTGGGGGGAAGCCCTGAAGCGGGGGCCGACAGGGATGCTCGGGGGCGGGTTTTGACAGGGCCGACCGGCGGGTCGAACGTGCCGATCTCCAGCCCCCATACGCCGCCCCGGCCGGCGCGGGATTGCGCTGCGTCAGCCCTCTTCGTCCGCTTGTCCCGAGAGGCCTCATCATCGGTTTTATCCTCTTTTCCCCTGGCAGCGGATGGCCTCCCCTTGACCATCCCGAAGGCGATCACCAACCGGTTTCCTTCCCCGGCCAGGGCCTCAAGTTTCCTGACCTGTTCGTCCGAGGAAGCATCCAGAAGCTCCTCCCCGGCCCCCATGTAGTAAATGGTCCCACCCTGGAACCCCTTGAGCCTGTCCAGGTCGCGGAAGTTCCTCCGGGCATCCAGGCCGGCCGAACGTTCCAGGGCCATGAAGAGCGCCTTGCATCCCAACGGGTCGCTGCGCAGCGAGGAATAAGGGGGAAACACGTCACCATTCTCGAAACGGAGCGTGAAGAGACGCAAGAGGCCGAAGGCAGAGAGGAGGACCACTGCGATAAAGGCTATGATGAGGAGCTTACCCTTTCCGAACACCGGACACGATCCTTTCGTAGTTGGCCGTGAAGGTCTCGACCGTCCCCGGCTCCAGCATGTGCATTCCGTACCAGGCCCGTTCAAACAGGGCCACGTTGCGGGAAAATGAGGCAGCCACCTCTGGCAGGGCATGGCTGAAGCGCACCAGCTCCCGTTCGTAATCGCGGTTGGACTTGTAGCAGGCGATGGCGATCAGACGTTCCTGCGCCAGAAAGGCCAGGCAGGCCAGGTAGAGCGCCCGCAGACCGAGACGCAGCTCCCCCCTGGCCAAAAGCTCCCTGGCCATGGCGCTCCAGCGCTCTTCCGAGAGCTCGTCGGCCTTGACATTCTCGTCACTTAAATCCGGTTCCATGACCAGGGGGGGAAGCACGGCCACGGGGTCCGCCTCCCGTCTGCGGCGGAGCTGCCGCCAGAGGCAGACCCCGCCCACGGAGAGGAAGATCGCCAGGAGCCCGTACATGAGGGGGAAGACGTAATCCCTGAACCCGAATACGTTTGAGGCGCCCTCCATGCCGGGCTTGAACCTGGGCAGGATGTCGGCCAGCCATTCCAGAAAGCGCTTGATCCATTGTCCGGCATAAACGGCCCACTCCTTGACAAGATCGATGACCGAACGGAGGAAACCGGGGAGTTCGTGCTTCTTTTGTGCGGTACGGGGGAGGCGCCATGCGAATTCCGGCCCGCCTATCACCTGTTCTATGGTCTTGTCCAGTTTTTGGGTGCTTACAGCCGGGGATGCAGCGGCCGCCCCTGCGCCGGTATAGTCTGCCATGGCGGGAGGAATGCCCGTGAGGAGGAGAGCACCGGCCAGGATAAGTGCAATGATCCCTGCACCGTGTGAACACTTTTCCTCCTTGAGTTCGGCCAGCAGGTCGGCCCCGATTGCAAGGGATTCCCCGTAATGGCAGCGGAGCAGATACGCGCTCTTGACAAGCGGATCGACGCAGATATGGGTGAGTGCGGCAATGGCAGCCCAGAAGGTGGAATTGAGCAGGAATAGATTACTGCGGGTAAAGAGCGATTCCACCCCGAACAGGGTCTTCAGCAGCCTGGGAAGGAAGAAGGCGCCGATGCATAGGTTGGCAAAAACCATCAGGCCGAGAAGGAGAAAGATAAAGATCAGGATGTGGTTCTGTCCCTGCCAGAGCAGCGCCTGGCGCTGCGCCTTGCCATAGACCCGGCGGAGATCCGGTCCGCCGCCGATTACGGTGATGTTCTGGAAAAAGGCAAAACACCAGCCAAAAGGGAGAGTAACAAGAAGGGCCAAAGGCATGACCAGAAGGCTCCAGGGTTGGAATATCGCCTGAGCCATGGCAGTACCTGTCGCCTGCGGAGTGTCGGAGCCGTTCAGCACCAGCCGGGAAAGCCTTCCGCAAAAGCAGGCCTGCCAGTACTTCATCCAGACGAAAAGCAACGCCAATCCCAAGGAGGCACCTGCCAAGTGGCCGTCGGCATCGGCGTTGCGGCTCATGTCCGCCCAGAAATAAAGGGTCGCCAATACAAAGGGGAGTGTACCCAGGTAGTAGAAGGCCATGATCTCCGCCGGTGCGCGTCGCAACAGTGAGGTGGCCTCCTCGATCAACTCCAGCGCCCCGATCCCTTTGCAGCGGGGAGTCCCGGCCTTCTTCATCGATCCGCCCCGGCTGGACTCCAGAGAGTCCCCTCGTGGAAACTGGACGGCAAATTGAGAAGCGCACGTCCCATCAGGAAGAAGACCACCCAGAGGACAAGCACCCCGGTCAGCAGCTGGAATGCCCGCACCATCCCTGACAGAAACCGCCCCTTGCGGCGGGGCGCCTCGCCCGGCAGCAGGCAGCGGGCACAGATCATTCGCCCGTCATGTTCGACAATGCACTCCCGGCAGTAGAATTTGCCGCAGACGGGACAGCGGGCCACGGCCTCCCGCAGGGCATGGTTAAAACAGCGCTTGGCAGAGATCGTGCTCACGGCCGGCGCCTTTCAATGCTGCGCTTTTCACTGCCGAGGGCGATCAGCCCGGCAATACCGATGACGGCGGTGACGACGGCGAAGGCGAGGAGAAAGGTGGCAAAGGAGGGATGTTCGGCCGGTTCAATGGCCGCGTAGAAGTCGAATAGCTGATACTGCGTAATGCCGGGCTTGATCTTCCCGATATTCAGGAAGATCATGAAAAAATAGCCGATCACCGACCCGGCCATCATTGTGGCCAACCCTCCCCAGGTCAGCCATTTGGCCGGGGAAGCCACAGGGCGAACCTTCTGCTTGGCCAGGACGATGATCGCCAGGCAAAGAAATGTAATTTCGACAAAAGTGGAAAGGATCACCAGGGCCTTGGAGTTGTGGAGCATTTGCAGGAGGGAAAGCCCTGCGTCGGCGATGAGGAGCAGAAAGGCTGCCCGGTGCAGGCCGCCACGATAGGGGGAGATCGTGTTTTCCGCCACAGGGGGCGCAGAGGCTGCACCCTTCAAACCTAACGCGGCCGGAGAAACGGCTGGAGGCGTATCAATGTACTTCCCGGTAAGTTCGATAATCTCCTCCCTTGTGATCCCCCCCTGGAGCTGGCCGATGATGGGCCGCAGGCTGTCCAGTACCTTTCTAACGCTCCTTATCCGGTCGAGGGCGTGCAACTTCTCGATGCCGACCGGCGTCCGTACCTGGCAGTAACAGGTCGGACCGCGGAAGAGGTTCCAGAGCAGGAGGAGCAGGAAGAAGACGCCGAATATACCCGCGGTGACGCTGACCGGGGAAGGGCCATTCTCATAACCGCCAATGCCTGCGAACAGGCTGATGCCAACCAGACTCCCGGAGACGGCGTTCAATACCTTTCCCCAGGAACTTCGGCGTGTGACGATCGCCTGGATGTCCTTGAGATAGTAGCGGGCGTACTCCTCGGAATACCCGTTGGACTCCACGGCCAGCAGATGGTCCTCACCCCGCCAGAGAGTATGCCATTTCCCCAGGCCGCACCTGCTGCTGGCCAGACGCTTATATTTCATAAAATTTCCTGTTCATAGCGCCAGCCTGACCAGGAGCACTCCCCATCCCGCAATCTGGGCCAGAGCGATGACGATGGCCAGAACGTATCGGACCCTGCTGCGGGGGAGGATGCTGCCCGGCCTCTTCCAGTTGTGTATGGCAATGTAGATGGCGATGGGTGCGGTGACAACGGTGACGAAGAAAAAGAGCATCGGCAGGATGGCCATGGAAAGAGCCAGACTGTCATGGAGGGTGCGCCGGGTCACAAGCTGCTCGATCTCCTCGTTATGGCGTCCCTTGTCGATACAGGAAGGACAAAGGCACCTTCCTGCCAGTTCGGTCTCGCACAGTGTACAGAGAAATCGTCCGCAGGCGTTGCAAAGGGTGGCTGCCATCTTTTGCGGATGATAAAAACAGCTCGCCTCGCCAGTGGCGGTCAAGGCCTCGCCGCTTCTCACCACTTCAGCACCGCGAAACAGGGCGGGAAAGACCTCAATCCCCAGCCGGGCGCCGCAGTTGCCGCATCGGAAATCCTCCCCCGAATTAAACCGCTCCCCGGCCAGGGGCATGCCGCAACCGCTGCAGGACACCGAGGCGGGGCCCAGAGCTGTGAGGGTCACTTGTAGACCACCCTCGTATTGCAGATCCTGTCGTGGAGCGCCCTTTTCTCATCATCAAACAGCACCATCAGGTAGCCGATCAGGAGGATCATGCTGCTCAGGAACTCGCCGAAATAACGACCCACGCCCCGCATGACACTGATCTGATTGCCCTCAGGGGAGACCACTTCCAGTCCGCAGGCCATCTTGCCCGGCGTGGCACGGTAGGTGCCGAGGAAATAGCCGCTGTAAGCGGCCCCGATACCCATTTGCAGGATAGACAATAACACCGTGGAAGCCAAGACAACTTGAGGCGACGTTTTTGGAAGCACAATTCCCACCGCCATGGTGATTAGCAGACTGACTACCCACAGGATCAGCCCGTCCAGGATCTTGGCGCCAAGCCGGATGCCGAAACCGGCGTAGCGCATCTCGCCAGGCCGCGGTTTTCCCTGGGCCAGCATCTGCACGTATCCCGGCTTACAGGTCGCGCATACCCATGATGTCCCGAAGCGGACCATCTCGTTCCTGGGAAACCGGCTGGAGCAGACCGTGCAGTTAGCCATCGCTGTTATTGTGGCCTGGGGAGCAGGCGAAGCCGGTATCGATGGCGGGTTTGAGGGAGAAGCAGGCGCGGCAGCCTCGGCGATGAGAGGAGGTTGAATTGGCGGAGGAGAAGGAGAAGAGCAGGCTGCTTCCTGAACGACTTCTCCGAGCGGTTCTGAACCAGGACAGCTCCCGATTCCGGGGATTGGAAAGTTCTGCTTGCAGCGGGGACATTTGATGGAGGTCGCCCCGGGGGGAATCTTGGTTTCGTCCATCTGACCGCTGGCGCCACAGTAAACACATTCAACCTTCATAGTCACCTCGCAAGATTCGCATCTTTTGTGCAGCAACGGGCTCAGGTTCCTTATGTAAAAGGAGTCGCAAACCATTGATGCAGGTTGCCCCGAAGGGGCCACTTGTCCCGCATGAAGTCGCGGAAAAAGCATTGAATCCCACGTTAAAAGCAAATAATGTACCAACCCTGATTACACATCGTAACCACATGATTCATATGTGTTAATCATATACGTCGCATTTAATTAGTTTGATTATTTGCGATGTATCGTATGGGAAGTGACGAATAACGTCATACTCGATAAAAACGTTTCCATAATATTTCCGCAGTTTCTCTATTATTTTCAACGCAACACTGCGTAATTGCATCCGCAGCTAATGCCCTACCAGATGTACTCTTTCGCAATTGCGCGCTTTTCGTGGCCGAACAGGACGTGGAAGACCCTGAGCTTTTTGAGCGTGACCGGCGAGAGCGAGCCGAGCGGGATAAAGATGATCTTCTTGTTGAGACGGCTCGCGATCTGGCGGAAATAGCTGCGCGGCGGCCGGGAAGCGGCATAGACCACGTGCTTTTCCGGGGAGTAGTCAAGCGCCGCCAGGAGAAGCACCTCTCCCTTCCCTCTGGCAAAGGAATAATCCTTGTCCGACCAGACGTCGCTCATGCGCCGCGGCGGATAGGCAAGGAGAAATCCCCCGTACTCACAGCGGCAGATGCCGGGGCCGACGATATTGTCTGCCGGCGGGGTGGCGTAAAAGGCCATGTCCGACTCCTGCTCATGCTCCCCAAGCCAGGTCATCAGATAGGGATATTTCTCCCCCTCCCTGTCCATATCGAAGATCACCACTATGCTCCCGACTCCCCCTTTTATACGGAGGTTTTCCCGGACATAGATCCGCCCCTCGTGGAGATTGCGCAGGGTCTCCCGCATGTCGATTCCATCGAGGAGGGAGGTGGAAAACGGTTCCACCCGCGTCTCCTCCTCCGACAACTGCTTCGTCCCCTTCTTCTTCAGGAAACCCCCGTAATTCTCGATCACCAGGTCTTCCGGGGGATAAGAGCAGATGGAGGGATCGTCGAATCCTTCCAGCCATTCGTTGGGACGTTTTTCACGCTTTCGCTTGAGGAAATCGAGATGACCGAGCCCCTTCATTCGCCGCTTCTCCTTTGGGCGGAAGCGGACACGGTGGCTTCCCCGCCAGAGGTCATCGGGATGCAGGCGAATGGTCGGAATGTCGCTTTCTTCCCGCTGCCACTGATAGAAGGTGGCAAGCCGCCAGAGTGCGTAGGCGAAGTTGTCGTCAATGCAGCCTCGGCCTGCTGTCAATAGGTGGAAGAGGCCGGGGAGAAGAAGCCCCTCGATTAGCGCATAGTTGCGGGAGAAGCGGAAAAAGGCGCGCTTCTGCCAGAGGTGGACCATCTCGCCGGTCTCCTGCCGGTAATGGCCGGCTGTTTCCTGGAAGAGCCTGAAGAGGACCCTCTGGCGGTCGGGCATCTCTCCTGCCCTCCCCACATGGCGGGCGCTCCTTAAGATGGAGTTCCGCAGAGCCTCATCTTCAGGCAGCTCCTGCCTGCCGCCGACGATCAGTTCAAGGGCGTTGTACCTCTTGCGCAGGGAAGCCACATCTGTTTCGGGCTCAGCGGGGAGGGGGGAGCGGCGCATCTCGTACACGGCGGAGAGGAACGGGAATTCGCCAAGTATCTCCCGGCAGGATTCCGGGTGAAGATTGAATAGCCGGAGATTGTCGCGCCTCACCCGGCCGAGCGGCTCGGCCTGGGGCGAGTTGAAAAATGATTTTATCCGATCCAGATGATACATGCCGCATACGAAAAGGATCCGTTCATGGCGGCCTGCGAGCTGCTGTAGGCGGAACGCCATCCCCTTTTCCCGGCGCAGGTCTTCCGGATCCGGGAGAACGTCGCGAAAGGCGGCCTTGAACTCACGGTAATATGCGGCCAGGCCGATTCGCTGCACTGCGTAGGAATCGGGGAGCGGCTCATGATGAAGGGGGTATTCGTCAAGATCTAGGTCGACGAGATGAAGCGGGACTTCTTGTTCGTGGGCCTGGCGGGCAGCCTCAACCAAGGGGTCGGCCGGCTCGATGATCAGGTAGACAGTGGACAGGGTATCTTCCTCCGTTTTCCCCTTGAGCATAGAGGCGGAACTGACTTCGTAACTCAAGACAGAGATTTCCGGAAGCCGGGCGATGCCACGCAGGAAAGGTCTTTCCAGTGTGGATGGGAGTTCGACGGCTATACAGTCGGGTCTGACCATCCGCACCGCCTGGCGGACCAGGTGGGCGAATTCCATCCGGTAATGGAGCACCGGCAGGGCATGGACATTGGCGAATTGTTCCAGGTGGATTCTGTGGGGCATGGCGAAACCTTAATTTAACCTCACGACAGATGGGAGATGGAAATGCCCGCGCGTTCCCACCTCATTGCCTGACACATCAGGTTCCCTTCGGGGGATGCATGGGCGACGACAATCCGGACGGCATGCTCTGCAGCCTAATCGTTGCGTCGTGCGGCAAGCTCGGCGGTCAGGTGACGTGTCGTTTCCTCCATGCTGACAACTGTCGCATTTCCCTCCCGCAAAGCCCGCAACCAGGCAGGCGGCAGAAGAGTATGTTCCAGTTTTCGTGCAATGACAATCACGCAAGGCGCATCTGCTGTGAGCATCACTTTCAATACTGACTGTTCGAGCGGTGAGTGAAAACCGCTGATGACCGGGCTTTTGCTGCGCGCCTGCTCGACCGCCCAGTCCATGGCCGCGCGAATTGCAGCGCCTGAACATTGGCGGGAAGCAAAGAAGGCGGTAAGGGGTTGGTTGAGCAGGGATGCGTTCCCGACACCTCGCTCACCACCCTCCAGAGACCAAAAAGATAATGACCGATCTTCTATCATATTGAATATTCAGGTTTATTGCTAATTTTAAAGTTTATTATCTTGCGTGATAGATAATAAAACATCTTGGGTAGCGGGCTGGTCGAGCTTTAAGCAACCACTTCATCTCCCGACTTTCCAGCATGAGCACCCAAAAAAGCTTACCTATCTGGCGATCCGAATACCGTTATTTTTATTGACTTCAGAATTCAAGTTGCTATAGTAAAAACAATCCAGATATCTGGAGGTGGATGGCGCAAGCCATCGGGCCCTTTCGGGCCTTTTTTTTGCTTATAGAAATTTCTTCCCGTAAATCTTCCCGTCTTTCTGGTAGTACTTCCCTTGTAAAATCTTGATAATTGCTTTACCGAAAGGTGGCAATCCCTTTTCCAAAAACCCGTTATCATGGAGCATTTCATTTCGGCTCGGATGGGCCAAGAGATCGGCCAGTTGCAATCCGGCTACGTTGTTCGCCTTTGACTTGACCTTCAACTGCTTGCTGGTCAAAACATTAAGAAACTTCTCAGGAGGAATGTAGTCCGTCCCTTCCTCCCAAAGCTTTGCAAATGACCGTTTAAGGCGCATATCCTCCTTGCCGCCACGTGATTCAGCCATCACGTCACCTTTGGCGCTCTTCTCGTTCAGAAAAAAGTAATAGCGCTCCATCAGGATCGCCAGACAGTAGTGATATGGCTCGTAACGCCAGATTTGATAGACGTCCTTGTGGTTCTTCTTGTCAATGCAAACCGAGATGACGCGATAATCCCATTCCTCCATCAGTTTGAGCATGTCATGGTCAAAACGTTTCTTGACCGCAGTATCCTTGAGAGTATCAAAGGGAGGTTTCTGGTTTACCAACTCCTTGCGGTGGAGGATGATTGGTTCGTCGGGGAGGGAGCGGAAGTACCGTGCTTTCAATTCTTCCATTTGAGGGAAGATAACCGATTGAACATGACCAAGCTCTATAATCACGCCAGTCAGGCTCAGGAAACGGTGGTTAGGATTATCGGAGCTTCCCAGGTCAGGGTTTCCAACTTCATCGATGTAGATTCGGTATTTCATTGCTGGCCTGCTTCAAGTGTGTTAATGAACTTTTGATTGTGCATCGTCTGCTCAATACATGTTTTATTAGACAATCGCGCGACTCTCGTGGCGGCCAGCAGACTGACGATGCGCGTTGCAGCCTGTTCACGGGTGAGGGTGATATCACTCATCGGCGTCCGCCTCCTCGCCGTTCAGGCCAATGCGGTAT
>Ga0184615_10001829_pt1 | contig 11455 bp, 13 predicted proteins | sample PLM4_65_coex_FD_133134 | JGI IMG/M metagenome (GOLD analysis project Ga0184615, IMG submission 133134) | Groundwater sediment microbial communities from an aquifer in East River, Colorado, USA - PLM4_65_coex | ecosystem: Environmental > Terrestrial > Soil > Riparian zone | place: USA: East... | reverse complement strand
CTCCTCCTTCACCAGGATCTTCGTCTCGAAGTCGAGCCCCGCCGAGAAGCCCAGGTACTCGTGCGTCGGCCGCGCGTAGCAGTAGATGCAGCCGTGCTCGCAGCCGCGGTACGGGTTGATGCTGGCGTCGAAGGGAACGTCGGGACTCTGGTTGGCGACGATCGCGCTGCGGGAAGGATCCCGGAAGAACTGGGTGCGCGGTGCCGGAGCCGCCTCTGCCTCGGGGTCCGGCTGCACGAAGTCGGGATCTTCCGCGTAGACGAGGCGCTCGAAGCGGTTGTGCGGATTCGAGGCGGCGCCGCGCCCGTGGATGCTCTGCTCGTGCAGGCTCGCATCGCTCATGCTGGCGAAAGTAAGTCGAAAGTGCTCCGGACGCCAGCCGCGCCCGCTGGCCGCTGGCGGGCACGCCCACGACACTCGCGCGGGCGCGCCGCAGGAGATCCCGCATGAGTCCGCCCGATACCTCCCGCTGCGCCGAGGAGCCCGGCCGCTTCACCCCACGGATCGACCGCGGCGCGGCGAGGCCAAGGCCGACTGCATGCGTGTCTGTCCCTACCACGTGTTCGAGATCCGTCCGCTCGCGGCCGAGGAGAAGCGCGGGCTCTCCTTCGTGGGCCGCCTCGAGGCGTTCGTACATGGCAGCAAGCAGGCGTTCGCGGTCAACGCCGAAGCGTGTCAAGCCTGCGGCCTCTGCGTGAAAGCCTGTCCAGAAAATGCGATCCGGCTGGTCCCCGTCTGACGGCGACCCCCGAGCCTCGATTCGTCGGCATGCCGATTCGAGACCAACGAGTCCGCTCGCGGATCAGGCGGAAGAGCTGGAATGGATTGATCAGCTCGAGGTAGGAGCCGTTGAAGTCCCACGACCAGTAGATGCTGGATGTCGGTGCCAGCACGCTTTCTCGGCCCACCGTCCCAAAGAAACGGCTGTCCTTGGAGTGGTCGCGATTGTCCCCCGCGATGAAAAAGCGCCCGGGCTCGACGAGCATGGGGCCGAAATCTGGCAGGCCGATCTCCTCGGAGTCCAAGACCTGATACTCCCGGCCGTCGAGTGTCTCAGCCAACGCGCGCAGGCGCCGGCCCTCGGGGTCGATGAATTCGCCGGCGTCTGAAGCAGCCGTGCGCTCGACGTCGTTGACTGACAGATGAGCCCCCTTGAACGCCACCAGATCGCCCGGAATTCCCACGACGCGCTTGACGAAATACTCTCGAGGCAATTCTGGACGGAGATCGGCTGGATACTGAGCAGAGCCCTCGCGTCCAACGACCACGACGACGACGTCTCCGCGCTTCGGCTCTCGCGACAGGTATGCGAGCCGATTCGAATAGAAATGGCCGCCAATCAGCATCGTCGGAAACATGGCGCCCGAGGGCATCCGATACGCTTCGCCAATTACTCGATTCCGTAACTCGCGGAGCGACTCACCGATGATCACGGACCCGAGAACGAAAATGACCATTGCGGAAACGAGGGGTACTCTACGAAAGAACCGCACTCGCTCTCGCTCAGCGAGTCCCCGAGCATCGAGCGCGATGGCTACGAAGAATGCGAGTGCCAGAAGCGGCGTTGCGAAAAGCACAGCGGGCGTGACGGGACCAACGACAAACAGGAGCGCGAGCACGACCATGAAGAGCTCGACCAGCACGAAGATGGTGACCGCTCGCACGAGATAGCCGATGTACAATTGGCCCAGTCCGGGGGCCAGGAAGGACGAAAGCACCGCGATCCAAGGCTTGGGCTGGTTCAAGCAAGGCGCTCCTTCCGGCGGCGACCAGAGTACTCAATAGCCGCGGGTTCGTGGTGAGGAGAGAACGGGTTCGTCTACACGTGCCTATGCTTTCGACCGCGGATCTCGCCCCCGGGAACCTCGGCGGTGTCGATGAGTCCCCGCCTACGCCAGCCCACGCTGATAAGCCAGGTGCGAGGCGCTGCGACAGCGGGCGGATCGTGGGACGGGAGCGTTCCCTTGCGCCAACCCGAGAACCACCGCCCAGACGACGCCGGATCCATGCACGCGATTCGGAGAAGCGTGCGACCGCGCTTGGCCTGGTGGCGGCGCGCGTTGAGCAAAACATACGCAATCGCGTTCCGGACCTCGCGCGGCGTGCGCAGAACGCGGACGTGGCAGCGATCGGCAAGCACGCGGCCGGCGCGGCGAAATACCCGGTTCACGCCGCGCGCAAAGCGCGCGGCGATCGCCTTGAGGCCACAAGCCAGATCCCGCGCGCTCCCCGCCTCGACGATCATGTGCACGTGGTCGCTCTGAATGGAGTAATGAACCAGACGAAACCGTCCGCGCTCGCAGGCCTCGTGCCAGCTTCGCTCCAGTTCCGCCACGAGCTTCGCGGTCCGGAGCGGGGGAACGTCCTTCTCCACCTTCAGCGTGACGTGGCATGGATGCCGTGCCGCAAGCGGCGCCCTCCGCCGGTGCGGATCGCGTCGAGAAGGCCCAGGCTTTCGCCCCGCGCCGGCCCGCGCGCCGCCCCAGCACGACCGCGACGCGAGCTCGAGTAGAAGCTGTCGAGATCGCAACGCCACACCCGCGAGTCTCGCACTGCGATGTGTCAGATGCGGTCAGTGCGCAACTCACGCGACTGATCTTGAATTGCGCGATGTTCGTGATTGCACACAGAGTCGCGTTCAACGCTCGTGGGTTCGATCCTGATACATAGGTAACAGGTGGTGGTTCGCACATCGGTGAGTGGGTACCTGGTTGTTCTACGGACATGGGTGACGCATTCACGGGAAAGGAGGAAGCGCCTTGCCCTGGCGGGGGATATCACCCGTGTACCCTGTTGAACGGCTCGCAGCTCGCGCCGGACGCTGGAGTCGGCTCCCGCACCAGAGCCTGAGCCCACCACCACCCTCAAGACCCTCTTCAACAACCCTGAAGCGGCATCCGCGCGCCGCTCCTCAGCGCCCTGCTAGCGGAAGAACACGAACGTCACGAGCGCGAAGATCGGCAGCAGCACGCCGCACGAGTAGGCCATGTAGCCGAAAAAGCTGGGCATGCGCACGCCGTGCGTCTCGGCGATCGCCTTCACCATGAAGTTCGGGCCGTTTCCGATGTAGCTGTTGGCGCCCATCATCACGGCGCCGCAGGAGATCGCGGCGAGTATTTTTGCCGCCTCGGGGCCGCGCGCCAGCAGCTCCTTCAGGTAGCTCCCTTCCAGCGGGATCCCCTCCAGGCCGCAAGCGGTGGCGGCGAAGGTCAGATAGGTGGGGGCGTTGTCGAGGAAGGTGGAGAGCAGGCCCGACGCCCAGTAGAACTGCCACGGATGCTCGAGCCCGAATTCCGAAGCATGCGCGTTGAGCAGCAGCAGGGCAGGCGCCATCGTGACGAAGATTCCCGCGAACAGGACGGCCACCTCGATGATCGGGCCGAAGGCGAAGGCATTGGCCGCGCGATAGGACTCGGGAGTCGCCAGATAGGCGGCGACGGCGATACCGAGCAGCAGCGCCTCCTGCACGCCGAAGGGCCAGCCCGCTCCGGCGCTCCCGAGCCCGTGGCCGGCGGCGAGGATGGTCGCGACCACCGCGCCCAGAAACAGGAAATTGCGTCTACCGTCGATGCGCAGCGGCTCGTGCTGCATCACCTCCTCGAGCTGCGAGCCCGAGCGCTCGGCCTCCTCGCGCGCGAACACGATCTGGTCCCAGACGTTGAAGATCACCAGCAGGAGGCCGTTCACGAGCAACCACTCCTTCCAGAGCTGGAAGGTCCAGCCGAACGGCACGCCCTTCAGGAAGCCCAGGAAGAGCGGCGGATCCCCGAGCGGAGTCAGCAGCCCTCCGCAATTCGACACGACGAAGATGAAGAAGACCACCACGTGGGTCTTGCGCTCGCGCGGCGCGTTCGCGCGCAGGAGCGGACGCACCAGCAGCACCGAGGCGCCGGTGGTGCCGATCGCGTTCGCGAGCACGGCGCCCAGGCCCAGCAGCGCGGTGTTGAGCAGCGGAGTCCCCGAGAGCGAGCCGCGCACGCGGATCCCGCCCGTGATCGCGAAGAGGGCGCCGAGCAAGAGGATGAAGGAGGCGTACTCCCGGGCTTTTTCGAGCAGCTCGTGCAAGCCGGCCTCGCCGTGCGCCAGCAGCAGGTAGAGCGCCACCGGCAGCGCGAAGAGCCCCGCGACCAGGCCCTTGTTTCGATGGGACTCCCAGAAGTGCGGCGTCAGCAACGGCAGGATCGCGATCGAGAGCAGCAGGCCCGCGAACGGGAGCACCGTCCAGAACGGGAGCGCCAGGGCATGGGCCATCGCCTACCTCGCAAGGTCAGGCGCGCAGGATAGCCCCGCTGCTAGATTGTCGGCTTCGCCATCGGACCTTTCGCCCGCAGCCCAGGAGGGCATGCCATGCTCAGCGAATTCAAGGCCTTCATCATGCGCGGCAACGTGCTCGATCTGGCCATCGCCGTGATCATCGGCGGTGCCTTCGGGAAGATCGTGACCTCGTTCGTGAACGACGTGATCCTGCCGCCGATCGGCCTGCTGCTCGGCAACGTCGACTTCAGCAATCTGTTCGTGAGCCTCTCGGGCGCCGAGTACGCCACGCTGGCCGAGGCCCAGAAGGCCGCCGCGGCGACCCTCAACTACGGGCTCTTCCTCAACGCCGTCGTGAACTTCCTGATCATCGCCCTGGTGATCTTCCTGGTCGTGCGCGCGGCGAACCGCCTTCAGGCGCTCCAGGCCAAGCCCGCGGCGGCGCCCACCACGCGCGATTGCCCGCAGTGCCTCTCGACCGTCCCGCTCAAGGCGACGCGCTGCGCGCACTGCACCTCGACGCTCCAGCCTGCCTGAGCCCCCCGCCGTCGCCGCTCATCCATCGGCGTCGTCCGGCCGACGAGCCTCTCCCAGATACGGGCCGTGGGCCGGGAGGGGTTCATGTCGAGGGCGAGCAGGTTTCTCGCGGTCGGAATCGGAGTGATCACGCTGGGCTTCGCCGGGTCGGGCTGTACGCAGGTGATCGTGCAGGAACCCGCCCCGCAGAAGGTCTCGCGTGGTCACGGGCCGCCGCCGCACGCGCCCGCGCACGGATACCGGGCCAAGACGCAACAAGGTGTCGAGGTGGTGTTCGACAGAGGGCTGGGCGTCTTCGTCGTGCTGGATCTGCCCGGCGCCTACTTCTGGGGCGACTTCTACTACCGCCAGGGGAGCGGGGGGCGCTGGGAGCGCTGCGACCGTCTCGACGGCGGCTGGGTCGGGATCGTGGAGACCTCGTTGCCGCCCGGCCTGCGCGGATGGCATGGCGCCCCCCGGTCCGGGCTGCCCGGGAAAGCGCGTGGCCATGGGCCGGCCTCGCGCGGCAGCTACTGAATGCGGCGGGCCGCTCGACGCGGCCGGGAACGAACCGCATGATCGAGCAGCGCGTCGCCTTCGAACAGGAAGCGCCCCTCGACGTCCGACCCTTCCAGCAGGGCGGGTAACCAGTAGCAGTCGTCGGCCCACATCTCGTGCCAGGGAATCCGCCCGAGCGGGGTCCAGAGCGGCACCGCCTCGGGCGTCTCCTGCGGCTCGCCGTGGCAACCCGTGGCCGAGAAGACGAAGCCGTGGATCGAGTGCCCGTCCACGAATTGGAAGCGCAGCTCGCCCCTGGGCTCTACTCCTGTGGGTGTCACCCGCAGCTCTTCCTCGACCTCGCGGACCGCGCATGCGAGCGGAGTCTCTCCAGGGTCGATGCGCCCGCCGGGCCCGTTGATCTTGCCCGCGCCGAGGCCCCTCAGCTTGCGGATCAGCAGGATCTCGCCGCCGCGGATCACGAAGAGGAGCGTGGCGCGCTCGCGAGGCTTCCAACGCTCCCAGTCGATGTCGGTGAGTCGAGCGAGCATCGGCTACGCTGGCCCCGGGCGAACAGGGCAGGGAGCGTAGCGTGACGTCCGCCGGATCGGGTTGGGTCGGGCTCGCGCGCATCGTGCGCGTCTTCGCGGGCTTCGATCTCCTGGTGACGGGGTGCCTCGCGGTTCCTCCCTTTGCGCGCGCCTTCCTCCGGATTGTCCTTGCCGGCGACGCCGCGCTCGATCTCGGCTCGCTGCGAGTCGCGTTCCATCCGCTTCACTGGCTCTTCGTGAACCTGGCCGGCGTGCTCGGAGTGCTCTGGGCCGTGGCGCGGCTGCGCACGCCCACGCCCGAGCTCGCCCTGCTCGATGTCGTCGGCCGGCTGGCCGTCGCCGCGGTGATCCTGCACGCGACCGGGGCCGAGGGAATGACGCCGCTCCTGCACGTCTTCGTCGCCAGTGAGCTGCTCGGGGCCGCCGTCCAGTACTGGGCGGTGCGCCGCGCCTGGCCCGCGCCGACGGGCTGACGGCTTCCCGTGAAGAGCCGCGGGGACCTCCAGATCCGGGCCTACCAAGAGCGCGACCTCGAGCCGCTGGTCGCCCTGCTGCATGCCGTGTTCCCGGATCCGGCGCCGCACAACGAGCCGCGCGCGAGCATCCGGCGCAAGCTCGGCGTCGAGCGCGAGCTCCTGCTGGTGGGTCATGCGGACGGGAGACTCGTCGCGACGGCGATGGGCGGCTGGGATGGGCACCGCGGCTGGCTCTACCAGGTGGCCGTCGCGCCCGATGCGCGCGGGCGCGGCCATGGCCGCGCGATCGTCGACGCGATCGAGGCGCTCCTGCGCGCGCGCGGCTGCGCGAAGCTGAACCTCCAGGTGTTGACGTCGAATCCGGCTGCGGTGGGCTTCTGGCGCAAGCTCGGCTACCGCGTCGAGGAGCGCGTCAGCCTGGGCAAGCTCCTCGGGCCGAACGAGCCAGCGGGCTGAGGCTCAGACCTCTTCGAGCGCGAGCAGCTCGTCCAGCGTCTGCCGCCGGCGGATCAGGCGCGGCTGGCCGGCATCGATCAGCACCTCGGGTGCGTAGGGGCGCGTGTTGTAGTTGCTCGCCTGGCTCGCGCCGTAGGCGCCCGCGTCGTGGATCACGACCAGGTCGCCGACGCGGGCCTCGGGCAGATCGCGCGGCAGCACGACTCCTCCCTCGCCCTGCGTGAAGACGTCTCCCGATTCGCAGAGAGGCCCCGCCACGATCGTCGGCACGCTCGGGCCGGTCGCGGCGCCGCCCTCCCGGCGCACGATCGAGATCTCGTGCCAGCTCCCGTACATCGCCGGCCGCACCAGGTTGTCGAAGCCGGCGTCGATCAGCACGAAGCGGTTCCCGCCCACCGTCTTGGTCGCGCGCACCTCCGCCAGCAGCAGCCCGGATTCCGCCACCAGGAACCGGCCCGGCTCGATCTCGAGCTGCACCTGGTGGCCGAGCTGCGCTTCGATGCTGCGACGCGCAGCGTCCCAGACCCGGAAGTAGGCGTCGACGTCGAGCGGCGCGTCGCCTGCGCGATACGGAATCGGAAGCCCGCCGCCCGCCGAGATCGCGCGCAGATCGCGTCCGAGGCCGCGCAGCTGCGACGCCATCGTGGTGGCGAGCTTCTGGAGGTGCTCGAAGTCGGAGCCGGATCCGATGTGCATGTGCAGGCCGATGAGGTCGAGGCCATGCTCGTCGAGTTTTTTCATGGCGCCGTCCAGGTTCTCGTGCCAGATCCCGTGCTTGCTCGTCGCACCGCCCGTGTTCGTCTTGCGGGAGTGGCCATGGCCGAAGCCCGGATTCACGCGCAGCCAGACGGGGTGGCCGCGCCGGCGCCTTCCCAGCTGGTCGAGCATGTCCTCCGAGCCGGCGTTCACGGGGATACCGAGCGTGACGACGCGCTCGAGTGTCGCCTCGTCGATCACGTCCGAGGTGTAGACCAGCTCGGCCGGCTCGCTGCCGGGTCGGAAGCCCGCGCGCAGCGCTCGCTCGATCTCGCCGAGCGAAACTGCGTCCACCAGCGCGCCCTGCTCGCGCACCAGCCGCAGCACGTGCAGGTTCGAGCAGGCCTTCTGCGCGTAGCGCACCACATCGAAGGCGGCGAGCGAGCGGATGCGCTCGCGGATCACCTCCGCGGTGTAGACGTAGCAGGGCGTGCCGAAGGTCTCGGCCAGCCTGCGGATCTGCCCCGCGTCGACGCTCTTCATCTCCGTCCTCGGGTCACCGGCGAGAAGGGAGAAGTACCGCATCCGCAGCGCGCCGGCACGCCGGGGCCGTGATAGGCTTGTGCCGCCGTCCGGAGGCCCGAGTCGCGCATGCCCGAGCTCGCGGACCTGGATCTCACCGCCATCTTGGTCGCGACGGTTGCGGGCTTCGTACTCGGGGGGCTCTGGTACTCCCCGTTCGTGCTGGGGAGCGCGTGGCTGCGCGCACTCGGCAAGCAGACCGACGAGCTCGGCAACCCGAGCGCGGCGATGAGCGCGACCTTCATCTCCTGCCTGCTGAGCGCCTTCGTGATGGCGCTCGCGGTGGCGGCCGCAGACGCGACGAGCGCGCTGTCGGGCGCCCTGGTGGGCCTCGTGCTCGGCGTGGGCCTGGTCGCGGCGGCCATGCTTTCGGATCACCTGTTCAACGGCTGGTCGCTCGCTCTCTTCTGCATCCAGGCGGGCTATCGCGTCGCCCAGCTGGTGCTGATGGGCGCGCTCCTGGGCGCGTTCGCGTAGCCTCGCTCTCGAGGAGCTCGATGAAGGATCAGCTGGTTCGCTGCGCCGCGCTCGTCGTCCTCGCCCTGGTCTGTGCGCAAGCGCGCGCCGAGGCGCCCAGCCGGGAGGACCACGGCGACCTGATCGTGTTGCACCTCCAGGGCTCCTACCAGGAGATGGGGCGCCAGCAGGCGGACCTCCTCGGGCCCGTGCTTTCGCGTGTCTACCAGATTCAGCACGGCGCTTACGAGCGCGGCCTCGCGCGCGCTGGCGCGGCGGCGGGCTGGCTGGACTGGCTGCTGTTTCCGCTCTGGGCGTGGATCGGGCCGCACTACGAAGAGAGCGGCTTTCACGAAGAGATCGAGGGCCTCGCCGCGGGGCTCTCCGTCCCGCCGGCAGACGTGCTGCGCGCGCTCTTCTCGCTCGCGGGCGGGTCGACCGTTTTCGCTGCGACGCGCGGTGCTACCGCGGACGGCGCGGCCCTGATCGGCCGCAACGTCGATTGGTACGACGGCATGGGAGCGCGTCGCCCTCTGGTGCTCGACGTGCATCCCACGAACGGCGATCTCGCGCACCTCTTCGTCGGCTGGCCGCTGGTCGGCCTCCCGGCGGTGGGCCTCAACGAAGCTGGCTTCGCGCTCTCGCTCAACTTCTTCGTCGCGGAACCGCAGGTGGGGCTACTGCTCCCGCAGTGGCCCCACCGCCGCGCCTTGCAGCGCGCGCACGACGTGGCTGAGGGGATCGAGATCATCCAGAACGCGCGGCTTCGCGGCATCGCCGGCTTCATCGCGATGGCGGACGCGAGCGGCGAGATCGCGCTGATCGAATGCCTGCCGGCCGCGTGCAGCGTCTTCCGGCCCGAGGCCGAGTGGTTCGCGCAAGCAAACCACGCCCGCACGCCGGAGATGATTCCGCACGATCGCTATCGCTCGCCCGACTCGTTCCAGCGTCGCGAGAGCATGGAGCGCGCCGTGACGCCGCATCTGGGCCATCTCACCCCGCAGCTCGCGGCGAGCATCCTGCGCGACCGCACGCAGGCCCGCTGGGCGAACGAATCCACGGTGGGGAACCTCCAGGTGCTGAACGCTGCGATCGTGCACCCGGCCTCGCGGACGCTCTGGCATTCGACGTCGATGCAGCCGCACGCGCCCTTCGGCGCGTACCTGCCGCTGCGGATCGGGGGAGACGCGGCCGGCGTGCCCGCGATCCCGGCCGATCCATGGCTCCGAACGCCGGCAGCGGAGAGCGAAGCGGTCGCCAGCGCGGACGCCCGGCGCGCGATCCGGCACTCGGACCAGGGCCAGCTGGCAGAGGCGCGCGCGATCTGGGATCGCCTCGCATGGGCGCGGGGTCCCCTGGACCCCACGCGCATCGCCTGGGAGCGCGCGCTGGTGCGCTGGCGCGCTGGGGAAATCCTGGCGGCCTACCAGGCGCTCGCGCCGCTCGAGGCCGAGGACGCGGCCTTCGACGCGCGTGCGCACGGCCTCTTCGCGCGCGGCGTGCTCGCCGACGCGCTCGGCCGACGCGCCGAAGCGCTGCGCCTCTACGCGCTGGCGCAGGCGCATCTGGACTCGCATCCCGAATACACCTTCTTCGACGCGTTGCGTGCGCAGATCGCCGAGGGACGCGCTGGACCGCTGGACGTCGGCCTGCTGCCGACCCAGGAGCACTGGATGAACCTCTGGTGGTGATGCGGCGTCGTGGTAGGCTCCTCGCCCCGACACCATGGCCAAGACGAAGCCGCAGGAAGCCGCGCACGTCCACGGTCCCGACTGCGACCACGGGTCCAAGCAGGAGCCCGTGCGAAGCGCCGAGCCGAAGATCGGACGAAACGACCCCTGCCCGTGCGGTAGCGGGAAAAAGTACAAGAAGTGTCACGGCGCGTGAGCGCGCGGCGCCGCGCCGCCAGGCTGGCCGTGCAGATCGCTCTGGGCTTCTTGGTGGCGACGGCCGTGCCCGTGGTCGTGCTGCGTTGGGTGCCTCCGCTCACCAGCTCGATCATGCTCCAGCGCGAGATCGGGGCGCGGCTCACGGGCGAGCGCGGGTTCGTGCTGCGACACCACTGGGTTCCGCTGCGACAGATCTCGCCCGAGCTGGCGATCGCCGTCGTCACGGCCGAGGACCAGAAATTCCCGGTGCATTCGGGCTTCGACTGGGGCTCGATCGGAGACGCGATCAGCGAGGGCGACGATCGCCCGCGCGGCGCGAGCACGCTCACCCAGCAGGTGGCGAAGAACCTGTTCCTATGGCCGGGAAGGAGCCTCGTGCGCAAGGGGCTGGAGGCCTGGTTCACGGTGCTGCTCGAGGCGCTCTGGCCCAAGCGCCGGATCCTCGAGGTATACCTGAACGTGGCCGAGTTCGGAACCGGCGTCTACGGAGCGGGCGCCGCGAGCGAGCGCTTCTTCGGCAAGCCCGCCTCGGCGCTCGATCGCCGGGAAGCGGCCCTGCTGGCCGCGGTGCTGCCGAGCCCGCGGCGCATGCGCGTCGCCGATCCCAGCCCGTATCTGCTCGAGCGGGCCGCCTGGATCGAGCGCAACGCCGCGCGCCTGGGCGGGCGTTCCTACCTCTCGGGCCTCTGAACCGCGCGAGCCACCCGCTCGTTCAAGCCGGCGGCTTCATGTCCTCGGGCGCGACGTCGCGGATGTGCTGGGCGAAGTACCACTGGTGCCCCTCCGGATCCAGGGCTCCGTAGCGGCGGTCGACGTAGAACTGATCCGCGGGCTCGGCGAGGATCGCGGCCCCCGCCCGCTTGGCGCGCTCGAAGTGCTTGTCGACGTCGTCGACATAGACGTAGATGTTCTGCGTCACACCGCCGAGGCGCTTCGGGTTCCGATAGTCCGCGCCGGGGCGTCCCAGCATGATCACGCCGTCCTCGAGCTCCATCTCGGCGTGCCCGATGATCCCGTCGGGCCCCGGCATCCGCAGGCGCTCGCGGAAGCCGAAGGCCTGGGATAGCCAGCCGAGGGCCTT
>Ga0184615_10001828_pt1 | contig 11457 bp, 10 predicted proteins | sample PLM4_65_coex_FD_133134 | JGI IMG/M metagenome (GOLD analysis project Ga0184615, IMG submission 133134) | Groundwater sediment microbial communities from an aquifer in East River, Colorado, USA - PLM4_65_coex | ecosystem: Environmental > Terrestrial > Soil > Riparian zone | place: USA: East... | reverse complement strand
CCTGAATTACGTCGCGGGCAACCTGGGACAGACGGTAAAGTTCGGCGCGAGCCTTCCTTCGTCGGACGGATACGGCGCGATGGAGCAGCTCATCGCGGCGATGAACGCCGGGCAAGTCGAGGTGCTCCTGGTCCACGACGCGAATCCCGCGTACGCGCTGCCGCGCAGCGCGCAATTCGCCGAAGCCATGGCGAAGGTGCCGTTCAAGGTGAGCACTTCCCTCGTGCTCGACGAAACCGCCGCCGCCGCCGATCTGCTGCTTCCCTCGCACCATCCGCTCGAGCGCTGGGACGACCTCCGCCCGCGCGCCGGGGTGCGCGGCCTGATGCAGCCGGTCATGACCCCGGTCTTCAATACCCGGCATCCCGGAGACGTGCTGCTTCAGGCCGCCGCGAAGGCTGGTGGCGCCCTGGCCCGGTTCACGGCGCCCTCCTTCGAGGCCCATCTCAAGCAGCGATGGGGCGCCCAGCCCGGGGCGGATCCGGGTGACGCGTGGCGCAGCGCGCTGTCGCGGGGCGGAGAATACGCTCCGGCCCCCGCCGGGCCGTCGGTGCGGCTCGCCGCCGGAAGCACCGGCGCGTTCACGGCGCCGGCATTCGATGGAACCGGCGAATTCGTGCTGCTGCCGTTCCCGTCGTCAATGTACAGCGACGGCCGCGGCGCCAACCGGCCCTGGCTGCTGGAAAATCCCGACCCGGTCACCAAGATCACCTGGGACTCCTGGGTCGAGCTGCACCCGGAGACGGCCCGGCGTCTCGACGTGCGCGACGGCGAAATCCTCACCGTGCGCTCACCGCACGGCGCCGTCGCCGCCCCGGTCTGCGTCTACCCCGGCGTCCGGCGGGATGTCGTCGCCATGCCGCTCGGCCTCGGGCACACAGAGTACGGCGACTATGCGAAGGGCGTCGGGGTCAACGTGCTCGATCTGCTCGGGGCGAAGGACGGCAACGGCTTCCTGCCGTACGTCAGCGTCACGGTGGAGCTGGAAAAGACCTCCGGGTACCGGCAGCTGGCGCGGACCGACGGCAATCCCCGTCAACTGGGCCGCCACATCGCCGAGGCGATGCCGCTCGCCGATGCGCAGAAGGGGCTGACCGTCGAGGAGTCGCTCAAGCAGATCGGGGTCGAGCACCACGAGATCAATACCGAGCTCGAGCACGAGGCGCTGGCCGGCTTCCGGGAAAAGCAGCTCGAGAAGATCCAGCTCGGCGCCTACGCCGAAGAGCATCCCCGCTGGGGCATGGTCATCGATCTCGCCAAGTGCACCGGGTGCTCGGCCTGCGTGACCGCCTGTTACTCGGAGAACAACATCCCCTGGGTGGGGTACGAGGACGTCACCCGCGGCCGCGAGATGAGCTGGATGCGGATCGAGCGGTACTTCGAGGGTGGCACCGAGCCCGGGGAGCCGCTCGGCGCCAGGCTCGTGCCGATGCTTTGCCAGCACTGCGAGAATGCGCCCTGCGAGCCGGTCTGCCCGGTGTACGCGTCGTATCACACCGCCGACGGACTGAACGGCCAGGTCTACAACCGCTGCGTGGGTACCCGCTACTGCAGCAACAATTGTCCCTACAAGGTCCGGTATTTCAACTGGTTCCCCTACGCCAAGAGGGCGTTCGAGTCGCCGCTCGATCTGCAGCTCAATCCCGACGTGACGGTGCGCGCGCGTGGCGTCATGGAGAAGTGCACCTTCTGCGTGCAGCGGATTCGCGGGGCGCAGAATCAGGCGCGCCTCGAGGACCGGGGAATCCGGGACGGCGACGTGGTCACGGCGTGCCAGCAGGCCTGTCCGTCGGGCGCCATCATCTTCGGCAATGTCAGCGACCCTGGGAGCCGTGTGGCAAAGGCCAAGGAAGACCATCGTGGGTACCACGTGCTCGAGGAAACCAATGTGCGGTCCAGCGTCACCTACCTGGCCAGGGTTCTCCACCGGACGGAGGCCTGAGGCATGACGGCGATCGTGCACGAGGCGCACCGGCCGACCCAGACCCACGCCGAGGTCACCCGCGACGTGCTGGCGACGCTGTCGACGCCCAGCCGCGGGTATTACATGGCGCTGTTCGGGGCGGTGGCGATGTTCCTGATCGGCCTGTTCACCTTCGTCATGCTGCTGAAGGAGGGGCTCGGACTCGCCGGCTACACGCCGCCGGTGATGTGGAGCGTCTATATCACCACCTTCGTCTTCTGGATCGGCATCGGGCACGCGGGTACCCTGATCTCGGCGATCCTGTTCCTGTTCCGCTCGCCCTGGCGAACGGCCGTGTACCGGTCGACCGAGGCGATGACCGTCTTCGCGGTCATGACCGCGGCGCTCTTCCCGATCATTCACATCGGGCGGCAATGGGTCTTCTACTGGCTGCTTCCGTACCCGAACGAGCGCTGGCTCTGGCCCAACTTCAAGTCGCCGCTGATCTGGGATGTGTTCGCCATCACGACCTATTTCACCGTCTCCACCACCTTCCTGATCGTCGGCCTCGTGCCCGACGTCGCGGCGGTGCGCGACAAGGTGTCCGGGTGGCGGCAGAAGATATACCGGCTCTTCTCCCTCGGGTGGACCGGGGCCGACAGCCAGTGGCGGCACTATTCCCGGGGCTATCTCTACCTCGCCGCGCTCGCGACGCCGCTGGTGCTGTCGGTGCACTCGGTGGTGAGCTGGGACTTTGCCATGTCCATCATCCCGGGTTGGCACGGGACGATTTTCGCGCCCTATTTCGTGGCCGGCGCGATCTATTCCGGCATCGGGATGGTGCTCACGCTCCTGATTCCGCTCCGCAAGGTGCTCAAGCTGGAGCACATGCTGACCGAATACCATTTCGACAACCTCGCCAAGCTCACCCTGCTCACCGGCTCCATCCTGTTCTACGCGTACGCGATGGAGTATTTCGTGGCGTGGTACAGCGGCAACACCTTCGAGCAGGCCACGTTTTGGCGCCGCGCCTTCGGCCCGATGTGGTGGGCCGGGTGGTCGATGATCATCTGCAACGCCTTCGTGAGCCAGCTGCTCTGGTTCAGGAAGATCCGGATCAATCTCACGGCGCTCTTCATCATCTCGATCTTCGTCAACCTCGGGATGTGGTTCGAGCGATTCGTCATCATCGCCTCGTCGCTCAGCAACGATTATCTCCCCTACGCCTGGCAGGTCCCCGCGGTGACCTGGGCGGACTGGGGAATCCTGATCGGATCGTTCGGATGGTTCGGGATGTACTTCCTGCTCTTCGCCCGGACGTTCCCGGTGGTGGCCATCCAGGAAATCAAGGAAATGATTCCCTATCCCCGGAAACATGGAGGAGGGCACTGATGGCCGCCAAGACGGTGCCGGGCGTGCTCGCCTCCTTTGCCCATGTCGATGCGGCGGTGGAGGCCATCTCCGGGCTCAAGGCGCGCGGGTTTCGCGACCTGACGGTCTACACTGCGTCTCCGAATCACGAGATCGAGGAAGTGCTCGATCAGCCGGTCAGCTGGGTCCGGTTGTTCACCCTCATCGGCGGGCTCACCGGCGTCACCGCCGGGTTCGCGATGACGATCTGGATGTCCCGCGACTGGCCCCTGCTCGTGGGCGGCAAACCCATCGCCGCGATCCCGCCCTACGTGGTGCTCGCTTTCGAGCTCACGATTCTTTACGGATCGCTCTGCACGGTGGCCGGTATGATCATCCTGTCCCTGGCCAAGTCGCTCAAGGGGCGGCCCTTCCACCCTCGTTTCAGCGACGACCGGATCGGGGTGTTCGTACCCTGCTCGGCCGACCAGACACCGGCGGTGCGGGACCTGCTCACCCATGCGGGCTCCGAGGAGGTGACCGTCCATGGCGCGTAGCCTGCTGGCGGCGGCAGTCCTCCTCCTCGGCGGGTGCAACTGGTATTACCAGACCCTGCCGTCCCCGGACGATTTGATGGCCGCGGTGCCGTGGTTCGACCACATGATCAAGTCGCGCGCTGTGCATCCCTATCAGCGCGCCGACATTCCGCGCACCACCGTGGCGGGCACCGTGCCGGTGACCGGCGGCGAGGCGGACTGGCGCGCGGAGTTCGCCGCCGCGAATGTCGCGACGGCGGACCGGCTGGTGAATCCCACCGTTCCCGCGGAAACGCTGGCTCGGGGAGACACCCTGTACCTGACGTTCTGCGCGGTGTGCCACGGCAACGCCGGCGCGGCGAACGGCACCGTCGGCCCGAGAGTCGGCGCGCCCTCGCTGCTCACCGAGCGCGCGCGCGGGTTCAGCGACGGATACCTCTACAGCATCATCCGGTATGGCCGGGGGGTCATGCCGAGATATGGGGACAAGGTGCACCGTCCGGCGGACCGATGGGCGATCGTGAATTACGTCCGTCGCCTGCAGCAGGGAAGCGCCCCGCCCGCTGGCGCGCCGGGAGGTGTACGCTAAGATGACCCAGCGCGACATGCTCCAGCGCCTCTCCCTCTCGGCGGTCCGCGGGCGTTTCGATTTCTTCGTCAAGTTCGGCGCCTTGCTCCTGGCCGCGGGCGCGGCGCTGTTCGTCGTCTCGCTGAGCGGCGGCGACGGCGTGCGGGCCTGGCAGGCCTTCCATGTCAATTGGCTCTACTTCACGGGGATCACGGCGGGCAGCCTGGCCCTGGTCGCCGTGCACAAGATCGCCAACGCGAAGTGGTCGGGGGTCATCATCCGTTTCTCCCAGGCCACCATCTTTTTCGGCGCGGTCTCGGTGATCGGGTGCGCCCTCATCTTCACGTTCGGGTATGACGCGATCTACGGCCCCATGCAAGCGCAGCTGCACAGCGTCTCCCCCGGGAAGCACCTCTGGCTCTCTCATGGTTTCATGGCGGCCCGCCTCCTCATCGGTCTGACCGCGCTCTTCACCGTGGGATGGCTCCTGGTGCGGGCAGACCTGCTTCCGGATATGCACACGGTGCGGGGCAGTCTCGACGACAAACGCCGCGCGATGTACGACCAGTGGACCGCCGGGTACGACGGCTCGCCGGCCGCCGAGGCCGCCGCCGACGCGAGGACCCGCCGTCTCGCGCCGCTGTATGTGGTGCTGTACGCGATCGTCGCCACGACGGTGGCGTTCGACGGCATCATGGCGCTGCAACCCCACTGGTTCTCGAATCTGCTGGGCGGCTGGTACTTCATGGGCTCGTTCCTCGGCGCCCACACCCTGCTCGTGCTGCTCATGCTGTACGGCCGCAAGCAGCTGGGCATCGCCAATCTGGTGAGCCCCAAGCAGCGCCACGATCTCGGCAAGCTCTGCTTCGGTTTCACGGTATTCTGGGCCTACCTCATGTGGGCCCAGTTCCTGGTGATCTGGTACGGCAATCTTCCCGAAGAAACCGGCTTCGTCTTCGCCCGGCTCTGGGGCCCCTGGCTCCCGGTCGGCCGGACCGTCCTGCTGGGTATGTTCATCATTCCGTTCTGGGGCTTCCTTTTCGTCGCCGCGAAGAAGTCTCCCTTCGTCCTCGGGCTGTTCGCGACGGTGAGCCTTGCCGCGCTGTGGCTGGAGCGATACCTCCTGGTCACTCCCTCAGTGACCGAGCTGGCGGGGCCGACCGTGGGACTTCCCGAGGTGGCGCCGCTGCTCGCCTTTCTGGGGTGCTTCCTCCTGGTGTACGGGATCTTCGCACGGACGTTCCCGATGGTGTCGCCACGACTGGCGATGATCGCCCTGGCCGAGGAGCGCAAGCACGGACATGCGCAAGAGTTCTTCCACGACGAGAAGCCGGGAGATTTCGCGATGCCGCCGGAGCTGGAGAGACGGGATCACCCGCGGTAGGGCGGTATATGGCCGGGAGGGCGGCAGGGCGGTAATGGGCGGTAGGTGAAAACGACCAGCGGCTGACCAAACTTTCACGGTCAGCCGCTTTGGCACTTACTTACCGCCCTCCCGCCCATACCGGCCAACCGCCCTTATCGAATCGTCGCCAGCCGCGCCAGCGCATTCAGCGAATCGGCACTCAGGCGTCCGGTGACGGTCAGGACGCGATTGATGCGCCGCGTCGCTCCGCCCGGGGCCGGGACATAATCGGGAGGAGTCCGCGTCCACTCGCTGGCATGGATCTCCGGCGCCCCCTGGCTCTTCACGATTTCCATGACCTGCGCCAGCGGGCCTTCGATGCTGAGGACGAGCTCGCCCGATGGATCCTGCTGCGCCACGAGTGAAGTCGGGCGCTCCCCGCCCTCTCCCGGCCGAAGCAGGACGCCGATGACCAGCATTCCCTCGATATAGGGCAGGCCGCTGCCCGCCTTTTCCAGCGCGTCCTCCCATTGCACTTGCTGCCAGAGCGGACCGAACGGCGCCCTGCCTTCCAGCCGGGCGGACGGTGCGACGTCTCGCGACGGTTCCGGCATCGGGGTCAGGGCGGAGGCGAGCCGAAGCATCGGTGCGGGGATGATCGTAGTCCGACTCGAGGCGTTCGCCAGGCGGAAGCCCTGCGGGTGCTGGGTATTGAACCGCGGCGCTGCCTCGGGCAAGGGCAGGGGTGTCACCGGAGTGGCATCCCCCGCGGGGATCGACACCGGGGGAGTGGAGATCGGCGCGGCGGCAGAGCCGAGCTCCACCGCGGATGCGAGAGGGGCCAGCTCGTTCTGCACGGCGAGGGGCTGATCAGGGTGCGGATCCAGGATGCTCCGCCCCACCCAGCCGGTGCCGACCGCGGCCATCACCCCGGCCGCCCAGAGACCCGCCCGTTTCAGGCGAATCTGCCAGAGCGGGGTGGGCGGACGGCGGCTCAGCCGCTCGGCGAGCGCCTCAAAAGGCGGGGGAATGATAAGGTTCCGGGGCGTGAGTTGTCCGAGGAGGGCCGTCGTGCGGTCGCGAAGGGCCGCGATCGTATCGCGCCGGTCCCGGCAATGCGCGCACTGAGCCAGGTGCGTTTCGATTTCAACGCACTGGGACCGGCTCAACGCCTGATCTAGATACGGATGCAGTTCCTCATCAGGAACGTGCCGCATCCGCCTGGTATTCAGTTCTGTCATAAGCCTCTGTCAGCCGCTTCCGGGCTCGAGCGAGCGTCGTCCCGACCGCCCCCACAGCGAGCCCCGTTTGCGCCGCGATTTCCGGATAGCTGAGTCCCGCATCCCATAACAACAGCACCTCCCGATCCCGCTCGGTCAGCGCCGCAAGCGCGCCGGTGACCTGAGCCCACCGCTCGTCGTGCTCGACGCTCTCTTCCGCCGACAGGTCCGGCGTCGAAAGCGGTACCGGATCGTCCTTCAGCAACACCAGGTGCTTCCGGCGTCGGATGGCCGCCCTGGCCTCATCGCGCGCCAGGTTCGCGGCGACGGCGAAAATCCACGCGCGGGGCTTGTCCGGCTGATGGGCCATCGCGCGAATGAACACTTCTTGTGCAAGATCTTCAGCGCGGTCGGCGTCCCAGATTTTCCGGTACAGGAATCGTACCACCGCCGCGTAATGAGTCTTGTATAGCCGTTCCAAATCTTCCATGGTCCCGGCCTTTCTTCGATTTAGCCTACCCTTCCCGATGGTAGGACGCCGGAAGACCGGAATTGTTGCACATTTTGGAGTAATTGGCCAGTCCGGGGCGCAAAGACGCATCCCGGATGTAGCGTTTCGCCCCCTTCGGGCCAATCGGAACAGAGGTCCGGTTTAGCCGAACGCCCATCGGCCCTTGCCCGACCATGCAATGCACAGGAGACGCCGTCATCACCGAGAAACCCACAAGCGGAAATCATCTCCGCGTTCAAGGAGTATTTCCCTTCCCGCCCGACTTTGCACAGGTAAGGACTCTTTCGGGCTCGAATCAGCGATTCCAGCCGCCGCTCGCGGGTGGTGCACATGATCTCGATCTGGAGATCCCTGCAACATGCCGCGCCCCGCTGATTATCCGCGGTTCGGCAGGGTGCGCCGACACAAGGATTGGTCTCCATCCTGACCGGGAGGCTGCGCGGTGGAGGGGGCGGCACCCTGAGGACCCGGGAGGCGAGGCGGCCACGCTCCACAATGCGAAAGCGATCGCCCCCGAGCCGACGGGAGGCGGGGACATGGGGGAGAGGCTCGGCAGCCTCGCGGGTATACCCGTACGCGCCGCACTCGGCAGTCGAACCTTCCTCGCGGAGGAATCGGCAGGGGATATGGAGCTCGGCCGAGACGTAGAGGTCGTCGTCATCCACCCACAGGTCGGAGAGAAACGTGATCCTCCCGGTGTGACCCATGAGCCAGGTGGCCTCGTGGTCTCCCGATCTCGGGCCCGCGTCGAGCGTCGCCACCCTGAGGATCACTCGCAGCCCGTGACACTGGGAACCCATCGAGCGGCAGGGAGGGCGGGTGTCGATCGGGAGGAGAGCGGCCGGCATGACTGAAGATACCTGGCCGAGCCGGGCCAATGGCATTACCCTCGATCGGGAATTATATTTGTGAAGTTGTTCACAAGGGCATCGGACCGAAACCGGCCGATGCGGGGATGATCAACACCACCGAAATACCAACCAGGGTTGGGGAGGCAGCGAGGCGATGAGCAAGATTGCGGCTGTGGCTGGACTGGTCGTCCTCATGACGGCTTGCGGTGACAAGAGTGCGGAGACTCCGGCGGTGGACACCGCGCAGGCGGCGGCGCCCGCTCCGGCTCCGGCGGGTGCGACGCACGATGTGAACATGGTCCTGGAAGGCACCGCCTACAGGTTCGTTCCGGCGGAGCTGACGATCCGAGCCGGCGACCAGGTCGTCTTCCACAACGTCAGCGGCGGCCCCCACAACGTGGCGTTCTGGCCCGACAGCATCCCGGCGGGCGGCAAGGAAGTCATCGATCCGCAGCTCAAGGATCAGATCGCTCCGCTGAGCAGCGCGCTGGTGGTGGATCCGAACGCGACGATCAGCATTTCCTTCGCGGGCGCGCCGGTCGGTGAGTACAAGTTCACCTGCACGCCGCACATGGCGATGGGCATGCACGGCAAAATCACGGTTCAGTAAGCCGCGAAGCACGGAGAGCGAGGAGGGCTGCGATGCGGCTCTCCTCGTTTTCTTTGCCCGCTCACCGCTCACCGCTCACCGCTCACCGCTCACCCGTTGACCGCTCACCGTTGACGCAGTCAGGGCTCCCACTACGCCCAGCACGACTCCGGCCAGCGCATCCACCCCGTAGTGCATCTGACAATACACCACGCCCACCGTCAGCAGCAGCCCGGGAATCGCCAACACCATTCCCAGTGCGCGTGATCCCCTGGTGCATGCGATGATCGCCGCGATCACCCCGGCCACGTGCGAGGAGGGAAACGCCGCGCCGTAGGAGCTGCCTTTCGCGAGGGTGCCGTACACCAGGCGGGCCGCGTCGTTGTCGAGAAACTCCCGCGAGGGCCGGGGGAATTCGTAGTAGGGACCGGCGACGGGGAAGAAAATGAAGATCAGATAGCAGAGGACAAACGTGGTGACTTCCGCCATTACCACCCGCCGGAGATTCCGCCGGTCGCCCTTCCACAGAAACCAGAGCGGTGCGGCGGGAATCACGAGGTAATACGAGAAGTACGCGCCGTGAAGGAGGGTGCTCCAGAACGCGCTCGGGGCCCGCTGCCACCATTCCCTGCTGAGCTGGCCACCGAAGACCACCGACTCCCATTGCTGCACGATGTCGTCGTGCGTGGTCACGGCGCCGTACCCCGCCAGGAGGTCGAGCGCGCCATAGAGACCGAGGAGGATGCAGATGGGGTAGAGGTCGGCGAGCCACGACGCCTGGCCGGCCCGGCTCGCGAGCGCGATGAGCAGCATCACCAGGGCGTTGGCCAGGAGCACCCACGCTGCGGTCGGCGTGGACGAGAGCCGCGCCACGGCGACGACCGACGTCACCACCACATAGCCGAGCAATACCCGGTCGACCGGGCGGAGCTTCACAACATGCCCGAAGCACGATACCAGGCCACGGTTGCCGCGGCGCCGTGAGCCAGATCGAATTCGGGGTGCCAGCCGGTCGCGGCGGTGAGCGGAGCGGGGTCACAGGTCCAGGCGGGCGCGAAGAATTCATTCGCTTTGTCGGGTGTCAGCAGCGTCGGCCGCCGGCTCACCCTGGCGAGCGTTGCGGTGACGGCAAGGGCTCCCCGCGCCGTCCAGCGAGGCAGTGAAATCAAGCGCACGGTGCGGCCCATCGCCTGACCGATGGTCCGGACCACCGACCCGCTGGTGAGCACTTCGGGATGGCATGCATAGTAGATCCTGCCGGTCGTGGCCGGAGATCGCCCGGCCGCGGCGAGCGCCTTCCCCAGATCGGGTCCATACACCAGCGACAGCTCCTGGGCGCCGTCGCCGAAGACCGGCACCACGCCGAGTTTCGCGGCACGGAAGACTCTCAGCAACTCGGTATCGTGCGGGCCATAGACAGCCGGCGGCCGAACGATGGTCCAGGGCAGCGTGCCCCGACGCAGCACCCGCTCGCCGGCGAGCTTGCTGCGGCCGTACGCCGTGACGGGGCGCGGCTCCTCTTCCCCGGTGAGGCGGGTTCCCCGCTCGGCGGGCCCGCCGGCGGCGAGCGACGACACCAGCACGATGCGCGGTCGCCCGGCATCCGCCGCCGCGTCGAGCAGCCGAGCCGTGCCGTCCCGGTTCACGGCGAGAAACTCCGCCTCGTTCCGCGCCGCCACCAGGCCGGCCACATGGTAGATCACCTCCTGGCCGTGCACCGCCGAACGCAGGGCGTCCATGCTTCCCAGATCGCCCGGCGCGATTCGAACTCCGCGCTTCGCCAGGTCCTTGGCCTTCTCGGGGCTTCGGACCAGCGCGGTGACGACATCCCCGGCAGTCATGAGGGCGTCGATCAGATGCCGGCCGACGAATCCCGTGGCACCGGTGACCAGGGCGTTCATAGCGGCCGGTCGAGCAGCCGGTAGGTCTTGTAGACGGTAAAACCCATCTTGACCAAGCCGGCGTTCATCGCCGGATTGTCTTCGAGGATCCATCCGGCTTCACCCCAGCCGTAGCCGAGCCGGCCGCCCCGGGTCCAGATCCAGTGGTAGAGCACGGCATCAATCCCTTTTCCCCGGTACTCGGGAAGGACGCCGAGCAGGGTGATCCGGCAGCGATGCACGCGGTGGGTCTTGAGGGCCCAGAGCACTTTCAGGATGACGGGGAACAGCCGTCCCGACCGGTTGGTACGGAAAAAAGTGTTGAGATCGGGCAGCGCGAGGGCGAACGCGATGACCTTGCCGTCCTTCTCCACGAACGGCACCAGATCGGGGACCACCACCGGCTTGAATTGCGCGGCGAGGTGGTCGATCTCGTGGTCGGTCATGGGGATGAAGCCCCAGTTCTTTTCCCACGCGGTGTTGTACAGTTGTTTGACCCGCTCGACCTCGGCGCTGAACGCTCTCATCCGGAGGGGGCGCAGCGAAATGCCGAGCCGCTGGCAGATCAGCTCACTGGCGCGGGCCAGGCGCTCAGGCACCGGCACGAGATTGCCGTCGGGAAGACCGTGCTGATACACCAGCAGGTCCTTCGCCTTGACGAAGCCGTTGCGCTCGAGGAGGGCCGGATAATACCGCGGGTTATG
>Ga0184615_10001827_pt1 | contig 11460 bp, 6 predicted proteins | sample PLM4_65_coex_FD_133134 | JGI IMG/M metagenome (GOLD analysis project Ga0184615, IMG submission 133134) | Groundwater sediment microbial communities from an aquifer in East River, Colorado, USA - PLM4_65_coex | ecosystem: Environmental > Terrestrial > Soil > Riparian zone | place: USA: East... | reverse complement strand
CGGAGTACGGCCTCGATCTCACGGTCGTCAACCCGACCGTCGATCCCACCTTCGGCTTCATGCCGCTCGACCACGACGGGAAGATCCGGATGGACTGCTCGTCGCCCTACGCGATGGCGAACCTGGTCGCGATGAAGGACCGTTTCGATCTCGCGTTCGGGAACGACGCCGACTCCGACCGGCACGGGATCGTGACCCCCTCCCGTGGCCTGCTCAACCCGAACCACTACCTGGCGGTCGCGATCGACTGGCTGTTCCGCAACCGCCCGGGGTGGCCTCCCGGGACCGCGGTGGGCAAGACGCTCGTCTCCTCGGGGCTGATCGATCGCGTCGCGGCGCGGCTCGGGAGGAAGCTCGTCGAGGTGCCGGTGGGCTTCAAGTGGTTCGTCCCGGGCCTGCTCGACGGGTCCCTCGGGTTCGGCGGGGAGGAGAGCGCGGGGGCGTCCTTCCTCCGGCGCGACGGGACCGTCTGGACGACCGACAAGGACGGCATCGTGATGGACCTGCTCGCGGTCGAGATGCTTGCCCGGTCGGGCAAGGACCCCGGCGTGCTGTACGGCGAGCCCGCGGCCGGGCTCGGCGCGCCGGTGTACGGCCGCATCGACGCCCCCGCCACCCCGGCGGAGAAGGCGATCCTGAAGAAGCTCTCTCCCGAGGCGGTCTCGGCGACGTCGCTCGCCGGAGAGCCGATCGTGGCGAAGCTCACCCGCGCGCCCGGGAACGGTGCCGAGATCGGCGGGCTCAAGGTGGTGGCCGCGAACGGCTGGTTCGCGGCGCGGCCGTCCGGGACCGAGGACGTCTACAAGATCTACGCGGAGAGCTTCCGCGACGACGCCCACCTGGCACGGATCCTCGACGAGGCGAGGGCGATGGTGACCGCGGCCCTGCGGTCGTGAGATCCGGGCGGGCTGAGACCTCGAACGCGCCGTCCGAGGTCGCCCGTACCTCGTACACCTCCTCGAAGCCCTCCGATCGCTCGGGCGCCGCGAGCCGCCGCGCCGTCGCGAACACCGCCACGTCGGGAACGCGCTCGCGGCCGGTGCGCCGGGCGTTGCGCGCGAGCGAACCGGGGATGTCGGGCGGGAACCAGTAGAGGACCGGCCGCAGACCGAGCGCCCGCGCGATCGCGACCAGCTCGACGCGGTCCTCGCGCCGGGCGTTCGTGTTGTCCACCACCACCGAGCGTCCCGCGCGCGCCGCCTCCTCGATGAGCGCCCGCTGGCGGGCGTGCGGGTCGCGGGCGCTCCGGAACCGGTCGCGCGACACATGGGCGTGCGTCGCCGCGAGGTGCGTGACGAAGAAGGTGGTCTTCCCCGACCCCTGCAGGCCGGCCAGGACGACGAGATCCACGCCCGGGAGATAGTCCGGAGCGCGGGCCTACGCCGTCGCCGCGACGGCGGCGTCGCGCCGCACCGGAACGCCGCCGCGCGCCAGGGTCGCCGCCGCGAGGAGGACGAGCGTGAGCCACAGGGCGTCCGCGACCAGGAGATGGATGATCTGCAGGATGACCGGCGCGAGGAGGAGCACGTTCGCCAGGCCAATCGCGATCTCGCTCGCGACGAGACCGACGACGACCATCGCCAGACGGCGGACGCGATCCTCGGGGCGCTCCCGCAGCGCGATCCGGGTGACCGCGACCAGGGTGGCGCCCGCCGCGAGCGCCGCGAACGGGTGGAGGAGGCGCAGGCGGAGCAGGACGCGCGCCCCTGTCGCGGACTCGTCGCGGAATCCCTGGACGAAGCTGGTCGCCGGGAAGAGCGCGTCGCCGAGCGCGGCGATCGCGCCGGTGACGGCGGCGAGGAGCACCATGGCGAGCGCCGCGGCGAGCGCACCGGCCACTGCGCCGCGCCGCGCGACCTCGAGGCCGCCCGGGCGAGCGCTCCACTCGGCGGTGAGCGCGAGCGCGCCGAGGAGCAGGAACGTGTTCGTGAGGTGGACGGCGATCACCCAGCCGCGCTCCGGCGACGCGTCCTTCGCGACCCAGCCGTACAGGACGAGCTTCGCCCCGACGAGCGCCTCGGTCAGCATCAGGGCGAGCGAGAGCCACGCGGCCTTGCGCGCGGCGTGCCCGCGCGGGAAGGAGCGGACCGCCCACGCAACCAGCACCGCCACGAGAAGGAGCGCGATCCCGCTCGTGGAGCGGTGCACGAACTCGATGAGGGTCTCGGTCGCCGGCGAGCGAGGGACGACCTGGCCGTTGCAGGTAGGCCAGTGGCGTCCGCAGCCCGCGCCCGAGCCCGTGGCGCGGACGACGGCGCCCCACAGGACCACCGCGAGGTTCACTCCGAGCACCGTCCACGCGAAGCGGGTGAAGGCCAGCATGACCGGAGTCAAACCATCGCAGCGCGCGGCGCGCAACGGTCCCGCCGGGGCCTCCCGCGCCCCTCGCGTCCGCAATCATTTCCGCGATGACGACCGACTTCCTCGTCCGGAGGAATTGATCCGTCTCAAGGACGTCGGAAAGGTGCGCGCTCTCGGCGCCTCGATCCACGACCGTCCGCGCGCAGGCTGGCTCGCCCGGATGCGGGAGCTCGCGCGGATCGTCCACGGCTGAGCGCGGCACCGGCCCAACTCTGACGTTGACACCGCCGGTGCTGCGCGCGACGATGTCCCGCCGGCTTATGGATATCCATATCCAGAATAGCGATAGCACGGTCGGAGCGGCGGCGTGATCTTCTCGGCCTCCGCGACCCACGCGCTGCGCGCGCTCGCCTGGCTCGCCGAGCACGAAGGCGAAGGCGCCACGCTCGGGCGCGATCTCGCGCGGAAGGTGAAGGTCCCCGAGCACTACCTGTCGAAGGTGCTCGCGACGCTCGCGCGCTCCGGGGTCCTCACCGCGAGCCGCGGGCTCCGCGGCGGCTATCGCCTCGCGCGTCCGGCGAACCGGATCCGCCTCATCGAGGTGGTCGGGCCGTTCGAGGGCGCACGCGCCCGGCCCGGGTGCCTGCTGCGCCCCGGGCAGCCGTGCAGCGACACCGGGAGCTGCTCGGCGCACCAGCGCTGGGGAAGGGTCAGCGACGTGTTCCAGAAGTTCCTCGAGAAGACGACGGTGGCGGACATCCAGGGTCATCCCTAGCCGCAGGACGACGCGCCCGGCGGACGCCGGGCGGAGGTGGCGGTGCAGCAGATGGCGACTCCCCTTCGCGTGGACGTGCCCGGCGAGCAGCACCACCGGGCGCTGATCTCGTGCCAGGCGGCGTGCCCGGTCCACACCGACGCGCGCGGGTACGTGCGCGCGATCGCCGCGGGGGACTTCGAGGAAGCGTACCTGATCGCGCGCGGGCCGAATCCGTTCGCCTCGATCTGCGGCCGGATCTGCGCCGCTCCCTGCGAGGCCGCATGCCGGCGCGGCAAGATCCCGCGCACCGACGCGGACGGGCACACCCTGGGGCTCGACCAGCCGATCGCCATCCGTGCCCTGAAGCGGTTCGCGTGCGAGCAGCACGGCGTCGAGGCGCGCCCGCCCGTCGAGGCGCTCGAGGCTGCGCGCGCGTACGTGCCGAAGGTCGCGGCGGATGCGGACGAGCTGGCCGCGCTCCTGCGCGCCTCCCTCGACCCGGCCATCGGCCGCGCGCGCGGGGAGCCCGTCGCCATCGTCGGCGCGGGGTGCGCCGGGCTCGCCGCCGCCCACGATCTCGCCCTCCTCGGGCTCTCCCCGGTCGTCTTCGAGAGCGAGCCGGTGCCGGCCGGGATGCTGGCCCTCGGCATCCCCGAGTACCGCCTCCCCCGGGAGCTCGTCCGCCGAGAGGTGGCGGTGATCCAGGCGCTCGGCGCGCAGGTCCGGTGCAGCACCGCCGTCGGAGTCGACGTCGCGTTCGAGGACCTTCGCCGCGAGTTCCGGGCGGTCATCGTCGCCGTCGGCGCGAAGCGACCCCGCGCCCTCGGCCTGCCCGGCGAGCGCGGGCCGGGCGTGTACGGCGGCGTCGACTTCCTTCGGGCGGTGTCGCTCGGGGAGGCCGTGCCGCTGGGCCGGGACGTCGTCGTCATCGGGGGTGGCAACGTCGCGTACGACGTCGCCCGGACCGTCGTGCGGCAGATGGCGTACGACACGGCCCGCACCGCAGCGCGCCAGCCGGGATCGCGGCGGGTGCGCCTCGTGTCGCTCGAGACGCTCGCCGAGATGCCGGCCGACACGGTCGAGATCCGCGAGGGGGACGAGGAAGGCGTCGAGCGGCTCGGCGGCCTCGGGCCGATCGAGATCGTGCGTGGCGGCGACGGCGCGGTCCTCGGCGTCCGCGTCAAGCGTTGCCTCAGGGTGTACGACGCCGCCCGCAAGTTCGCGCCGGTGTTCGACGAGGGGGACGTCCGGGTCCTCGACGCCGACACGGTGCTCATCGCGGCGGGCCAGACGACCGACCTCTCGTTCCTGGAGCGGGGCGGCCAGGACGTCGCCCAGTTCCGGCCCGGCTGGCCGAAGGTCGATCCGGACACGCTCGCCTCGACCGCACCCGGCGTGTTCGTCGCGGGCGATCTCGCGCACGGCACGCGCCTCGTCATCGACGCGGTCGCCTCCGGGAAGAAGGCGGCCCGCTCGGTGTACGCGCACGTCACCGGCCGACGCCTCGCCCCTGCGGTGGTGACCGCGCACCTGCCGCTCGAGCGGTACCGGCGCGAGCGCGGCTACGAGCGGCTGCGGCGGGTGCCGATCCCGGTCCTCCCTCCCGAGGAGCGCATGCGCGACCCGGGCCAGCTCGTCGAGCGCTGCTTCAGCGTCGGCGAGGCGCTCACGGAGTCGTCGCGCTGCCTCGACTGCGGCGTGACGCCGGTGTTCGACGGCACGAGGTGCGTCCTCTGCGGCGGCTGCGCCGACGTCTGCCCGACGCAGTGCCTGAAGCTCGTGTCCCTCGGCGATCTCGAGCCGACGGCGGACCTCGCCGCCGCGGCCTCGGGCGCCGGCGCGGACCTCGCGGTGGACTCCGCCATCCTCAAGGACGAGGAACGCTGCATCCGCTGTGCGCTCTGCGAGATGCGGTGCCCGGTCGAGGCGATCACGATGGAGCGCGTCCAGTTCACCGCCGAGTGGAGCCTCGCATGAGCCGCACGCCTGCTGCCGATGTCGCCGTCGAGCGTTCGCGCCTCTCCCCCGAGCCGATCCCGCGCCGCGACTTCCTCGGCCTCGCCGCCCTCTGGTCGGCCGCGGCGACGCTGCTGTTCGCGACGCTCGGCATCGCGAAGCTGCCGAAGCCCGGCGTGCTGCCCTCGCCGGCGAAGAAGTTCCGGGTGGCGCTGCCGGAGTCGCTCGGGCCCGGCGAGCCGTACCTCCCGCCCGGCCGGTCCGTGGTCCTCGTGCGCGATCCCGAGGGCGTGTACGCCGTGTCGCGCGTCTGCACGCACCTCGGGTGCATCGTCCAGCCGACCCCGAGCGGGTTCGACTGCCCGTGCCATGGCTCGAAGTTCGCGGCGGACGGCGCCGTCGTGAAGGGCCCCGCCCCGAAGCCGCTCAAGTGGCTCGCGGTGACGTCGCTCGGCGGAGGCAGCTACGTCGTCGACGAGGACGCGGCCGTCGCCGCGGGCACGAAGGTGAAGGCATGAGCGCCCGCGCTCCGACGGAGCTCCGGCGGGACCCGCCAGAGCCGCTCCCGTCCGAGCCGGCGCTCCGCCGGCTCGGCGCGAACCTCCGTGCCGCGCCCCGCCGGCTGCGGGACACGATGTTCCGCACCGGCAAGGCGGACACCGACCGCGGTCGCTCGAGCTTCGTGTTCGGGAACGTCTTCCTCCACCTTCACCCGGCGCGGGTCCACCGGTGGAGCCTGCGCCCGACCTTCACGCTCGGGCTCGGCATCGCCACGCTGTCGGCGTTCCTCGTCGCGCTCGTGACCGGCATCCTGCTGATGGTCTACTACAAGCCGAGCACGACCGAGGCGTACCAGTCGATCAAGGACATCCACTTCGTCGTCCCGACCGGCCGGCTCATCCGGAACATGCATCGCTGGTCGGCGAACCTGATGGTGGTGGGCGTGCTGCTGCACATGGGGCGCGCGTTCTACACCGGGGCGTACCGCGCGCCGCGCGAGTTCAACTGGGTCGTGGGGATGGCGCTCCTCGCCATCACCCTCGGGCTCTCCTTCACCGGATACCTCTTGCCGTGGGACCAGCTCGCGTACTGGGCGGTGACGATCGGGGCGAACATCGCCCAGTCCCCTCGCGAGGTGACGGACGCGCTCGGCATCACGGGCTGGCTCGACGCCGGCGGGCTCCAGAAGCAGCTCCTCCTCGGCTCGGACCAGGTCGGCGCCGAGGCGCTCATCCGCTTCTACCTCCTGCACGTGATGGCGCTGCCGCTCGCGCTGGTGATGCTGCTCGCGGTCCACTTCTGGCGCGTGCGCAAGGACGGTGGCCTCGTCCGACCCGCCGATGCCGATGCGCGGCTCGCTCCGCTCCCGGCTTCCACCACTCCGGTGTTCACCGAGGCGCCCCAGAAGACCTACTCGCTCGCGGCCATCGTGAAGGGGCGGACCCCCGCCGTGGGCCGCGGGCCGGAGGGCACCCTCCCGGCGATGCCGCACCTGATGTACGCCGAGGCGGCCGTCCTGATGCTGGCCGTGTTCATCGTCGTCGCCCTGTCGCTCGTCTCCGACGCACCGCTGAAGGAGCTCGCGAACCCGGCGGTGCCGGAGAATCCCGCCAAGGCGCCCTGGTACTTCCTGGGGCTGCAGGAGCTCGTCTCCTTCTCCGCCTTCACCGGCGGGATCGGGATCCCCACCGTCGTGCTGCTGGGGCTCGGGTTGATCCCGTTCCTCGATCGCGAGGCCGACGGGACCGGGCTGTGGTTCGGTGGGCCCGGCGGCGGGCGGCTCGTCGCGGTGTCGGCGGCGTACGCATTCGCGGCGGTGGTCGCCATCGAGGCGTTCGCGATCCGCTTCGGCTGGATCCGGGAGTGGTGGCCGAAGGCCCCTCAGCTCCTCATCACCGTCGTGAACCCCGGCACGCTGCTGGCGGCGGTGTACGGAGCCTGGTCGGTGTGGCTCGTGCGCCGGTACGGCTCCACGCGGGCCGGAGCGGTCGGGCTCTTCACCTGCTTCGTCGTCGGCTTCGTCGTGCTCACCGTCATCGGCGTCCACTTCCGCGGTCCCAACTGGCAGTTCTACTGGTCCCCCAGCGACTGGCCGGCCCACTAGCATGCGGCTCTACAAGCACATCCTGCTGTGGTCGAGCCTGGGCTCGCTCGCGCTGCTCGCGTGGGCCGCCTTCGACGAGAACGTCCGTGCGGAGTGGCGCCGCGTCCAGGTCGCGGCGCGTGCGCGCGTGCCCGCGGCGGACGCGGCGTCGTTCTCCGTCGAGCTCCGGCAGATCGTGATCCCCGACCTGGCGATCGCGGACCGGTGCACGAGCTGCCACGTGGGGATGGCGCCGGGAGAGAAGGGCGTGCCGGGAGATCGCGCGCTCGCGCCCCACCCGCCGGTCGTGCACGACCCGGCCAGCTTCGGGTGCACCACCTGCCACTCCGGGCAGGGACGCGCCACCACGCGGGCCGACGCCCACGGCAACGTGGAGCACTGGCCGGAGCCGATGCTGCCGCGCCCCTACCTCTACGCGAGCTGCGGGACCTGCCACACCCACCTCGCCGTCCCGAACGCCGCCGCCCTGGCGCGCGGCCGCGACGCCGTCGAGCGGCGCGACTGTCTCGCGTGTCACCGGGTGGACGGCCGGGGCGGGACGCTCCGGCCTGGCGGCGTCGGAGGAATGGAAGGCCCGGACCTCTCGCGGGTGGGCGGGCGCGGGTTCCGCACGGACTGGTACGACCACCACCTGCGCGAGCACCAGCGCGCGAAGGGCGGCGCGTGGCGCACCGCGTTCGACGAGCTGCCGGACGGCGATCGGCGGGCCATCGACGTGTTCCTCGGCTCGCGCGTGGGCGCGCCGGGGCTCGTCGAGGCGAAGGCGCTGTTCCACTCGCTCGGCTGCCGCGGGTGTCACGCGGTCGCCGGGGTGGGCGGGGCCGACGGCCCGGATCTCACCCGCGTCGGGCAGCGCGACCCGGGCCAGCGCAACTTCTCGGGCGTTCGCGGGGAGCGGACGCTCACCGCGTGGTTCAAGGAGCACTTCCGCGCGCCGGCCCGCGTGACGCCGGGATCGCTCATGCCCGAGCTCGCGCTCACCGAGGCGCAGATCGATCAGCTCACGCTCTACATGTTCGCGCTGCGGCGGACCTCGCTCGGAGACGCGTACCACCCGAGGGACCGCGCCCGCGCCGAGAAGCTCGGCGAGCGCGAGTTCGCCACCGACGGCGCCACGCTGTACGGGACCTTCTGCGCCGCCTGTCACGGCGACGCGGGGCAGGGGAAGCGCTACCCCGGGCTCACCGCGTTTCCGGCCATCGCGAACCCGGACTTCCTCTCCGTCGCGCCGGACGAGCTCATCGCCGCGACGGTGAAGAGCGGCCGCCCCGGCCGCCGCATGCCGGCGTGGGGCGAGCAGGAGGGCGGCCTCAGGCCGGCGGAGCTCGCCGAGGTCGTGCGGTACGTGCGGGCGCTCGGGCCGGCGTACCGCCCGGACGGCCGCCCTCGCCGCTGGGTCCGCGGCGACGCGGCCCAGGGCGCCGCGCTCTACGCCGCCTCGTGCGCCGGCTGCCACGGCGCGAAGGGACAGGGCGGCGAGGGCCCCGCGCTCGCTAACCTGGTGCTCCAGCGCGCCGCGCCGGACACCTTCTTCGTCGAGACGATCCGCAACGGGCGGCGCGGCACGGCGATGGTGGGGTTCGGCACGCCGACGCCGGTGCGCCGCGCGCTCGAGCAGCCCGAGATCGAGTCCATCGTCTCGTTCATCCGCACCTGGGACAGGGAGAAGACCCCATGACGGACGTCACCCGCCGCCAGTTCCTCGAGCTCCTGCGCAACACCGGGTTCGGCGCGCTCGCCGCGTCCGCGACGCGCGCGTTCGGGCTCGACGCGGTCGACAACCCGCTCGCGCGGTACCCGGATCGCGGCTGGGAGAACGCCTACCGGGATCTGTGGAAGTACGACTCGACGTTCACCTTCCTGTGCGCGCCGAACGACACGCACAACTGCATCCTGAACGCGTACGTGCGCTCGGGCTCGATCCTCCGCATCGGCCCGTCGATGCGGTACGGCGAGGCGACCGATCTCTACGGTACGAAGGTGTCGAGCCGCTGGGACCCGCGCGTATGCCAGAAGGGCCTCGCGCTCACCCGCCGGTTCTACGGGGATCGCCGCATCCGGCACCCGGTCGTCCGGAAGGGCTTCAAGACGTGGGTGGAGGCGGGATTCCCGCGCGGAGCGGACGGCAAGCCGCCGCCGGAGCACTTCAACCGTGCTCGCGACGAGTGGGTGCGGGTCACGCACGAGGAGGCGGCGCGGATCGTCGCCGCCGCCCTCGAGAACATCGCCCGCACGTACAGCGGCGAGAAGGGGAAGGAGCGCCTCCTCGCACAGGGCTACGAGCCCGAGATGGTGGAGGCGGCCCAAGGCGCCGGGACGCAGGTGATGAAGTTCCGGGGCGGCATGCCGCTCCTCGGCATCACGCGGATCTACGGCCTGTACCGGATGGCCAACTCGATGGCGCTGCTCGACGCGAAGATCCGCGGACTGCCTCCGGAGCAGGCGATCGGGGGCCGCGGCTTCGACAACTACTCGTGGCACACCGATCTGCCGCCGGGACACCCGATGGTCACGGGGCAGCAGACGGTGGAGTTCGACCTCCACGCGGTCGAGCACGCCCGGATCGTGGTGGTCTGGGGGATGAACTGGATCGCCACGAAGATGCCTGACGCCCACTGGCTCACGGAGGCGCGGGCCAAGGGCACGAAGGTGGTCGTCATCGCGGCGGAGTACTCCGCCACCGCGTCGAAGGCAGACGAGGCGATCGTGGTTCGCCCCGGGACGACCCCGGCGCTCGCGCTCGGCCTCGCCTCCGTCGTCATGCGCGAGAAGCTCTACGACGCCGACTACGTCCGCCGCTTCACCGACCTGCCGCTGCTCGTGCGGGCCGACGACCTCAAGCTGCTCCGCGCCGAGGAGGTCTTCGGCGGACCGGTCGCGACGCTCTCGAACCAGACCCAGGTCACGAAGGACGGCGACAGGTCTCCGGCGCCCGGGTTCCAGCGGGACATGCTCATCCCGGAGAAGCTCCGGAACGCCTGGGGCGACTTCGTGTGGTGGGACGCGCGGGCCGGGGCGCCGCGCGCGATCAACCGCGACGAGGTGGGCGCCCGGTCGAAGGTGCAGGAGCCGCTGCTCGAGGGGACCGTGCAGGTGACGCTGAAGGACGGCACGAAGGTGGCGTGCCGCCCGGTGTTCGACGTGGTGAAGGAGTACGTCGCCCACTTCGATCCGAAGACGACGGAGGAGATCACCTGGGCTCCGGCGAGCGCGGTCGAGGCGCTCGCCCGCGACATCGCCAAGAAGCCCGGGACGACGCTGTTCGCGCTCGGCATGGGGCCGAACCAGTTCTTCAACAGCGACAACAAGGATCGCGCGACGTTCCTGCTCGCGGCGCTCACCGGCAACGTCGGGCGCATCGGCGGCAACGTCGGGAGCTACGCGGGCAACTACCGCGTCGCGCTCTTCAACGGGGTCCCGCAGTACATCAACGAGGACCCGTTCGACCTCGAGCTCGATCCCGCGAAGCCCGCGCGCCCGAAGCAGTACTGGAGGGCGGAGTCGGCGCACTACTACAACCACGAGGACCACCCGCTGAAGATGGGCAAGACGATGATCACGGGCAAGACGCACATGCCCACGCCCACCAAGTCGATGTGGTTCGCGAACGCGAACTCGATCCTCGGCAACGTGAAGTGGCACTACAACACCGTGATGAACGTCCTGCCGAAGATCGAGATGATCGCGGTGCAGGACTGGTGGTGGTCCACGAGCTGCGAGTGGGCCGACGTGGTCTTCGCCGTGGACGCGTGGTCGGAGCTGAAGCACCCGGACATGTGCGCGTCGGTGACGAACCCGTTCCTCACGGTGTTCCCGCGCACGCCTCACAAGCGTCCGTTCGAGACGAAGGGCGACATCGAGTGCCTCTCGCTCGTCGGCAAGGCGCTCGCCGAGCGGACCGGGGACGACCGCTTCACGAAGCTCTGGAAGTTCGTGGACGAGGGACGCACCGACGTCTACCTGCAGCGCGTCCTCGACCACTCGTCGCTCACGCGCGGCTACCGGTTCACCGACCTCGAGGAGAAGGCCCGCCGCGGCGTCCCCGTGCTCATGATGAACCGGACGTACCCGAAGGCCGTCGGCTGGGAGCAGGTGACCGAGTCGCGCCCCTGGTACACGAAGTCGGGCCGGCTCGAGTTCTACCGGGAGGAGGACGAGTTCATCACCGCCGGCGAGAACCTCCCCGTCCACCGCGAGCCGATCGACTCGACGATGTACGAGCCGAACGTGATCGTCTCCGCGCCGCACCCCTTCCTCCGTCCGAAGGGGCCCGAGGCGTACGGCGTCGCGAAGGACGACCTCTCCTGCGAGGTGCGCCAGGGGCGCAACGTGGTGAAGCCGT
>Ga0184615_10001826_pt1 | contig 11460 bp, 10 predicted proteins | sample PLM4_65_coex_FD_133134 | JGI IMG/M metagenome (GOLD analysis project Ga0184615, IMG submission 133134) | Groundwater sediment microbial communities from an aquifer in East River, Colorado, USA - PLM4_65_coex | ecosystem: Environmental > Terrestrial > Soil > Riparian zone | place: USA: East... | reverse complement strand
GCACCTGCGATTCTAACAAGCTCATCGATATTAATGACTTTTCCTTGGGATTTTGAAATCTTTTCCTTATCAAATGTCCACCACCCATGAGCAAAAACTTTTTTTGGTATTTCAATTCCAGCAGAAAGAAGGAATGCTGGCCAATAAACAGTATGAAACCAAATAATATCCTTTCCAACTAAATGGACATCTGCAGGCCAGAACTTTTCTTTGCCTTTCACTCTTGTTGCGCTATAATAATTAAACAAAGCATCAAACCAAACATAACAAACATGTTTTTTATCAAACGGCAGAGGTATCCCCCAGCTAAAACTTGATCTGGAAATAGACAAATCGTTTAACCCTTCCTTGACCCTATTAATGATTTCTTTTTTTCTGTGTGATGGCGAAATAAAATCAGGATTTTTTTCATAAAAATCAAGCAGTTTCTTTTTATATTTAGAAAGCCTGAAAAAATAGCTTTCCTCTTTAAGTTTTTCTACTTTTGTTTTATGAATTGGACAGCAGCCGTCAATCAAGTCTTTTTCAGTGTAATAAGATTCACAAGCTGTGCAATAAAGTCCTTCATATTCTCCTTTGTAGATATCTCCTTTTTCATAAACTTTCTGTAGAACTTTTGAAACTACCTTTTCATGGTCTTTATCTGTTGTTCTTATGAACTTATCATAATCAATATTTAGTTTTTTCCATGCATCCTTAAATTTAGGAATTAAAGAATCTGTAAATTTCTTCGGAGTTTTTCCTACTTTTTCGGCAGCAAGCGCAATTTTCTTCCCGTGATCGTCTGTACCTGTAAGGAAAAAAACATCATAACCTTCAAGCTTATACCATCTAGATATTATATCTGCCGCTATTGTCGTATATGCATGCCCTACATGAGGGATGTCGTTAGGATAATATATCGGCGTCGTAACATAAAATTTATTTTTCATAAGAATTCTAGATAAAAGATGTATAAAAAATTAACTACTCTGAAAGCATAGACTTTTGTAACGTTTTCTCTTTTTTTCCAAGAATTTCACCAATATATTCTATTGACCCATAAATTTTTCTGGCAGATTCATAATCTACATTTTCGCGCCCCATTATCTCTTGAACAACCCCAATATAGACTTCATTAGAAACTTCTCCTCCAAACTCCAGATAAGCTCTTCTACCACTTCTGTGGACATCAATTAATTCCTGAAGTTTTTCTCCGTAATCAGGATATTTTTGCTTGAATTCTTCTATGGCTAAATTAATTTTCCTTGCAGCTGCAATTTCTTTGTCGTCCCAACTTAATTTTAAAACTAAATCAGAATCTTTTGGAAGTCCTTTTAATTTTTTTTTCAGTCTTCCCCCTATTTCGTCTCTGGTTTTTTCAAATCTTCTTTGGGCTCTATCCCCAAAGCTGCTTGTTGAACTCGTCAAAAATTTTAGTGCAATAAGTTTTCTCGTTTCTTCTTCAAACTTTCCAGCCATTTGAATTTAAGATATAAGAGGTATATAAAAATTTAGCGATTTTTTAAGGTTGCATTTTACCCTAGAAAATTATTTAAACAGAACATCTTTATTCTAAGGATGTTCAGCAAAAAGAAGTGTAAAAATTGTGGAGAAAAAATAAGCGGTAGTTACAACTTCTGCCCCTATTGTAGGAGCCCTGTAAAAGACCATCTTGACGATGAGAATTGGGGACTTTTGGGAAAAAATGATTCAATGGGCGAAATAAAGCTTCCTCTTGGATTCAACCATTTGTTTAATTCATTAATTAAGAGTATGAATAGTCAATTCAAGGAACTTGAAAGTCAGACAAAAAAAGAGCAAAAAAGACCAGAAGTAAAAAAAGGGGGCATAAGCATCTCAATTAGCACTTCAGGGAACAGACCACCAGAAATAAAAGTGACTTCCTTCGGAAATATTCCCAAATTCAAAGAAGAGGAAAAGCAAATAGCAAAAAAAACAAAGGCAATTAAGCTTCCTTTGTCTGACTCAAAAAAGTTTTCTGGAATGCCTAAAAAAGAACCTGAGACAAATATAAGACGATTGTCCAATAAAGTCGTTTATGAAATAAACATGCCTGGAGTAAAATCCATAGAAGATGTCTCAATAATACAATTGGAAAATAGCATAGAAATCAAAGCATTTGCAAAAGACAAAGTATTCTATAAAGTAATACCAATAAATCTTCCAATAAGCGACTACAACCTTTCAAAGGGAAAACTTGTTCTTGAGCTTGATGCCAAAGAGTAAAAACTTATAAAACCACTTAATTCTATTCTTTATAATAAACACCATGAGGTTGTAGCTCAGCCTGGTAGAGTGCTTCAATGCACAACCATCTGAGCCCATCTCAAAGACGATGAGGTTGTAGCTCAGCCTGGTAGAGCACGGCTCTGATAGACTCAAACGAATTTGTTTTCCCGTTGTTTGATTTCAGCAAGGCCGGGGTCCAAGGTTCAAATCCTTGCAGCCTCATTGATTTTTTCAAATAAAAAGCAAAGAACCCTCTGTTAAATGTAGTTCTTCTGCTTTCTAACCCCAATCTTTAAAAACCATTTTTATCTCAATAAATAATGGCTCAAGTAAATGAACAGAAACCAAGTGTAAAACAACCTCAAGTATCTTACAGAGGAATGAGTTATTACATGAGAGAAGCCTGGAAAAAACCAGACATGAAAGTTCTGAGAGAAAGAATGACTGAATGGAGAGCTTCTTCAGTATTCACAAAAGTCGATAAACCATTAAGGATTGACAAAGCTCGCGCATTGGGATACAAAGACAAAAAAGGATTTGTGATAGTGAGAGTTAGATTAATAAGGGGTGGACATAAAAGGCCAAGGCCAATTAAGGGAAGAAGAAGTAAAAGACTTCACACAAGAAAAAATCTAAGAATGAGTTACCAATGGATTGCAGAGCAAAGGGCTGCAAGAAAATACAGAAATCTCGAGGTATTAAACTCTTACCAAATAGGAAAAGATGGCGTTCATTATTTCTACGAAGTAATTCTCGTTGATCCAGAGCGCCCAGAGATAAAAAACGACAAAACAATATCATGGATTACAAAACCAGGAAATAGAGGCAGAGCTTTCCGTGGATTAACAAGTGCTGGGAAAAAATCCCGTGGTTTGAGAACCAAATCCCATGAGATTAAAACCAGACCTAGTTTAAGAGCAAGAGGAAGATTAGGGAAATAATCAACCTTAAAAATCTCTGATTCTTTAGTTGTTTATGAATGTAAAAAGAGGAATTAATCTCTCAGGGAAAATCGAAAAAAACCGTAGGTTGTTTTCATGAGATACAAAGAACTTGCTGAATTTTATGAAGAAGCTTCTGCGACAACTAAGCGCCTTGAAAAAACTGAAATTCTTTCCAAATTTCTGAAAAAGATTAATCCATCTGACAGAGATATTCTTTATCTTTTACTTGGAGATATTTATCCTGAGTACGATGAAAGACGCATTGGTATTTCAACGCAGCTTGCTATAAAGGCTATTTCAAAAGCAACAGGAATTGAAGAGAAGCAGGTTATCCATGAATGGAAAGTTCATGGTGATTTAGGAGAAGTCGCTAAAATACTAACCGAAAAAAAGAGACAATCAACGCTTCACAGCCATGTTCTTACAACAGAAAAAGTTTTGGAAAATTTAAGAAAGCTTCCGGAATTAATCGGAAAGGGTACAGTCGGAAAAAAATTATCTTTAATAACTGAACTTCTTTCTTCTGCTTCTCCTGTTGAATCTCTTTACCTTGTAAGAACTTTAATTGGAGATTTAAGAATAGGTCTAAAAGAAAGCACGATTAGAGATTCAATGGCTAAAGCTTTCTGCTCTGGAGATAAAAGTGCGCCAAAGAAAATTCAAGATGCAATAGACAAATCAAACGACATAGCGTCTGTTTTTGATGTCATAAAAGATTGCAAAATAGATGAGCTTGAAAAAATACACCTTCAGGTTGGTAAGCCAATAAAAGTTATGTTAGCTCAAAAAGCAAATAACATAAAAGAAGCTTTCGAAGCAGTGGGAAAACCCTGCGCCATAGAATACAAGTATGATGGATTTCGTATGCTAATTCATAAAAAACAGGGTCTTGTAATTCTTTTCACCAGGAGCCTAGAAAATGTCACAAATCAATTCCCGGAAGTTGTTGATTTTGTCAAAAAATACGTCAAGGGAGATACTTTCATTCTAGATTCAGAGGCTGTTGGATTTAACAAGAAAACAAAAGAATACATGCCTTTTCAAGACATAAGTCAAAGAATAAGAAGAAAATATAATATAGAAAAGCTTCAAAGTGAACTTCCTATAGAGATAAATGTTTTCGATATTCTTTACTACAACGGGAAGTCTTTGTTAAATGATTCCTTCGAAAAGAGGACTGCTTTGATAAAAAAAATAATAAAAAGCCATCCATACAAAATAATTCACTCTAAGCAAATCATAACCTCTGATGAAGCTGCAGCAGAGCGTTTTTACAAACAAGCATTAAAAAACCGGCAGGAAGGAGTCATGTTCAAAAATTTGCGGGCAAAATACCAGCCCGGCAGAAGGGTTGGTCATATGCTAAAAATCAAACCGGAAGAGCGTGATTTAGATTTGGTAATCACTGGAGGCGAGTACGGAACAGGAAAAAGACATGGTTGGCTATCAAGCTTCATTCTTTCCTGCAGAAATGGGAAAGAAGGAGGAAAGTTTCTTGAAGTAGGAAAATTTGGAACAGGAATAAAAGAAAAATCCACAGAGGAATCTAAAATCGGAATTTCTTTTCATGAGTTAACGGAGAAGCTTAGGCCATATTTCCTGGAAGAAAAAGGCAAATCTGTAAAAATAAAGCCAAAAATTATTGTTTCTGTGACTTACCAAGAAATTCAGAAATCTCCAAATTACAACTCTGGTTTTGCATTGCGTTTTCCAAGATTCACCGCTTTACGTAATGATAAGCCGTTAAGTGAAATTTCAAGTTTAGATGAAATAAAAAAAGATTTCGAAAATCAAAAAAGAAACTGGCGATACGGTTAATGATTTCGGAATCCAGAATTTTCAAACTTCCTCATACCTAAAACATTTTGTTGTATGGTCATTCACCATTCCTGAAGCCTGCATGAATGCGTAACAAATTGTTGAGCCAACAAACTTGAATCCTCTTTTCTTTAATTCTAGACTCATTGCATCGGAAACTTCTGTTTTTGCTGGGAGTTGTTTTATTGATTTAAAATTATTTTTTATTGGTTTATGATTCACGAACTTCCAAATAAATTTATCAAAACTACCGAATTCTTTTTGTATTTCCAAAAATCTCTTAGCATTCTCGATTGTTCCTAAAATTTTAAGCCTATTTCTTATTATCCCTGCGTCGTTCATCAGCCTCTTAAAATCTTTTTCTGTGTACTTCGATATTCTTTCAGCATCAAAACTATGAAATGCCTTCTCAAATTTTTTTCTCCTTTTAAGAATTGTTTTCCAGCTTAAACCTGCTTGAAAGGCGTCAAGCACAAGAAATTCAAAAAGTTTCTTATCGTTATGTAAGGGAAGTCCCCATTCATTATCATGATATTCGATCATGTCTTCGTCATCCCTCGGCCATTCGCATCTTTGCATGATTAAAAATCCCAAAAACCATTTATAAACCTTTATAAAGGCATTTTTACGTTATTTATAAATCATAATGGCGAACAAAAGCAATTACAAAATACAGAATATTGTTGCAACGACTTCTCTTGAAAAACCCATTCCTTTAACAAAGCTTGCAAGAACTCAGCCAAACACGGAATACAATCCAGAAACGTTCCCTGGCTTGGTTCTAAGAATAAAAGAGCCAAAATCGGCTGTTCTTGTTTTCTCTTCGGGAAATCTTGTCTGCACAGGAACAAAATCAATAGCTCAAGTCAAAAAAGTCATCCAGGCAGTAATAAGACAGTTAAGAAAAATAAATGTTAACATTACTGCAAAACCAAAGATAACTGTCCAGAACATCGTTGCATCAGGAACAATAAACCTTAAACTTAATCTTAACTTCCTTGCTTTGGAAATGCAAAACACAGAATACGAACCAGAGCAATTTCCTGGGCTTGTCTACAAGCTTATAGAGCCAAATGCAACTTTCCTCTTGTTCAGCAATGGAAAGCTTGTCTGCACAGGAACAAAGAACAAACAACAGCTTGAATACAGCATGGATCTCCTTCTTAAAAACGTCAAGGCTGTTTTAAAGAATTATGAGAAATAGTTACTAAACTATCGGATAGTTTACAATAAACTATAAAAACAAGTCAAATATTCTTTTATTATGGATAAACAGGCAGGAAAATCCAAAACAGAGGAACTAATAATTGAAGCAAAGAACTTCTTTGATTTCTACAAGAAAGACATAGGAGATTCAATAAGAAAAGGCAAGAAAACAATCTTCCTTGATTTTACAAAGCTCATAGAGTTCTCAAACAGGCTTTCAGAGGAAATACTGACAAATCCTGAAGAAACATTAAGAATGGTTGAAATCGCCATAGAGGAAACAGGACTCGTTAAAAACTCCAGAGTAAGGCTCATAAACGTGCCAAAAAGCCAGGAGATGAAGGTAAGAAACATACGTTCTAGAAATCTTAATGAAATGATTGTTATTGAAGGTATTGTGCGTCAAGCAAGCGACGTTCGACCTCAGGTAGTAAATGCGAAATTTGAATGCCCTTCATGCGGTACAGTTCTTTCTGTTCTTCAGATAGAGAAAAAATTCAGAGAACCGATGCGTTGCTCCTGTGGCAGGCGTGGAGGCTTCAAGCTAATAAGCAAAGACTTAGTTGACACGCAAAGGCTTGTAATTGAAGAGTCTCCTGAATCTTTATCTGGTGGAGAACAGCCAAAGCGAATGAATGTTTTCTTGAAAGAAGACCTTGTTGAGCCTAAAATGGAAGAAAAAACAACTCCGGGAAGCAGAGTCAAAGTTACAGGAATTTTGAAAGAAGTTCCTGTTCCACTACAATCTGGAGGTCTTTCAACAAGATTTGAGCTTGCTCTTGAAGCAAATAACATTATACCCATGGAAGAAACTTTTGAAGAGCTTGATATTAACGAGGAGGACGAAAGGCAAATTCTAGAACTCGCCCAGGATCCAAGGGTATTTGATAAATTGTCAAAGAGTATCATCCCTAGCGTTTGGGGTCATGACGAAATAAAAAAATCACTAGTTCTTCAGCTTTTTGGCGGTGTTGCAAAAGTTCATGCAGACGGACAAAAGAGTCGTGGAGATTTTCATATTCTTTTGGTTGGAGATCCTGGTGTTGCAAAATCAGCGACGCTTGTCTTCATGTCAGGAATTTCTCCAAAAGGAAGATATGTCGTTGGTAAAAGTACATCCGGTGCTGGTTTAACAGCAACTGTTGTTCGTGATGAATACCTTAGAGGTTGGAGCCTTGAAGCAGGAGCAATGGTTTTAGCTAACAAGGGGCTTGTATGCATAGATGAACTTGAAAAAATGGACCCCAACGATAGAAGCGCGATGCACGAGGCAATGGAACAGCAAACTATCACAGTTTCAAAAGCAAATGTCCAAGCAACATTGCGCGCGGAGACATCTGTTCTCGCAGCAGCAAATCCAAAATTCGGGCGCTTTGATCCTTACCAAGCTATTGCTCAGCAAATTGACCTTCCTCCAACGCTGATAAACAGATTTGATGTCATTTTTCCCTTGAGAGATTTACCTGACAGAAAAAAAGACGAATTAATTGCAACACATGTGCTTTATGCTCATCAGAGCAAAGGAGAAGAGATGATAATTCCAAGGGATCTTTTCAGAAAATATGTAGCATACGCAAAGCAAAGAATAAAGCCTGAATTAAGCGATGAAGCTGTTGAAGAAATAAAAAAGTTTTACGTTGATTTAAGAAATATGCCAGTGTCTGCAGAAGGCGCATTAAGACCCATTCCAATATCTGCCAGGCAGCTTCAGGCTTTAATAAGAATGTCAGAGGCTTCAGCAAAGATGAGGCTAAGCTTAAAAGTAACATCAGAAGATGCAAAAAGAGCAATTGATATAATGAAATATTACTTGATGCAAGTAGGTTACGACTACGAATCAAAAACGTTTGACATTGACAAAGGAACAGGCGGAATGCCAACATCTCAAAGAAGCAAAGTTTTTCTTGTTAGAGATACTATAATTAAATTAGAAAGTAGAATGGGAAAAATGATTCCCATGGAAGAATTGGAAAAAGAACTTGAAGGAAGGCTAACACGCGATGAGATTAACGAAGCAATAATAAAATTAGACAGCAGTGGAGATACATACAGGCCAAAAGCCGGCTATGTTTCCAGGACTTAAAAATGGTAAGTATAGAAGAAATTGTTCAAGGATATTTAACAAAAATAGAAGGAGTAACAAGACCTAGTTACATATATGTAATCAAGAATGAAATTAAAGAATCCAAAAAAATAAACCCAAGAAATAAAGCATATTTATTCAACGAAGCAAATTTTAGATTACATTATTTAAATAATGGAGGCAGGTCTAAATAAAAATGACACAAGAACAGCAATTTAAAAGACACACAGCATACAAACTCAGAATTGGGGATGTTCTTGTAGGCAAGCCTGTAATGAACGGAGAAAAGTTTTCTTTTCTTGAACTCGGAAACAAAAAAGTTTCAAGGATAAACATTTTAGGAAACATCGTCGACAAATATGAAAGCGAGGACAGAGGCGACGGAAGAAAATATATCTTTCTGACTCTTGATGATGGCTCAGGACAGATAAAACTGAAAACTTTTGGAGATGACTCAGAAAAATTCAAAGATGTTCATCAGGGCCAAACAGTTGTTGTAATCGGGGTCTTAAGAAACTGGAACAATGAAACATATATTGCTCCAGAATTGATAAAAGAAAAAGATCCAAAATACCTTATGCTAAGAAAATTAGAAACAGAAAAAGATAAATTCCATATTACAGGAATTGTAGAAAAACAGCAAATCGTTGCAATAAAAGATAAAATCCTCGATTTGGTAAGGGGCTCAGAAGAAAATGGAGGAATTGAGTTAGATAAACTCATTACAGAACTTCGCGATTTTTCTCCTTCAATGATAAATCAGGAAATTCAAAAGCTTCTTGAAGAAGGAATCATCTTTGAGCCACGTCCTGGAAAAATTAGATATTTAGGATAATTTTTTATTAAGAAAGACCTGATTCAGAAATCTTAGCCATTAAGATATCAACGCTCCATCCATCTTCTCCTGCTTCGTAATCAACCCTCCACCAAGTATAACCATCCAATTGAACAGGACCCTCAACAACCTTTCCTTTTGCGCCTGTTAATTGCGTTGTTAAAGCAACTGAAAAAATTCCTGGACTAGTTCTAACATGTGTGTTCCTCTTTAACTGTATTCCATCTCCTACAGAGATAGGGCCTGGTACTTGATTTATTGAAGGTGTTGTTGTTGAAAAGATTGGCCCAGATGGTGATGTAGGCTGTGAATTAAATCCGGAACCATTTCCCGCTATGTTAGACTGGGTGTTGGTATCGTTTCTTTCTAAATAAAATGGTGTTGGTCTGCTAGTTGATAAACAATCAGCAGGACATGAAAGATTAGTTTCTATTCCACTACATATTCTATCGCCGCAAACATAACTTGGTGTTTGAGCAACAGATAACAACTCTGAAGTTCCTGTTCCAGAGCTTATCTTTTCATTTGTTCCAACGACAGAAGCTGTGAAATAATATTCTGGGTTTCCTCCAGCGAATCCATCGCCCTGTAATTCTATTGTCCAGCTTCCTGATGCGCTGTCTCCATTAAACACAACATTCGAAGGGTTTGCTCGAACAATATCATCACTGCTCAAGATGTCCTTCTCAAAAACTTCAAAAGAAACACTTTTTCCGATGCAATCCGTTCCTTGAACGTTCAAACTCACTGTTTGGCCTTCTGTTGCCTGCATAGCACTCCATGAAGCAGAAGTAAGGTCACAAGTTGGTGAAGGATTATTAGGGTTATCTACGCTAAAGGCCACTCTTTGCGAACTCGTCATTACGCTTCCTGATGTGCCAATGCAACGCACATACTTTGTATAACTTGTGCTGTTTTGCAATCCTGTTAATGTAGCAGTATGGCTTATTTCTGTTCCAGTCATTGTATTTGGCATAAGAGAGTACTCTTGATCTAAATCAGAATATTTACACGTTGCTGCCTCGCTTGTAGCTACCGATAATCTCGTTTGAATTGTTCCTGCAGGTAATGGTTGATTGACAGAAGGTTCAACTATTGTCGCGGTTAGTACCTTTGAAAGAGATATGTTCGAATCAGTGGATCCCATATGTATGTAAACCCAATCACCCGTATTTCCTGCTTTATCTGTAGCTATAACACCTATTGTAAAAGGCGGCTGAGGATAAACTTTTTCTTGACCCACGTTATTCCTAAATCTCGTTAATCCATCAGCAACTATCCAGGTTCCAGTAACCATCCCTGAAGCGTCAGGAAATAATACAATCGTGCCATAGTGGAAATCACCATTCGAGCCTTGAATAAAAAAAGTAATATCTCGCAAGCCAGAGCTAACACTACCGAAAGAAGCTCCAGGGTCATATGCAGTTGCACTCAAACTAATTGATTGGGCAAAAGAGTCATCTCCGTCATGCGGACTTAGAACTGTAAAAACTGGAGGAGTGTGGTCTTGAACAACATTACCAGTTGGACAACTAGATATACTAATTGTCAATGGAAGTGTAGCACTTTGTCCTTTAGATAAAGTTGCCCGAATAATATAGTTTCCTGGATGAAGTTGAACAGGGACTAAATGGCAAGCCCAATAACCTCTGCTATCGCCTCCATTGAAAGCAGGATAAGTGACTCCTAAATTTATGTATTCTGTATCTGGTTGACTAGCTTGTTTCATTTCATAAGAAACAAAAGTGGGTTCGTATGGCTGTCCATTTTTAGTTACTTCTACATCCATTAGAAAAGAGGGTGTAGTTATCACACTATTCGCTGCCGGAAATTTGAAAGCAATTGTGATTGGAGGATTGTTAATCGTTAGAGGAATACTTCTGATAGTACTGATTATGCCTCCTTCAGGATTATATGCAATCAAATCAAGTACATAATTACCATTATGAAAATCATTTGTGTCAAAAGAAAATTTAAGGCTTGTATTATAACTCTGACCAACAGTACGACTTCCGATATAAGATGTTGAAGAATCTGCATTGCTTAAAATTGCAGAAAACCAGCCAAATTCACAGTTTCCGACGCATGGGCTTGTATAAGGAGCAAATGTAGCATCAACAGAAACAAATTCACTTACTTGTCCAGATGCAGGAGCCTGAACAGTTATCCTGTCAAAGTAATCTGATGTCTGAGCATTAAGAGTATTTGTTGAAAAAACCATCGCAACTACTAAAAGTAAAAATAAAAGTAAAGTTTTTATCTCGTTCTTTTTTATCGCACTCTTTTTCATCTTATGTAATTATGTTTTGATATTTTTAAAGTTATTGTCAATATAATGCCTT
>Ga0184615_10001825_pt1 | contig 11462 bp, 7 predicted proteins | sample PLM4_65_coex_FD_133134 | JGI IMG/M metagenome (GOLD analysis project Ga0184615, IMG submission 133134) | Groundwater sediment microbial communities from an aquifer in East River, Colorado, USA - PLM4_65_coex | ecosystem: Environmental > Terrestrial > Soil > Riparian zone | place: USA: East... | reverse complement strand
GCTGAACGCCGGCCTGCCGTATCAGTTTTATGAACCCTTCGCCAATTGGACCAACTGGAATTTCGGAACCTACGGCGCGGCCACCGGCCAGGCGGCGAGCATCTCGGGCAAGTGGGGCCTGCAAAGCATCGATTCCACCGTCAACGGAACCAAGGCGGGATATTCAGGTGTTCTTTTTGAAAGTGGCTCCGCCAAGCAGGTGGCCCGGGATCAGGTTTTCCAGATGCAATTGGGCACCAACCGATTGGACAAGTCCCCCTATACCGCCGCGCAATATGGAGAGTGCGGCCTTGTCCTTTCGGATTCTTCCTCGAACGATATCTCTGCCGAAACCAACTCCCTCGAAATTTTGATCCGCAATGATCCGGGCAACGACGTCCTGCTAACCTCGGCGATTTTATACCGTCGCGTCGTGGCCGGCGTCGCGAGCGTGGGCCTGCTTTGCAATTTGTTTTATCAGCATGCGGACAATATCCGTGTGGTCGTGGTCGCTGGGGTTGCGACGATTTATTCATCAGTTTACGGGAAACTCGGTTCCGTTTCCGCAGCCCATCTGCCGGCGACGGTCTACGTGAAGGCGTACACCGAGACTACCGTCCACGGAGCGCCCGGGGCCATGCATGGATATTTCAGGGACCTCGGCATTTTTCCCAATCGAAACATCCGCGTTGGCGGCGAGCCTGGATTCGCTGATGAATTCGAGACCTTCGCAGTCGCCGCCTGGAACCTAACCACCCACGGCGGCAACGCGAGCCAACTCACCCAGGTCACGCGCGCCGGCGAGAATGCCATCCTGCTCAAGTCCGCCGCGGTGGACTGGGCCTGCGCCATGCCCAACGCCGTGGACAAATACAGCGACTTCCGCTACGACGGCCGCTTCGAGCAGGTCAACCGCACCAATATAATCTTCGATGCCCAAGACACCACCGGCAACAACACGCCTTGCTACGTCGTTCAATTCGACACGGCTTCGGTGATCCTGGGTAAGGACCTTGGGGCTAATGGCGCGGGTATCATGACCACGCTCAAGACCAACGCCGCAGCCGCTACGGCACCAGGCGAGGTTTTTACGGCCACAATCATCCGGCAGGGAACCCGCATCCTGGTCCTGAAAAACGACGTGCCTGTGATTGACACGAATGACGCTTCATACACCGAGGGTCTATTCGGATATCAGACCTATGACGCCGGATTTTACTGCTTCGAGCACCGCATCGCCGGCCGCGGTCTGCAGCAGCCGACCATGCTCCGGATCGACCGGCCCATGATTCAGAACCCATCCTTCGAGGACTGGGATGATGTCGACGGCCTCACGGAAAGCATCCCGACCGCAAGCTCCTGGAACTTCGACGCGCCGCCTTATTCGCTGACGCTGACCAAGGGCGTGGCCGTGGGCCCCGACGGCGGTTCAAGCATGAAGATCGAAATCGACGGATCGGCTATGGCCGGAGCGTTTCTGCTGGCCGATCTCCGGCAGCGCATGATACGGATCGTGACCGGTCACAAATACCGCGTGAGCTATCAACTCCGATTCGCCAACACCGGCGGTGGTCTTATCGGCGGTACCCCGTTTTTCGAGATGGGCCTGCGCGGCGATCCGCTGACCGACCTGCCCATCGACGGTGGACCGCGGCAAATTCAGATCGCAACGCCTTCCGAAAACATGGCAACTTTCGACCAATGGATAGCACGCAGCTACGAGTTCACGATGGCGGAGCCCACCAACGACGAGTGCTCGATTAAATTCTCGGTGCACACGGCCACCGCTGATGCCACCGGCGACTTCGCCTATGAGATTTCGCAGATTATGATCGAGGACATCACCGGTCTCGCGGCCACGGACGTGCCCGTGCTCGCGTGGACGGACCGGCCGGTGACGTACCGCGGCCAGGCCGGCGATCGCGTGGCAGGCGAGGATTTCTGGCAGCCGTTCTATACGATGCCTTTAAACATCCTCTGGCGCCTGGGCGAGGACTTCACCTGGGGCCTGATCGACGAGAACGGCCGCGACCTGTTCACCTCGCGCCAATACACCAACGTCCTGCCGGGCAACATCTGGACCCTGCGGCCCGAGTGGATCGCCATCGACCTGGGAGTCGAACTAGATATCAACCAGGTTCTTTTCTACCCGTACTACGCCAACGGCATCCGGTACCTGCTGGCCACCTACGGCGGGGCGGACTTCTGCAGCCATCAGGCCATGCCCATCATGCAGGGCCTGACCGTCTACTCGAACATGACCAGGCTCGATTTCGAGATGGAGACGGCGGTCAAGGCGCGCTACGTCCAGATCATCATCCTGGATTCGGATGCCGAAGGCAACAAGGCCACCTGCCAGGAGGTCGAGCTTTACAATTATTCCGATGAATCGGACCGTGTGGCCCACCAAGAGGGAGGCGCGCCCGAGGTCACGATTACGGCCACCCGGCCGGCGGACAAGCTCAACCCGCTCCCGGATGCGGCAACCGCCACGGTCTCCCTGGTCAACAAGGACCAGCGCTACACGCCCTATAACAAGTTCAGCCCGATCTACGGCCCATACAAGCAGGCCGACGGCATGGGCGATATCCGGGCCGGTGTGCCCATCAAGATATCCATGCTCGCCGCCGACTCCGCCGGCGCGGAGACCGAGAGCCTGATGTTTCAAGGTACCATCGGAGTCGACAAGAACAAGGGCGCCGCCCTGGGCGTGACGGTGGACGGCTCCGCCGGCGTGGCCACGATCGATGCGGTGGATTTCACGGTTCCCCTGGACCAGCCGGTCCCGGTCTCGGAGCTTAACCCGATTGAGACGGTGTCCGCCGAGGACACGATGCGCACGCTCTGCTATCTGGCCGGTATCCCGTACCAGGACATGAGCTTTGACGCCACCGGCGTGACCTTCCCGGTGGTCGTCTTCCGCGACCAGACCCTGCGCGAGAACATCCAGCAGCTGGTCCAGGCCATCGGCGGCCGCTTCTTTTCACTCCGCGACGGACGCCTACGATATCAGAACGTGGCCATGAACCGCTCGTGGACCCTCACGGAGCGGGCCGAATTCGAGAGCGGAACGAAAGCCAACATCGACACCCAGGACGTGCCCGGCGAGTTCTGGATGGACAACGCCCAATTCAACATCAACCACCTATTCCGCACCCTCATGCCCGAAGGCCAGGTTTACCTGCCGTGGACCGTGAACGGTACCGACGCCTGGCGCTTCCTCGGCGGCAATGATTACGTCGTCGTCACGCCCGCCGGCCAGAGCACCAAGATGCAGCATGTGCTGCTGGGTAATTGCGACAAGTCCGTCGGCTTCACGCATGAATGGGACGTCGCGCTGGTCGAGAAGGGCGGTCTGTTCAACGTCTGGGGATATACCTCCGATGTCGCCGACTACACGACGCCGGCCAGCGCGTGGCGCGTTTCCGTCGAGCGCAGGAGCGGTGCTCTTTGGATTCGATGCGGCGGCCAAACCCAGTGGTTCGGAATGACGGATTCGCTTTTCGCCGAGTTCGTCCATGCCTTCCAAGATACCAATGACCGCATGCGCCTGCGCGTGACGGTCAAGGGCACCAACTGCTCGATCTACCTGAACGACCATCTCTACCGGACGGTTCCGCTGGTCACGCCCAAGCAAATCCGCTGGAACGCCTACGAAAGCTCCGCGGCATACAAGGATGATTGGAGCACCGTCGGCGCGCTCAACGGCTGGGCCGGGGATGACGTAAACACGACCGGCGACGTCTGGCACGATCTCGCCGGCCGCTGGCGCATCGACAATCACCTGCATAAAAACGGGACTACCGAGGACTGGTCCGCCTATCTGGATTTCTCGTGCCCGAACTGGCGCATGAAGGGCGACCTCTACCTCGACCGGACCACCGCCCGCGAAGGCGGCTGGATGATGCGCTACATCGATGCCAACAACTGGATCGCCCTGCGCGTGACCTCCACGCCGGACCCAAACAACGGCTGGCTGATCATCATCGGCCTATCGATTGTCGCGCGCCGGGCCGGCGGGCCGGTGCAGACGCTGGCCACCTTTCCCAACGAGGCGCATGCCTACGAAGGCGGCCAACACTTCGTGCTGGACGCCAACCCGTTCGGCCTGCGGGTCTTCCTCTCGAAATATAACCCGGTCTGGCAGCAGTACACGGAGTGGCACCAGGTCGGATATTATCCGCTGGATTTCACGACCCTGGGAACCGCGCTGTGCGGTGCAACGAAGATGGGCCCGTTCTATTTCGGCGGAACGAACAACGGCTGCTCCTGGGACGCCGTCGACATCGTCAACGGCTCCGGCAGCGTGATCACGCTCACCGGGCCGGCGGCCAGCTACGACCTCGAAGGCGGCGGCCACGTTTCCATGAACACGACGGCGGAGGTCCACTACAACGACGATGTCTGGAACCCGGCCCCGGCGGACACGTACTCGGGCAAGGTGGCCATGGGCCTCGATCCGGCGGCCTATGCCTTCCAGCAGAACCCGTCAAACTTCCCGGGCTGGGATACGGTCGGCTTCGCCCTGACCACTGGTTACCGCCTCGCCTATTTCCGGCACAAGTTCAGCGGCGACATCGCGCCCCTGGATGGTGGCTACAACGGCGTGCTTACCTCGCCGGTCAAGGACCTGACGGCTGCGGTGCTGTCTTGGGGAATCTTCGAGGCCGAGGTCAAGGGCGTCGGCCGCGCGATTTACAACGGACTCTTTGACCAAACCAGCAACGTCGATTTTTACATGCAGAGTTCCGCCGACGGAACGACCTGGGATCAATGGGTCAAGGTCATCCGCGGCCAGCTGATCCCGGCAGCCGTGGCTCTGCAACGCTACGTCCGATGGCAGGCGCGCTTCTGGCGGTCCTACCAGCCGTGGATCGCCCTCGGATTCCCACTGTCCCAGTACCGCTTTTACAATTATTGGAAGGCCCACGTTCTCTCCATCACCGTCAACTGGCAGATTTCGGCGGCGGTCACGGACAACTGGTTCCGCGCGACCTGGGACGTGAAGGCCGGCGAGGACGCCGAGACCGAGGGCGTCGAAATGAACTCTTCCCAGTATTCTCTGGGCAATCCCGAGGCCAACCGCGTGACCGCCCTGGTCAACCGCTGGGTCGAGCAGGCAATCACGAACTCCGGGGTTTCCACCGATCCGTTTTGGGAGTCCTCGGAGCTGCCGGCGGTCTTGAACATCGGCGACGTCTACGTGATCAACGCCGAATACTCCTACCCATCCAAGAAGGGAACCGGCGGAACCTTGCGGCACGTCCACGTCGACGTGGCCGGCACCGGATACATCGTCAACGATGGGGCCGGCGACGTCGCCTGCGGGAGCGCAACCGTTCGCTTCGACTCGGGCCAGGGCGTCGGCACGATCACGATCACCTCCGCGGCCAACGGCCTGGCCATTAACTCGGCCAAGATCGACGCCATCTGCTACAAGCCGGCGTCGGACCTGTATGGCACCGAGCGGGTCTTCGCCGAGGACGTTGCCTCCCAGGAGATGCTGGGCCGCATCATCGACACGGAGACCTTCGATAACGCCTTTGCGATGTCGCGCGCGATCGCCCAGGACTATGCCAACGCCGAGCTGGTGCGGACCAAGCAATACAACGAGACCATCCAGGGCGTGCAGATTCCCATCATGCCTAGCCTCTCCCTGGAGCATTACGGCGTGGTCCACAACCCGGTGATGGGCGTCTACGAGCGGCAGGTTCAGCCCATGGAGATCACCCACCAAGGCTTCACGACGGTGATCACCTGCCAGGGCATCCGGACCCAGGAGACAACCGACGAGTTCCTTCCGCTTTCGCTGTCGCCGACCAGCGCCTTCGCGACCTTCCGCCTTCCCGGGTGCGCGAGCAATTACATCATGCGCGTTCGGAGCGAGCTGACCGGGGAGGAGTTCGACGTCTACGACTTCCAGCAATATTTCGAGCACTACCAGCTGGCCGCCGGCGGGGAATGGATCGACGCCGCGGACGAGGACTTCCGCGTGGTCACGCTTTACGACCAGAGCGGAAACAGCCGCGACTTAATCCAGGCCACGCCAGCCGACCAGCCAATCCTCCTGCTGAACGCGCGCAATGGCCTGCCGGTCCTGGCCCTGGATGGCATCGGGGACTCGCTGCAATCGGCGGGATTCACGCTTGACGATTTCATCAACGCCGGCGCCGGCCATATCTTCGTTACCGCCCGGCCCGAGGGCGCCGTGCCGACAGGCGCTGAGGCGTGGAACCTGGGGATGATGGTAAGCGACTCGATGCTTTACATGGGGATTTCCTACGGAGACAAGGCTGGCGGGGGCGACAAAATCCACGCGTTCAATTTTGGGGCCACGGAGGCCGATGCCCAGGCCAATTGCATCCGGGATAATTGGAGCATCATCGAATGGAGCCACGGAGCCGGCGTCCTGACGCTCGACCAGGACGCCGAGGTCAAGGACTTCGTGGCGAGTGCCAACACGGCGGCCGTGAACAACCCGCTGACCGTGGGCGGTGTGGCCGGCGGCGGAGCGATCCACGGCCAGGGGCGAGTGAGCGCGATGTTCACCTTCGACGTGGTCCAAGCGCTGGCCGACCGCGAGAAACTCGTCGGATTCATGCAAGCCCACTGAGGAGGAAGATTATGCTCGAAAATTTAGCGGCCAAGGGAATCAAGCAGCAAGGGCATCCGGATATCCGGACGCTCAAGATGCTGCACCCGGAAGTGCTCTACGGATGGGGGCTCGTCGAGGTCAAGCGGGGTCAGTCCGGCCTGTGGATGGCGACCGACACGTGCCCGTCGTCGATCATATCCGGATACCGCGATTACCAAGCCGACCCGGCCGTGAAGAACTCTCCGCATAATTGGGGAGCCGCCGTGGACGTGCTCGCGCTGGATCTGGATTCACGGGATTCCAAGAACTGGCCGGCGCTCCTCGAAGAACAAATCAGGATTGTCCGGCTCGCCGTGATCACGACCGGCATCTTCAACCGAGGCGGGCTTTACCCCACGCAAAACACCTGCCACGTCGATGTGTGCGATAACCGCTGGATGGCGCAATACGGCGGAACGAAGTTTTGGGTCAAATGGCCATTCGACGCCAAGCAGTACACCGGATTCACGACGCTCGATGTGGCCGCTGATTTTGCCAAGAATAAAATCTACACGCACGCGCGGAGGAACTAAGCCATGGCCAAAGAAGACTCCGTCCACAAGGGCCAGCCCGGCGGATACGCGCCATTGGATGGGGCCGGCAAGGTTCCGGCGGCCAATCTGCCGGCTACGACCCCAACGGGCACCGGCATGCGCCATGTCGTCGCCGGTGTCGAGGACGCCGCGGCAAAATTGGTCGAGAACACGGACGTCGATGCGGCGGCCGCCATCGAGGAAAGCAAGCTTGATCTCGATTATCCCACGCATCCGCAGCTCCACGCGGCCAGCCATGCCACGGGCCAGCCTGACGCTATCGCGCCCGGCGACATTGGCGCGGCTACGGCTGGCCATACGCATGCTGAACTGCCGACCAGCGATGAGAAGGCGGCTCTGGCTGGCACAACCGGCGCGCCCTGGGCCGGCAACAAGTACGTGACGGATTCGGACGCTCGCCTGATTTACGACATGGGCGTTTTTGGCGACGGCTCCGACGGCGTGGTCACGATCGAGGCTGGCACGACCACGCTGACCAAGGACATGAACTACGAAGCCCTAACCGTCAACGGTACCTTGGCGGCAAATGGATTCACGATCCGCGTCCGCGACATCTTAACTATTTCAGCCGGCGGGATCATTTCGGCCGACGGTGGTGCTGGCGTTAACGGCGCCAGCGGAGGAGCCGCCGGCCCGGCCACGGTGAACGCTTACCGCACCGAGGTTCCTTTGACCACCGGAGGCGGCGCGGGCGGAGCTGGTGGATCTGCCGGCGTGAACAATGGAGGAGCCGGCGCAGCCGGAACTTCTGCTGTTGCTTATAATCGCGGATTCCGGCCGAACGGATTTTTTATCGGCGCGGGCGGTGGAGGAGGCGGCAATCATGGCGCTGTTGCGACGGCGGGCGGGGCCGGTTCAAATGCGTTCGTCACACTTTCACCTGGCGGCGCGGGAGGCGCGGGAGTCGGAACCGGCAGCACGAGTCTGACCGGGGGCGGAGGCGGAGGCGGAGGATGCGGGCAGAAAATATATGCCAACCGATTCAACTCCGGGGGCGTTGTCCAGGCCAACGGCGGCAAGGGCGGAAACGGCCAAACGTCGGGATCTGATAAATCGGGCAACGGCGGGGGCGGGGGCGGGGGAGACGTGCGGGTCTATTATCGTACCCTGTTGGGTCTGGGAACAATCCAGGCTCTGGCGGGAGGCGTCGGCACCGGCGGGAACGGCGGCGCGGCTGGTTCGGCCGGCGTGGCGGAATCATTCCTTATTTAAGTAGCGCCTCACAGGAGAAACCAACCGATGCCTATGGAAACTGATGATGAAAAAGAAAAACGTATTGCCGCCCAGGCGCAGGCCGCTTTGTTCCTGGCCTTCCGCGAGGAGTTCAAGGAACTAATCCGGGTCCTCCACCGCGATGGAACTGACAAAAATAACCAGGAAACGAGCACTCTCCGCCAATGGGTCATCGACGAATTCAAGCGGGCCCAGGAACGCTTCGATTCGCATACAAAATCTTGGGAGGCGGTCGCCCTGACCTCTGTCCGGATCGCGCGCCGGGCCATCCAGATCGTCCGAAAGCACTGCGCCGACGCCGAGATCGAAAAGCACGAGGCAAAGCTGAAGCGTGGCGCTCAGTTGATGGATGATAACAGGACTAGGGAGACCATGCACGAGGACGCCACCAGATCAGAAAGGAGCGTGGATAAAATGCGAGGACTGGTGAGAAGGGCCGGCTGGCTCGCCGTCGGCGTGATATTGACAATTGTCGGTGCGGTCATCATGGAACGGATATCGCCGCCCAAAAGATCGGAGGTCGTCATGAGCGACAGCGCCATCAAGCTGGTGGTCCGTGAAATCGTGAAACAGGCGACCAAGGAACTCAGGTCCGCCCCACCGCCGGCGGCCAGCAATTGATATGCGCTTTCTTCGACGCAAAGCGGACAGGCAACTGATCACGCTTGGGCTGGCCATTCTCCTGTCGATCATCGGCATGGTGCGCTGCGCGACGATGGACAGCATGAATTTTTCACTGACGTACCGGACTCTCCGGCCGGGAACGAACGCCGCGGCGGGCACCAACACTGGAACGGCTCAAGGGGGGCATTGACAATGGAGGACTCCAAGTATGCGAGCCGGAAATTCATCATGCTCTCGGCCGCGTTGCTGATCAGCACCGCGCTCGTGTGGTTGCGCGTGCCTGGCTACAAGGATTGGCTCGACTTCGCATGGAAGGTGATCGGGATTTATTGCGGAGCAAACCTCGGCATCTACGCGGTGGATAAAATCTTCAACAAAAATTCGGAGGTGAAGTGATCATGCCCTCGCGCCCAGCCATCATCCAGGTCAAGCACACGTACCTATCCCACTTGCTACCAGGCGACATGCTGTTTTTTCTCGCGGCCGGGATTGATCACGGCGACTATCTCGGGGAGCTCATCGCTCAATTGGAAGGAGGCACCCAGCGGATCACGCATGTTGCCACGCTGCGGGATAGTCCGGATCCCGAGGCCCGGCTGGACGAGGTGCGTCTAGACATTTTCAAAGTTGCCTTCCGGCCTGGTAATGAATGGATCGAGGAATTCCGGGTGGAGACCGAATACGAGGATCAATTCGGACGCGGATTTCGGAAGCGGCATGACGCCGGCATCAAGTTGGAAGCGACGTGGCCCAAGTGCCGGGAGGCGTCGGTGGACTGGGAAAACGAGAATATGTTCGTGCGCCGAATTAAGGACCTCACCGCAGCCAACGTCCAAGACGTTCTGCGCCTGCAGGGTGATATGGTAGGCACCGGACCGTTCAACAAGGATGGAAACCACGAGGATGCATGGGACTATGACCTAGCGGAGTTCCTCACCTTCGGCCTACTTCACCAAGCGGCGGCCAAGATTTGCTCGCGCTTCGGCGCGGAGCCGTACTATACAACAACCCTGCTGCGAGGCACCTCCAAAGGCAACTATCCGATAGCGCTCACGCCGGACCTTAAAGGTATGCGCGATCCAGAGATCACGCCGAACGAGATTTATCTAAGCGAGAACACGTCGGCGGTTCGCTTCCAGGGATTGCTTCCGGAGTTCGGGGGAGCGCGGTAGCTGATTTTATTTTCAACAGGTAGTCCCGGGCGCACCCCTCCGCGCCCTTAAGCCCGCCGGGATTGGCCTCTCGGCGGGCTTTACTTTTTCTGAAATTGTTGGTCGGGCCATTTATTATCCAAGCGAAGCATCAGAGCATCTGCGGCCTCGATGCATTTATCCATGAGGTCCTTGCCGCCCAATTTGTATCCGCCACCGAGGAAGATATTAATATCGGCTTTTGAAATGAACGAAGCGTAAATTTGCCCGGCGATGATATCCCGCCGCGTGGCTTGCTTGGAGTCGACGGGCGGATTCAGGTCCTCGGCGCTCGCGCTCCAAACCGTCACGGAACCATCCCGGCGGGTTTCGCCGGCCAGGCCCAGAGAGGGAACGCCCAGCTGCGCCGCAACCACCAGGACGATAACCAAACGCCTCATCATGACCAACCACCTCCAACCCAGGATGGCCCCCCGATAGCGACATTTTAACTCTTTGGGATTGACATTGGAAGGCCATTCCCTTATACTTTAGTTAGCTCGGGAATCGACGATAAAGGGGGAACCGCAGTGAGACCGGCGACAAACCCGCAAGCCCTGATTTTCGCGCTTTTATTCCTGGCGGCAGGCACGCCTTTTTTTTATGCCGGCCAGCGTCGTATAATAATTAAAGAGTTCAGCCCGGCCTTTTCACCCGCCACCCGCGCCCGCGGAAACCTCGAGGGCGACCCAGAACGGACAGAAAACCAAAATTTGAGCAACACCCCAAAAACCGTGTGCGCATCCTGCGCCACGGTTTTTTTATTTTCCAGCATTTCGGAGGCCCAATTATGAACAAGGAACTCCTAACCAAGCGGCAGGTTTTCGCGGCGGTCAACCGCAGCCGCCAACTTCGCAAAAAACTCAAATGGGGTAGCTGGGATTATTTCTCCCTTCGCGCCGGCGTGCTCCCTGCGGATACCAAGATCATCGCCAACCGGCTTTATTGCCTCTACTCACCGGATGCAGTGCAAAAGATTTGCGATTGTCTTCGGCAAGGTGAAAGCGCCAGAAACCCCGGAAGGGGAAAGGCCGCGCCCAAGGCGGAAGCGGCCACGGCATAAGCGGAGGTCCACCATGGACCAGCGCGAGCGCGAGATCGGGATCCAGTTCATCGAAGACCGGAAGCGGATGCCGCTGGCCGATGCGCAGCGTCTTCAGGATGAGCGCATGGCTGACCACTTTGCGGAGATGGGAATCATGAAATGTGGGCAAATTCAAATACTCAATAATGGGAAACTCCTTGATT
>Ga0184615_10001824_pt1 | contig 11462 bp, 7 predicted proteins | sample PLM4_65_coex_FD_133134 | JGI IMG/M metagenome (GOLD analysis project Ga0184615, IMG submission 133134) | Groundwater sediment microbial communities from an aquifer in East River, Colorado, USA - PLM4_65_coex | ecosystem: Environmental > Terrestrial > Soil > Riparian zone | place: USA: East... | reverse complement strand
TTTCGTCATACTCATCCGGCAAGGTGGTGGGGCAGGCATCGAAGGTAATGGCGATCTCACGGGAGTCCCTGCGGCCATGCTCGATAACGAGACCATCTGCGATACTATAGGAACAGAGGTACAGCAGGACGATGAAACTTCCCAAGAAGCGTCCGAAGAATTTTGTCTGGAGCCATAACCGCACCATAATTCACGCATTTTATACCGGGGAACATGATGGGTCAATGATAAAACTGTGAAGGGAGTACAAAAAAACCGGGGACCGAATATATCGGTTCCCGGTCATGGGTTTACGATCCTGTGAAAAGTTCCTAGATATCGTAGTACAGGAAGAATTCATACGGATGGGGCCGCAAACGGAGGGCGTCCACTTCCTTGGTACGTTTGTAGTTGATCCACATTTCGATAGCGTCCTTGGTGAACACATCGCCTTTCAGGAGGAAGTTGTGATCCGCCTCGAGGTTGTCCAGCGCCTCTTCGAGTGATGCAGGCATTGTCGGCACGCTCGCCAGTTCTTCCGGGGCCATATCGTAGATGTCCTTATCGAGGGGTTGGCCTGGATCGATCTTGTTTTCGATGCCGTCAAGGCCGGCCATCAACATGGCCGCGAATGCGAGATAGGGATTGCAGGAAGGATCGGGGAACCGTACTTCAGCGCGTTTGGCCTTCGGGTTTGCGCTGTACATGGGGATGCGAATGGAGGCAGAGCGGTTTCTGCTTGAGTAGGCAAGGTTTACCGGCGCCTCGAAGCCAGGCGTCAGTCGCTTGTATGAATTCGTGGTCGGGTTCGTGAATGCAGCGAGCACCTTGGCATGTTTCAAAATGCCGCCGATGTAGTGAAGTGCGAGCTTGGAGAGTCCTGCATACTCGTTGCCGGAGAACAGGGGTTTGCCGCCCTTCCAGATTGACTGATGCGTGTGCATGCCCGAGCCGTTGTCGCCGAAGAGTGGTTTTGGCATGAAGGTCACGGTTTTGTTATGCCGTTTAGCCACGTTCTTGATGATATATTTGAAGTACATGAGCTGGTCCGCGCACTTCACGAGCGGGCTGAACCTGATGTCGATCTCCGCCTGACCGGCAGTGGCAACCTCATGATGCTGCCGTTCGACGTAGATGCCGACCTTCTGCATCTCTTCCACCATCTCGGTGCGGATATCCTCCTGGCTGTCGACGGGCGGAACGGGAAAGTAGCCTTCCTTGTGGCGCGGCTTGTAGCCCAGGTTCGGCTTTTCGTCCTTGCCGCTGTTCCATATGCCTTCCACACTGTCGATGTGGTAATAGCCCTCATGGGAGTTCTGATCAAAGCGTACATCATCGAAAATGAAGAACTCGGCCTCGGGGCCGAAGAATGCCGTGTCACCAATGCCGGATGACTTGAGATATGCCTCGGATTTCTGTGCGATATGGCGCGGGTCGCGGGAGTAGCGCTCCTTGGTAATCGGGTCAACAATGTTGCAGATGAGCGAGAGCGTCGGGTATTTGGTGAACGGGTCCATCACCGCAGTCTCCGGGTCAGGTACGACCAGCATGTCGCTCGTATGGATGGCCTGCCATCCGCGGATGCTGGATCCGTCGAAGCCGAGCCCTTCCTCAAAAACACCCTCGGTCAGTTCGTCTACGGGTACGGAAAAATGCTGCCACAGCCCGGGATAGTCCATGAACTTGAAATCAACCATCATTGCCTTGCTCTCTTTTGCCAACTGTAATACGTCCTTCGGTTTCATTGGTACCTCCTCTTAGTATTTTAATACGACGGACGAAGGATGATCGCTTCGCTTGGACGATGGACGAATTCGATATATTCCCCCCTCGTCCATCATCCCTCGTCCTTCATTTTCAGTTTCGATCTATATCGCCGTTTCCCCTCGTTCACCTGTACGGATGCGGATAACTTCTTCCACGGGAGTGACAAAGATCTTACCATCGCCGATCCGACCTGTCTTTGCCGAGGTTTCTATGGTTTCGATAATCTTTGGAACGAGGCTATCGGCAGCGATGATCTCGATCTTCACCTTGGGCAGGAAGTCAACGACGTACTCTGCTCCGCGATAGAGTTCGGTATGGCCTTTTTGCCTGCCGAAGCCCTTGACCTCGGTCACGGTGATGCCCTGAACACCAATCGCGTTGAGCGCATCTTTGACCTCGTCGAGTTTGAACGGTTTGATTACCGCCTCAATCTTCTTCATGAGAAATTACCCCCGAATGTCTATTTAATAAGCAATTTTGATGCTAAAGCGTAACATATTATATTTCAAGTTGTTATGTTTTTAAAAAAGTGGAGGGTATGCACAAAAAATAATCAGCAGCTTATAATATAGGCATTCTATTTTCCAACGCGCTCGTTTTTTCTCGTCTTTTCTTCACGTTCGATTCGCTCACCTTCTTCGAGGAACTTTGAGGAGATTTCCTTTTCGATATCCTCCTTGAGCTGCTCGAGTGAGATAAAGTCACCCTTCTGGAGCTCTCTCAGCTTCGCGGCAGTATCCCGGAACCCCGGATCCTCGTTGAAGACAAGTTGAAATTCGTCTGCGGCGCTGCTAATATTCCCCGCGCACTGACAGGCAAGGCCGAGATCATAGTGCATCTCAATGCGGTTCTCGGTGTGGAATCCCAATGACTCTGCGTAATCCAGTGCGTTTCGTATCTCGCCAATGGCGTTCTGATATTCTCCCTTTTTCATATAACACAGGCCGAGCATGTACCGGCTCTGTATGAATTTGGGTTCATTCTCAGGCGTCATCATGAACTCCCCGATGGCATCATCCAGCAGGCCCATTTCTTTATATGCAACACCAAGATTATAATGAGTATCCACTTCCTCCTTCGCCGTTTGCTGCTCAATGCCCCTCTTGAATTCTTGAAAAATATCGTCGAGGCTTTGCTCCTCTGCGGGCACCGGAGGCTGCACGGGGATTGGAGCGTTGCCCAGCTCGTCACTAAGTTCTTTGGCAAGATCAAAGAAATCCTCGGAGGGAGCTTCCCTTTGCTGGGCGGCAGCCGCTTCCCGCTGAAGCTCTGCACTCAAATCAAAGAAGTCTTCCGCCTCGGCTTTTTTTGCAGGTTCAAGAGGCTTGCTGACTGCGTCGGCGGCAATCTGCGGAGGCGGTACATCGATTTTTTTCTCACTCGTCGGTGGGGCAGGGGGCGCCGGTTGCAGCTTGAGCTGCTGGATCTCATTCATCAGAGAGCGAACAGCCTCATCGTCCGATGAGCTTGCTGCAAGCACTCCCTCGGTTGCCTCCGGCTGGAGATAGCCTTCCAGCCCTTCAACCGCATCGGTAAGTTTGGCAAATTCCCGCATTTCATTTTCTTCACGAGCAATTTCGGCAAGCCGGGCGCTCGCCCGCTGGTTGCCGGGGGTCAAGGCGATGATCTGATTATAGTGCTTCTTTGCTTCGTCGAACAAGCCCTGCTGGAAATAGAATTCTGCTTCCGCCCATATCTCACCGACATTAACGTCCGCGGGTGGTTCGTGCGTGGCCGCTTTTCCCACAGGTGCGATCACGGACTGTTCCGGCTCGTCTGCAAACTCTTTTTCAATGAACGGCTGTTCCTCTGCAGTTGGTTCGGGAATAAAAGGTTCTTCGGCAACGGGCGGCTCTTCATCGACCGGCTGTTCAATCGCAGACGGTTCGGCATCGGGGACCGTTTCCGCTGGCCCTGGTTCTTCCAGAGGTGGCAGTTCTGATCCAAGCCCAGCAAACTCGACTTCATCTGCCTGGGCGGATTTCAGGGGATCTATGGTCTCCGCGGGGATTTCTTCAGGAGCTGGCGGAGATATTTCGGGTTCAGTAAGAGGAGTTTCAAGATGATCCGGTATGATCGTTGGCTGAAGGACTTCTTCGAGTGCATCGCGCACGGGCTCTATTGGCGCAATGGGGGCCCTTCCGAGCTTGGCCAGCACCGCCGGATGATCGGGAGCCATTTCAAAAGTCTCCTGCAGTGCTGCCTGTGCCTGGTCTTCTCTGCCGTATTTTGAATGGAGCGCGACGACGATGAGAGCATGCTGCACCGCTTTATCAATGTTCCCCTGCTCCCGGTAGATATCCCGCAATTTGCTAGGTATTCGCGGATTTTCGGGGAAGGTGCTGCGCAGCGCCTCAAGCTGTTCAACTGCCTTTTCGGCAAGACCGTATTTGATGAGCACATCGGCTTCGGAGAACGCTTCGATGATCGCTGGATCTTCTTCCGGAGGAGCAGGCGCTTCTGCAACCGGAGGGGCTGGGGCTGTAACTGGGGCGGGAGCCGGAGCTGCAGCTTGAGCTGAGGGCGGCGCCTCAAGGACCGGTAATGGTTCGGGTTCGACAATAGGGGAGGGTGCGACCGGTACTGGATCTTCTGCAGGGGTGAACTCTGGTTCCGCAAATGGTGCAGCCGAGACGGCAGTCTGCAGCTGTTCGAGTCGCTCTGCGGCCTCGGGCATATCGGGAGCTATCTCGATCGCCTGGGTTAGAACGCCCCGGGCGCTCTGAAGGTCTCCTTCCGTGACGAACAGCTCGGCGGCCTGCAGGAGTTCAGCTGCCGCATCGCGTGGCCGGCTGACGGAAATATAGAACTCAGCCAGTTTTTGACGGATGGGGGGAAAGTACGGACTTCCGGCCGCAAAGGTCTTATATATCTCTTCAGCTTCTGCGGCATTACCGCTCTCGATTTTTCCGTCAGCGAGCGTAACGGCTTCGACAAGGGCTTTTTCAAAGTCCTTCTTCGCGAGATACAGATCGTACAGTTTTTCCCGAAGATCGGCATTGTCCGGGTTTTCAGCGAGGAGTTTTCGGATGACCTGTTCAGCCTCGACATCCTTGCCTGCCTTGTCCAGTGCCTCGAGATAGAGCTCGAACAGCTCCCTATTGGATGGATCGCTCTCAAAGGCGGGTTTGAGGGCCTTGCAGGCTTCAACGAATTTTCCTTCTTTAAAGTAAACAATGCCGGCCTTGTGATATACTTCCTTGTTGCCCGGATCCAGCGCGAGGATCTTCTCAAACAGGTGTCGGGCATCTTTGAATTCATTCTTGGACAGGTGCTCGTCAGCAGCAGCGAGGTATGCCTTGGCCGACTTCTCCTTCATACCCTCTTTTGCGTACATGTCGCCGAGCTTGACCTGGAATACGACATTGGAGGGGTTCAGGTCCGCCATCTTCTGGTAGATGTCAAGGACCTTGGCAGTTTGTTTTTGCTGGGTATAGTAGTCCGCGACGAGCTTGTAGCTTTCGAGCGCGTTTCCGGTGAGTCCCTTCTCCGCGTTCAGGTCGCCGAGCGCAAGATGTGCCTCGATCTTTTTGGGGTCGATATTGAGAACTTTTTTGAAGAGGGCGATGGCCTTGGAGGTGAACCCGTCAGCGGCAAGAAGATCGGCTGCCTTATTATATGCCTCGACTGCCTCGGCCTTGGAGTTTTTTTTGATGCAAAGGTCTCCGATGGTATTGTATATATTCGGATCGTTCGGCGATTCCTTGAGGAGCTTTTTCCACTCGGCAATCGCCTTGTCAAACTGGCCCTTGGCAAGGAACTTCTGGGCATCTTTTATGATCGCATTCTTGTCGATTGCCATGAGCTATAAATACCACAAACCTTGGCAGGGTGTCAACACTTCGTCTCTGTCTCATCAAGGTAATGTCAAAGTCGCCGGCGCTTTCGCTGAGGTCGGCGATGTATAGAGAGGCGAATATCGTTAAAACTTATATCCTATCGTGATTCCCCCGAGCTGGGCCTGGGACTTGTAGGTCCCGTTCAGGGCATCCGGAGCCTTGGGCGTTACCGATGCATCGTCCATTACGCTATTAGAAATTGTCCTGTTTTTAAACAGGAGATACATATAAGCGACGTCAATTGTGACGCTGCCGCTTGTGTATCCGGCGCCGATCGAAAATCCCTGCCGATCTGAATCGGGAATACGCGTTTCAAAGTGTTCTTCCTTGACCGGGTTCTGGTCGTACAAATAGCCCGCGCGCACTTTCCACTGGTCTGAAAGCCTGTATTGCCCACCGATACGGAAGCACGCGACATCCTTCCATTGATGTTCCTCTGTTTTGTTGAATGCAGCAACATCGGATTCTATCGTCAAGGTGTTGTATGTTGACCACAGGGTATATTCCAAATCCGCATTAAGAGTGAGGGCATCCGACGCTTTATAGGAGACTCCTAATTGGATCAGGTCGGGCAGGGTAAGGGATGTCGAACCTGATCCTGATGTAGCGGCGGGGCCACCGGTTAGTTCTGCGGTCCCATCGACGTCCACTTTGATCCGACTTCGATAAGAAAGGCCGGCATGTATTGATTCAGAAAAATTATATGTAACAGCCGCGTTTACTCCCCACCCGTCGCCGTCTCCACTGAGGCGAAAATTATAATCGCCGAGCGGGCCAAGGAATGTTGTTTTTTCAAGGGTGGCGCGAAGATGGATATACGCTATGCCGAATGCAGCCGACAGGTCGTTATTAAACTTATACGCGATATTCGGGTTAAACTCGGTTGTGACGATACTGGAATAGGTGGCGACATACCGGGTGGAACTGGCGTCCGGCCAGTCCGTCGTAAGGCCGAATGGATTGTTGATTCCGAATCCGATGCCGACCTTGTCGTTCAGTTTGTGTGTAGCGTAAAGCTGGACAGGGAGGTACAGGTCGCGCTTGGACACATCCGTTGTGCCATTCGTATTTTCATGTGTCAATTCCGGGTATATGACGATAACGCCTCCGGAGATCATTGTCCCGTCGAGTTGGGTGATACCCGCCGGATTGTACCATACCGCCGACGGGTTGTCTGCCTGCCCCACGAACGCGCTTGCCATTCCCATGGCTGCCGAATCCTGCTCCGGCAGCCGGAAGCCTGCTGCGAAGCCTAGTGAAGAACACATCACTACGATGCCGGCAACTGTTGCTGTGAATACCGTTAACGTTCTTTTCACGGGCATTCCTCCAGTGATTTATGTTTGCTGAGCTGAAAACGAAAACATTATAATTGTAAGTTTAACTGAGGTCAAGATGGAAAGACTGATAAAAACGCTTGACTTGATTATATGACTTTGCTATATTTGCCATAACTTATGATAAAAACCATCATAGTTGCATGTCAAGATTGCCCCGGTCTTCCGGATGCCCTCTTCGCCGGTTGTTCCGGCATCAGACTCACGGGATTCTGCAGTCAAGGTTTCACTACTCCCAAAAAAATCAACATCAGCTCGATTTTCAGATTTTAGTCGTAACTGCTTTGGTTAAAGTCACAATATTATTTCATGACGAAGGGAGGGGTCGATCTCTAAAAAAGTCGCGCATCGGGTTGTATTGGTCGTATTGCTTCTCGGAGTAATGATCAGAGGTTACTATTTATGTTCCGAAACAGTCCGGAGCAAAATCATTTTTTAAGGGAGGATAACGAATGAAAAAGTTCTACGTAGTACTGGTGGTAATCGCGATGGTGCTCGTGAGCTCCATAGCGATGGCCGTGGACGTGACCGTGGGCGGCAGCGTGCAGATCCGGAGCAGAAATTTTAACACGATGAATTTTAATAAGGATGCGAAACTGAATCAGGTAGATACCCAGGAACGTGTCATTATGGACATTAGCGCCACGTCCGACAACGTCAAGGGCAAGATCTCGCTCTGGAACGATTTTGAAGACTGGGGCAGACTGGAAACCAATCAGGGCAACGGTTTCGGCAGCACCACTGGGACCGGAGTCTCAGGCGCCAACGCCACCGGTACCAGCACTGCAGGGCATTTTGGCTTCAAGGAGGCATGGTTGAGTTTTAATTTGCCGGGTATTCCGGTGAACGTGACCGCTGGTCATCAGTACCTGCAGCTCGGCAACGGCTGGTTCTTGCAGAACAAGCATTTCGGCTCCGATGCCTGGGTGGTTGCGAACGTGACCGGTCCCAACACGCTTGCATTCGTCAACATCAAGGTTAACGAAGGAAACGCCTCCTTTGCAAGCGATGATGCGGATGCCTATGCGGTTCTCGACGTTTTCAAGATAAACGAGGACATTTCCGTTGGTGTTGATATTGCCAATGTGAAGGTTCGCCCCAACGTGGGCGGACCATTTGCTGGAACGGATCTTCTGAATTATAGTCTCAATTTTAACGGTAAATTCGGCATATTGAAACTCATGGCCCAGGCTGATGTCCAATCCGGAAATATAAAACCGGGTAATGGTGCACCTGAACCCAAGTTCAAGGGCTACGAGGTCGTGGTCCAGGGCAACGTAGGTCTGGATCCGGTTACGATCAACTTCCTGCTGGCCCAAGGATCCGGTGCGAAGTCCACCGACACCGATGTCAAGCAGTATATCAACTTCCTGGACATCAATCCTCGTTACACTTTCCTGTATGAGTATAAGCTTGGGACCGCGGCATTCGGCGGACCCTATGCGCCCGCTCCTTTGGGTAACTCGGCGCACACTGGGTTTGCTAACACCACGGCGGCCAGCGTAGGCGTCATGTTTGCGGCCGGCAAGAGCCTGAATCTTGGCCTTGATGCCTATTGGCTTCAGGCTACCGAGAAGATCACGAACGGTGTTGGCGAAGAGTCCGACGAGATCGGTATAGAAGTCGACGCCAAGGTGAATTGGAAGCTGTATGACAACCTTTCCTGGAACTGGGACCTCGGTTACTTTAAGCCCGGGAAAGCCTACAAGACCGCTGCAGGCACGACAGATGCCGCAATGGGCGTGCAGGGCATACTTGCCTTAAAGTTCTAAAATATGTGCACTTGAAGTCTCATTAAGCAGTTTGAACACAACCCTGGAGGAGCGATCCTCCAGGGTTTTTTTTGACTGGCATGGCAGGTAGGCAAGTAGATAGGCTGTTGGAAAGAGAAACGCCCCCGCAGATGTTGCGGAGGCGTTTTTTTATTACGATACAGAGTCTGTTGCATGAATGCCAAATCAGCTCTATTCGTCATTCTGAGCGCAGCGAAGAATCTTGTTTTTTTGTACCGTTGATAGACCCTTCGCTTCGCTCAGGGTGACAGAAAAGGGAATTGTGCACTGGGTTCCATAAAGCATTCTATTGTTCGCTGTTACGGATTCTGCAGTTTAGCCGCCTTGACGACATGCTTGAGCAGCACGCGGGTGGTGACTGTCCCGACGCCCCCGGGAACCGGCGTGATTGCTGCGGCTACGTCCTTTGCAGGTTCGGTGTCCACATCGCCGACGAACTTGTCCCCCTCCGGATTGATGCCCACATCCATGACCGTGGCGCCCGGCTTGATGTAGTCCTTTGTGATCATCTTCGCTTTGCCGATCGCTGCAACCAGGATATCGGCGCGTCTGCATACTCCCGGGAGATCCTGCGTCTTCGAGTGACAGACCGTCACGGTTGCGTTCTCGCCCAGGAGCAGCATGGACATGGGCTTTCCGACCACCATGGAGCGTCCGACGACCACCGCCTCCTTGCCGCTCATCGGGACCTGATAGAAGCGGAGGATCTCCATCACGGCCTGCGGCGTGGCGGGCGGGAAGCCGGTGAGGTCTCCGGCCATGATCTTTCCGGCGTTCACGGGATTGAAGCAGTCCACATCCTTTTCCGGAGACAGGATGTACTTTACGACGTCTTCCCTGATCTGCTTCGGGAACGGACGCATCACGATGATCCCGTGAATGGTCTTATCCGCATTCCGCTGCTTCAGGATAGTCACGAACTCGTCCTGGCTCATGGCGCCTGACAGCTGCTCGATCTCGCAGACAATGCCGTTCTTTTCCGCCATCTTTTTTGCGCTGTTCGCGTAAAAGACCGAATCCTCCGCCACGCCCACGATCATGATCCGGAGCGCAGGGTTCACACCCTTTGCCTTGAGCTCCTGAACGTCTTTCTGGATGTCCAGGTCCATCTTCTGTGCCACTTCTTTCCCTGTTAACAATTTTGCCGGCATGGTTTCTCCTTGTAAAAAAGTTGTTGAGCAGAACGCATAGGGGAAAAGATTTTACTCTATGCCCTTTGCACTGTGCGCTCTGCCGGACGTTACCCCATCTGCTTATACGTCGTTTCCATCACGGTCTTTTCAAGAGCCGCCACCTGCTTGAGCACATCCTGCATGCGTGTCCAGGTTTCCTTGTTGTATGCCTCATCCTTGATGCTGTTCACGTTGATCTTGACGTTCAGCGCCGCGCTCTGCGCGCAGGCCTGGGCGAGAAGCACGGCAACCCCGGCATCGCTCACCGCGCCGACATTCCCGATATCAGCCGCCCGTTGTGCGAGCTTTGCGATCTCGAGCGACTTGAGCCCGATCTCGAACGGAACGTGGCAGGCAATCTTGAGCGCTTCCTGCATCTTTGCGGTACGGGCCGCCTTTTCCTCATCGGTGTTCTTCGGCATCTTGTATACTCCCGAGAGCGCACCGTAGGCCTCGGTGTCTTTCTGGATAAGGTCCTGCATTTCCGAACGCAGTTTTTCCGATTCTTTGAGCAGTTGCTCGATCTGGGGCTGAACATCCTTGTATTTTTCCTTGCCAAGCGTAAGGTTTCCCACCATGCTCACGAGTGCCGCGCCGAGCGCACCGGTAAGGGCAGCCACGCTCCCGCCTCCCGGCTCGGGAGATTTGCTCGCCAGTTTGTCCATAAAGTGCTGAATCGGTTGATCAATGTACATGTGGAATATCCTCCTGCAATAGTTACTCGTTGTGAGGTTTAAAGAATGAAATGATAGTGAAATTGATGTTTAATGTCAATAGAAAAATACCCATCCCAGGGCTCGTGCACCACGGAACAGATGAGCCTGGATATCGAGAAGGTTGCAGGACGAGGCTCAAGGCATTGCTGCTTATAATTATAAGAACAAGTCAACTGGGAAACAACAAAAGTTTTGCTTGATATGTTTACTGGGCTTTGGTATTATGAACATCGGCGAAAAGGGAGACGCTCTGCATGGACCTTTCACATGGATTAACGCTGTATATTCTGCTGTACTCGCTTGCCATGGGTCTCGTCTCGTTTGCATCTCCCTGTATTCTTCCCCTCGTACCGTCATATGTATCATATATCACCGGCATCAGCTATGACGATTTGGTGAGCCCTGCTTCGCGCAGAAAGAACATGAAGATCACCCTGCTTCATTCGCTTGCGTTTGTTGCGGGGTTCTCATTTATCTTTGTTCTCCTCGGTGCATCGGCGAGCCTGGCAGGAAGCCTTCTGGCACAGCACCTGAAAACCATCCGGATCGTCGGCGGGGTGCTCATCATCATCATGGGTGTTTTTGTCATGGATGTGGTGAACATCCCCTTTCTCCAACGGGAGGCGAAACTCCATCTCAAGACGCGGCCTGCCGGCTACATCGGCACGATCGTTGTCGGCATGATCTTCGGCGCGGGATGGACCCCCTGCACCGGACCTTTTCTGGGATCGGTTCTGACGTTGGCCATGACGAGTGAATCACTTGGCAACGGCACCGTGTTGCTCATGTTCTATTCGCTCGGCCTCGGGATACCCTTTATCCTTTCGGCCGTGGCCATCAGCGCATTCCTGTCGTCCTT
>Ga0184615_10001822_pt1 | contig 11473 bp, 9 predicted proteins | sample PLM4_65_coex_FD_133134 | JGI IMG/M metagenome (GOLD analysis project Ga0184615, IMG submission 133134) | Groundwater sediment microbial communities from an aquifer in East River, Colorado, USA - PLM4_65_coex | ecosystem: Environmental > Terrestrial > Soil > Riparian zone | place: USA: East... | reverse complement strand
TTCTGCTGGTAGGGTAAAATCTTCGCGGTAGGTCATGTGCTACTCCTTTTTGGTGTGGTAACCGCAAGGATAACATTTGACCTACTCTTTTTATTAAAAATACAGAAACGATATTACACTACTATACTAGCTAAGCCTTCCGTTTTTGTCAAAATCATTTAGAAAGCCCACCATCCTAATTATTACCCTGCAGGTGCTTAAGAAAATTGTAAGCCAATCCTTTACCGTATACATTGGCTGATATGTAGAATCGAAATATAATAGACATTATCGGAAATAATCCACAGATTTTGCAGATCGCATAGATTTGAATTTTTCAAGAGAAAAATCTGCGAGAATCTGTGAAATCTGCGGACAAAATGAATCTTTTTGCTATTACCGATAAAGTCTAATCTAATTGACCTATACCCATAAGGAAAACCATGAAAAAACATATCTTTATCTTAAATATTTTACTAATATGCCTGCTGCTTATATTGAGCGTTGTACCAGATAAACCCGCTCAAGCAAGTGGGACGCCTTCCCTGCCAATCCTCTTTGGCGCTTATCCAGGCGGACCCTTGCAAACCAGTGCTGGCGAATTAACCGCCATGAATACCTGGCTGACCGGAAATGGCGCCAGCGGTGTGACTTTCGCGGGGACATTCGTAACTCTCACATTTAATCCTAGCTGGAATGTCGGCGCCGAACTTGGCGGAGCCTGGAATGCCGGTTTTATTCCATTTGTGAACTTGATGCCAAGCGAGGGGTGGGAGGGCAGCTACTACAAACCGAATTGTGATACGGCTTATGACATTGCCGCTGGGTCCTGCGATTCTGAATTAACCACGTGGGCCAATTTATTCAAAACATGGGCCGGCACCACCAAGAGAGCCTTCATTGCTCCAATGCCCGAAATGAACGGAAATTGGACCGCCTATTATTCAGATGGTGCCACATTTATTAATGCCTTCATCAGAATACGACAAATTTTTGAGAGCGCTGGCGTGCCCCGTTCAGCCGTGCGATGGGTGTTTGCCCCAAATGGATGGAGCAATACGGGAAATGAATTCGAAAAATACTATCCCGGTGATGCCTATGTCGATATAGTTTCATTTAGCGCCTATAACTACGGAGGTTGTCCGTCAAATTTTCCGGTTTGGACTACTTTTGAAACAGAGATGAAGCTCTATCTTGACCGTATGAGGCTCATGGCCCCATCAAAGCCGATCTTTATTTCGCAAACGGGTGTGCTTGGTGTCCCTGTGAATGGCGGCGACCCTACACAGACAAAAAGCGCCTGGATCCAGGATACTTTTAGCAAACTGGCTAATTATCCTGCTGTCAGGGCAATTATATATTTCAATATACAAAAACCTCCAGCGATCGGCAATTGCTCGGTCCCTGATTTTCGAATCTTTTACGGAGGTTCAAGCGGAGAGGCGGGCTTTTTAAATATTATGAAAGATACCCGCTTTGGGAAATGGGCAGCCGGCAGCGCCAACTGGTCCAGCATTGTTTTTGGGGAAGTTAGCTACACTTTTGAGGATGTACAACCCAATCATCCCTTTTTAGGTGAGCCGAACATTTGGTATTACACGGATGTTCACAAGTTGTATAACAATCATATCACTAGCGGATGTACCATATCGCCTCTTAGATACTGTCCCGAGGATTCGGTAACACGCAGTCAGATGTCAGTCTTCATCTTAAAAGGCGTTCATGGCTCAAATTACAGCCCTCCGGCGGTAGGAAGCGGGACAGGCTTTGCTGATGTTCCAACTAATCACTGGGCAGCAGCCTGGATCAAACAGCTTGCGATTGAGGGAATCACTGGTGGATGCGGTGGAAGCAATTATTGTCCGGAAGCATCTGTGACACGAGCCCAGATGGCAGTGTTTCTTCTGAAGGCCAAGCACACCTCAACATACAAGCCACCTAACGCAACTGGCGTATTTATAGATGTGCCGGTAAATTACTGGGCCAGCAGTTGGATTGAAAGATTTGCTGTTGAGGGAATTACCAGCGGCTGCGGGGGAGGCAATTTCTGCCCTGACAATGCGCTTACACGCGCTCAAATGGCTGTCTTTCTTGTAAAGACTTTCAATCTGCCCTAAAGCTAAAGCGAAGAAAAAAAATACCGGATAAAATAATTAACAAAAGAAGGAGCCGTACTGGTACGGCTCCTTCTTTTGTTAAAAGTTTAAAATAAATTGAACTCTGCGACATATCAGAAAAAGCAAAGATTCACCTGTCAACACGCGCCCAGTTTAAGCAAAAGAGGTCAGATTTTGCTTCGCTTACACGAATTTATAGGCATTAATATCAATGAGTTCTCTTAAAGGAGTACGCGCTCCCGCGCAATGAACACTGACCTTCTTCAACGGATCTGCTTTGCATGAGTAACGATCGGTTATACTTTTATTTGTCCCTTTGACGTAAAACTCGGAATGATCCGCTGCGGGCAGTTGGAAGTTAATGATCATAAGCCCAGTGTTATCGGTACGAATGAAACAATACATAATCCTTTGGCATCCTCCTTACACAAATTGATTTCAGCCAAAGTTTGCCTGGTTGGCCCACGAAAGTTTTTGATTACAAACATGGCTGCCAGGCCGAGTGCAAGCAAAGTAAGGATCACGCCGAAAATAACAAATAATCGATTTCGCTTCATTTTGCCTCAATACCAATTTTATTGTATTCCACCACCCCCAAGCCCTTGGTTTAGAAGATACTCTGCGCAATCGATTCGAGCATGTTCAATTCAAAAGCTTCAAATATGAGATAAGGTTTTTATTTTTCAGCTTTTGTCATGTTTTGCCAGGCGCTGATGAAGGCGCTTCCTTTGAATTTATTGGAATAGGTCCTCATCAATTCGTGCATATCCTCCCAATTCGCCAATAAAGCCACGATCTTTTTTTCAGCGGATTCAATATCTCCCAACTCATACAAAAATCTCTCATCATAGTTTACAAGCTCTCTGTGAGCTGGCAGGTTGGAGAGCAGTACCGGCACACCGCCACTGATAAATTCGGCTGCGCTCAGGCCAAAAGACTCTCCCTTTGAAGGGGAAATAAAAATACCGCGGTGCCGCCGAACCAGATCAACCAGAGAGGGAGCCAGATCGAAATCTAGTCGGTCTCTGAGCAGCATTTTTTCAAGGATCCCTTTTTGCTCAAGAGAATTGACCAGGGCTTTATCGTCGGCGCCATTTCCAATCACTAAAAACATGACTTCCTCTTTACTGGCGAATAATTCAAAAATATTAACCGCCTCATTGAAGTTCTTTAATTCATCCAGCCGTGCAAAATATGTAATGGGGCGTTTGGAAAAGAAATCAACTTCGTTTGATGAGTGAATCTCAAAGAATTCTTCTGAAACAGGGTTGGGCAAAACAAAAACGGGGGGGAGATCGGGGAATTCACTTTTCACCAACGCCCGAAAAGATTCAGATGGAACAATGATTCCCCGTATATTTTGAGGGATCGTCTTCAAATATTGTCTGTTTTCTTTATAGGGTGTATGGCACTCTACAAAAACATTTTTCGCATCGAGTGTTAGTTCAAAGATCTGGGGGGTGTCAATATTAAGAATCAGGTCGTACTGATCAAGGTTGGGAAAGACACTACTAACAATCAAAAAGGCTGTCAGGCAGTCATCCAGTTTGTTTGCGCGGATATAACTTTGAAAAGACTGCAAGGCACCATAATCGTACAAATAGCCCACAGAAATATGAACGTTCAGATGGTGTTTCGCAAAAGTTTTTGCGCGATTTAAAATGGCTCGTTCCACACCGCCAAAAGTACAATACTGATAAATTATAAGAACATCCATTTTTCGCTCTCCAAGCTTTCAAGAAGGTCCGTAAACCTATGGTCCCATGTGGATTTGGCAAGCATTTGTTCCCTTTTAACGATGTCTTCCCGAGGCGTCTCAAGCTTCTTGTTTTCTCTGTCATTTTGAATGGCAAGCACCGCATCCATTGCCTGTTCTTCGCTTGTCACCACATGAGTTGAAGGAAAGCCGTCTAAATGGCTTATTCCCTTGACAATAATTGGCAATCCAAAATAAAGATATTCATAAATCTTGATCGGATCCACTGCCTCACCAAGTTTTCCTTGCTTAAAACAAATGAGGGCGGCATCCCATGTTTTTACATATTTGTGAAGTTTGGAGGGGTGAATTTTCCCGTAAAATTTTACCTGTTTCGAGTATTTCGCGATTTTTGTATGAATGCTTGATTCACCATATCCAATAAGGTGTATATATAGGTTCAGTTTTTTTTCCCGTGCAAGGTCAAGGACTTTTAGAAGAAAATCCCAGTCGAACCAGGATTCCGTCAGATGCCCGAAATATCCTAAATGGAATTCGCCTTTTTTCGTCCGCTTTTTATTGGCAATATCGCGATGCTTTTCACCTAATAGCGAAGGATTATATCCGTTGGGAGAGAGGTGGATATCCTTCCGTAAATCCGAGAATTTCTCAATCAATGGTTGGGATACCGCTGTCAGAAAATTTGAATTCAATACAATTGTATTTTCAGTGGATTTATTAAACCAGCCTGCCTGCTCCACTTTATGAAATTCCTCCCACTCATCGATAATTTCATAGACGACTTTGTAACCACTTCGGCGAAGCCGTAATGAACTCAACAGAAAATCGGGATGAGGGAATTCGATAATAAAATATTTTTGCAAACTGTTGATTTGAGAAAATATTTCCAGGTTTTCCAGGAACATATCCACAGGAATCTGAAATATATTCTTATAGACTTCTTCCCCGATGGATGGCATGGTTTCGTGTTCGTTCCACCGCCAGGCGACATAGATTACCCCCCAACCGTGGTCCGCCAGGAATTTGGAAAGGTTGATAACCCTTTGGTTATATAGCTCATTAAAGACAAACGCGCTGGTAAGAATAACCGCCCCTTTTAATGACCTGCCGCTCAAAATCCCTTTTAGTTTTTCTGAAACCTCTTTTTGGGTCAGGGTATTTTCTTTTTTATTTAAAATAAAATTCTTGAGAGTTCGTGCCGCCGACTTAATACCTTTACCGGATTTATAAAGTGCGCCTTGAATCCCCTCATACTTTAGCGCGACGAAAAAATAATAAAAATATTTAATTGGAGTTCTACTCATCAGGCGGTAATAAAACTTGGCGAATTTCCAAAAATTACTGGACTCGATCTCTCTAAGCTGTGCCGATAGGAGCAGCACAGTTTGTTCTCTATTCACAAGCTGGGCAAGCAGGTTCTCGAGATCTCGTTGAAGAAGGAGCTTTTCGTTTTGCAAACGCGACAACGCTTCATCCGCTTGCGACAAATACCTCACTTGTTGTAATGCAAATTGCTGGGAGAACTGCAGCTCTCTTCGATGCAAATTAGATAATAGTTCAAGTGCCAGGCGGGTGTGTTCCTTTGTTTTCCTTTTTAATTCCTCATGTAAAGGCTGTACCTTCTGTCGAAACTCACGAGATTGATCCCACGCTTTTTGGATTTGACCTGCTAAAACTTCTTTTTTTGGGGTTAAAGATGTGTTACAGAATTCTTCATACCCAATTAGTTTCATGACAGCCAGGACTTTTGGTGCGTAGGATAAAGCGATCACCGGAGTACCCACATTGATTCCCATGATAACGGCATGCAAGCGCATGCCCATAATAACAGTGCAGCGCTTGATCAAGGCTTGGGCAAAATGAGGTGTCAGCGGATCTGAAATCAAGTTCACGCGATCAGGAATATTTATTAGAACAGCCAGTTTTTTTAGAATAATTGAATCATCCGTGTGCATTGTGGCATGCAGCACTTGGAAGGGAATCAGAATTGCTTGTGCCTCATTGTTTCGCTTCAGGAATTCGCGAACACCATCCGCAATAAAAGGAAGCCATTCATCCAACGGAGACTCAAGATCCCAATATCGCAGCGAGATCCCCAATAACTGCATATTATTTTGAATCTGCCTATGATTTAAAAAATCAGATACCTGTGTATCGTCAGCACCGGAAGTTGTAAGAGAGAAGACCGGATCGGGCAACACTTTGATTGATGGTCCGTTTGGATCATCAATCGTAAAGCCCGTTTGCCTGAGAAATTCCAGTGACTCGTTATCCCTTAACGTTGCGATCTGAGAGCGTTCGAAGGCCAGACGGGTATGCTCACGAGCTAAATCTGTATGGAATGGACCGACTCCCACAGCATAGATCATGCAAGGAATTCCCAATAGTTTTGCAAGTAATGGAAGACTGCCGAATGCGGTAATATCCCAAAACCCATGGCGAAGATAAGTATCCGGGTCGATTCCCCAATAATCATGAAAAATACCACCGCCGCCAAGAATAATCAGATCGGCGCGCAATGCAGCATCCAATAAACCATTTATATTTTTCCAATAAACGGCTTCCACCTGCAGGTCTCTGCTTGTTCTTTCAGGTTCCCATGAAGTGACGATTAACAAGAGGTCGGCGTGCTGGGAACGCAGTTCATCAACCATCGCGGCCAGTATCGCTTCATCGCCTATGTTCCCTGCTCCGTAGTAACCGCCAATCAATATTGTGGGCATAACCTCACCTCTTTATGAAATCCTTGAATCCGATGACTAATTTTTTAAGCAACCCCATAAGCGTGTTACCATTTACCTGTCAAAACACAACATCAGATAATATCCATTATCTACAGGGGTATCCCCAAAAGATCAAAATATATCTGCATCAATTGATAAAAAATAAACAAGAGTTGATGTATTTCAAGTTTCGCCTGTGATCTCAAGTGTTACAGAAGACCGAATATTTTTTCATGTAATAAGGAAGTAATTTATTAATGCTCTCGGATATTATCATGGGCTTGACCGGTCTTTGAGCTTTACTTTTAAGTATATTTAAGTTGTTATTAAAGAATGGATCTATAAGGACTTTTTTTATAAGACTTTCTTTCTTCGGCAACACACGATTATTCATATACCATTCACGCATTGGACCCCTCACATAATGTTGAATATAACTCTTGTCATCCAGGCGCGAGTTATTATTCCATAATTGATGCTCAAGAAGATAAACCGCCGGATTATCCTTTCCATAGTAAATAAAATGCCCATTTTCGTAAGGAGCCCGATCCTCAGGAGTGGGAATTTCCAGATCCGCATTGATAAGAATTTTGTCAAAAAAACTTAGGGATGCCGGTGAGTTTTTTGCAAAAATCACACCTGAGTTGAGACGTCCTGAAAAACCGGGCGCCATAAAGATGGTTTTGCTTTCTGATAGTGCGCTAAAGTGTTCGGAAAATCCTGGGGTATGAGAACGGATTTCGCAATCGGCATCCAGAAAAGAGACCCACTCATAATTTCCCGCCAAAGCCGCTCTGATCAATGGGACCTTCATCCATGCCGCTTCATCGGGATAAAGGTGATATGGAGATCGCTTTATTAACACATAATCATATTGATAACGTCTACAATATTCAATTTGAGTTTTGATACAATCACCAAAAGTCTGTTCAAATCCCTCAAGAGCGATGGAAAAAACAAGCGCTTTGCTATACATTGCAATATCCTTTATTAGGATGAAACATTATGAACATAGAGGCCAGATTTTCAGGGAAAGATGATTCCAACCGTTAATTCTTGATTCCTCGTCAAGATTATATCTGTTCTAATTTTGTACCAATAATTAACCATGCATCGTCTGCGAACTTTTGCCTCAGCCTGGCCTTTTGAGTCTTTTGAAAAAGGATAGCCATTCCCAAACGGAAGAGGAAATCCGCATTATGGAATAACGCACGAGACAGCACCTTAAATTTTAGGTCAAAAGGAATGGAAACGGGATTCCTAAAAAGGAAATACATCAACTGAAAATAAAATCTCGGGATAAGTTTAACTTTATCAGATAATTTCGTCGGGATTAAAGGGGGTAGGGCTGATGAGTGACAGCCAAGACCGGCCATTAATTTTAAGTAATATTCCTGGTGGTAATACTCCCCCACATCATACATTTCGCTCTCGGGGAAGTTACAAAAATAAAAACGTCTGGCATCAGAATGTTTTAGCAGGGTTATCCCGAAAAGATTAAAGTGACTGTCACCCATGACGTTGGAAATGCTATCTTTATTGGGCATTTGTAATACCAGGATTCCGCCCGGATTAAGCAAATTTATCATGTTTTTTATGGCACTAGGAACATCATTTACATGCTCAATTACATCAATGCAGGTGATTACATCAAACTTGCCTAATTTGCCAAGCAAATACTCATCAAGGATATCGCCTTTGATGGAAGCATCCTCCAAACCATAATCTTTTAAATTGGCCTGACTCAGACGCACCAACTTATCGTTGAACTCGATTCCAACTACTTCCAATCCAAGTTCCATAAAGCCAATCAAGAAACCGCCATAAGCTGAACCCACATCCAGATAACGGCGCGCATTCTTTGGAAGATATGATTTTAATTCCTTGGCAAATGCTCTTCCGCGAAGATTAGTTGAAAGCGCGTAATCTGTCCAATTCGCTTGATTGCGGTTGACGGCAAGTTTTTGATTAAATATTTCCAGATCGATATTGCCAGTGTCAAACAGATTTGTGATGTAAGCCGAAATATATTGATCCCCGATTTGATATTTGTTCCGCAGCATGGTATATAATGAGTTTTCCATATATAACGAACATCCTTATTGAATTTTATAAGGGAAATAGATTACGATTATAACATAGGTAATTTTAGTGATATTCTGATTAACGTAAATTGCCTAACAAATTCTTCCTGCTCAAGCCGCCGTCCTCGGCGGCGGGGACGCCGCCGAGAGCGCAAGATTGTAAGGTAATTATGGTTAACCTGAATAATTGGGACGAATTGTGTAAAGATCTCTTGCAGTATCATTTTGCCGCAGAGAAAAAAGAGCTTTTAAGCCTTTTCTCAATATCTCTGTGTGCTTTGTGATCATACAGTTTTTATTTGGCAAGGGGGCAAATGATCATTATATTGATTGGACTTTGCTATCGAAAAGCGGACAAATGAAAGATGCTTTACGAATTTATCTCTTTATCAGGAAGCCAAGGAAATACGCTGTCCGCCCTTAACATGCCATTCATTTGCAGAGCGAAACATTTACTATTCACTTTAGGTTTCTATCAAACCGAGAAAAGGATATTTTGTCGTGATTCTACATAATAACCAACATGATTCACAGGTATTACATGATGTGGATGGGTTTGACGGTATAAAGCGGGAAAATTTGTGGCAGGAATTCATGTGGTTGGGTATGATCCTAATTATTGGGCTCTTCTCACGGCTGCTCTTCATTAGATCCTTTCCAACCACCCCAATTTCAGATTTTCTAAGCCTACTTGATTTTGCCATTCTTTTTCGTAATGATTGGCTGGCAAAAAATGCTTGGCAATGGCATTATTTTTCACCCGGCCTGTCGCTCATCCTCTCATTCCTTATGGAATTTATTCCAAAATCCCCGGAAACTATCGGGCGGTGGGCGACAGCAATCTCAACTGGCCTAGTACCGCTTATCCCTTACCTTCTGTGGAAGGATGTTTTTCATCTGAGGACACGGGTCTTTGCTTCTCTCCTTCTCGCCGTCTGGCCTGGGCAAATTTTATTTTCAAGCGTCGTCGCGCAAGATAATTGGATTATCTTTCCAACTCTTACCGTTGTAGTGTTGGCAGTCCGTAATTTGGTCGTGAAAAATCAACATGGCTTTCCCATTTCAGCAGCTTTATTTTATGCTGCAACTGTTGCCATACGTCAGGAAATGCTAATCGTGCTGATGCCAGCTACAATAATAGCAATAATGAGCATTGGCGCAAAGAACCGTGTTCGCAATTTGCTCATCGGAGCTTTGATTGTCAGCATAGTTTTTATTGCGCTTATTCTTCAAAGAGGTGAAGCAACTGGGCGTTATACGCTAAAAACAGAGCATTTAGGATGGTCCCTCCTTGGGGCATACATCCCTGGTGCGGGAATGGGATGGATAGATCCTCATCAATATATGGAGGCAGCTCGTCCGGAATTAATGAAAAATGGGGACCTGAGCCACAAATTAGATCGTGAAGCTCTAAGTCTTTCTTGGCACGAGTTTTCGAATCGCCCAGCATTTCACCTGATTCGAATCTTTGGTTCCACCTTAACCAACATTTTTGAAATGGATACTCAAATAATTTGGTGGAGTCTGGGATCAGAAGGTGTGTTACCGTATCAATACCACGAAGACGCCGTTGCTCTGATGAAGACCTTCTTTCCCATCCTTAAGTATTACCCGGTGATAGCAAACATACTCTTTGCCAGTTCACTATTTTTTGCCTTAAATCAGCATTATCTTTTAAAGTCGATAACCCCCATCCTTGCGACGATTGCAATTAAGGTCGGCATACATGCGGTTATTGTGTCTCAGCCTAGGTATTTTTTGATCGTGGTGGCACTTGAGATGCTGGTCATTGCAATTGTATGGGACAAGATGCTTACAAAAGGAAAAGAGAATTGGTCACTAACTCTTCGTTCAATCTTATTGGGTATCATCACTATCTTTTTGTTGATGATATGCATGAATAGCGCAAGAGTATATGTTGCAAAGCATGATACGGTTTTACAGCCCTCTTACAATTCCTTGTGCTGTGAAGGTACTGTGGCTGGTCACTACGATATAGATTACCATGAGGAGTGCCTAGTGACTGTCAAAATTGATTTTGTGAAATATGGTCTCTGGTGATAAAGTGAGTTTACCGGAGGCAAGAGATGAAAAGGTACAAAGTTCAATTAACAAGAGAAGAGCGTGACCAACTTCAAAACCGATTTCATCGGGCGTACGCCTGCACGCAAATTGACACGAGCCAGAATTCTACTGAAAGTGGATGCAGGTATGACAAGAACAAAATTCAGTCAGGTGTTGGATGTGGCGAACAATACCGTTACAAATGTTTGCCGCTCATTTCAAACTCAGCGGCTGACCCGCATTGAACGCAAAGATCCAAATCGCGAGTATGAGCATAGTTTGGATGGCTAAGCAGAAGCACATGTAGTAAACCTCCAGAAGGACGAGCCGTGTTTCCGATCGTATCGTATTCTCTGATACCTCAAATAACAAAAAGGCCTTCAACCATTCTTGCCCTTCTTCAAATGATTTATCGATATCACTCAATGCTAATAATTGCGCCACAGACCTGCCATACCTTGTCTGTCTCGATTCCATATCGTTCATCCAGGATTGCACATCCCTTGCCACATCCACATCCTGCATAGTACGCTCTTTCATAACTCATTTTCCCAAAGACGGTCCAGATTGTTACCGCTCGTCGCCGTTGATATTCCAGCTGGCCACCACACCGACATGCTATTTTCGCTTCCGCTTCTTGATCTGCGTTCTCCAAATAACACTTCATTGCACTTTGCCCAACTTCTCGCAAACTTTCTCGCACTCCCATTTCTATTTCCGCTATCCTGACGTCTCCCTTCCTTTCCCTTGCCAATGCCTCTTCCACAATTTCCGCCAACAGCTTGCATA
>Ga0184615_10001821_pt1 | contig 11475 bp, 11 predicted proteins | sample PLM4_65_coex_FD_133134 | JGI IMG/M metagenome (GOLD analysis project Ga0184615, IMG submission 133134) | Groundwater sediment microbial communities from an aquifer in East River, Colorado, USA - PLM4_65_coex | ecosystem: Environmental > Terrestrial > Soil > Riparian zone | place: USA: East... | reverse complement strand
TTCATGGATGCATATCTCCTTGATAGATATTATTTGACGGGATAGATTGTTGAGTCTTGATAGGGCGCACTAGATGCACCACGCATACCGTGGGAAACGTTGCGGTGACAGTCCCAGCAATAGCGGTCGAACGATTGCACGCCAGTGCCCATCACAATGCTTTCCACCGTATCTTTGTGACAGCGGATGCAGTTTTCCTGAATGATGCCCTTGGTCTTTTCACTCGCGCGCAGGGCAACGGGAATATTCCCGGTCGTGAATGCGTACACGTCTTTCGCACCCTGCCTGCCCTTCTCAAGATAGTAGACAACGAAATTATCGTGGGGCAGATGACAGTCCACACATTCGGTGGACTTTTCATGCGGGGCGTGATACCAATTCTCGTATTGCGAGTCCATCACATGGCAGTTGGCGCACGTCTCTGGTGCACTGCCTCCGTAGGCGGGCGCGTCGGTCACGAACACAAACATTCCCAGCGCGATGACCGCCGCGGCAATTGCTATGATGATCGGGTTTTTCAACATTCATTCACCTTTGAATAATGATCTGTCGCAAATTTTATACTGACATTATATATCTAGTTGTGACTTTAGTCACAAATGAAAAATGGATTAGTAGATAATTAGCGACAAATTTACTCCGATTATCCCTGGAAATATAATGATGGTTATCATCGTTTGGATGTGCCATCGCTTCATTCTCCCCTGGACTTGTTTCCATCTCCAAACTGTCGCGCGGAGCGGAGTGGCGTTGATAAGCCACGCAGATGAAGCATGTCATTTTGAGGTGTACACCCGACCCTTCCACGTGACCCCGTTACGTGATACTACCTTCCATGCAGACGTGAACATCATCGCTCCGAATACCCCGGCGCCCAACGGAGTGGTCAACGCATACCAGGGAGAGATCTCCATTTTGGTTGCAACATTGGCGCGCGCATAGATCAAATATGACCAGAACAACAGCGACTCACTGATGACGCCAATTGCCATCCATTCGCCGCCATTGAGATGCCATAAGATTCCCAGCAGGGGCCACACAGGTAGAAACAGCGAAGCCACCACCGCCAGGAACGCGCCGAATACACCCAGTGCCATCAAGGTGGGTTGATCGCGTAGACCCAGATAAATATTCTTCGTCCAGCCTTCCCACATCTCCGGCAGGGAGGTGTACATGCGCGTGCGCGCCACCTTCATGCCATCGGCAACGATCAGGCGATAGCCATTCCATTTCACCTGCTCCGAAATGGCTTTATCCTCCACGATCTTATCTTTGACGCTTTCATGACCACCGATGGCATCATAGACCGAACGTTTGATGAGGATGAACTGCCCATTGGCGATGGCGTCTTTTTCTTTTGGATCATTGACCTTGCGCGGTGAGAATCCAACTGAGAGCGCGGTCATCACCAGTGGCATGACCGTCTTCTCCCAAAACGAGCCCAGGACTTGAAATGTCATGATGGTGAACATATCCGCTTTGGTTTCTAGGATTTTGATGTAGCAGGAGGAAAGAGTCTCTGTTGAAAGGAAAGTATCCGCATCGACAAAGCAAAGCCATTCGCCGCGCGCGGAGGCTGAGGCTTGGTATAAGGCATGGGGTTTTCCTGCCCAGCCTGCGGGTAGGTCCGATCCGCTGATAATTTTTAGCCTTTCATTCTGAACCGCAAGCTGGCGAAGAATCTCCGGAGTCGAATCGGTTGAGCGATCATCCAAAACAATGACTTCGAAATTCGGATAATCCTGTGCCAGCGCGGCTTCCACACTCGCGCGGATATTTCGTTGCTCGTTGCGAGCTGGAATGCATATGGATATGAGAGGCGCATTTTGTGGGTGAGTTGTCGGCTCAACAACAATGTCGAGATGATACTGGTTATGAAGCCAGTAAATGATTATTATGCCGCCGATAAAGAATACAGTGGATAGCAGGAAGTAGATCATTGTATAAGTTTAAATGCAGAGGTCGGACGTTTGACTTTCGACGTTCGACCTTTGAGATCAGATGACACGCACAAACGAACCGCGTTCCCCTTTTTCCACTTCGATGCGATTGGGGAAGGCATCCTTGAGTTCGTCGAGATGCGTGATGACGAGAATTTTGGCGAAATCATGTTTTACAAGGTTGATGGCTTCGATGAGACGCTGACGTCCCTGTATATCCTGCGAGCCAAAGCCTTCGTCGATGACGAGCGTTTGCAGGCGCGCCCCTTTTCGTTGCGCCAGAATTTCTGAGAGTGCCAGCCGTATCGCGAAGTTGACGCGGAAGGCTTCACCGCCGGAATACATTTCGTAATCACGAATTCCCGCTGAGTCGCTGATCTGAATATCGAGGGTCTCTTTCAGGTCGTCGCGCTTCTTGTCTTTATACTCGGCTTGTGTCACAAATCGCATGGACATTTGCCCGTCGCTCAACCGGTCCAGCAGGTCGTTGGCTTTTGTCTCGATCTGCGGCAGTGCCTGCTCGATCAACAATGCCGGGACGCCATCCTTGCCGAAGGCGCGCTCAAGCGTCTTGTGTTGCACGATGCGCTTTTGCAGTTCTTCGCGTTCCTTTTCAAACTCTGCCTTGCGGGCGCGCTGGGTCTTGAGAATATCCACACGTTGTTTTGCGCCGCCCAGTTCACCGCGCGCCTTGTTCTCCTCTTCGCGCAGGCGGAACAATTCACGCTCGGCAATATCAAGATTTGGGGACTGGGATTCCGCTTCAGCCAATGCAGAAGCCGCGGCATCGTATTGCTTTTGCTGTTCCTCGATCTCTTCTTTACGCTTTCCGATTTCATCTTCCAAATTGGATATTTCGCCTTCGATCTGCCTGCTCACTTCTTTGGCAGATTTCAGGTTGCTGAATTCTTCATCCACACTGCGGAGTTCGATTTCCTTTTGACGCGCCTCATCGTGCGCAGACGTGTCGTAACCGAGTTTGGCAAGTTCCTTATCCAGTTTTGTAAGTTGTTTTTGCTCATCGACCGCGTATTTGTTGCCATCCAGAAGTTTCTCCACTTCCTTCAAGCGTTTTCTGCCTGTCTTTTCCCATTCCTTTGCCAGAGATTGCAGGGTTTCGAGTCGTTCCGTCAATTGAGAGATTTCGCTCGTGAATCGCATGCGCTCGTTTTCAGCGGAGGCTAAATTTGCGATCTGTGTTTCAGAATCCGAGACTTGTCTGGCAAGGTCGGTTGTTTCTTTTTGATTGGCCCGGTACAGGTCGCCTTTTTGCTTGCCATCCTCTTCCAACTGTTTGAGCGTGGATTTGCGGTGATCTTTGCTTAATTCCTGCCCGCATAACGGACAGGTCGCGCCGTCGGCAGATTTGAGCGTTTCGATCCGCTCTTTGAGTTGATTCATCTCAGACTTGAGGGTCTCGTTCTCGACCTTCAACGCGGCTTGACGTTCGCGCCCGGTGTTTCTCTCGTTTTCGAGCCTGACGCGTTCGTTTATTTTTTCTTCCGCTTCTTCTAAAAGTTTCTGTGCGACCTCGATCTTGCTTTTTACATCGCTGTTTGCTGACAACTGATCACTGATTTCTTCTTCCTCAGCCAGCAACGAGCGTTTTTCCTCCTCCAGCCTCGCCTTTTCCACGGCGATCTTTTCGAGCAGGGGAGCACGTTCCTTTTCATGCTCATGAACATCGGACGCGACCTTGTCCCACTCTTCCAATTCCTTGCGGACCTTTTGCCACGCTTTATAGGCGGACTCGATCTCCCTGGCGCGGTTAACTAGATCGGCATAAGAGGCGCGGTCCGCTGTTTTGGCGGCGAGACGACTCTCCAGGGACGCGAGAGCCGTGCGTGCGCGTTCCAATCCCGCAGAGAGAGTGGCAGTCAACTTGCGCTGTTCGTTCAGTAATGCTGCGTTCCTTCGGATGTTCTCCAAAATGGATTCCTGTGCGGCGCGCATGGTCGTCAATTGTTTTAGTCCCGCCTCAAGTTCGGCAAGTCGCGTTCTGCGCTGTTCCTCTTCACTCAATTCCGCGTCGATCTCTGACACACGCCCATCGATCTCATCCACATCTCGCTCGATGGCTTTGCGTTTCCCGGCAGTGCGGTCCTTGTATTCCTCCCACACTTCAAGCCCCAGGATGTTGCTCAGCACATCCTTGCGTTTGCTGGCGTTCTGTTGCGTGAACTGATCCGCCCTGCCCTGCAAAAAGAAGGAGGCATTAACGAAGGTTTCATAATCGAGCCTCAGGGTTTGTTCGATGCGCGCCTGGGTATCGCGCGTGGTCTTTTCTGTCAGCGCACGCCACGAGTCTCCGTCCTTGACCTGAAACTCAAGCACGGTACTTTTATTGCGCGGCAAAGTGCGTTGTACGCGATAAGTATTACCTTCATAATCAAAGGTCAGCGCCACTTCTGCAGCTTTCACCTCGGGATGGATGTTGATGACCTCATTGCTTTTACCGCGCGCTTCCCCGAACAAAGCCCAGGTGATGGCATCAAGCAGGGATGATTTACCTGCGCCATTCTGTCCTGAAATACAAGCGAGATCGAAGCCGTTGAAGTCAAGATCAACTGTGTCTCGATAAGATAGAAAGCCTGTAATGCGAAGGTGACGTGGGATCATAATGGCGGAGCGTATCCTGTGGATGCTGAAGAGTAGTCTGTGGTTGGGTGGTGTGCTCAATGGATTATAATCTAACCACCATGTCAGAGACCTCCGACGCACGTGCACGCCGCCGACTCACGTTGATCGTCATCACTCTCGCAACGATCCCCTGCTACTGCATCGGTTGGGTCGCGATGGTCCTTGCTCCAAACCCAACCCAGCTTACGCCTACTGTGACCCAAACCATGACATCTGGTCCCACGCCCACAGGCACGCTTCAGACCCCGACCCTCAGCCTGACTCCGTTGATCGTCACAGGTACCATTACTCAAACCCCAACCTTTACCCCAACCCCGACATTCACTGCAACGAATACGTCTACACCGACTCCCTTCCAGCCCGCAACAGGTACATATACCCCCACCTATACTCCGTCCTTGACATTTACTTCGACCTTTACCTTCACGCCTTCCTCCACGAGCACATTTACTCCCACCACTTCACCGACCAGCACGCCAACTCCCTCCATTACATCCTTCCCCCCTCCACCACCATAACATGACCGATATCCTTCCCTTCCTGAAGTCAATGATCTCCGTTTCGGGTCTCTCCGGGCACGAAACTCCCATCGCAAAAATCATCCGAGAGAAATGGGATACGCTGGTCGACGAAACAAGCATCAGCCGCGTCGGCTCCCTGCACGGACTCAAAATGGGCTCCGGAAAATCTCCGCGTCCATCGATCATGATCGCCACACACATGGATGCCATCGGAATGATGGTCTCGAAGATCACCGACGGTTTCCTGCACATCACCAATGTTGGCGGCATCGACGTGCGCGTCCTGCCCGGTGCAGAGGTGACCGTCCATGCCAGCAGCGGTGACGAACTGCGCGGTGTGATCGTCATGCCAGCCGCGAAGTTGTTACCCGAAGAAGCTGGGAGCGGCGCGCTGGAAATCCATTATTTATTGGTGGATACCGGGTTGACCCTGCGCGCTGTCGAAAAAAAAGTTCGAGTGGGGGACCTGGTCTCGTTCGCAAATGAACCCATTGAACTGGCTGGCGATGTGATCTCCGGCCACACATTGGATAACCGTGCCTCCGTTGCCGCGTTGACAGTTTGTCTGGAGGAGCTTCAGAACAAGTCTCATGTTTGGGATGTGTGGGCAGTTGCCACCGTTCAAGAAGAAACGAGTTATCTCGGCGCCTATAGTTCGGCATTTGCCTTGCGTCCACAGATCGCCATTGCGGTGGATGGGACGTTTGCAAAAGGCCCCGGCGCGAATGGCTGGCAGACTCATCCACTCGGGAAAGGTGTTGGGTTGTGCATTGGTCCCAATATGCACCCGTTCCTTCATACCAAGCTCAAGGACCTGGCGGATAAACTCGAGATCCCCTGGTTCATGGATGTGACGCCCTCCCATTCTGGAACAGATGCCTATCCAATGCAGACCACCGCAGAAGGCATTCCCACCGCCCTGGTGGAATATCCGCTCCGTTACATGCACACCCCGGTTGAGATCGTCGCTGTAAAGGATATTCAACGCGTGGGACGTTTGCTTGCTGAATTCATCGCTTCCCTCGAAGCCGACTTTGTTGAAAAGATCATTTGGGAATAATCATGCCAACCTTTGGAACTGCTCAACTCAAATTATTGGAAAAACTCACCAACGTGATCGCGGTTTCAGGTGACGAAGGGGAGGTCCGCAAGATCGTTCTCGAGGAGATCAAGCCCTACACGGATGATGTTCAGGTGGATGCGATGGGCAATGTATTGGCGACCAGATCCGGGCGTGGAGCGAAGCGTATACGCGTCATGGTGGATGCACACATGGACGAAGTCGGCTTCATGATCGTCGCGGATGACACCGAAGGGATCTATCGCTTTGAGACCGTCGGCGGCATCGATGTCCGTTATCTGGTTGGGAAGCAGGTCTTTGTTGGCCGGGAGCGCACGCGGGGCGTGATCGGCGGGAAGCCCGTCCATTTGATGGAAAACGATGAACGCACTCGCAAGGTTCCTCTGGACACTCTGCGCATCGATCTGGGTCCTTCAGGCAAGGCGAAGATAGGTGACCGCGCAGGGTTTGCGACTCAATTCCGCCGCGTGGGTCCGTCCATGATGGCGAAGTCGATTGACGACCGTATCGGCATCGCCACTTTGATCGAACTGCTGAAACATGCGCCGTCGAATATCGATCTGTGCGCGGCATTCACTGTGCAGGAGGAGATCGGTCTGCGCGGTGCGAAAGTGGCGGCGCAATATTTCGAACCGGATATGGCGATCGCGGTTGACTCGACTCCTGCCAATGACCTGCCTGTTTATGATGGCGGTGAGAACATGAGCTACAACACGAAATTGGGATTTGGACCCGCCATCTATATTGCGGACAGTTCGACTCTTCACGACTCGCGGCTGGTCCGCTTTCTACAAGAGACAGCTGAAGCTGGAAAGATCCCGTACCAATTCCGTCAGCCTGGCGGTGGCGGCACGAATTCGGGCGCGATCCAAAAAGCGCTCACAGGGATCCCAACTGTTTCGGTCTCTGTGCCCCATCGTTATACTCATTCGCCTGTCAGCATCTCGCGCGTGGATGATTGGAAGAACACGATCAACCTGCTCCACGCCGCGTTGAAGAAAATTAAGCCATCATTGATTGCAACTCGATAACTTTTTTATCTGTCAACTTGTGTACGTGTTTACTTATTTTCCCTCTTATAGGTGACCCATGAATGGATTAATTGCTCTTGTTGGTGCCGGTGAATATTTGCCTGTGATGGAAGACGTGGACCGTCATCTGTTGGAGAGTCTGATCCTGAATGGACGCAAACCGCGCGTCGTTTGCCTGCCCACCGCCGCGGGGCAGGAAGGTGATGAGAGCGTCAATCGCTGGTCGCGCATGGGACTTGAGCACTTTCAAAGACTCGGCGCAGAGGTGACCTCGCTCCGCATTATCAACAAGGAAACCGCGGAAGATCCGAAACATGAGTCCGTGCTGGAGAACGCGGATTTTATCTACTTCTCAGGCGGCAATCCACAATACCTGCACGACACGATGCAAGGCTCACGCGCATGGATAGCCATGCAAAAAGCGTGGAGCAAAGGCGCTGTCTATGCAGGTTGCTCGGCGGGAGCGATGATCCTGGCGAAACAGATCCCCAGTTTTCGCCTGTTCAGCACAGTGGAAGGATTTGGAGTCATTCCTGCACAATATGTCCTTCCGCATTTCGATGCTGTACCGGTCATGTTCAAGCCGTTGATCTCGGCATTGACAGGTAGACTCAAAAAAGGCGAGCGTATGATCGGTGTGGATGAAGATACTGCTCTGGTCGGTCGACTCGGCAGTGAATGGAAAGTGATGGGTAAGAGCAAGGTCCACGTGTTTACGCATAAAGGCAGGACAACCTACGAAAGTGGTCAAACACTTCTCCTTGATTGACCGCTCAACCATTGAACTATAAAGCCATCAAACTAAGAAGCCAACTAACCAACTAACCAACCAGGAAATGACACTGATGAAGAAACTCCTCAAACAACTCACCGAAACCTTTGGACCTTCCGGGTACGAAGAGAACGTCCGCAAACTGGTGCAGGCGGAGGTCAAACTTTTCGCCGATGAGATCAAAGTGGACGCGCTTGGCAACCTCATCGTCCGCAAGCGGCCGGCTAAAGTCTCCAAAAATACAAAGAAGGTCATGGTCGCCGCGCACATGGATGAGATCGGCCTCATGGTGAGTCATGTCGATGAGAAAGGCTTTGTCCGTTTTTCACCGATTGGCGGTGTCTTCCGTAAATATGTAGTCGGTGGTCGAGTCCAATTTTTGAATGGCACGAAAGGTGTACTTGGATTTGATAATCTCAGCAACATAAATGAACTACCCACACTTGATAAGGTCTATATCGATGTCGGCGCGAGGAGCAAAAAGGATTGCCCGGTAAAAGTCGGTGATGTTGCTGCGTTCGACCGTCCCTTCATTGAGATGGGAGACCGTCTCGTTGCCAAATCCATGGATGACCGCGCGGGAGTTCTTGTTGCCATCGAAACGCTGCGTGCGCTCAAATCCACACCGCACGATGTGTACTTCGTTTTCACCACACAGGAGGAAGTCGGCACACGCGGCGCAGGCACATCTGCATTTGGCGTCGATCCCGACCTTGGCATCGCCATCGATGTCACGCCCACGGCTGATACCCCCACCGCGCTCAAGATGGAGATGGCGTTGGGCAATGGTCCCTGCATCAAGATCCAGGATTCCGGGGCCATCTCCGACCCGCGCATTGTCAAGTGGATGATCAGTGTCGCCGAGAAAAACAAGATCCCCTACCAGCGCGAAGTCCTTTTGCTGGGCGGCACCGATGCGCGCGCCATTCAAGCCGCACGCGCCGGTGTACCCGCCGGTTGTATTTCCATCCCGGTTCGATATGTTCATTCACCCTCTGAAATGATTGATTACCTCGACCTACAAAATTCGGTCAAACTTCTCATCGCGCTCCTGCGCTCCACGATCGATCTCGGATAAATGTCCCGCGCCTTTCGACTCCTTGTTTTGGTTGGATTGTTGTTCAGTGCGGGATGTTCAGCCTTCCCTGCGATTCCGCTTCTGACAACGCCTACACCTGTTTCCGTTCAACAAGCCACATCCACCCCTCAAACGATCCCCACACAGACCTCCCTCCCTCAGCCGGAGGCGCGTATCCTGCGCGTCTGGCTTCCACCGCGCTTTGACCCCAATGCCGGTACAGCATCCGCAAACCTGCTCAAACAACGGCTGGCGGACTTTGAGTCTCAACATCGCGATCTGGTGATCGAGGTACGTATCAAAGCGGAGGAGGGGGATGCAAATCTGCTTAACTCGTTATCTGCCACAAGCCTCGCCGCCCCGACTGCCCTGCCTGACCTCGTTGCATTGTCGCGTCCCGCGCTCGAAACCGCGGTGTTGAAAGGACTCCTGCATCCCATCGATGGCTTGTCCACGATATTGCAGGACCCCAATTGGTATGGATACGCGCGTGACCTGGGTCACATTCAGGACATCGGATATGGCTTGCCGTTCGCGGGCGATGCGATGGTCTTGATCTATCGTGATGAACTTGAAGGGGGAGTCCTTTGGGAAAATATATTCGCCGACAAGAGAACACTTTCCTTTCCAGCGGGTGACCCACAGGGATTGTTCGGTTTATCGTTGTATATTTCAGCGGGTGGAGAAGTCACTGATTCAAATGGATTGCCCGCGCTGGACCAGGCTGTTCTGACAAGAGTCCTGACCTGGGAGCGGGAGGGTGTCTCTTCGGGAATGTTGCTGCCCTCCTTGAAGAACATCTCAACAGAAGAACAGGTAAAAGCTTCCTATCGTGAAGGTGATACGGATATGGCGATTGCCTGGGCATCCAACCTGCCTGCGCTCGGATTCATCGCCCCGGTGCCCGGTCTGGATAATTCCAGCCATTCCTTTGCAACGGGCTGGGTTTGGTCGCTGGCAGGTTCCAACCCCGAGCATCAACAACTGGCAATTGAGCTCGCCGAATATCTGATTGGGGATGATTTCCTTGCGATGTGGCTGCGGAATGATGGTTTCCTTCCTGTTCGTGTGTCGACCGCCAGCACAACGACGAACTCCACCTTTGACCCGGTCATCGAATCGGCGCAGGTCATCCCCTCCAACAATACGCTGGAGGTGTTGGGTCCGCTCATGCAGGAGGCACTGGTCCGCGTGTTGAACGGCGAACAGCCCGAGGTCGTGGCGGGAAGCGTGATCGAAAAATTGAAATAACTTCCAGGAGAACGGAATATGTCCGATTGGAAACGCACAACGAAGGAAGTCCAGTTTGAAGGTTTGATGCCAGAGATGGTTGCAGAGATCAAAAAGCATATCGAGTTGTATAACCTCGGTTCGATCCTATTGGATGCTTTGATGTGTATTCAAACCGACTCTGAGAAAGCCAAAAAAGGATTGTTCGGAAGTGCTGCGATTGTGCATCAGGGAGCCGTCGTGACGCCGCGCTGGATCGTGTGGGCGGTCAGTGGAACGAAAATGCAGACTGCAGTACTCTCTGCACAATTAAGAGATGTAGTGGTCATGGATTATGCCCAGACCCAATTTGCAAAGATGGTTCCCGACTCTGGCATTGAAGTAAGCGGTAAATTTACCGATGTGTCGGAGAACGGCTCGGCGTTTATTGGGCTGGATGAGGAAATAGCGGGAAGGAAATTCAAAGAGACAGTGATCCAAGCCGCGCAGGATGCGAAGAAATAAAATCAGGCTCCCAATTGGGAGCCTGACATTTTTATATCCATGCCCACAGCATCCATAAACCAACCATGGACAAGCCGATCACAAATCGTGCGCCGAATGCCCAACCCCAGCCGATCATGTAGGCTTTGGTCGAGACGATGGCGGCATCGCGGTCTTTCAGCCTTCTGAGTTCTGCCAGGAACAATCCCAGCGGCGCGGCGACGATACCGATCAATGGTGTGAAGAAAATGCTGACGACGATACCTGCCGCGAATGCGAGCAGGATTGAATTCCACGGGATGAGATGATCGCGCATTTTACGGGCGATGATGATGTTATCGATGATGTTCCCGCCGATCATCAAGGTGGTGATGATGGCAAAGGCAAGCCAGTCCCAGCCGGTCATAATACCCCTTGAACTTTGGATGAGGGCGTAGACCAGCGTGGCGAGCCACATGACCGTGAGTCCCGGGAAGACAGGCACGATCAAACCAACCAACCCGACCAATAGAACAAAGAGGGTGAAGATTTCGAGGAAGACCTGTAAAGCGAATTGAAGCCAATCGGGCATGTTGAACACCTTGCGTAGGGCGAGATATTATCTCGCCCTACGATTATTTATGGTTTGATCACTTCCACACCGCCCATCCATGGACGGAGCACTTCGGGGATCACGATCGAGCCGTCTTCCTGCTGATT
>Ga0184615_10001819_pt1 | contig 11480 bp, 24 predicted proteins | sample PLM4_65_coex_FD_133134 | JGI IMG/M metagenome (GOLD analysis project Ga0184615, IMG submission 133134) | Groundwater sediment microbial communities from an aquifer in East River, Colorado, USA - PLM4_65_coex | ecosystem: Environmental > Terrestrial > Soil > Riparian zone | place: USA: East... | reverse complement strand
TCGCGCCGACCAACTTCTCGGCCCGGACGATCGCTGCCTCGCTCGGCGGTGCCGTCGGCCGCTGGTACTGCAGCGGGTGCATCTTCTCGGCGAAGCGCTTCGAGACGGCGTCGAACGACATGCCGCCCGCGATGTCCTCGAGCAGCGTCCCGATCATGGTGCTGCGCACGTGGGCGAAGCCGACGGGCGCGCCGGCCACGGCCAGCCAGACGAGGTTGTCCTTGGCGCGCGGGCTCGCCGCCGCCGCTCTGCCCCGGTGCAGGTCCAACAGCCACGTCGCCACGCCGAGGCACTTCTCGGACCGGTAGAGGGCCTCGCCCTTGAGCAGCCGCACCGCCTGCTCGACCGTATCGATCGAGAACTCGGCCAGGCCGCGGAGCAGCATCCCGTGCTCCTCGCGCTTCTCGGCTATGGCCTGGAACGCGTTGCGGAGGGCCACGACGCGGAACGGCGTCGGGTTCAGCGCGTGCAGGTGTTGCCAGGGCGGCGTCGACGGCGTGCCCCACGTGTGCGCCGAGGACAGGAATAGGCCGGTCACCTTGGCGCGAGCGATCTTCTGCCGAACCGCGGCGACCGCGTCGTGAAAGAAGGACGGGATCGCGTCGGCCGGCCAGATCGCCGGGACTTGGTCGCCGCCGTTCGTGATCCGCACCAGCCCGCCGAACGTGTCGATGAAGCGCCGGCACGCGTGGCAGGCGTAGTGCTGGCGGCGCCGCGCGGGCAGGCCAGCTAGGAACGTGGCGAAGAGGTTCTCGGCCGACGTACTGAAGACGTCGCCAAGGATCGGACGCCCGACGGCCGCGTGGAATTCGGCGTATCCGTCCGCCTCGTGGTCCGGCTCGCGCTTCGAAACCTTGCGGGGGGTCGACGACGGCGACGAGGTCTTCGTCTTGGTGGCGGCGCGCTTCTTCGCTACAGTGGTCATATAAGCCTCGTTCCTCTCCAGTCGTGCCGGGGCGGCCTGCACGCCGCCTCGGCCCCATCTCTCACCAGGCGTCAGCCACCGACGTCGCGGGGGCTCAGGTCTGGTGCCCCGCGGTGTCTCTCACGCACCGCGGGGCGGGTTCATGCCGATCTCAAACGAGCTAGGGTCGGTAGCACCTCCAAGTAGCCCGCGCCGTCATTGACGCGGGTACGGCTCGCGCCGTTCTCTATGCGGTGGCGCCCGCGTGCTCGCGCGGCTCGACCCTGAGCGCCTGGTCGTCGACCACGACAGCGGTCACCACCTGAATGCCGAGCCGCTCGAGGTCGACCAGGAGCGCGGCCCGGTGCTTCGAGTCGAGCGCCTCGGCGTCGTCCAGGAACAGCAGGCGGATCGGGTGCTTCTCGGCGCGCAACGCGGCCACCTTCGCCGCGAACTGGAGCCGCGCCGCTTTGTTGAGCTCGTCGAACACGACGCCACCGACCTTGATGTCGCGGCCGTCGATCGAGAGCCCTTCGATCGGAATGGACGCGAGGAGGTCAGCCTTGAGCCGCTCGACGCCCTCAAGGCCGGCGGTGAGTCGCTCGGACCGGCCGGCGTGGTCCTTGGCCTCGGCCTCGAACGTGTCGATCTGCTCGAGCACGGTGCGGTGCCGGGCGATCTCGTCCGCCTTCGCGCGGTGGTTGCCGATCTCGCCGATCAACGCGTCGAGCTGCGGCTGGTCGGCCTGGACCTGCGCCAGTAGCGACGCCCGGTCCTTCTCGGCCTTGCCGCGCACCGCCTCGAGCGCGGCCTCGGCCTCGTCGATCCGGGTCTCGCCGGCGGCGGCGACGGCGTCCACCTGGGCCTGCACCGTCTCCCTGTGACCGGCGACGGCCTGCGCGAGCTCGCCGCGGATGGTGGCGATCCTCTTCTCCGCCTCGGCCGTGGCCTCCGCGATCCACTGGTCGCCGTCACGTCGGATGTTCGCGGCCTTGCCCTTGGCGTCGCCCTCGACCTCGGCGACCGCCTTGTCGCGGGTCCCGGTGGCCGTGGCGACCGCCGCGGTGTACGCGCTTTCCGCGGTGGCGCGCGCCTCCGCGATCCGCGCCGCCAGGGCGTCACGCTTCTGCTCGAGCTCGCCCAGGGCGGCCGGCATGTCGGTGGCGGCGCCCGGCGGGATCGTCCGCTTCAGCTTTTCCGCCGAGTCGGCGCTCTGCTTCCTCGAGCGGTTGATACCGGTGCGCTCGTCGTAGAGCGCCTGGTGCACGTTCGCCAGGATGGTGATGGGGTCGGCCTTCACCGACGCCGGCGCCTTCACCACGGGCCAGAGGTCGTCCCCGAGGGCCTGTCGGATCTGCTCCGGCGTCAGGCTCTCGCCGACGATCTGGAGCAGGATGTCGAACCGCTCCGGCGGCGACGCACGGTCGAAGGCGATCGGGCTGGAGAGGCGCGCGTCGTAGCGGTCGTCGAGGAACGTCTGCGGGCGGCGCACCTCCTCGTAGGCCTGCGTCGGCTTCCCGGTCTTCGCGTCCGGCACCCGCTGCATGACCTTCTTCGACTTGGGGCGGACCTGGATTAGGAACTCGCCGCCGTTGATCTCGAGGTCGATCTCGGGCTCGCCGCCGCCGACCATTCGGAACTTGTTGATGTCGCCGCCACCGAGGCCGACCTGCAGCGCTTTCACGATGGACGTCTTGCCGGCCTCGTTCTCGCCGCTGATCTCCGTCACGGGGCCGAAGGGGTACTTCCCGCTCTTGATGCCCTTGAAGTTCTCGATACGGACGGCGGTGATTCGGAGGGGATTGCTCATGGCGGCTCCTACAGGCCGCCGAGGCGGCCCTGTCCCTTCTTCGGCGCCGCGGCGGGCTTCGCCTCGACCGCCGCCGGGATCGGCAGCGTGCAGCCCGCGCAGGCGGCGCCAGGCTTGCCGTCCGGCTCGGCGCAGGTGCACCAGCCAGGGGCGTCGCCTTCGGTGGTGGTGGCGGACGGTGGCGCAGCGGGCGGGGGCGGCGGGGCGTTGTCCACGCCGGTCGTCGTGCCACCGGCCACCGACTCGGGTGTGATGCCGCCCGTCGTGGTCGCGGGCGCGGCGCCGCCCGCCTGGGCCTGCGGCTGCCCCTCCGCCGGCGGAAGGTCGAAGGCCTCCTCGACCGTCAGCTGCTTGTCGGCAATCGCGTTGCCGAGACCGATCAGGGTCGCCACGTGGTCGCCCATCCACTCGGCGATCGGGGTGTCGACGTACTTCTCCAACATCTCCTGCGTGACGTTGAAGCGGGCGAAGGCCTTGAGCGTGCCGGCCACCTTCTTCGGGTCGGCCTTGGACTCCGGGTCGCCGGCCGCGAGCGTCCGCGCGTGCTTCATGTACGCGGCGATCAGCCACGCCGGCAGGCCGTTGATCGTCGCGTTGCGCGAGGCCTTCGACGCGGCGGACTGATACTCCGCGAGCCATTGCTGCGGGTTCAGGGTCCACGCGCCGCCGCCGCGCTTGCTCCGGATCTTCGTAGCGCGCATCGGGCGCTCCATCCGGAAGTTCGTCTCGAAGTCGACGAAGATCCCGGCCAGGCTCGCGCCGGTAGCATCCTCGCTGAGCCCCCGCGCGGTCACGGAGCAGTTGCCCCAGAGGCGCGCCAGCGCGTTCGAGGCCTTCACCGAGGGGCCCTCGACGTTGGCCATCTTGTACTGCCCATCCGGCTGCTTTTCCTTGTACGGGATGCAGTAGTAGGCCTTCTTCGCCTCCTCGGGAACGATGCTCAGTTCCTCAAGAGCGTTCTTCAGCACCAGCCGGGGATTGCGCGGGCGCTGGACAGCGACGGCCAGCATCGAGTCGTTCTCGACGCGCATGAGGGTGGCGCCCTGAGCGACGAGCGACCCGGCGTCACTGCCCATGCCTGTGCCCCCGACAATCTCCGGCTCCGCCATCGCTTCCGATTCCGTCCTTGCCATTGCGTCCTCTCCTTCAGTCGCGCTCTTCGCGCTGGTCGATGAGGCTGATTGACACCTGCGGCGCATAAAGCCCCGCGTTGATCGGGCCGATGCCGGGCACAACGTCCCCGGGCCGCACGAGCGCCTGAGCCGACAGCAGCGAGCGCTCCAGTGCGCGTCGAACGTCTTCCTCGTCGCCTTCGTACTGAATGACGCGCGTGACCCTCATGATTTCGCCCTCTCGCCACGGCGCACGTAGACGCAGGAACTCCAGTACTCGCACCAGTTGCGCGAACACCACCAGGAATCCGGCGCCGTCGGCATGAAGACGCCGCGCTTGACGGCCTCGACGGCCGTGTTCAGGCGATTGACCAGGGCAGCGACGTCGCCGGCGTCGCGCGTCGTCTCCTGAACGATGTGTTTCTGCTCGCGGCGGGCGGGCGTGCGAACGAGGTGATCGAGCGCCAGCGCCTCGGGCAGCTTGCCGACGTCGGCCTGCCGCACCATCGCGTACATCGTGAGCTGCTGGCTGTTCTCGGCCGCGTCCCGGTTCGGGCTCTTCTCGGAGGTCTTCGTGTCGCGGATCGCCTCGCCGCCGCTGGGCAGCTTCGCGACCAGGTCGATGACGCCGGTGATCTTGAGATCGGAGTCCTTGGGCGCGACCTCGATACGGCGCTCGACCGCGATCGGCTCGACGGTCGGCGCGACGGCGCCCACGTAGAAGGCCGAGAGATCTACAGCGAAATCCTTGCTGCCGGCCTTCTCGACGTTGGCGTCCGTGCCGTGGTCGAGGCTGACGCCGCCGGCCCATTCCTGTTCGAATTCGGTGGCCGCGACGTCGCGCGCCTCTTCGCCGCTCGGGATCTCCTGCTCTTCGAGCTTGCGCAGCATCGCCATCTTGGCGACGCGGTGGATGACGGTACCGCGCAGCATCCGGGGCGACGGCGGGACGCGCTCCTTCTCGATGTAGCGGCGGCGGAACTTCTCGCCGCAGCGCTCGAGCAAGGTCAGCGAGGAGTTGCTCCACGTCTGAATCGTCGGCGTCTCGGCGCTCACCACGTCATCCTTGACAGCGGCGGCTGCTCGACGCGAAACAAGCGGCTCAGGATGCGCTCCGCGAATCCGCCGCTCACGGCCGCCGGAGGCAGCACGTAGCCGCTGGAGTCGCGCCGAATCGTCCCGGCCACAGCGGTGACCCGCGCGGTGACGTAGCAGTACTGGCCGCACGTCTCGTGACCGCAGGGACTCATGAGCGCGTTCATGAGCGCGACCGCTTCTTTCGAGATCGGCGGCACCGCAGCCGGCGCTTCGTCGCCAGCATCTGCAGGTAGAACCACGCCGGGATTACCATGCCCCCCCCCCGCTGCTTTCGGGCTCGTCATGACGCCGCCCTCACCTGCGCCAGCCGCCGCGCATCCTCGATCGTGGTCCGCACGTCCTCGACGGCCGCCTCGTTCTTGCTGCGCACGACCTCCTCGCCGTCGAGCACGAGGACGTGATCGAGCTCGGCCTCGGCGCGCATCTCCGCGCGGGCACGGGCTTGCCGCCAGGCCGGCGACATCGACACCTTTGGCGGTGACAGGAGGACGACGCCGCCGACGAGCACAGCGGCGCCGGTCAGGAAGATGACGATTCCGAGGAAGTAGACGAGGAAGGCCATCATGCCCGCGCTCCGACGCGGTCCATCGCGGCGATGATCGAGCGCGCTTCGTCGGGTCGGCCGATCAGGGCGCAGACGAAGAGGCCGACGCACAGCAGCGCGAGCAGGGCGATGCCGGCGACGAGGGCCGCGAAGTAGTAGAGCCTCAAGTCCGATCCTTTCCGCGCCGCACAACTTCACGGGCGCGCTCGAAGCGGGATTCCGCGGGGCACAAGGCGACCGACAGGTCCCCGGAGCACATCGGGCAGCGTGCGCGCTTCGCCGAGTCGGGTTTCTCGTGCTCGCTGATCGCGATGAGCACGGCCTCGGTCGCGGCGAGCGCGTCGTCGAGGAGCTGCCGCTCGTTCGGGGTCAGCGAGGATTGGCGGGCGGTGGCCATCAGGGCACCGCCTTCAACAGCATCGCCGCCGCAATCGCGCGACGACGGATGGACTCGGCCGGCGCACAGCCAGGGCAGTAGTCCTTTCCGTCCTCCGGAGACCGCGAGCAGCGGTCACACAGCCGCTTGTCGCAAGTGCTGTCCTGGAGGGCGACGTCCTCGAATGTCGGATCGGTCGGGACCGCGGCCTTGCGCGTTACGCCATCGCACAGGCGCGACGCCGCCCGCGGACAGAACGCGCATGGCTTCGACCGGGGCCGCGGGCCACACACGACGCCGCGGACGCCCGGGTAGTGCTTGATGGGCGTGCAGGGCATCAGCGAGTTCCCCCCATCGCGAGCGTCCGCTGAACCGTCGCCTCGATGCTGGCGATCAGGCCGACGAGCGACCGCGACAGCGGCGGCGTTGCCTTGAACTGCTCGATGTCGGCAAGGATGAATTCAAGCGCCTGCCCGTAGAGCGCCGCCTGGATGAACCTCTGCGTGGTGACGTCATGGCCGGCGGTGATCGACTTGCGCGCCGCTGCCGTGCGATCGGGTGCGGTGCGCTTGCTCACCGGACCCTCCGATCCGCCAGCCCCATGGCGCCCACGCCGGCCGGCGCCGACGCCGCCATCCAGTCGGAGCGCCGCGCCTCGTCAGCCTCGAACCGCGCGCCTCGCCGCATGGCCAGCGTTCGGTTCAGGTCGGCGACGTCGGCGTCGTAGCGGAGGAGCGCGGCCGCGCACGCCTCGGAGCAGGTGCCGTGCTCCATGGGGATCGCCACGGGACAATCGGGCGCGTCGCAGAGCTGCTCGCCGCCGGTGAGCCTCACGCGGGCACCTGAGTTGTGTACTGCCGGAATCTCTGCCGGCTGTCACGCTGTTCGAGCCGCGTTTGCCCGCCGCCTCTCACCTCGCACGTCTCCCTGAGTCCGGGCGACTGGTGTGTCGGGTCTGTGCCGGTTTCTCTCCCACCGGCAAAGTCACGCCCGTCTACATGTCGAGCCCGATGGCGGCGAGCGTCCGCGGCCTCGCGGGGATCCGGGCCAGCGTTTACCCGGCGACATCCGCTGAACGAGCGGGCCTCTGCGGCGTTCTGCGCCGGCCACGTCACGCGGGCCGGCACGCGGGTGGTACTAACAGCGCTCAGGGGGGTCACGCCTTGCGGCGCGCTGCGCCACCAACCCCGTTTTACACTCGCGCTGATGAGGGGGGCTTGCTTCCCGGGACAGTTGCGCCCCATCCGGTTCGTACGCCGCCCGGCCGGAGAAAACTCATAACCCGTCGCGAATCTCGAAAAGCACTCCGGGCACTCGATGCCGAGGAATTGATAGCGGCAACGCCTGCAGGTCTTCACGGCGCGCCCTCGATCCCGCGATCGTCCGGCTTGGACTCCGTCGTCTGCTCGCCGCAGAAGTCGCAGCGGTAGGTCAGGACCTTGTTGCCGTTGCCCACCGCGCAGCCGATCGGCACGCGTGTTCCGGCGCAGCCGCCGTAGCCGCAGATCGGGCGCTGGATGGGCGGAAGCTGGCTCACTTGACGCGCTCCGCGAGCATCGCGTCGGCGAACGCGTAGGCCTGCCTGGCGACCTCGGCGGCGGCGCTCGGGCCGTAGCCGCGGGTCAGCTTGCCGGCCATCGCCAGGCCCGCGAACAGGTCGCGCAACGTCACCTTCGTGGTCTGAGCCGCGAACCACTCGTCCGCGTCTCCGCAGTAGACGAAGTCGTAGTCGAGGAGCGTCGGGTTATCCACGGCGAATCCTCTCCGCCCGCCGACACGCGGCGGCGGCGCGCACCAGCGACGGGCGAGCCCAGGACAGACGGGCCGCGATGGCGGGGTTGCAGCGGGCGGTCGTCATGAGCGGACCTCGTCACAGCGGGCACAGTTGGAGTCCCAGAGCGGCCTGCGGATCTTGTGCGCCGGCTGCCAGCCGCCGCTCGACTCCCACTGCTCCAAGGGCCGGCCGTAGTCCCACACGATGTACGCCCCCCCAACACCAGCGGCCGGGTACGGCGCGTCGCGGTCGACGCGGGCGCGGTGCCACACTCCCTCGCGCGCCGAGACCAGTACCTCCACCGCGTCGCCTGACGTGAAGTGTTCGACGTTGCTCATGTCGTGTGACACGGCCTACCTCCCCACCCGCGGCGCATCCCAATCCATCAACTTCCGGATGCGCGCTATCTGGGGGTCCACGTTCTCCGCAGCCTGGCCAGCGAAAGCGGCGTCGATCTGCTTCCCGTCCTGGCGCTGGCCCTTGACCCCATCGGCCCACGCGCGGGTCTTCGACTCGACGCGCCCAACGGCACGGAGGACCAACCCAATGGCGGCGAAGCAGACGCCAAAGACGAGCGGCGGGAGCCACGTCGGTGGCTTGTGCAGGAACTCGAAGACAAGATCAGCGCTCACTTCTCACCTCCAGTTACCGCGCCCGCGGCCTTCGCCGCTGCGCTTTTCGCGCGGTGGGCCGCGACCCGCCGCGTTACCTCGTCCACTCCCCCGAGCTGCTCGCGCATCTGGAGGACCCGCTCATCGACGATCGATGACGTCGTGTGCAGCACCTGCAGCAGCTCGAGCGGAGCGCCGTGGGCAACGGCGGCGAGGATCGGCGCGAGCCAGGCCACGAGGTCGGCGGGAGCCTGAATGGCGAGTCGCGCGAGGTCTTCGCCGGTGATGGGGTCGACGCCGCGGAGGATGTCTCGAAAGTCGTTGGCGGTCCGGTTGCCGCAGAGGGCCGCCGACCTGCCGTTGATGCGCTCGTGAAGGGCGCCGATCGCCTCCGACGCGAGGTCAACGGCGTCCGGGCAGATCCTGTCCAGGTCACGGCAGAGGTTGTTCCGGCCGGTGATGTTGTCGCGCGCGACGTCGGCGCGTGACGGGTGACCGGGCGTTTGTGCCTCTTGTACCCTCGCCTCGAAACGGCTCATGCTGCGCGTCATGAACGGGAACCGTCGTGGGAAGCCAAGTCGGGGGCCACCAGGCCCGGGTCGGGCGCGGGGGCGGGTACCGCGCGCGCGTGCGCGCCCCTCTGGTGGTCAGCGAACGTGCAGGCGCAGATCTCGCCACCGTTCGCCAGGTCGGTCAGGTGCCGCTCAGGCCGGCGGCATTCAGGGCACGGGGCGAGCGCCGAGTCGCCGCGCGTGTGGTTGTAGGCGGGCGCGGGACGCTCGTCCAGGGCGGGCATGCGCTGGAGCACCGACAGGTCGTACTCGACCGGCAGCACGATCACGCGCGCGCCGAGGGCCTCGCCCCACCGCTCGAACTGGCGTCGTTGCTGCTGGAGCGCCCGCGCGCTGACCGGGACCGTGAGCCGGACCACGAGGATGTCGCCGGCCTGGTAGCGGAGCGTCCGTGCTTCACGGAACCGGCGCCTCAGCCCGTGGATCTCAGTAGAGAGCACGAACGCGAGGACGACGGCGGTGGTCGCGAGTCCGAGGGCGATGCTGACGGCTGTGCTGGCGCTCATGGCCTAGAACCTCTCGACGTCGTCGACGTCCCAGCCGAGGCCCGGCCGTGGCGCGTGCTGCGGCAACCGCTCGACCACCGCGGCAAGCTGCGCCTCGGGCTCCATCGCGCGGAGGGATTCCATCGAGAGCGGCAGCGCCGCCGTGATCTCCGCGACGAGCCGGCGCGCGAGATCCTGCGGCAGGTACACGCGCAGGGTGCCGAGTTCGACGAGAACCTGGCCGCCGAGCACGTGGAGCTGCGGGCGCATCAACTCGACCTTGATCGCGTCGACGGAAGAGCCGTAGAGCGTGACGTGGGCGTTCATGGGCTACGCCTCCTCGGTTGCGGGCCACGAGCGTTCCCGCTCGACGCGCTCGCGCAGGTACCGGACGACGTCCTCGTCGGTGAAGGCCACGCCGCGGGCCATCAGTTCCCGGCGCACGCCCGCGAGGTAGATGGGATCGGCCAGGCATTCCGCCGTGGTCCTCGGCGTGTGGTCCACGCGCCGAAACGTGTCGGTGAACGCGAGGCCGCCGCGGGGCATCTACCTGCCCTCCAGGATTCGGCGTGCGAGCTCGACGGTGCGCCGGGCCTTCTGGGCAGCGTGGACGTTCTCGGCGCAGTCGAGCGCCGCGTCCCGGATGGAGATCTCGAGGAGATCCTCAGCGCGGCTCTCCGCGTAGCCCACGAGGTCCGCCGGGAGGTCGCGGTTGATAGAGACGATCACGCGCTACCTCGAATCGTCCCGGCGTGGTGTCGGCGCCGGCATCGGGCCGCCCGCGCGGGTCTTTGCGCTGGCCGGCGCGGGCACCGCATCGCCCTCGACGACCTCGCACTGGTCCTCGTCGAACCACTGCGTCTCGATCGGCTTCCCGTCCTTCATTTCGGTGGACGCAACCGACAGGCGGACGCAGCCATACAGGTACTCGCTGCGACCAACGGCGATGCCGACGAAGCCGCTGATGCGGTCCTTGACCCGATCTCCAAGTTTCGCCATGAGCTATGCGACTCGCTTTCCGCCGCCGAAACCGAAGGCGGCCTTGTACTGGTCGACGCACTTGCCGGGATGGAGACCGTCGCTGATCCCCGCGAACTCCAGCGGCACGCGCTGAACCGAGATCACCCGCCGGCAGGAAGGCAGGCAGCAGAAGCCGAAGAGGAAGCCCTTGCGGCGGGCGTGGGCGTCGAGGATGGCGCGGACGTTCGGCATGGCCTACCTCCCGACCGGGACGACGCGAAGGAACTTCCCGTGCTCATCGCGCTCCACGCCGACGAACGCAACGCGCCACCGCCGCGCGAGGTGCCACAGCGAGCGGTACGTGTGGGCGTAGGCGCGCCAGCCGCCGTCCTGCCGGTCCATGATCGAAACCTCGCCGTCGGCGGGACCGAAGCGGACCACCGTCGGGCCGAGCAGCTCGACGCCGTTCTCCTTCGCCGAGTACGCGGAGAGATCGCTGAGCAGGCGCGCGAGGTGCGACGGCTGCTCCTCATCGATCCGGCGCGCCAGGAGCGCGGACCCGCGGTTGTAGGCAGCGATACCCATGGCTCAGCGCTCCTCGGCGGCCGGGGTTGGCTCGGGGGTGGCGCCCTCGGCCTTCGGCGGAAAGAGGACATCCACGTCCACGCCGAGGACCATGGCGAGGGCGCGGGCCTTGTCGAGGCCAGGGGTCGGCTCGTCGTCGCGGCCGGCGCGGGCCTCGATCTGGGAGATGTAGGCGTAGGAGATGCCCGAGCGGACGGCCAGGGTTTCCCTGTCCATCTCGAGCGCCTCGCGGTGTTGGCGAACCGTGTTCATGGAGTGGAATATCGCTCCATTAGACGGCTGTGTCAATAGTTTTGTAGTGGTATTTCGCCTTGTAGCGGTATCCCTCTACAACAACAATGGTTACGCGATGGCCGCGCGAGTAGAAGAGGATGCGCCGCTACCGACTCCGGAGGGGAGGCTGCTACGCGCCTGGCGTCGCCACCGGGCGTTGAGTCAGGACGCCCTCGGCGCCTTCGTGAAAAAGGGCGGCGACAAGGCCATGGACGGCTCCCTAATCGGCGCCTACGAGCGCGGCGTCCACAGGCCCAGCATCGATCAGCTTCTCGATATCGTGCTTGCCCTGGGCGTGCCGGGGGCGAACGAGGAGGAGCGGCTCGCGCGGTTCTTCGCGGGGCCGGACGCTACGCTCGTCCGCGCCGACGCCGTC
>Ga0184615_10001818_pt1 | contig 11481 bp, 15 predicted proteins | sample PLM4_65_coex_FD_133134 | JGI IMG/M metagenome (GOLD analysis project Ga0184615, IMG submission 133134) | Groundwater sediment microbial communities from an aquifer in East River, Colorado, USA - PLM4_65_coex | ecosystem: Environmental > Terrestrial > Soil > Riparian zone | place: USA: East... | reverse complement strand
TCGACTTCATCCCGGTCGGCGTCTGGGCCAAGCAGGCCGAGGCGTGCGGCGAGTACCTACACAAAGGATCGAAGGTGGTCGTCCAGGGAAAGCTCAAACAGGAACGCTGGGAAGACAAAACCACCGGCGAGAAGAAGTCGAAGATCGGCGTGATCGCTTGGCTCGTCCAGTTCATGGATGCCAAGCCAGCCAGTGCCGGAGCCCCAGCCGCGCCCGCAGCGGCGCCGGCAGCCGAAGACGACATCCCGTTTTAAGGCGAGCCACGACATGGCGCGGTGGCGAAAATGGCATCGCAGCGGGAACTCACACCCGCTAAATACCAGAGCCAATATCTCCACTCTCTGGTTTCCCCGTCCGAATCGGGGCCGCGCCACCTATTTTTTTTATTCATAAAGGGGCAACAGATGGACATAGATATCAGACTCAACGTCTCCTGGTTGAATCACCGCAAGAGATGGCGATTACAGGACGCGCTCGGAGAGGCCGGCGTGGTGGCGATCACAGACCTCTGGCTTTATACAGCTGAGCATTTCCCAGGGGACGGCATTCTTCGTGGAATGACTCCCGCCGACATTATTCGTGCCAGCCAATATCGAGGAACTGGAGACCTGATCAAAGTCCTAATTGAGAGCGAACTACTCGACCCCCCGAGTGGAGGAAAGTACCCATGGGCCTCTTATAAACTGCATAACTGGGCCCGCAGGGCCCCCTACCTAATTCACGCAAGGGCTAGGTCGGTCGCGGCATCGAATGCCGCAAAAGCCATGTGGTATAAGAAAAAAAGCCCATGCGCACAGCATCAAAGCGCAGTGCGCAGAGCATGCGGGCGCAGTGCTCCTGCTCCTGCTCCTGATCCTACTCCTAATCCTTTAAGAGCTTTAAAACCCTCTGTGTCAGATTCACCCTCAAACGGCACCCCAGAGGAGCGACGGCTCGGGATGCTGCTCTTCACGCTCATGCAGGCGAACGACCCAAAGGCCAAGGAACCGAACTGGGTTAGCTGGGATGGCCATATCGAAAAACTGATCCGCATCGACGGCCGAACAGCCGGCGAGGTGGAGAAGGCGATCCGCTGGTGCCAGGCGGACGGATTCTGGCACAAGAACATCCTGTCGGCAGAAGCACTGCGCCGGCAATTCCCAAAACTCTGGCTCAAGGCAATCGAAAAAAGAGGAGGCGATCATGGAGGAAATCAAGCAGGTGCTACCGCGCGTGATGCCTGGCGAGGAAGGCAAGACCCCAACCAATTCAGCCGAGTCAAGACAGCCGTCATCCACAGCGGAGATCGACCTCAAAGCGGAATATCCGCCGCTGGCGGAATACGAGCGGTGCCCGCGGTGCCGGCGGCCACTGACCGAGTGGACACTCGCGCTGGCGCGGAAGGCCCAGAGCAACCGGGGGCTGCTCTGCAACCAGTGTCAGCGAGACGTTCAGGCTGAACGAATCCAGCATCAACGCATCGAGGACGAGAAGACTGCGGCTGGGTTTTTAGACACGCTCGAAACGCGCATCGGCGTGCTCATGGTCGCCGAATGCGGCGTACCCAGGCGCAACGTGGAAAATACGCTGGATAATTTCATCGGCGATCTTCTGGAGGATCGGCCCGGGCTTATCAGCGGGCCCACTGGAACCGGCAAGACCCACCTGGCAGTGGGATACCTCCGGCAGCGGGTCCGTGAGAATTTTTTTAAGCTGAGAGGACCGATGGCCGCCATACCCGGATCCGGCATCGATGAGCTGGACGAGCTGGAGCGGATGCTTTTCATGGCTCTGGCCGGCGTGCGCTTCGTGAGTGCCCAGGATTTCGTCTGGAAGATGCGCCGGCCGGAACGGGCCGACCAGGTCATGAACGAATACCTGCGGATCGAATTCCTGGTGCTGGATGATTTCGGGGCTGAGCGGCCGACCGAGTGGGCCATCGAATGCCTGGGCAAGCTGATCTACACGCGGCACGCGGACGTCCGCGACACGCTGATAACCAGCAACCTGACCCTGGCGGATCTGGCGGCCGCCTTAAACGAGCGCATCGCGAGCCGCATCGTCGAATTCGGGCCGACGCTTGATCTCAAAGGCCAGGACCACCGGCTGGGCGCATGAACGAGCCTGCCGTTTGCGACAAAAACGACGCCGGCGAACTGGCTGCCTGCGACACGTGTGGCGCCGATCTGACGCCGACCCAGCGGATGGTTATCGCCATGCTCTGGGCCGCGGGCATCCGGCGCGTCGCGAAATTTTGCGAGGCGTGCTGGCGGGTCATGCCGAGGGAAACGGCCAGGCCGAGCTTTAAAAAAGTCCGCCAAAGGAGCGAATCATGAAAACGATCGCGCAGCTTATGGATCTGGCGTGGCAGGAACTGAAGGGAAAGCACCGCGGCAAAAAGAGCATCATCGCCATGGATTCCCTGGCCGCGGTCCTGGGAGTTAAAAGCCGGCGACTTCAGCTGGCGGTTCACCGTCTCCGGACCAGGCAGGGCAAGCCCATCATCTCCCAGACTTTCTCCGAGGACCACGGCTATTATGTCGCCGACAACATGGCGGAATTCATGGTTTTCAGCCGGCAGATGTATCACCGGCTCGCCGCCACCTCCAGCGCGGTTCGAGCCGTGGAAAAGACGGCCGAAGACCTGCGGGTGGACATGACGCTATCCATCGCGCGCTGGTACGACCTCTCGCGCGACCAGGCCATCCTGCTGTTGGCCATCCACGATCACGAGGATGGAGAGCCGGCCAGTAAGGAATTTGGCATCGAGAAAAAATATAAACCGGACGATCCGCTGCGCCGATACTGCACCTACGCCTGTTATTCCGCACGGATGGTCAAGCGTTTTTGCCCTGATATAAATCCCAAGACAGTCAGGCGATTCAATCGCGGTTTCGGCAGCGGAGCTCGCCGTTACCCGGGCTATGCGGAGGACCCCGCATGGTTCGAGGGCGTCCTGCGTCGTATGAAGCGCTACCAAAACATTCTGTACTAACCAGGAGGACCGTAGGCGGATGACTAGGCGACAGCACCAAAGGGGGCGGAGATGGAGAGAACGCCAAAAAGGAGGAAATGGCTGTCCGATTTCTTGGCGTACTTATCAGCTGTCAGGCTGGCATCGGTCTTAACAGTTCGGGCATACGGCATCGACATCGCGGAGTTCGCGGAATTCGTCGGGCCTAAATTTCCGAAGGGGGTAACGAGATTGGACGTCCGGGCTTTTCTGATCGGTCTGCGCGCGCGGAGCATGATGGTCTCGACCATCCGGCGCAAGGTGGCCAGCCTGAAATCTTTCTACCGCTGGCTGCTCATTTTAGGCATGGTCACGGCCAGCCCGCTGGCGGGCATTCCCGGGCCCCGGCCGGAGAGGCTCCTCCCGAAGTATCTGAGCCAAGAGGAGGCCCGGAGGCTCATGGAGGCGCCGGACAGGGAGACGCCGGCCGGCAAGCGCGACGCCGCCATCATGGAGACGCTTTATTCGTCGGGCGTGAGAATCGCGGAGCTGGCCGGGATCCGCACCCAGGATGCGGACATGAAGCAAAGGCAGATCAAGATCGCGGGCAAGGGCAAGCGGGAACGGATCGTGATCATCGGCGGATTGGCGGCCCGGGCCGTCGAAGCCTATCTCGCGGCCGCGCCGCCGCCGGCCGGGGGGCTCGTGTTCCGGAGCCTCCGCGGACAGGGAATCACGACCCGGAGCATCGAGAGGATCGTCGACCGCTACCTGCAGGAAATCGGCAAGCCGGAGCTTTCGGCCCATTGCCTGCGGCATAGCTTCGCCACCCACCTGCTGGAGAACGGCGCCGACATCCGGTCCATCCAGGAGCTGCTCGGGCACGCCAGCATTAACACGACCATGCGCTACGCCCACGTGGACATGAGGTCCCTGAAGCGTGGATACAAAGCGCTGGAAAACATTCGAGAGGCCATGAACCAACTCGAATTATTTGACCGGGGGAAAACAGCATGAGCTATGCGAGAAAAACCAAGGTACCAATTGACGGAGGCACGGCCATGAACGAAACCAAGATCGCCTGGGCGGACTACAGCTGGAACCCGATCACCGGATGCTCGCCGGCCAGCGAGGGATGCACCAACTGCTATGCCCGAGCCATGAACCGGCGCTTCGGCAAGGGTGACTTCTCCGTCAAATTTCATCCCGAGAGGATAGGAGAACCCATCCGCCGCAAAAAGCCGGCCCGGATTTTCATCTGCTCAATGTCTGATCTCTTCCACGAGGACCTGCCAGACGGGCCGGCCTTTGAAGTTCTGGCAACGATGCGACGCTGCCCGCAACACACCTTCATGATCCTGACCAAGCGGGCAGGCCGAATGGCCGATTTCTTCACAGGAGCGCCCAGACTGCCCAACGTGATCCTGATGGCCACCGTGGAAAACCAGCCGCGGGCCGACGAGCGAATTCCATACCTGCTAGAACTGGCTCGGGCGGGATGGCGGACAGGACTGAGCATCGAGCCGCTGTTGGGGCCGATAAATTTAAACGCCGTCAACGGCATGCTTTATCCCTTCCCGAACGGCTGGCAAACATTGAAGTGGGTCATCGTTGGCGGCGAAAGCGGCCCGGGGTCGCGCGAGTGCCAGGAGGAGTGGATTCAGAAAATATTCAAAGATTGCCGAGAAGCCAAAGTGCCGTTCTTTTTTAAGCAATTCGGTGACAACTTCATCCCGACCAGCGATTGCGGGACAGACGAATGCCAGGCCGGAGTTACGCCTGGGAGATTTTGCGCTAAGTGCTATCCCCACGGCGACCAGGGCGAGGAGTGGCTCAAGCGCCGGGAGTGGCCACTATGAACCATGGCTGGATCGGCGTGGATCTGGACGGCACGCTTGCTTTTTACGACGAGTGGCGTGGTCCGGAGCATATCGGCGCACCAATCAAGCCCATGGTCATGCGAGTCCAGCGCTGGCTGGAGCAGGGGGCGACCGTGAAAATTTTCACGGCCCGGGCCTGCATCCCCAGCCAAATCCCGCCGGTGCAAAAGTGGCTGCGCGAGCATGGCCTCGGCGGGCTGGAGGTCACCAACGCCAAGGATTTCGAGATGATCGAGCTCTGGGATGATCGCTGCGTTCGGATTATCACCAATACCGGGGAGCTGGCATGATCGCGGCCGCGGGAGATCCGCGTTCCGAAATAGAAAAAACGGAGGGGAAAAGCACAATGACGAAACAGGCCAAGCAAGCAGAACAAGTTATTCAAATCTCGGTGGAAGCTCTAAGCCCGGACCCAGGCAATCGCAAGATCGGCGGTTTCGACAAAGTGAGGCTCGAGCAGCTGGCGGAATCGATCAAGGCAGTGGGAGTTCAGCAGCCGGCCGTGGTGCGGAAAGCGCAGGGCGACAGCTATGAGATCGTCGCCGGCGAGCGGCGCTGGCGCGCGGCCAAGATTGCGGGGCTCGCGACCCTGCCGTGCGTCGTCAGGGATCTCGACGACGTCACGGTGCTCAAAATACGCACGATTGAAAACCTACAGCGCGAGGACGTGCACCCGCTCGATGAGGCGGACGGATTCGCGCGGCTGCTTGAAAAAGCGGTGTATGACGCCGAGCACCTGGCCCAGGAGGTGGGGAAATCCGTCTCCTACGTCTACCAACGGCTCAGGCTCCTCGACCTGATCTCGCCGGCGCGGGAAATGCTGGTCAAAGGAAAAATGACAGCCGGCCACGCCATCCTGATCGCCAGGCTGCAGCCGGATCAGCAGAAGGAGGTCCTCACCTATTGCGTCCGCCGCGGCGAAAGCCAAGCCCCTTCGGTCTGCGAGCTGGACGAATACATTCGCGAGAATATTCTCATGGACCTTGCCAAGACCGTCTTCCGGAAGGACGACGCGGACTTGGTCCCGCAAGCCGGGGCCTGCACGATCTGCCAGAAGCGCACCGGCTCCCAACCTGCGCTTTTTGCAGACGTCTGCAAAAAGGACTACTGCGGGGATCCGGCTTGCTTCCAGAAAAAGCTCGATGCCCTATTGGTGATCCGGGGCAAGGAGCTCGCCGGCACGGCGCACCTGCTGGTCCAGGAGCAATACAACAACGAGAAGAATCTCCCGAAGGGTGCGCTGGCCCCCATCAACTGGGCGGAATGCAAGGCGAAGGAAAAAGGCGCCGTCCGTTGCCTGGTCATCGATGGCGTCGGCCGCGGACGGCTGACCTGGGGCCATAAGCGCGAATCCTACCACAGCGCGCCGCTCTCACCCCAGCAGAAGGCGGCGGAGCAGAAGAAAAAGCGCGAACTCCAATTCAAGCGGGACGTGCGCCGGAAGGTCTGGGACGAGATTTTCGCGAAGCTCCCGGCCGAGACATCGGTGGTTCTTACCCTCGAACTGATGCGGATCATCGTCGCTGAGATCTGGGCGCGGCTCTGGCACGACAGCCGGAAAGCCTTCGCCGCGATCGAAGGATGGGAAAAGCCCAAAAAGAAACCGAACGACTACAGCGACGGCCGCGAGGCCCAGGGCCAGGCCGTCATCGCGTCGCTCGATCGGACCGGGCTCTCGGTCTTCATGGCGAAAATCGCTCTGGTCCACTACCTAAATGTCAGCGAGTACGATCGCACCGATCCAAAGGGATTGATCTCGGCCGCGCTCGCGGTCGGGCTGAACCCAAAGGACATCGAGGCGAAGGCGCGCAAGGAAGCGGCGGCGCAGAGCAAGGCGAAAGCTAAACCCAAGGCGCGGCCGGCGGTGAAACGCTGATGCGATATATCCGGAAAGGGAAGGGAGAAACGAAGCTGGCTGTTTTTATCTATCAGCTCATGCAGTCCGGGGTCGCGCTTCGGAAAATCGAAAAGGCCATCGACTTCGCCGAGGTCGCGTTGTCGGACAAAAAGCGCGGCTGCATCCTGGCGAACGGATGGAGCGCCGGCGCGGCGCAGGAGATCGCGGAGAAGATCATGGCGCCGGCGGCCGCGGCCAGGACTTCGGACCCGGCGGGCGTCGCAGCACCGGGGCCCGGGGCTGTGGTCGTCAAGAAGCTCGGCCGGCATTTCAAAAACTGCGAATGCTGGAAGTGCGTCGCGCGGCGGAAAAAGGCGGCCTGACGTGCGAGCGTCCATCTGGCTTCCGGGCATGACGGTCAGGAGTAAGCAGCACAGCTCCCGCATCAGCGACGGCCGCGGCCGGCACATGATGTTCCGCGACCCAGCTTATACGGCGCTCAAGACCGAGCTGCATCTTCGGGCCACGGCTGCCCTCATGCGGGCGGGCTGGACGGCGCCGACCGAGGAGCGTGTGGCTATGCGCCTGACCTACCGCGGCCGGTTCGATTTGGACAACGCCGCCGGCTTCGTCATGGACGCGCTGGAGGGCGCGGCCTATGTGCGGGACAGCCAGATCGCCATCATGACTGTGGCCAAACGGCCGGCAGGCGAGATAGGGCTGACAATTACGGTTCGCGAAATTGGAGCCAAGAAAGGGAACCGGCGTGCCAACGATTGAAATCCGCTGCAAGGCGGCCAAGACCATCAACTACCGGGATCTCACGCCCCTGCAGGGAGACCTGAAGAAGATCACGCGCGACAATCTGGACCGGCTCAAGCTGGAAATCCGCAGCCGTGGATTCCTGGCGCCGATGTTCGTCTGGGAAAGTCAGCGCGGGATTCATTACACGCTCGACGGCCACCAACGGTGCAAGGCCCTGGAGGAGCTGGAGAAGGAGGGCTACACGATCCCGCCGGTGCCGGTGGCCATGATCCTCTGCAAGGACCTTAAGACCGCTCGCCGGGCGCTGCTGGGGATCGTCTCCCAGTTCGGCGAAGTGACGGACACCGTCCTTATCGGATATATCCACGAGGCTGAAATCAGCCTCGACGATCTGGTGAGCCTCCGGATGCCCGAGGTTGACATCGCCAAGCTCGTCGAGCAATTGAGCAAGCAAGAGGTCGCCGGCGCGGTGGGCGCGGATGATATTCCAACCCAACCCAACCCAACCCAAAACCCGGCCAGATTTTCAGTCTTGGCGAGCACCGGCTCATGTGCGGGGATTCGACCAACTGGGAGGACATCGGCCGGCTGATGGGCCGCGAGCGCGCGCGGATGGTCTTCACCGACCCGCCCTACGGCGTGAGCTACACCGGCGTCAACAACCCGGAAGGCCATGAATGGGAGCGGATCAAAAACGATGACCTGCGCGGGGCCAAGCTGCAGCGATTCCTCGAAGCGGCCTTTGTCTGCATGGCCCGGGCCACGATCGCGAATCCGGCGGTTTACGTCTTCCACGCGAGCGCCAACCAGCGCCAATTCGAGGAGGCCTTGGTCAGCGCGGGATTCCGCGTGAAGCAGCAGATCATCTGGAACAAGGGAATGATTCTCAGTCATAGCGACTACCACTGGGCCCACGAGCCTATTTTTTACGCCATCAAGGACGGGAAAAACTGCGAATGGTTCTCGGGCCGCACGAGCCGGACCGTCTACAACATGCAGCCGCCGGATCTGGCGGCGATGACCAAGGACCAGCTGCTGGAGGTCCTCCAAGCGGCCGCCGGCGGCACGACCAACTGGGAATACAAGCGCGACGCGGTGCAGAAGTACGTCCACCCAACGCAAAAGCCGGTGGACCTGATCTGCCACGCCGTCCGGAACTCCAGCGCCAAGGGCGAGATCGTCCTGGACCCATTCGGAGGATCCGGAAGCACGCTCATCGCCTGCGACATCATGGAGCGCCGGTGCTTCACCGCCGAGCTCGACGAAAAATACTGCGACGTGATCATCAACCGCTGGCAGCAGCGGACCAAACGGAAGGCCAGGATGCTTAAAGCCTGAGAGGGAGCGCGCATGAAAATTTACATCGCGACCAGCTGGAAGATGGAGAAACTCGCCAAGAGCATGGCGGATCTCCTGCGAAGGCTCGAATTCGAGGTCGACCTGTTCTGCGACCCGACGGGCGGGCGGTACGTCTTTTCGTTCGCCGACCTGGGAATCCCAAAGGACCTGGACCAATTCGACGTGAACAACAACCCCAAGGCCCAGCGCGCCTTCGCGCAGGACCGCCGCGGACTCGACTGGGCCGACGTCGTGATCATGATGACGCCCTGCGGAAACTCGGCCCACCTCGAGGCGGGATACGCCTGCGGCCACGGCAAGAAGCTATTCATCTACGGAGCCTTCCTCAAGGGCCAGATCGACGTGATGTACCAGTTCGCCGACCGAATGTTCCGGCAGGTCAGGGACTTGATCGATGCCCTGCAGGTGTACGAGCAGGAACTCAAGCACCAAAGGGAGGATCGCCATGAACAGGCAGGAGCATGATCGCAGGCTGAGGAAGATCGGCAAGCCGCGGTGGCTGGCGGTGGCCGCCGAATACCTCCGCATCCGGCAGGAGGCGGCCAGGCCGGCGATTACCCCGGCAGCACTCGAACTCTCATTCATGCGGTCCCTGCGGAAGGCTGGATTCACGGCGAAGAACTACAACGCCTGACAACGCGGCTCTCTCCGGAGCAGGCCAGGGGCATGACGCAACGGAGCGGGATGGCGAGTTTAGGGAAACGTCCTTCAAAGAAGGGCGAAAAACGAGAGGTGGAGGGAACCATGGGAACAGGATTGGCACAGAGGCAACGAGAGCACGGAACGTCGGCGGTTCAGGAAATGGCCGGCGGCGGCGGGAAGACCCCGGAGAACGGCGGGCCACGGCCAGGGCCGGCGCAACCGGCCGCACCGGCGCAACCAGCCATGCCGGGAACCCAGCCGGCGGATGCGAAAAAGAAGGCCCCGGAGCCCCGGACAGTCCAGGACATCGAGCACGATTTCAGGATGGCCGTCTTCGAGGCCCAGCTGGTCTCGTCGACCATGAAATTCGGGGATGGCGGCCGGGAGCTTAAGCTCGATCTGCGCGTCGATGACGGCTACGCCAATAAGACCGCGCGGGATTTCATGAAATTTTCCCCCAACGAGCCGATGTCGATCCGGGTTCTGCCCAAGCAGCCGCGGCTCGATGACCATGCGCCGGAGGAGTTCGGCTCCAAAATTCCGGCCTTCGGCGTGGAGATGATCGAACGCCTCGAAAAGCTATCCAGCACGGGCCGGAATGGCTGGCAGGATATGTCGCCGGCCATGCTCATGCTCCGGATCGAGAAGAACCTGAAGGAGATCAACCTAGGCCGCGCCGGAACTTTGAAGGACCTTCAGCGCGCAGCCATCGATATCGCCAATCTCTCATTCATGGCCTGGTGGAATGCGCGGATCGACGAGGCCGCTGCCAAGCGGGGCGGAAAGTGATCTGGCTCGCGCTCGGCGCCGGCGCGCTGGGTATTCTCCTGCTCGCCGGGCTCCTCAAATCGGCCGCCGAGGCGGAACGGGGCTGGACCGAGCTCGAATCCCGCCGGATCCAAGGAGTACGACATTCAGAGGCCATGCGGGATAACGCCCACTTCGGCGATCCCTGCTATTTCTGCGGGAGTGGCCACAACAAGGTGAAACCCGGGCCTTGTCCTGGTCCAATCCGGAAACCGGCGGCTAAAATGCGGGAGGTGCGACATGGGAGGGCTTAATCAGTTCCAGCGATGGGCCCAGGGCCAGGGAATGGGGATGCAGGTCCAAAAGGACCGTGCCGCGGAACGCCGGGCACGTAGTAAATACCAGCTGGCCAGGCTTATCCGTAATCGGATGGCCAGGGAAAGCCGGCGGAGAAACAGGCGGAAATAGCGTGACGGGGCCCGAGGGTGGTTTAGACCCCTTTTCCACCCACAGGAGCCGAGAGGCGCCCGGGCCTCTACCCAAACCAGGAGGACGAGAACATGTCAGAAACGAAGACCATGCCAGACGCCGGGATGCCAGCTGGCGGGAACGTGGAAGAACCGAGCCGGGAAGAACTGAAAGCGCTGCTGGCTGAAACCACGGCGGCGCTCGTATCCTGCCTCCGCCTACAGGATAACGCGGCCATCGAGCAGACGCCCAACGTGCGGGCGGAAGCCGTGCAGCTGCTGGCCTATTGGCAGCACAGCGGGAACAGCTTTGGCTGCAAGCTGTTTAAGCTGATCCAGTGCGCCGATCCGAAAAACAAGCGGCTCCTCCGCTTGGCCTATCCGGCCTACGTCCAGGTATTCGACGAATGGATGGCGGAGCCGGACGGAGACGCCTATATCAAACGCGCCCTCGTGGAATCCGGACGCGCGCGCCCGGGAGCAGGGAGCAGTGACCATGCCAGCTGATCGACCGTCGACCTGGACGATTGGCGTGGACGTGAGCATGATCCGGGTGCTTGAACTGCAGGCCCGGATCGAATCCCGCAAGGCATACACCGCGGCCATGCATGCGGCCAACAGCAGCCGGGTACACCTGGGCGCTTCGCTGGCCTATGGCGAGGAAGCGTTCGCGGCGCTGGAAAAGGAGCTGATTGAGATCGCCGAGGAGCTGCGGGGAATCGCCGTCGAGGTCAAGAACCGGCAGGACGAGGAGAAGCGGGCCCAGGAGATGGCCTACCCGGAATGGGTTGCGGCGCACCCCAACGGGGCCCAGGACGAGCCCCCAGGGCCAGCGCATCCGGCGCTGGACAG
>Ga0184615_10001817_pt1 | contig 11481 bp, 8 predicted proteins | sample PLM4_65_coex_FD_133134 | JGI IMG/M metagenome (GOLD analysis project Ga0184615, IMG submission 133134) | Groundwater sediment microbial communities from an aquifer in East River, Colorado, USA - PLM4_65_coex | ecosystem: Environmental > Terrestrial > Soil > Riparian zone | place: USA: East... | reverse complement strand
TGCCAAATCGTAACGGGTGGCGCCGTCGCGCTCGGGCAGCAGGTAGAAGTGTTTGAGCAGGGACTCGCCCATGGGGCTCTTCTTGGAGTCCTCGATCAGCTTCGCGCGCTTCTCGGGAGAACGGAACGCCGCCAGCCTCTCCTCGAGCGGGATCAGCTTGAGCAGGCCCCAGGTGCCGCCGGCGAGATCCCAGGGCGTCAGGTTCACGAGCCCGAACAGGACGCCCACCGACCGCACCTGCGTCTGGGGCAGGATCTGCGCGCCGCGCGCGTTGGCCTTCTCGACGCTGTCCAGCACCGTGCGCCAGAGGTCCGGGAACTGCCGCGTCTGGAGCATCCCGAAGGTGAGCGGGCGCCCGTTGGCGCGGCTCACCCGCTCCATCCAGTCGACCTCGCCCACGATCACGTCCGACTCCGTGCTGTCGAGGTAGGGCACCGCCTCGAAGACGCCGCGGCCCTCTTCGCCGAGCACGCTTCCGATCCCGATCAGCTCTTCCGGTCCCGCGAAGGTGCCGGGCACCGGCTCGCCGTCCGGCGTCTTGTGCAGCAGGGTGCGCGAGGTCGAGAAGCCGAGCGCGCCGCCGCGGATCGCCTCGCGAACGATCTCGCGCATGCGCGAGATGTCGTCCTCGCCGGCAAGTTTTTGTTCGAGGCTGCGCTTGCCCATCGCCCACCAGCGCACGGCGCAGTGGCCCACCATGCCGCCGACGTTCACGCCCTTGGGCAGCCGATCGATCGAATCGAGGTACTCGCCGTAGGTCTCCCAGTCCCAGCGCATCCCCGTCATGATGCTCTTGGCCGGGATGTCCTCGACCGACTCCATCAACCGCGCCAGGAATTCGCGGTCCTCGGGCTTGCAGGGTGCGAAGGTGACACCGCAGTTGCCCATCACGACCGAGGTGACGCCGTGCCAGCAGGGCGAGGTCGCCAGCGGATCCCAGCAGATCTGCGCATCCAAATGAGTGTGAATGTCGATGAAGCCCGGCGTGACCAGCGCGCCCTCGGCGTCGATCACGCGCGCGGCGCTCCCGTCTAGTTTGCCGATGGCCGCGACCCGCTCGCCCTGCACGGCGACGTCCGCGCGCACGGGCTCGCGGCCCGTCCCGTCGATCAGGGTTCCGTTCTTGACCAGGACGTCCCAGGCCATGCTGCCTCCGGCGGCTGGAAGGAGTCGCCATTCAACCAGAGCGGGAAGCGGAGGGCAAATCAGCGCGCACCCGTCACGATCGGCACCAGGCACCGCAGCGTCCAGAAGGCGCCGAGGGAGCCGACCGCGTATCCGGGGAGGGCCCGCACCCATCGCGGCGGGTGCAGGCCGAGCGCGCGGACGGCGAGCTCCAGCGAGAGAACGACCGCGATGAAGCCGAGCTGTCCAAGCTCGACCCCGACGTTGAAGCTGAGGAGGGCCAGCGGAAGCTCGCGATGCGGGAGGCCAACGCTGGTGAGAGCGCTCGCGAAGCCCAAGCCATGCAGGAGGCCGAAGGCGAACGCAACCACCCAGGGATGCCGGATCGTGAAGCTCGACTCTCCGCGCCAGCGGCGCACGATCTCCGGACCGAGGAAGAGGATGCTGAGCGCGATCGCCGCTTCGACCGGGGGCGCGGGCACCTCGGCATAGCCGAGCGTCGCGGCGGCGAGCGTGATGCTGTGTGCCAGCGTGAACGCCGTCACGGTTTCGAGCAGCGTCCACCGGCTCTCGACGATCAAGAGCAGACCCAGCACGAACAGGAGATGGTCGGCGCCGAACAGGATGTGCCAGATGCCCAGGGCGACGTACGTCCCGGCCACGCCCCATCGGGTCTGCGCTGCGCCGAACTCGATCCACGGCTGCGACGGGCGCGCGATCGCCGTCCACTTGCGGCCGTCGAGCATCTCGACGCGCACCAGCACGTCGGTGATGGTCAGCTCGAGCCCGGGGAACGCGATGCGCCTGCCGGAGAGACCGTCCGGTCCCGCCTCGATCGCGCGGCGGTCGACGATCGAATCCGCCAGCTCCTGGGTGACGGGCTCCCTCGCGTTCCGGGAGCCGTCGGGGAGCTTCAGCACGACGGGGAGGCGCATGCCCGCGAGGACCGGGGTGCGCCACAACACGTCGAAGCGTCCCTGCGCGGTCTCCCGGATTTCGAGATAGGCGGGGCGCGCCTCGTGGGCGAAGGCCGGCTCGGCAGCGCCCGCGGCCGCGAGCGCCAGCGCGGCGGACGCCAACGAGACGCGCCTCGGCCAGCCGCGCACGGGCCGTCCTTCTCGGGGGGCGCGGGCAGGAGCACGGTGTACTTCGCGCGCATCTCGTCGTAGGCCTTGCGCCAGGATTGCTCCTTCTGATCGGCGAGCCACGCGGTCCTGACGTCCGGCAGGACCTCCTCGAAGTCGGGGATCCGGCCGGGAACCAGGGAATCGACGAAGACGAGATGCCAGCCATAGCCGGACTCGATCGGGCCCTGCCAGGAGCCGGGCGTGAGACTCGTGACCTCCTGCGCGAATCGCGGCCCGAATTCCTTGGCCAGCTGCTCCGACGTGCGATCGCCGTAGTAGTCCTGGAACATGAATGCGTCGGCGAGCGACGCGGCGAGCGGCGAGTCCTCCGGCTGGCCCGTGAGCTTCCCGAGCGCACTCGCGGCGTCGTCGTGCGTGCGCGGCCCGCGCCGATCGGGGCTGAAGTACGCGTGCCGGAAGTTTACCCGCGTCGAGATCGCGAACCCGTCGCGGTTCTCCGCGTACCAGGCCTTCAGCTCATCCGTGCTCGGCTCGTGCGCCGCGGCGACGTCCTCGGCCAGGAACTGCATCTTCTGCGCCATGCGGCGCTTCACGATGCTGTCGTTCTCGTCGAGGCCCATCGCGAGCGCCTCGCGGTAGAGGACCTCCTCGCGAACCCGGTCTTCCACGAGCTGCGACAGCTCTTCGGGCGTCGGCAGACGGCGCCACTGCGCCTGGAACGACAAGGCGAGCTGGCTCAGATCGTCGAGGCTGAGCGCGATCTGCCTGGACGCCTCGGCGCCGTCGACGGCGGGCCGGAGGTACGCATGCGCGGCGAAGAGCGCGGCGCCGATCAGCAGGAAGTGGGGCAGGGGCTCGCGCAGGAATCGTTGGAAGCTCACCGCAGGGGATGCAGCTGGCCCACCACCGGGATGATCTCGTAGTTGGCGTAGCCGAACTCGTTGCTGCGCGCCCCGAGGTACTTGTCGCCCAGCTTGTAGACCGCAATCTCGATCGGCGTGCCGACCAGCTCGGTGGCGATCTTGCCACCGCTGATGTTGTACGTCCGGGACTCCCCGAGATAGCCGGCGTCGGCCGCGTCGCCCGCCAGGCTGGGCAGCACCGTGTTCTTCCCCGCGTAGCGGAGCTGGAACTGGCCCTGGCCCTCGGGGAACCGTTGCGTGACGAAGCCGGAATCGTAGGGTGTGAGCGGCTTCCGGGCTGCGCCCGCGCCGAGGGCGCCGTAGATGATCATTTGCTTGTCGCCCGTCACCGTGTTCTGGAACCAGACGGACTTCTCCGAGACCAGCGCCTTCAGCTCGGCATCACCGAGCGCCACCGCGCCCTGCTTCTTGAGGTCGGCCACCGTGACGCCCGGGGCGGCCTGCTTGCGCGCGGCGGCGTCGGGCGCATACCAGATCGGAGAGCTCCAGGCGCGCTCCTGGAGGGTTGCCGCGACGACGTCCGGGGGCGCGATGCCGAGCTGCTTGGCCTGGATCGTGGTCCAGCGCGGGGTCGAGATCTCGAGCACGCGCGCGTAGTAGAAGGCGTGCAGGGTGGGATCGAATTCGGGATCCGTCCAGTTCGTCTTGAGCTCCACGGCGCCGATGGTGTTGGTGTAGGTCGCGTTCGCGACGTCCACCGTGCTGCCGATCGGCGGCACCACGCCGGTCCACTTGTCGGGCGTGCGATCGCCCGCCCAGACCACGTCGAAGATCTTCTCGAAGCTCTGGCCGTTCTTCGCCCAGCCCTTCACGATCTGGATCCGGTCGAGATGGCCCGAGGTCGGGTCCTTGGCGGCCCAGACCAGGAAGGTCGGAGCCTTCGCGCGCGCCGGCGGCAGGTCGCCGCCCATCGGCACGCCATTCGCGTAGCCGTTCTTCACCCAGTCCTTGTCGCCCAGCATGGCCGCCGTGTACTGCCAGCCGCCGAACAGACGGACCTTGATGTGCGGGCCGCTCACGGCGAAGGTCTCCTTGCGCTTCATTGCCTCGAAGAGCGAGGCGCGCGTGTTCTCCTCGGCCCAGACGCCGGTCAGCCCGCTGGTGCCTTCGGTGCGCGCGTCGAACATGCCGCCGACCAGCGTGCCGGACATGCGCCCCTCGATCGTGCCGTCCGTGAAGGTGTGCCCGCCAAAGAAATTGTCCTGGCGGTAGGGGACGGCGGTGTTGTGCGAATCCGATGCGGCCCCAAAGCCGAACTTGTACGGGTTGAAGCCCTTGCTGTCCTGCAGGGCGAGGCCGTCCTTCAGGGCCTGCCGGGCGTAGCTGCCGACGATGTGCGGAACCCGCCCCGGCGGATTGCCCAGCAGGACCGACATCAGCTCGAAGCTCGCGAACTCGTCGTTCGGAGAAAGCAGGGGGTGCGTCTCCGAGGTGCCCTTGAGCTGCTTGATCTCGATCAGCGGCTCGTTGCGGGTGCGCGACGCGGCGTAGGCGGCGTCGATCGGGCGGCCCTTGGTGTCGACCTCGGTCGGGAACATGCGGCCGTCGGAGAGGTTGGCGTTGTGCGAGATGGCGAGCAGCTCGTTGCCGGCCTTGCGCTGGCCGTCCATCCAGCTCCAGAGATCGACGGGATGCTTCGAGTCCAGGGCGCTGAACGGCATCACCGGCACCTTGGCGCAGTCCTTGAAGAAGATGTTGCGGTGCAGGTTCATGTTGCTCGGCATCGAGGTCCACTCGTACGAGCAGAAGGCCGTGAACTTCCCGGGCTGGTTCGCCTGGTCGGCGAGCGCGACGTTCCGCTTCCAGACCGTCCCGGCGATCTCCGGGGCCATCAGCGCCGGGACGGGCGGTCCGCTGGCCAGGGTGTTGATGGCGTAGAGGGCGACCCGCTCCATTTCCTCCTTGGTCCTGGCCTTCAGGATCAGGGGCGCTGCCGCGGGGATCTTGCTGACCGCGGAGCCCGGCTCGTTGGCGAGATTGACCACGCCCGCATATTCGGAGTGGTCGGTGACTCCCGCCCAGTCGAGCGGCGTATCGATCTTGACGTCGAAGCCGAGCGGATGCTTGATCGGCTCGCCCTGGAAGTACTTGTACGCGTCGCCGGGGCTGGTGAGCATGTTCCCGAGCGCGAAGGCGTCGAGCGACCAGCTGGTGTGGACGTGGGTCTCGCCGAACCAGGCGTCGCGCTCGGGATTGCTCTTCGCGAAGGACGCTCCGCTGGGCGCCATCAGAACCGACACCGAAATGGAACACCAGACCCGCAGCCACCGGTTGCTCGCCATCGCGATCTCTCCCCTGGTATGGATCCGCGCAGACGCTACCGTGATCGGGCGCGCCGTGGAAGGCCCCGATGAAAATCCTGCGCACACCCGACGAGCGATTCGCGAGCCTGCCCGGCTACCCGTTTGCGCCCCGCTACGCGCAGGTCGACGGGCTGCGGCTTCACTACCTGGACGAGGGCCCCCGGAACGGGCCGGTCGCGCTGCTGCTGCACGGCGAGCCGTCCTGGTCGTACCTCTACCGAAAGCTGGTACCGACCCTGGTGGCCGCGGGCCTGCGCGCGGTGGCGCCCGACCTGATCGGCTTCGGGCGTTCCGACAAGCCGGCGCGCCGCGAGGACTACACTTATCAGCGACATGTCGATTGGCTGAGCGGGTTCGTCGAAGCCGTCTCGCTGCGGGACATCACGCTCGTGTGTCAGGACTGGGGCGGGCTGCTGGGGCTGCGGCTGGTGGCCGAGCACACGGGCTGGTTCGCGCGCGTGGTGGCGGCAAACACGTTTCTGCCGACCGGCGACGCGCCGCCGGGCCCTGCCTTCCTGGCCTGGCGCAAGTACTCGCAGGAGACGCCGCACTTCCATGCAGGCGGGATCGTGAGGGGCGGCTGCGCCACGCCTCTTTCGCCCGAGGTGATCGCGGCCTACGACGCGCCCTTCCCCGACGAGCGCTACCTGGCCGGCGCCCGGCAGTTCCCGGTGCTGGTGCCGATTTCGCCGGACGACCCCGCGGCGGCCGCCAACCGCGCCGCCTGGGCCGAGCTCGAGCGCTTCGAGAAGCCGTTCCTGACCGCCTTCAGCGATCTGGATCCGATCACGCGCGGAATGGAGGGGGCGCTGAAGGAGCGGATTCCCGGGGCTCGAGGCCAGCCGCACACCACGATCCGGGGTGGCGGGCATTTCCTCCAGGAGGACCGAGGTGAGGAGCTCGCGCGCGTGGTGGTGGATTTCGTGCAGCGGACGAGCGGGTAACGTCCCGCGACGGCTCGTGGCGACGCTCGTCGCCGCGCTCGCTCTGGTTGGATGCGACCGGCTGCTCGACCGCGAGATCGTGCGCAACCTCACGCGCGCCGACGCGAGCGTGCTGACCTCGCCGGATCTCCAGGTCGTGCTCTGCGGCACGGGCTCGCCGCTCGCCGACGCGACGCGCGCGGGGCCCTGTACCGCGGTGATCGCGGGCGGAGTCTTCCTGCTGGTCGACGTCGGCCCCGGCGCCTGGGAGCAGGTGGATCTGGCGAACCTGCCGATCGCCGAGCTGGACGCCGTGCTGCTCACGCACTTCCACTCCGATCACCTCGGCGACCTCGGCGAAGCCATCACGCAGAGCTGGATCGCGGGGCGGACAAGGCCGCTCGACGTCTACGGTCCGCCGGGTGTCGGTCGAATCGTGGCCGGGCTGCGCGAGGTCTACTCCTTCGACGTGGACTACCGCGTGCGCCACCACGGGCAGGACTGGATGCCGCGCGTGGCCGGGTCGGCCGTGGCGCACGAGTTTGCCCTCCCGCCGGAAGGCTCTTCGGAGGCGGTGAGCGTGCTCGAGCAGAGCGGTCTCCGAGTCACCGCCTTCCGGGTTGATCATACCCCGGTGTCGCCCGCCGTCGGCTACCGGTTCGACTGGCGCGGGCGCTCGGTGGTGATCTCGGGCGATACCGGCAAGAGCGCGAGCCTGGTGGCGAACGCGCGCGGCGCCGACCTGCTCGTGCACGAGGCGCTCCAGCCGAAGCTGACCGAGCGCGCGGCGGCCGTCGCGCGCCGGCTCGGGCTGGAACGGATGGCGAAGCTCGCCGGCGACGTCTCGACCTATCACACGACCCCGCGCGAGGCGGCGGAGATCGCCCGCGAGGCGGGGGTGAAGCATCTGGTCCTCAGCCACCTGGTGCCGGGACCGACGAATGCGCTGGGGAGGCGCCTGTTCCTGGACGGGGCGGGGGATCTCTACGAGGGCGAGATCACCCTCGGCGAGGACGGCATGCGCTTCGCTCTCGCGCCCGGGCCCGAGTGAGGCACCTCGTCGAGACGGGTCCTCAGCAGCCGAAAGAGCGGAAGGCATCGATCCACCGGTACCTCGAGGAAGAAGAAGCGCCCGAGGCGTGGGAAGACGAGGATGCGGGGCCCACCGGCGGCCATTCCGAACGGGAGACCCAGGCGGATGTCCTCGATGTCTTGGAAGCGCAGGTCGAGATCTCCCTTGAAGCGCCTCACGACGTGGATTCTCTCGCGATCGATCCGGGTCTGGAGCGCGGAGATGTAGAGCACGCCGAGGTAGAAGGCCCCGCAGATTCCCGCGGTGACGGCGAGCGCCCAAGCCATTCCGTCGACGCCCTTGCGCACGAAGAAGAAGCAGAGCCACGCCACGGGGGCGAGCGCGGCCGCGAGCCGCAGCGCGGCTCCCGCCCAGCTGCGGCGTGCGAAGACCACCGGGAGCTCGACGGCGGGCTTCGCCGCCGGCGTCCGGAGCGCGACGGTCTCGAGCAGGGCCCCGACGGCCTCGATGCTGAGATAGATCCGCGTGGCCTCCCGCTTGCCCGCCGCGCCGAGCGAGAAGAAGGGCGCGGCGGCCACGGCGAAGCGATGGAAGCGGATCGATTCGATCGCCGCCCAGGCGACGCGCCGCGATCCGCCGGGCCTGATGAGCTCGAGGCCCTCGCCGTCCGCCTGGATCCCGCTTCCGAGCCACGACCGCGTGCGCAGGCACGCCACTGCGAAGGCCGCCGGAACGAGGCCCAACACGGCGAGCACGGTGGTGTAGCGTTCGCGTTCCGCCGAGACGGCGCCAGCCGCCATCAAGGCGGCCCAGACGCCCCCGAAGATCGCCAATCCCGTCTGCGCGCCGCGTTTACCCGCCGGGTACCGGAACTCCCGAGCGTCCATCTGCGTCTGGCTAGGCCCCGTACTCGACGGGGTCGACGGCGTAGGCGAGGCCGGCGAGCGGCTCCCAGCAGACGCGGCGGTCGGCGTTGCTGCGCGCGACCCGGTGGAACGCGCGCAGCGCCGCGCGGCCGTCGAGATCGCGCGTGTCGAGGCCCAGGTGCTCGAGCAGCAGCTCCTGCCGCAGCGCGCGCACGCTCTCCGGGTGCCAGAACGAGGCGTTCAGCTCGGTGTCCTGGTGGAAGGAGCGCTCGGCGACGTTGGTCGAGCCGATCGTGCACCAGGCATCGTCGACGAGCGCGAGCTTCGAGTGCACGTAGATCTCGTCGTAGCGGCCGTCCGCATGGCTCGCGGCGATCGCCGCGAGCGTGAAGTTCTCGTGCCGCCCGAGCTGCGCGAGCTTCTCGAAGAAGAACGCGGCGCGCGGCTCCTTGCGCGCCTCCACGAACGCCGGATGCGCATTGCCCGGCACCAGGAAGACCACCTCGACGCCGCGCCGGAGCGCCGCCTCCAGCGCGTCGACCACGGCCGGGGATCCGATCGCCTGGTTCTCGAGATAGAGCGAGCTGTGCGCCGCCGCGATCGCCGCGAGGTATTGCTCGAGCACGCTCGTTTCGCCGCCGGCGATCGGAAAGGGCTTGGCCCCCGGCGCGGCCGTCTCGTTGGAATAGCGTCCGGCGAGCACGGTGCGGGTGAGCTGCACCGGTACGGGGCCCGCCGGCCGCGAGAGCAGCGCTGGGAAGTCGAGCGGACCGGCCGTCCGGAGATCCGGCCAGACGCCACCAGCCTCGGCGCGGTCGCTCGCCTCGTTCCAGCGCTGCACGAAGTTGTGGTGAACGTCGGTCGCCGAGGGACCTCGCAGCTCGAGGTAGACGTCGTGGATCTGCGGCGCCCCGCGCACGGCATGGCCGGGCGGCGCGATCGAGGGCGCGTCGAGGTTGATGCCCCCGACGAAGGCGACCTCGCCGGACTCGCCGGCGTCGACGATCCAGCTTTTCTGGTGCTGGCAGAAGCCGTCCGGCAGGCGATCCCAGCGCGCTCGGAAACGGGCTCCCCGCTCGCGCAGCCAGGCGAGATCGCCGGCGCTGCCCTCGAAATGCTCCGAGTCGGGCTCGATCTCGCGCAGGCGCGGCTCGCGCCAGAAGAGCACGCGCACGTCGAGGCCCCCGGCCGCCGCGCGTTCGAGCAGATCGAACACCGTTCCGTGTCCGTCGGGGAGGCGCGTATCGCGGTCGACATACGCGATCGTTGCCCAGACGCGGCGCCGCGCTGCGAGCACCGCCTCCCCGATCCGGCGGAAGGCGGGCTCCCCGTCGACGAGCGGTCGCACGAAGTTGCCGGGCCGCAGCGGATAGCTGGCGCCAGGGGCGCTGGGAATCCGCGCGGGCTCGATCTGGATCGCGCCAGCTTCGCTCATCGCACGCCCTCCGCCACGACTTCCTCGATTCGTCCCAAGGCCTCGTCGATGTCGGTTTCGCTGACATCCAGGTGCGTCACCGCCCGGAACACGCCCGGCGCCGTGGGATTTACCAGCACCGCCCGCGCGCGCGTCGCGCGCAGGAAGCCCATCGTGTCCTCGACGCGGAACAGCACCATGTTGGTCTCGGGAGGAGGATCGACCGGGAGGCCGAGCTTCTCGAGCCCCGCGGCCAGCCGGCGGGCGTTCGCGTGGTCCTCCGCGAGCCGCTCGACGTGATGCTCGAGCGCGTGGAGGCCCGCCGCGGCGAGGATGCCGGCCTGGCGCAGGCCGCCCCCCAGCATCTTGCGGGCCCGGTGCACGCGCCGGATCACCTCACGCGAGCCGCACACCAGCGAGCCCGCCGGCGCGCCCAGGCCCTTGGAGAGGCAGAACGTGATCGTGTCGAAGGGCTCGGCCCAGACCGCCGCGGGAGTCCCGGTCGCGACCACGGCGTTCCAGAGGCGCGCGCCGTCGAGGTGGAGGGCGAGGCCGTGCTGCTTCGCCACCTGCGCCACGTCCTTCAGCTGGTCGAGCGGGAACACGCGGCCGCCGGCGCGGTTGTGGGTATTCTCGACGGAGACGATCCGCGTGGGGGCGAAGTGGACCTCGTCGGGCGAGACCGCCGCGCGCAGGTCCGCGCCGTCGAAGCAGCCGCCGCGGCCCAGGGTCTTCACCTGCACGCCCCAGAGCGCCGATGCGGCCCCGGACTCGTAGAGCAGGATGTGAGCGTCCTCGCCGGCGAGCAGCACGTCGCCGTGCTGCGAGAGCGCGCGCAACGAGGCCTGGTTGCCCATCGTGCCGGAGACGACGAAGAGAGCTGCCTGCTTGCCGAGCTTCTCGGCCGCTAGCTCTTGCAGGCGATTGACGGTCGGGTCTTCGCCATAGACGTCGTCGCCAACCTCGGCCCGGGCGATCGCCTCGCGCATCGCGGGCGTCGGCCGGGTCACGGTGTCGCTGCGCAGATCGATCGTGTGCACGCTCGTGATTGTAGCCGGGCGCCCGTGGCCCAGGTCCGGCGCCGGAATCAGATGTTCGGCCATTCCTCGAACCAGGGGCGCTCCCGCTCGAACGCGTAGGCCGCCTGCAACACCAGGTCGTCTCGGTGTCGGGGCCCGACGATCTGGAGACCGACGGGAAGCCCGGCGCGCGAGAAGCCCGCGCGTACGGTCGCGGCCGGATGCCACGAGAGATTGAAGGGAATCGTGAAGCTGCCCACGCTCGCGAACGGCTGCTTGCGCCCCTCGGTCTCCGCCGGGAACGGACCGCTCGCCGGCGGCGGGTCGAACGGCATGGTCGGCGTCAGCAGCAGATCGAAGCGCTCGAAAACCTCGGCGCACCAGCGGTTGAGCTGCTCGCGGCGGCGGCGCAGGTCGGCCCAGATCTCGGGGGTCATCCGCCTCCCGGCCTTGGCGCCGCGCAGGAAGGAGCGTCCGAACTCGTGCTCGTGCTCGGGCAGCAGCGGCGCGAGACGCCCCAACATCTCGAAGGCGTTCCCGAGACCCCAGTCGTAGCCGAGCTCGGGAAGCCCCGTCTTCTCTTCCTCGAAGCGGTGGCCCAGGCCCTCGAAGACGCGTGCCGCATCGTAGGCGACCTCGCCGACGTCGCTCTGCACCACGGCGTAGCCGAGATCCGGCGACCAGCCGACGCGCAGGCCGGCGGGCAGCTGGTCGAGGATCGCGCGGTAGGACAGGCCCGGATGCGGAAGCGAGTTGGGATCCAGCGCATGCGCCCCCACCGTGACGT
>Ga0184615_10001816_pt1 | contig 11488 bp, 7 predicted proteins | sample PLM4_65_coex_FD_133134 | JGI IMG/M metagenome (GOLD analysis project Ga0184615, IMG submission 133134) | Groundwater sediment microbial communities from an aquifer in East River, Colorado, USA - PLM4_65_coex | ecosystem: Environmental > Terrestrial > Soil > Riparian zone | place: USA: East... | reverse complement strand
GCGTAGAGGTGACCTCACGTCGAGTCGTCCGCTTTCTCGCATTCTCTTCCTCCCGTGCCTAAGAAACTCGTTATCGCCGAAAAACCCTCCGTCGCGAACGATGTCGCCCGTGCTTTGGGCGGTTTCGCGCGTCACGGCGACTACTTTGAGAGCCGTGACTACGTGCTTTCCTCGGCCATCGGTCATCTGTTGGAGCTCATTCCGCCCGAAGGAGTGGAGGTGAAGCGCGGTAAATGGTCTTTTGCCCATTTACCGGTGATTCCACCGCACTTCGATCTGCAACCGATCGAGCGCGGCGAAGACCGTCTGAAGCTTCTCGTGAAGCTGCTCAAGCGCAAGGACATAGTCGGCGTCATCAACGCATGCGATGCCGGGCGCGAAGGCGAGCTGATTTTTCGCTATATCGCTCAGCATGCCGGCAACAAGAAACCCATACAACGCCTGTGGTTGCAGTCGATGACGCAGGGTGCGATCCAGGAGGGATTCGAGCATCTGCGCACCGACCGCGAACTGCTTCCGCTCGCCGACGCCGCAGTGTGTCGCTCGGAATCCGATTGGTTGATCGGAATAAACGGCACGCGCGCCATGACCGCTTTCAACTCAAAGGAAGGGGGTTTCTATAAGACCACGGTGGGCCGCGTGCAGACGCCAACCCTCGCGATCCTCGTTGAGCGCGAGGAACGCATAGGTAGTTTTCAGGCACGCGACTATTGGGAGATCCACGCGACGTTCACCGCCGAGGACGGCGAGTACACCGGCCGTTGGGTGGACCAAGACTTTCAAAAAGCGGAGGACGGCGAAGCAAAGCCAGAGCGGCTGTGGGACGCCAAGCGAGCTGCGGCAATTCGAGAGAAATGTCTGGGAAAGCCCGGGATTGCCACCGAGGAGGCCAAGGCAGCATCGCAGCTTTCGCCACTGCTGTACGACCTGACGAGCTTGCAGCGCGAAGCGAACGGCCGTTTCGGCTTTTCGGCAAAGACCACGCTCGCGCTTGCCCAGGCTCTGTATGAAAGACATAAAGTGCTCACCTATCCGAGAACCGATGCGCGCGCGCTGCCCGAGGACTATGCAGCGACGGTAACGAAGACGCTGGGCGCGTTCGCGGGACGCCGGACCTCTGCCTACGCGCGGCACGCCTCGAAGATCCTCAAGAAGGGTTGGGTCAAACCCCATAAGCGGATCTTCGACAACAAAAAGATCTCCGACCACTTCGCAATCATCCCAACGGGCCAGCAGGCACCGCACCTCTCCGAAGCCGAAGGAAAGCTCTACGATCTTGTTGTAAAGCGTTTTCTTGCTGTTTTCTTTCCGGCAGCCGAGTACCTCGTCACCACGCGGGTCACCCGCATCGAAGATGAAGCTTTCAAGACGGACGGGCGGGTGATGACTCAGGCCGGTTGGCTCGAAGTCTACGGAAAGGAGGCGCAGTCCGAGGAGGCCGCGACGCTGGTGCCAATCAAGAACGGGGAAAGAGTCCAGACGCTGGCCGTCGAGATACGCGCCTACCAGACCAAGCCTCCGGCGCGCTTCACCGAGGCTACGCTGCTCTCGGCGATGGAAGGCGCCGGAAAACTCGTCGAGGACGAGGAACTGCGTGAGGCAATGAGCGAAAAGGGTCTCGGCACGCCCGCTACCCGCGCGCAAATCATCGAAGGTTTGATCCACGAAGACTACGTGCATCGTAACGGGCGGGAGCTTCAGCCAACGCCGAAGGCATCGTCGCTCCTTTTCGCGCTGCGTCATTTTGGGGTCACCGAGCTTTGCTCTCCGGAGCTCACGGGAAACTGGGAATTCAAGCTGAAGCAGATGGAGCACGGCGATCTTCGGCGCAGCGAATTCATGCATCACATCGTCGAGCTCACCCGCGAAATGGTTTCGCGAATCAAGCGTGGCGACATCCCCGAAACCGCATTTCTCACTCTCAAGACTTCGTGCCCGAAATGCGGGGGCAAGGTGCAGGAAAACTATCGCAAGTTCAAGTGCCAGAACTGCGAGTTCTCGATCTGGAAAGTGGTCTCGAGCCGGGAGTTCTCTCCGGAGGAAATCGAGACGCTCATCGTCAAACGGTCGATAGGCCCACTCACCGGTTTCCGCAGCAAAGCCGGCAAACCGTTTGCCGCACTGGTGCGCCTTTCCCCGGATTTCCGCGCCGAGTTCGATTTTGGGGCGCAGACGGGCGCTGATGGAACCGTCGAAAAGGTGGACTTTTCAGGCCAGACTCCGCTCGGCCCGTGCCCGAAATGCGGAGCCCGCGTGTTCGAACACTCGATGGCATACGTCTGCGAGAATAGCGTTGGGCCGGTGCGAAGCTGTGACTTCCGTTCCGGACGGGTCATTCTTCAGCGACCCATTGAGATCGAACAGATACAGAAGCTGCTTGCCACGGGCAAGACGGATCTTTTGCATCGGTTTATTTCCCGAAAAGGCAGGCCGTTCTCGGCGTTCCTTGCCCGCGGTGCAGACGGGAAAGTCGGGTTCGAATTCGCCCCTCGCGCTGCGAGCAGTCGTCAGCGCCCGCAGCGGAGCGGCGCGGCTTTTGATGGTCTTTCGAAGGTGAAGGAGGAAAGCCGACCCAAGGCGCGCGCCAAGCGACCTGCCGCCCGGGGGCGTGGTGTGCGTGGAAGGAAGGTGGCCTAAGTATCGGGCGCCAGCTCCTTAAGCGGCTCTCAGACGTCGAGCCGGGCGATCAGAGCATTCTGTTCGATGAATAGCCGCCGCGGTTCGACGTCGTCGCCCATCAGCTTGGTAAAAATCTCATCTGCGGCGATACCGTCCTCAATCTGCACCTTGAGTAAGCGCCGCGACTGCGGGTCCATCGTGGTCTCCCAGAGCTGCTCGGGATTCATCTCCCCTAGGCCTTTGTAGCGCTGGATCGTCGCGCTGCGTTCGACTTCGCCGAGCAGCCATTTCATCGCCTGAGGAAAATCGGCGATCGCCTCTTCCTTGTCCTCGCGAGTTATCACCGCGCCAGGTCCGATCAAGTCGTGCAACAGTTGCGCGATACGATTGAGTTGTTGGCAGTCTCCAGACGAGAGAAAGTCATCGTCGAGCACGCTTGTTCTCATGTTCCCATGGTGAGTGCGCTCGATTACGAGCTGGTGGCGCTCGTTCTTCCCGTCGTAGCGCGCGCTCACGTTGACGCCGTTTCCCGCTGTGGTCATGGCCTGCTTGAGCCGGAGTGCGCTCGCCCCGGCTGACTGCGGGCTGGAGAGGTCCACTTTGACCCCGCGCATCAGTGCAGCAAGCGCTTCGGCGTCTATGACCTTGGAAGCCCGCCCGATCACCGCCTCGCCGAAAAGGTAGGCCTTTGCGAGCTGCTCCAGCGTCTTGCCCACGATCGGCTGCCCACCCTTCCGAGGAGCGAGTGAAGCGCCCACTAGGGCCTGAGCGAGCATGAACTGCGCGCGCTCGTGATCGTCCTTGAAGTAGCGTTCCTGCTTACCTAGCTTGACCTTGAAAAGTGGCGGCTGGGCGATGTACACATGTCCGTGCTCCACGAGCTCCGGCATCTGTCGGTAAAAAAAAGTAAGCAGCAGTGTGCGAATGTGTGCGCCGTCGACGTCGGCGTCGGTCATGATGATGATGCGATGATAGCGTAGCTTCGAAACATCGTACTCGTCCTTGCCGATGCCGGTGCCTAGGGTCTGGATCAGCGTCACGATTTCCTGTGACGAGATGAGCTTGTCAAAGCGCGCCTTTTCGACGTTCAGAATTTTGCCCTTTAGCGGCAGGATCGCCTGAAATTTCCGGTCGCGGCCCTGCTTGGCTGAGCCGCCGGCCGAGTCGCCCTCGACGATGTAAAGCTCGCACTTGGCGGGATCCTTTTCCTGGCAATCGGCAAGCTTTGCGGACAATCCAAACGAATCGAGAACACCCTTGCGGCGCGTCATTTCCCGCGCCTTGCGCGCTGCTTCGCGTGCCCGTGCCGCATCGACGATCTTGCCGCAGATGATGCGGGCGTCGTTCGGCCGCTCGAGCAGAAAATTCTTCAGCTTCTCCCCCACGAGTTCCTGAACCACCGGTCCGACCTCGGATGAGACGAGCTTGTCCTTCGTTTGCGAGGAAAACTTCGGCTCGGGTACCTTCACCGAGAGCACGCACGACAGGCCTTCGCGCATGTCATCGCCAGTGGTCTCGACCTTGGCCTTCTTGGCAACTTCGTTCGCCTCTATGTATTGGTTCAGGCTGCGCGTCATGGCTGCCCGAAGTCCAGTGAGGTGCGAGCCCCCGTCCCTTTGGGGGATGTTGTTAGTAAAGCAAAGTACCTGCTCCTGGTAGGAATCGTTCCACTGCATCGCTACTTCGACGGTGATCCCTTCTTTCTGTGCAATTGCGTGAAAAGGCGTTCCGTGCAAGACGTTCTTGCTGCGGTTGATGTATTCGACAAACCCCTTCACCCCTCCCGTGTGGGCGAAGCTCTCCTCTTTGCCCGAGCGCTGGTCGGCCAGTTGGATCTTGACGCCGTGATTGAGAAAGGAAAGCTCCCGCAAACGCCGCGCCAGGATATCCAAGTGGTACTCGACCGCTCCAAACGTCTCGGCGCTTGCCAGAAAGTGCACCTCGGTACCGCGTCTCTCGGTCTTGCCGGTCACCTTCAGCGCCGCCACCGGCACGCCGCGACGGAATTCCATGAAGTGGCTCTTGCCCTCGCGTCGAACGGTAAGTCGCAGCCAATCGGAAAGCGCATTGACCACGGATACGCCGACCCCATGCAGACCGCCTGCAATCTTGTAGGAGTTGTTGTCGAATTTCCCGCCGGCGTGGAGTTCCGTCATGACGATTTCCGCGGCAGAGCGCTTCTGTTCGTCTTCCTTGTGGATCTCCGTGGGAATGCCTCGTCCGTTATCGATGACACTGATCGAATTGTCTGTATGGATAGTGACGGTGATTTCGTTGCAGAATCCGGCGAGCGCCTCGTCGATGGCGTTATCCACGACCTCGAACACCATGTGATGCAAGCCCGTTCCATCGGAGGTGTCCCCGATGTACATGCCCGGACGCTTGCGGACCGCGTCGAGACCCTTTAGTACCTTGATGCTGTCGGAGTCATACTGATCGCGAGCTGCGTCGTTCTTTTCTGCTTCAGCCATTGTCTCTTCGCTCAGATCCGCATCGGCATGACGACATACTTGAAATTGTCGCGCCCTGGTACCGTGAACAGCGCACTGGAATTTCCGTCTCCCAGCCCACATTCCACTTCGGCTACATCGAGATTGTTGAGCACGTCAACGAGGTAGCCCACGTTGAATCCGATGTCGAGAGTTTCTCCTGTGTAGGGCACGTCCAGTTCCTCTTGAGCTTCCTCCTGTTCAGTATTGCTGCAACTGATCTTCAGACTGCCCTCTCCTAACACCCAGCGCACCCCGCGAAATTTATCGCTCGTGAGAATCGCGGCTCGCTGCAAGGCCTGCAACAGAACAACTCGCTCAAACTTGAGCTTCTTCGGCTGATTTTGCGGAATCACCCGGCCGTAATCGGGGAACTTCCCATCGACGAGCTTCGATACGAGCACTACGTTTCCAAAACTAAACTTCGCCTGCGCTGTGGACAGGTCGATCGCAACCGGGTCCTCGCTGTCTTCAAGGAGCTTGGACAATTCGATAATCGTCTTGCGGGGAAGAATCACTTCCTGCTTCGCCAAGTCTTTGCCGCTAACGTCCCCGCTGGCATAGGCCAGGCGGTGGCCATCGGTGGCCACCAATCTTAGGTGTCTGTCTTCGACCACCATGAGCAAGCCGTTGAGGTAATAGCGGATATCCTGCTGCGCCATCGCGTATTGAACGAGGCCTAGCAAAGACTTCAGCAATTTTTGAGGTAACGAAAACCGTGTTCCAACCCCTTCGCCGAGAACCAGACGCGGAAAGTCCTCTGCGGAGAGCGTCTGCAGGTTAAAGCGGCTCTTGCCTGACTTGACCTGAAGCCGCTTGTCCTGCAACACCAGTCCAACGTCCGCTCCCTCCGGAAGTGCTCGCAAAATATCGAACAGTTTTCGGGCCCCTACGGTAATTTTTTGGACGTCGCCCGCTCCCTCCGCTGGCATGCTTGCCGTAATCTCGATCTCTATATCAGTGGCGACGAACTCAATGACGCCGTCAGTTCTAGAAAGCAATACGTTGGACAAAATCGGCAATGTATGGCGCCGTTCGATTATTCCGGTCACTGCTTGCAGAGGCTCGAGCAGGGCTTCTCGTTTGCCCTTAAGAAGGTTCATTTTATTTCCTTGATTATGATGATGACTGCCGCCTTTTGGGTTGATAACTAGGCTTGAGCCAATGAATGCGTGGTGCTCCGAGGCAAACAAGTTGTGGACAAACAGAGGAATAGTGGGGGGTGTAAATCTGAACAAAAAAGCGAAACCGTCCAGCAAATCCACTTAGTAACAATTTGTCCCCGGGTTTAAGTCCACTTGTTCATCCCTTTAGCACTTGCTCCAACACATGGTAATCGCGGTTAATGTCGTGGTTCTTGTCGCGCAGTGTCGCGATTGTGCGACAGGCATGCAGGACTGTTGTGTGGTCGCGATTGCCAAATGCATCGCCGATGTCCGGCAGGCTAAGTTGCGTAAGGTCCTTGGCAAGCGCCATTGCGAGCTGGCGAGGGCGGGCAACGTTACGGCTGCGCTTCTTCGAATGCATGTCGGAGACCTTGATCTTGTAGTACTCGGCTACGGTCTTCTGGATGTTATCGACAGTAATCTGGCGGTTTTGCGCGGTGAGGAGGTCCTTCAGAGCCTCCTTGACCGTATCGAGGGTGATGTCGCGGCCGTTGAAGCGCGAATAGGCAATTACGCTCTTCAACGCGCCCTCGAGTTCACGGACGTTTGATCGGATGTGTTTTGCGATGAAGAACGCGACCTCCTCGGAGAGCCGAAGCGATACAGCTTCTGCTTTTTTAAGGATGATCGCGACTCGCATCTCCTGCTCCGGCGGCTCGATGGCCACGGTCAGACCCCAAGAGAAGCGCGACTTGAGGCGCTCGTCTATTCCGGCAAGATCCTTGGGATAGGTGTCGCAGGTAATGATGAGCTGCTTGTGGGATTCAATCAGCGCATTGAAGGCGTAGAAAAATTCTTCCTGGGTTCGGTCCTTGCCGGTAAAAAACTGGATGTCGTCGATCAAGAGAAGATCGAGCGAATGGTAGTAGCGCTTGAACTCGTCAAAGGATTTCTGTTGATAAGCCCGAATCACATCGGAAACATATTGGGCGGCGTGCAAGTAGCGGACACGTGCGCTGGGATGCTGCGCGAGGACAAGACTGCCCACGGCGTGGATGAGGTGCGTCTTACCCAAACCCACGCCGCCGTAGATGAATAGCGGGTTGTACGATGTGCCAGGATGTTCGGCGACCTGGAGCGCGGCGGCTCGGGCAAGCTGGTTCGCCTTGCCGGCAACGAAGCCATCGAAACTGAACTCGGGGATGAGACCGGAGCGATCTGCGTGCGGCGCTCTCGCGGCGGCCGCGCGGGCGGGGCGCGGCGCGGGCGAAGGGGTTTTTTCAGGTTCGGGCGCATTCGGGGAGTCGAGCGTGATCGACACGCGTATGGGCGAAGAAAAAAATTCTGCGCCCATTCCCTCAATGCGCGGCAGGAATCGATCCTTGACCCACTGCAGCACAAAGCGGTTAGGCGCCATCAGCCGCAACTCCCCTGATGGCGCCGCTGCGGCGTCCAGTTTAAGGGGCCGGATCCAGGTATTAAACTGCTGAGCGGGAAGCTCTTTTTCGAAGCGACTCAGGCACGAGGCCCAGAAACCCTGCATGGACTCTAATCCGGCTCAGATGGTGCAAACTTGCAGATCCATTTTACTCGCTTCCAATGGAGTTATCCACAGCCCGGATCGACCGAGCGAGGAGTTTCGGTAGTGGATTACCCGAGCACCCGCGCTTTGACACGCCAACTGAGCTATCGTCTAATAGAAGGTTGTTCTCACGTCGGAGATTTTCTACATGAAGCGTACCTTTCAACCCTCTGTCGTCCGAAGGAAGCGCACGCACGGATTTCTCGTCCGCATGCGCACGCGCGGAGGCCGAGCGGTCCTTCGGGCGCGACGCGCCAAGGGGCGGGCTCGCCTAAGCGTTTGAGCGAGCGCCGCCGTCTGAGCCGGAAGCAACGGCTCGGCACCACAGATGTCGCTGCGCTGCTATCGGGAGCGCGAGCCATCAAGCGTCCCGGCCTTAGCGTGATGCTGAAGGCCAACGCCATCGGCATCTGCAGATTGGGTCTTATCGTTCCTAAGCGTGTCTTTCCGCGCGCAGTCGACCGCAATCGCGCGAAGCGTATGTTGCGGGAGTGGTTTCGCGGTCATCAGGAGCGGCTGGGAAGCCGCGACATCCTGATTCGCTTAACGGCAGGAAGCTTGACGGCAGAAAACGTCCTTTTGGCGGAAATCGAGCGTTGCTTGACAACTACGTCGTGACCAAAGTGCTGTCGCTTCTCATTCGGGCCTATCGCTATGGCTTCAGCCCCATGCTTGGCATGCACTGCCGCTTTCATCCCTCGTGTTCGGCCTATGCGCTCGAGGCGCTCGGTCGCCACGGCGCAGCGCGGGGCGCCTGGCTCACCTTCAAACGACTTGTGCGCTGCCATCCCTGGCACCCGGGCGGCCACGACCCAGTCCCCTGATTTCCTGTTTTGTTAATGGATACACAGCGCCTGATTCTGTTCTTCGTGTTTTCGTTTTCGCTGCTGCTCCTGTGGGAGGCGTGGCAGAAGGAGCGTCGCCCCCCCGCGCTCCCTGCCGCCTCCGCGACTCACGGTGCGATTCCCACGCCGAATGCCCCGGTGGCGACCCCCAAAGGCAAGCAGGTCGGTGTACTGCCGCCGAGCGCTGTGCCGGCAGAGAGTGGAGCGCGCGAGCGGTTGCGAGTCCGGACGGACACGATGTTTGCGGAGATCGATACGCAAGGCGGTGATTTGGTGTACTTGGAATTGCTGAAGCACAAGGACACTCTTGATGAGAAGAAGAACTTTGTGTTGCTTGGGCCTGAGCACCATTACGCTGCACAAAGCGGCCTGATTGGCGCGGGGTTACCGAATCACCGGACACTGTTTCAAACGACAGCCAAGGAGTTCAATCAGGCCGAGGGTCAGGACAGTCTGGAAGTGCGACTCGAGGCAGGTACTGCGGAAGGAGTCAAAGTCGCAAAGACTTTCACTTTCCGCCGCGGGAGTTATCGGATCGATGTCGCCGAGGAAATTGCGAACGGCACGACAGCGCCCCTCTCTACGCACGCCTATTTCCAACTCACTCGCGACGGCAAGTCTCAGGCGGGTGACCCCTACATGGCTCAGAGCTATACCGGCGCTGCCGTGTACACCGAGCAGGACAAGTTTCAGAAGGTGAGTTTCGACGATATCGCGAAGGGCAAGGCCCCGTATCCGAAGGCACCCGACAACGGCTGGATTGCCATCGTCCAGCACTATTTCGTCGCTGTGCTGATGCCTGCGGACAAGACGCCGCGCGAGTTTTATACGCGCAAGCTCGGCGAGGACCTCTACTCAGTCGGCGTGATCGTGCCCCTTGGGCCAATCGCACCGGGAGTTTCCGGCCGAGTTGTCGTGCCGCTGTACGCAGGACCTCAGGATCAGGATCACCTTCAGGTGGTCGCGCCGGGGTTGGAGCTGGTGGTCGACTACGGGATACTTACGGTAATCGCCGCGCCGCTCTTCTGGGTTCTTCGGCTATTCCATAGCTGGTTGGGTAACTGGGGCCTCGCTATCATTCTGCTCACCGTGGTTATCAAACTCATTTTCTTCCCCCTTTCGGCAGCGAGCTACCGCTCAATGGCGAAAATGAAGTTGGTGACGCCCCGGCTCACGAAACTCCGTGAGCAGTACGCCTCGGACCGGACGAAAATGAATGAGGCGATGATGGCTTTGTATAAGACAGAGAAGATTAACCCACTGGGCGGTTGTCTTCCGATCGTGGTGCAGATCCCGGTGTTCATCGCGCTCTACTGGGTACTCTTTGAAAGCGTCGAGTTGCGGCACGCCCCGTTCTACCTCTGGGTCAAGGATCTTTCGGCGCCCGATCCCTGGTTCGTGCTGCCGACGCTGATGATGGCTTCGATGATCCTTCAAACCAAACTGAATCCGACGCCGCCCGACCCCGTTCAGGCCAAGGTCATGATGATCATGCCGTTCGCTTTCGGGGTCATGTTTTACTTCTTTCCCTCGGGCTTGGTTCTGTACTGGCTCGTCAACAATATCCTTTCGATCCTGCAGCAATGGCAGATCACCCGCATGATCGAAGGAACCCGAGTCGGCACCGGCGCAAAACGCTGAGGCGCCGACAGTAGCGAGGGGTAGACGAGGCCCGAAAGCGAGACCATGGCCGGGTCCGATGTCGACGTGATCGCGGCCGTCGCGACCGCACCGGGTCGTGCCAGCATTGGAATCGTGCGCGTTTCGGGGAAGACGCTCGATCGGCTCGCAACAAGTCTGCTCGGTACCGTCCCGGCGCCACGTACGGCCGCGCGTGCGACATTCCGAGGCGCTAAAGGCGAGCCGATTGACGACGGCATCGCGCTCTTCTTTCCTGCGCCGGCTTCGTATACAGGCGAGGATGTGCTCGAGCTTCAAGCTCACGGCGGACCCGTCGTGCTGCAGATGCTTTTGAGGCGGTGCCTGAAGCTTGGGGCGCGTCTCGCCGAGCCGGGAGAATTCACCCGCCGCGCATTCTTGAACGACAAGCTCGATCTTGCGCAGGCCGAGGGTGTCGCCGACCTTATCGAGGCCGCTACCGAGGCCGCTGCGCGCTGTGCGCTGCGCTCGCTACGCGGCGAATTCTCCGAGCTGATCGGGAAGCTCGCGAAGCAGCTCACCGAGTTGCGCACGCTGGTCGAGGCGACATTGGACTTTCCCGAAGAGGAAATCGACCCCGTCGACAAGGACGACGCACGCGAGCGCCTGGAGCATTTGCAGAGCGAGGTGACCCGCTCGCTCTCTCGCGGGCGCCAGGGCAGCGTGCTGCGCAGCGGACTCCAAGTGGTGCTGGCCGGCCAACCCAATGTGGGGAAATCGTCGCTCCTGAACCGGCTCGCCGGAGAAGAGCTCGCGATTGTCACCGAAATTCCCGGCACGACGCGCGACGCGGTGCGCCAAACCATTCAGATTGAGGGCGTACCCATGAATATCATCGACACCGCCGGTCTGCGCGACACCGTCGACCAGGTGGAGGCGATTGGCATCGCCCGCACCTGGGAGGTGATTGGACGCGCCGATGCGCTCCTCCTAGTGGTGGACGCGCAAGCCGGCGTTACCGCTGCCGACCGGGCGATCGCCGCCCGTCTTCCTCAGAAGCTGAGGCCGGTCACGGTGTTCAACAAGATCGATCTCTGCGGCGGTGCGCCACATGCCGAAGAGGGCGCAGACGGCTGGAGAATTCGTCTTTCCGCGAAGACGGGCGACGGCGTCGACATGCTGCGCCGCGCGTTGCTCTCGCTTGCCGGCTGGCAGTCAGGCGGAGAAGATGTATTTATGGCGCGCGAG
>Ga0184615_10001815_pt1 | contig 11490 bp, 10 predicted proteins | sample PLM4_65_coex_FD_133134 | JGI IMG/M metagenome (GOLD analysis project Ga0184615, IMG submission 133134) | Groundwater sediment microbial communities from an aquifer in East River, Colorado, USA - PLM4_65_coex | ecosystem: Environmental > Terrestrial > Soil > Riparian zone | place: USA: East... | reverse complement strand
TGACTTCAGCGTCATGCAGCTACCGTTTTGGTTTTGTTGCGTGGCGCAAAAACGGCGAAGCACTTAGAAGAATTGAAGACGTACGTCTCGACGTAATCGACGATCTCCGCACGCTGGCCAAGCTCAGTCATGGCGCCGGCTAGGCAAATCCAATTCAGCACCTCGTGCTGGCCTGAATCGTCGATCTCTTCTTGCGAGATGTTTCCCCATTCGGAAAAACGTCCCGTGCGCAGCTCATCGTGGCGCTTCCGATCCGCAGCGATATCCGGATAGAGGCGGCCGTGCTTGGCGGTGAGCGATGCATGGGACCAGCTCGCCGAACCGATCAGTGCCACGCGCCACGGCGACGACGCGAAGTAACGCGCCGTCGCGCTTCCGATCTCGAAGCACCGCGCCGGGCTCGGTCCGGACGGCGTGACCTCGTCCCTGCCCTCGCCCTGCGTGCGCGCGCTGTTATTGACGAGCTGGTTGCCGTAGCAGTTCACATGGAACGGTATAACCGGATAGTCGAATCCGCGTCGCTCGTAGTCGAGATAGACCACGGTGTTGTTAAAGGAGTGTGCGAGGCCCCTTGGGTGGCGCGTGGTGCGTGAATAGGCGACATCGAAGCCGTGTTCGATCAGGTCCTGACACAGCCCGCGCGCCGCTTCATAGTGACCACGGATAGGCAGCTCCGTGTCGGCGGGGAGGCCCCAGGCGTTTTCCTCCGTCCGAAATGGAATGCCACTGCCGCCATAGGGACGGCTGACGACCTGATCGAAGATTCCGACACAGAACGCCGGTACGCAATCGGTCTTGAAGTTTTCGTACTGATCGTCGCCCCAGATCAGCACCACGTCGGGGCGAAAAGCATCGAGCTCCTTACGCAGCGCCGCGTACCCGGCGAGAAGGCGCCGACGATGCTCCTTTGCCGCGGTCTGGCCTTCGTCCCTGCCCCACTCGGCCTGCATCTCGGCCGGCCAGCGGGATTTGTCGGCGTATAGATCGGCGGCAAGCCGGCCGTGATCGACGTTGCGGCTCAGCATGGTCGGCCAGTGCTGCACCGGCACCATTGGTCCAGGATAGTGGCTAAGGCCAAGCCCGAGAATCTCTCCCATCACTCGCCTCCCATGACGACGGCATGATCGTGAAACCGGGATAATAGCCGCACCGCATTGTCTCGTCCTATCGCTTGAAGCTCAGTCGCACTGAGGCCGCAAGATTCAAGAGCGGTGGCATGCTCGTTGGCCCGGCCCCATGGAAAATCGGTACCGAACAAAATCCGCCCGGCATCCGCCACCTGACGCAGAGCTGCCAACACGGCCGGATGGCACGACTGAGCAGTGTCGTAGAAAAACCGCCGCACCTCGGCTTCGGCCGCGATGGGCGGCTGGCCGCGCTTCGCGCGATTTCGCTCGAGCTGAAGGAAGCGCCCGATCAGGAACGGCATGGTGCCGCCAGCGTGCGAGAAGATGAACCTGATATCCCTGTAACGGGACGCCGTTCCGCTGAACACCAGGCTGGCGATCGTGCGGGTCGTGTCGGTGCCGTACTCGATCGTCGCTTCGGAAACGTCGGGCACGAGATTGATCCAGCAGTCGCTGACCGTGGGATGGGTATAGGCGACCGCCTTGCGGCGATGGAGCTCCGCCAGCAAAGGATGGAAATGCGCGTCGCCGAGATATTTGTCCTGGTAGCAGGTGAACAGCGCGACGCCATCGGCCTTCAGCACGTCGAGCGCATATTCCGCCTCGCGCAGGCTTCCTTCGACATCGGGCAGCGGCAAGGCCGCGAAGAAGCCGAAGCGGCCGGGATAGTCGCTCGCCATGCGTGCGGAATATTCGTTGCACGCGCGGCAGAGACGCCGGGCGGCGTCATCGTCGCCGAACCACAGCCCGGGCGTCGTCATGGAGACGATGGCGGTGCCGACGTCGCCGCGGTCCATGTCCTCGACGGAGCGTGCCGGCGACCAATCGAGCAGCGCCTTGAACACCGGCTTGATCCGATTGACCTCGTCCGCGTAGGCCGGCGGGCACAGATGATGATGGACGTCGATGCGGCCCGCGCCCGGCGGCCGGCTAGGTCTCGTCGAAGACATGTCGTTCGTCGTCGTAGCGCGGCCGGGTCGCGCTCACGAATTTGATCATTTCGTTGCTGGCGTCGTCATGAACCACGGCGATCGTCGGATCCTCGCCGCGTTCGACGCGATCGATCTGCTCGGCGAGCATGCGCCGGAACATCACGATCCCCTTGTCGCTGGCACCGAGCGTCTCGAGCGAGCGATCGAACACGACGCCCTGGGTTTCCCACACAATGCGATCCTGGCCGTAAAACGTCTGCAGCGCCTTCTCGCCGTCGCCGATCGGCTCGTCGGGAGAATATTCGAACGTCGTCTTGCCCGGCGCGCCGGGCTTGAGACCGACCCAGAAGATGCGCGTATGCGTGTCGTCGATCGGCACACGGAAATGCAGCGCCTCGACCGGCCCCTCGGGGATGCGGAGGATGTTGGGGAAGATGAGCGGCGGGCGGATCTCGACCTCGGGCTTGTCGCCACCGTAGACCAGCGTCTTCTCGACCCCCCAATCGCACAGCTTCCAATCGTAGGATTCGATGGGGCGATAGAAGAAGCGTCCCTGACCCAATGTCGGCAGGTTCTTCACCACCGACATGTGGCCATGCAGGTAATAGGTGTGCACGGAATCGACGGTGTTTTCCTGAATCTGAAGCCAGTTGCAGTCGTGTACCGGCAAGACGACGATCGTGCGTTTGCCGTCGTCGCGCACCAGCACATCCCAGCGCGGGAGTAGTGGCGCGCGCGCAGGATCCGGCCCCATATAGACGAACAGGAGCCCGCCGAGCTCCTTGACGGGATAGGCGGGCATGCAAAGCCCCGTATGGGTGCGCGATTCGAACGGGCGCTCGACGCAGCTTCCGTCGGCGTCGAATTTCCACCCGTGATAGCAGCAGCGTATGCCGCCCGGCTCGATGAAGCCGAAAAACAGCGAGGCGCGGCGATGGAGGCAGTGCTCCGCGATGCAGTTGATGCTGCCGTCATCGCCGCGATAGACCAGCAGGTCTTCGCCGAGGATGCGCACGCGCTTCTTCGGATGCTCTGCGCTGATCTCACCGGCCGGGCATAGGGCCTGCCAGTAGCGGCGGAGCAGGTTTCCGCCGGGCGTGCCCGACCCCACCTGCGTCAGGCGGTCATTTTGCGCTTGTGTCAGCATCCGGCAACTCCGTGCGTCGCGATCAGATGAAGGCGCGAATGATCTTGGCCGTCTCGTCCGGATTATCGGTCTGCACCTGGTGCCCTGCACCTGCCACCCAATGGAACTTCGCGTCGGGCACGTGCTTGGCGATCTCGCGTCCGGTCTCGGGCAGCGCGAATGTGTCGCTGTCGCCCCAGATGAATATGGTCGGGATCGTCTTCGTCAGGGTCGGCAGCGACTTCGTCATGTCGTTCCGCAGCGCGTGCAGGGGGTTTTCGCGAAGGATGGCGCTGTTGCGCCCGAACGCGCGAAACGCGTCCAGCGCGCCCGGCCGCGTCGCCGTCGCCTGGCGCTCCTCAATGAGCTTATCGGTGATGCGCTTCGGATCGATGATCAGCGCCTGGAGAATGCGCTTCATGCCGTCGCGCGTGCCGTCGTAGTCGTTCAACGCTTTTAGCGCCTCGGTCGGGCGCTGCTTGATCCCGAGGGAGTTCGCGATGGTCAGCGATGAGACAAGAATGATTTTCTCGACACGGCCCGGATTGAGAATAGCGTATTGTGCCGCCACCCACGCACCTTGTGAATTGCCGATGAGTGTGACCTTCGGCAGGCACAGCGCGTCGATGACGTCAGCCGTGTGGAAGACGCGACTCATGAGACCCAAGGGCGCCGGTGCATAGGCATCGGTCTTGCCGAATCCGCCGATCGAGTCGGGCGCGATCACACGATAATCCGACCCCAATCGCTCGAGCAGGGGTCCCATTCCAGCGACGCCCGAGGAACCTGCGCCGCCCCCGTGCAGCGCGACGATGACCGGGCCATCGCCGCCAGACTCGGAATAGTGCGTCCGAACCCCGTTCGCCATCACAAAACGCGACCGAATCTCGCTCAGCATTCTTCTCGATCCCTGCTCTGTTTACTCACTAAGAAAAGGCTGCTACTAAATGCGTAATCAATTTCTCAAGTGACCATGAGTGGCCGACGCTGTCAACGATTTCGGCATACTGCCGCGCTCCGCAAGCACCGGCATTCAATCGATAGAGATCGGCACGGCGTTGCTGCGCGCCCTCGCCGAGTCCGACGGCCCATTGACGTTGACGGCGCTGGCGGGCGCCGTCGGCATGCCGCCCGGCAAGGCGCACAAGTACCTCGCAAGCTTTATTCGCAACGGGTTGGTGGCCCAGCACGAGGCCGGCGGCCGGTACGATCTCGGCCCCTTTGCGCTCGAGCTCGGCTTTTCCGCGATCGGTCGGATGGCGGTCATGGACCTCGCGCAAGTCGCGCTGGACAATCTGCGCGACCAGCTCGGCACGACGGTCTCGATGGCAATCTGGACTCCGCGGGGCCCGACCATCGCGCGCTGGGCTGAAACACCGCACATGATTTCCCTGGTGATCCGTCTCGGAACGGTGATGCCGCTCCTGACCTCGGCCTTTGGACGAATCTTCGCGGCGTTTCTCGACCGGCGCCTGACCGAGGACATCATCCGCCAGGAGCTTTCCGACCCCTCCGGCCTCGCCGCGCACGCCGGGCTGCGCAGCCTCGCCGATGTCGACGCCTTGATGGCCGAGTTCCGCGCCCGCCGCATGGCCTTCGCAGAAGATCTCGCGGCGCCGCGAAGGACCGCGCTCGCCGCGCCGGTGTTCGATCGCGACCATCGCATGGTCGCTGCGATCGCCGTCATCGCAATTCAAGGCCGCTTCGATGCGTCATGGGACAGCACAGCCGCCGAGAAGCTAGCCTTGGGCGCAAACACGCTGTCGCGGCACCTCGGCGCCCGGCCCGAGCCCATTGCCTGATCGTTACGGCCCATCATGAAAGTCATCGACGTCCACTGCCACGTCGTCCCGAGCGAATTTCCCGCCGCGCCACCATCGTGCCAGCACTGGCCCGCTATGGACCATCGCGGCAACAACCAGGCGATGGTGATGATCGGCAAAAGGGAATTCCGCCTCGTCGACAGCCGGTGCTGGGACACGGCGCGACGCATCGCCGACATGAACGAAGAAGACGTCGGCATGCAGGCGATCTCGCCGATGCCCGAGCTCCTGTCCTACGGGATCGAAGCCAAGGACAATCTTCTCCTATCTCAATCGGTCAATCGCGCGATCGGTGAAATGGTCCGCGCCGCGCCCGACCGCTTCGTCGGGATGGGCATGGTGCCGCTGCATGACCCGCAGCTCGCCGCTAAGGAGCTTGCGCGGCTGCGCTCGGAGTGCGGTTTGATCGGCGTCGAGATCGGCAGCAACATCGCCGGCAAGTCGCCGGGCGATCCGTTCTTCGATCCATTTTACGGGGAGGCGGAGCGGCTCGGGCTTGCGGTCTTCGTGCACGCGCTGCATCCCTCGCTCGAAGGCCGGCTTATCGGCCCGGCGCTGCTCGGCGCTTACGTGGGCAATCCGACGGAATCGGGTATCGCCGCAGCATCGGTCATCACCGGGCGCGTGTTGGAGAAATTCCCCAAGCTCCGCATTGGGTTCAGCCACGGCGGCGGCACGCTCGCCGCGTTCTTGCCCCGGCTCGAAACCGGCTGGCAGCGCGTTGCAATGCTGAAGGACGCCTTTGCTTCGCCGGCCGCGACCGCGCAGCGGATGTACTACGACAACATCGTCTACCAGAAGCCGCTTCTGAAGTATCTGATCGACACGTTCGGCGTGACGCAGATTTTCGTCGGCTCGGACTACCCCTTCACCGCCGGCCAGAAAAACTCCGCGCGATTGTTCGAAGGTCTTGGCCTTTCGCCGGAGGACCTGGCGGCGTTGCGCGGCGGAAACGCAAGTCGGTTTTTGAACATCAACTAGCAATTCGGGCAAGAAGGGCGAAAAGCCTCGATCGCTGATACCCAAGGGAGGAAGACATGAGTTCGTTGGACCGGATCATCCACGCCGCTGCCGTATTGGCCATCGGAGCTCTTGCGAGCGGCGCGCTTTCAGCGCACGCCGCCGACTGGCAGGCAAATGCGGGCGCGGATTGGCAAAACATCCTTGCCGCCGCCAAGAAGGAGGGTCGGGTGGCGGTCGCCGGCCCCGCGGAGCTTGCCGGCCCTATGACCGAGGGCTTCAAGCGCGACACCGGCATTGAGGTCGAGTTCCTGGGGGGCGAAACCCGGGACCGGAGCAGTCGCGTCGCACGCGAAGTGCGCACGGGCAAGGTCACGCTCGACTTCGTCTTCAGCGGCAGCGTCGAGCTCCCGTTGGTCAAGGAGGGCTATTTCGAGGATCAGAGCGCAAAGCTGATCCTGCCCGGCGTCACCAATATGAAGAACTGGATCAACGGCGAGCTGAAGTGGGTGGACAACACCCAGAAGTACATGCTGCAGACTCAGGCCTTCGTTTCGTCGGTCCCGATCTATGACGGGAATTCGATCAAGCCGGGCGAGCTGACGAGCTGGAACGATCTCCTCGATTCAAAATACAAGGGCAAGATCGTCGCCTACGATCCGCGCAGCGGCGGTCCCGGCGCCCAGATTGCGGGCTATATCGGCGCGACGAAGGGAATAGACTTCCTCAAATCCCTCTATGTCGGCCAGGAGGTCGTCTACTCGCAGAACAGCCGACAAATGACCGAATGGATCGCCCGCAGCGTCCACAAGGTAGGGTTGGGCATCCCATCGGCCGACTACCTCACCCTCACGAATGCCGGAATCAAAAACCTCGTTCCGGCCAACATGAAAGACGGGCCGGGCGCCCTTTCGGGCGGCTTCAGCGTCGTCTTGATGCCGAAGGGAGCGCCGCACCCCAACGCCGCCACCGTGGTTCTCAACTGGGTCGCAAGCGCGCCGGGGCAGGAAGCATATTCAAAAGCGCTGAAGACCATTAGCCGGCGCACCGATGTTCCGCCGGACGCTTCGGTCGCCGCATATACGGTGCCAAAGCCGGGCGTCACCTATCAGGACCAATATTCCGAGGACTACCTCACCAATGTGCGCGCCGTGATTCTCGAGCAGGTCATGGTGGCGATCGGGGGCAAATGAAATGACGGCCCCACGCCGGATCGACGTTCACAATCATCCCTCCCCGCCCAGCTATCTTGCCGCGCGCAATGCGCGCGACAAGAACTACCCCTGGCAGCAGGATTGGTCTGTCGCCAAGCTTCTCGAGGACATGGACCGCGGCGGCGTGGCGACCTCGATGCTGTCGCTTCCTCATTCCGTCCAGATCTGGCCCGGCGATCGCACGGAGGCGGAAGGTCTCGCCCGCGACTGGAACGAGTACATGACCAGGTTGTCGGTCGATCGGCCGGGTCGCTTCGGCGTGTTCGCGGCCCTCCCCGTCCTCGACATCGATGACAGCTTGCGCGAGATCGCCCATGCACTCGATACGCTGAAGGCAGACGGCGTCACGCTGATGACGAACATCGGCGACAAATGGCTGGGCGATCACCACTACGCGCCCATTTTCGAGGAGTTGAACCGGCGCGGAACCATCGTCTACACCCACCCGGTCGCGCCGAACTGCTGCCGCGACCTGTTGGAGGGGATCAACGACTCGCTGATCGAATACAATACCGACACCACGCGCGCGATCACCAAGCTGCTCTTCTCCGGCGCGGCGGGGCGCTACCCTCGCATCCGCTTCATCTTTTCTCATGGCGGCGGCACCTTCCCGTATCTCGTCGGACGCTTCCTGCGCGCCTACACGCGCGCGAGCGCCGAGATCCAGGCCAGCATGCCGGGCGGTCTGATCGCCGCGCTGAACAGGTTCTTCTACGACACCGCGAACTCCGCCCAACCTTACACGATGGCGTCGTTCACCAAGGTGATCTCGATCTCGCAGATTCTGTTCGGCACCGACTATCCGTATGCTTCTGCGACCGAAATCGTGCGGGGATTGGCGGGGTGCGGCCTCAGCGAGTCCGAGCTGCAGGCGATCGACTACGAGAACGCCGAACGGCTGCTACCGCGGCTGAAGACCGTCCGTTGAGACAGGATTCCGCGTCAACGTCGGCCGTCGGCGACGCCGGGGGACGCGAGCGCGGCACGCACCGCCGCGTTTCGTCTGCGCGGATCCATCGCGGTGTGTTCAGCACGCTGTTCCTGTTGGGCATCGGCGCGGTGACGGTGGCGCCCGTCCTCTACGTGCTTATCGCCAGCTTCGACGTCGCACCGATGGGCAGCGCCTATCAATTCGGGCTCGGCGGCTGGAAGGACGTCTTTTCCAGCCAACGCACTTGGATGTCGATGGTCTATACCTTCGTCCTGTCCGTGCGCGTTCCTATTGCAACCGTCGTTGCGTTTGCGATCTCTTGGCTTCTGGTACGGGTGGAGATCCCCGGCCATCGTTTCATCGAGCTTGCCTTCTGGTTCGGGTTTCTCCTGCCCGCGTTCCCCATGATGATGGGCTGGATTCTCCTTCTCGATGAGCATCATGGTCTGTTCAACGTGATGCTGATGAAGCTGCCGTTCATCGACGCGCCGATTTTCTCGATCTATTCGATCCCGGGGATTATTTGGGTGCATTTTGCGCTCACGACGGTGCCGATCATGGTCATCCTTCTGGGCCCGACGCTGCGACAATTGGATGCGTCGTTCGAGGAAGCCGCCGACATGTCAGGGGCGAGCATGTTGACCACCATGCGCAGGATCACCATTCCCTTGCTCATGCCGGCCATCGCCACCGCGTTCATCCTGGCGCTGATCCGGAGCCTGGAGGCGTTCGAAGTCGAGCGCATCCTGGGAACGCCGGTGAACGTGAACGTCTACTCGACCCGCATCTACGATTTCGTCAGCCTCGAGCCGCCGCTGTTCCCCCAGGCGATGGCTCTGGGCACGATATTCCTCGCCATCCTCCTGTTGCTGGCCATTCTCTATCAGGCGTATCTCGACCGCGTCGGGACGCAAGCCACCATAACGAGCCGCGGCGTCAGCCTTCGCGCCCGCCCAGAAGCTTGGTGGACCTACGCGGTCTCCGTCGTGCTGATCGGATACGTCTGCGTCACGATCTTCCTGCCTTTGGTGATGCTGCTTCTCGGTTCGTTCAACAAGCTGTTCGGCTTCTTCTTCCTGGACGATCCCTGGACCTCGGCGCACTGGCTGGCCGTGCTGCGCGATGCGCGATTCTTGCGCGCGATTGTGACCTCGGTGACGATTGGATTGACCGTCGGTCTCGTCGGCGTCCTTATCTTCTCCCTGGTCGCCTGGACCTTGGTGCGCGCGAACATCTGGGGCCGGCGCCTTGCCAACCTGATGGTATGGCTTCCCTGGGCCATTCCCGGGATGATCCTCGGCGTCACGCTTCTCGGCATGGTCCTACAGACGCCAGGACTCTCGATCCTCTATGGCACCATCGTGCCGCTGCTGCTCGCCCTCATCATCAAGGAGCTGCCGATCGGCGTGCAGTTGCTGCGCGGCTCCATCGCCCAGGTCTCCGGCCAGCTCGAGGAGGCCGCCGTCATGTGCGGCGCAGGCTTTGCCATGATCTTCCGTCGGGTGACGCTCCCGTTGATCGCGCCGATGCTCGCCTCCGTCTTCCTGCTGGTGTTTGCAAGCACGCTCCGCGACGTGAGCACGGTGGTCCTGATCGCCACGCCGGGCACGCGAACGATGGCTCTTTTGATGTTCGACTTTACCCTGTCCGGCCAGCTCGAATCCGCGACCGTCGTCGGCGTGATCATCGCGATGATCTGCATCATCGTGACGGGCGCATCGTTCAAGATCCGAAGCAAGATCGGGATACAGCGCTGAAGGTGCCCCATGCTTGATGTAAGGGACCTGAGCAAGAGCTACGTCACGGACGGGGCCAAGCCCGTCATTGCGATCGACGGCGTCACCTTCAGCGTCGAGAAGGGAAAGATATTCACGCTGCTCGGGCCGAGCGGATGCGGCAAGACGACGACGCTCCGCTCGATCGCCGGGCTGGAGACGCCGGACAGCGGCGAAATCGTCGTCTCGGGCGAAGCCGTGTTCTCGTCCAAGACCGGCTTACGCGTGCCAGCCAATGCGCGCGGCTTCGGCATGGTCTTCCAGTCCTATGCGATCTGGCCGCACATGACGGTGTTCGAGAACGTCGCGTTCCCGCTCCAGGTTCGGGGACGCACGCCGAGATATTCCCGCCGGCAGATCGACGACGAGGTGAGCCGCATACTCGACGTCGTGGCACTTTCCGGCTACGAGCATCGCCAGGCGACGCAGCTGAGCGGGGGTCAGCAGCAGCGGCTGGCGCTCGCGCGCGCCTTGGTCGCGAAGCCTTCGCTTCTCCTGCTTGACGAGCCGCTGAGCAACCTCGACGCCAAGCTGCGCGAGAAGATGCGCTTCGAGCTGAAGCGGCTGCAGCGTGAGGTCGGAATCACGAGCATCTACGTCACGCATGACCAAAGCGAGGCGCTGGGGCTGTCCCACGACATTGCCGTGATGGATCGCGGACGTATCGTGCAGATCGGCTCGCCCCGCGACATCTACGAGCGGCCGAAGGACGATTTCGTCGCCGAATTCGTCGGCACGACGAACTTCGTCTCCGGCGAAGTTCTGGCGACGAGCGTCGACCCGGCGGGCTATGTCGTCCAGGTCGCGTCCGGCCCGCTTACCGTTGCCACGTCGGACACCCTGCGCCGCGGCGACAAGGTCACGATCTCCATCCGCCCGGAGGACGTGCAGGTGTCGACGCAGCCGATGGACGGCCCGAACACATGGGATGCGGTCGTCGACACTCACATGTTCCTGGGGTTCTGCCAAGACCTTGCCCTGGCGTGGGGACCGGTCCGGCTGGAAGCGCGCGTGCACCCGTCGCTCACGGTCGAGGCGGGAGCCCCGGTCCGCATCCGCATCGCGCCCGAGCGCTGCGTCGTGTGCAAGTAGCGGCTTCTACCGGAAGATCTTGTTTGTCACGTCGACGTCGGTTTTCAGCAGATCGAACTCGCGCATGACTTGGGCGACGCCGTTGATGGCGGCGGGCTCGATCTCCATGCGCTGTCCGACCGTGAACATTTTCGCCAGGCGCGCCGGGTCGATCTTGGTGAAGCTCGCGACCAGGTCGATATACGGCTGCTTGCCGAGATTCTCGTTCACCCACTGGCCGCCCTTGAAAAAGGCACGCATATAGGCGCGCACTAGCTCGGGCTTCGAGTCGGCCAGCTTGCCGCTCACCACCCAGACCGAGCTCGACAGGCCGGGCATGGAGGTGGACGACGGCCAGGCCGCGAGTTCCAGCGTCGGATCGTTGAAGGCGGCCGTCATGTAGGGATCGAGCAGGAAGGCGACATCGACCTGCTTGTTCTTGAGCGCGTCGATCATGGACGGCAGCGGAATCTCGCGATAGGTGATCTTGCTCAGGTCGCCGCCCGTCACCTTGATCCACTTCTGCATCGA
>Ga0184615_10001812_pt1 | contig 11498 bp, 7 predicted proteins | sample PLM4_65_coex_FD_133134 | JGI IMG/M metagenome (GOLD analysis project Ga0184615, IMG submission 133134) | Groundwater sediment microbial communities from an aquifer in East River, Colorado, USA - PLM4_65_coex | ecosystem: Environmental > Terrestrial > Soil > Riparian zone | place: USA: East... | reverse complement strand
GAAAGTGGTAAGACGCGAGGAGGCAGACGGCACTCATCACCGCGATCGCCTTGAGACGCCGGTCGAGCGGGTTCGATCGGCCGCGCAGGAAGAGCGCCGCGCCGGCGAACGGCAAAGTGAGCGCGCCGGCGTACACCGTCGTCGGAACGAAGAGGAACGGACCCCAGAATGAACCGTCCATCGCCTGCCCGTACGCGTTGGGCAGCACGAACCGCAGCCAGAGGCTGAGCATCGTCACGAGGCCCATCTCTCCACCACCTGTCCACTGCTGCCAGCGGTCGGTCTCGCGCAGCGTGAAGGCGAGCGGCACCAGCGCGACGCCAGAGAGCAAGAGGCCGACGATCCAGGCGGAGGCGACGCGCGCCCAGACTCCGATCCGGGCGGCCGTCTGCCCCCGCAGATCACTGCCGCGCACCAGGAGATAGATGCCGCAGGCCACGGCGGTGAAGAGGGCGGTCTCCGGGTGCCCGGCGAGAAGCTGCAAGGCGGCCAGCGTGGCGAGCAGCGTCCAGGCTCGCTTGCCTGCGGCGAGGCGCTCGACCGCGAGGAAAAGCCATGGCACGAGACAGAGGGCGTTCGCCATCGGGAAGAGCAGGAAGCTCACCAGCCGGCCCGAGAGCGGGTAGACGACCGCCGCGAGCCGTGAACCGGCGATGCCGATTCCGAGCTCCCGGGCGAGGAAATAAGCACCCAGGGCGCCGGCAAGAACGCGCAGCCAGGGCAGTAGAACCAAGCCGAGCTCGACCGGCAGCAGCACGAAGAGCAGGTGCAAAGGAAAGAGCGGCGCGCTCTGGCCGTTGCTCCAGAACGGGGTGCCGGACGACTGGTGGGGATTCCAGAAAGGCAGCCGCCCGGCGCGCAGCTCGGTGCGCAGGAAGAGCAGCCAGGGCTCGATCTGGAAGGTGACGTCGCCGAGCTCGGGATTGCCGACGACCCGGTTTGCGGGAGAGGTCGCGGCGTCGGCCGCCGTTTGCCATGGGGCGAGCCGCGAGAGTGTCGCCGATGGGCTCGGGATGCCGTGCGGCACGAGCAGCACCGGCAGCAGAATCGCGGTCGCCGCAGCCACGGCGACCAGCCAGGCCGCTCCCCACTCGCGACGCCGGCCTGAGAGACCACCGTAGCCGCTGAAGGCGCACAGGCCGAGAGCGGCGAGAGCGACGAGCAGCAGCGGTCGGAGCGCGGCGGGCACTGCTTCCACTATACCGCCGGGCTCGCGGGCTCCTGGGGTCGTTGGCGATAGAGTCCCGCCCGTGGCCAACGAGCGCGAGCACCTGCAATTCCTCTCCATGTTCTTCTACGCCGTCGGCGCGCTGGCGGCGATGCTGGCGCTCGTCCCCGCGCTCTGGCTGTTCGTCGCGGGCACCCTGCGCCAGCCCGGAGAACCGGTGCCCTCCGCGCTCGTCGAGTGGTTGGGCCTGCCCGCGGCGTCGATCATCGCCGGAGTACTGCTCGTCGCCGGCGGCGTCCTCGGCGTCGCCATGGCGCGCGCCGGTTTCCTCCTTGCGCGCTGCGAGCGTTACCGCTTCTGTCTCACGGTCGCCTGGGCGGCCTGCCTCTTCGTCCCGGTCGGGACGCTCCTCGGCGCGATCACGATCCCGCTCTTGCAGCGGCCGGAGACGCAGCGGCTTTTTGCCGGCGAAGCCATGAGATGAAGCAGAGCTAAGGCGGCGGGCCGGGCGTCTTCGGGCGGCGGCTGAATACGCGCTTCAACCAGCCGGAAACGCCGCTCTGTTTGCGTTCGGCCTCGACCTGGGCGCGCGCCGGGGGATCGATCGGCAAACTGATCGTGCCGCCGTGCAGGTGACAGACGATCTGCGGCACGCGGCCGGACGGGAACGCTTCGGACAGGACCTCCGGACAGCGATCGGTGGCCAGTTCGCCAGTTATCGGGTCGATCAGCACGACGCGGATCCCGTCGGGCGGCAGGAAGCGCGAGTAGCCCTCGAAGGGGCGCACCGCGAGCATGAACTTCGTCCACATCGGCAGCGCCGCCTTCGAACCGGAGAACGGGGTCGGCGAGTCGTCGTCGAAGCCGACCCAGACCACCGTGGCGCGCTCCGGCGCGTAGCCGACGAACCAGTTGTCGCGCCGGCTGTTCGACGTCCCGGTCTTGCCAGCCACCGGATCGCGGAGCCCCAGCGAGCGCATCGCACGGCCGGTGCCGTAGTCGACGACACCCTGGAGCAGAGTCGTGACGAGGAAGGCGGTCTGCGGCGAAAGCACCGTCTTGCCCGCCATCGCGTCGACCCCTCCAATCGCCGCCAGCGGCGAACCGTCGTCGGTGAGCACGGCATCGAGCATCCGGGCCGACGGACGCACGCCGCCGTTGGCGAAAGTGGCATAGGCGGTGAGCAGTTCGACCGGCGCGACCTCGAACGAGCCGATCGCGATCGACGGCACCGGCTTCAAGCCCGCCGCGATGCCGAGCGCTTTCGACGTCGCGACGATCTTGGGCAGTCCGGTCGCGAGCGCCAGCCGGATCGTCGGCAGGTTGTAGCTCTGCTCGACTGCGGTTCGCGCCGTCACCCAGCCGTGAAACTGATCGTCGTCGTTCATCGGCGTCCAGGTCTTGCCGCCCGCCTCGAGCGTGAGCGGGGCGTCCTCGAGCAAGGTCGCGGGTGTGGCGACACCGAGCTCGAAAGCGGTGGCGTAGACCAGCGGCTTGAAGGCGCTTCCCGCCTGCCGCCGGGCCGAGCCGGCGCGGTCGAACTGACTCTGACGGTAGTCCCTTCCCCCGACCCAGGCCCGGATGGCACCGGTCGCCGGATCGAGCGCGACCAGCGCCGCCTGCAGGGGCGTCTCCTTCTTGCGCACCCGCTCGCTCCTGCCGGCGAGCTCCTCGAGGCCCTCGCGGACAGCCATCTCGGCCGCCGCCTGATCCCCGACGTCGAGCGTCGAGAGCAACGTGAATCCGCTGTCCGCGAGCTCGGCGACGCCGAAACGCCGCTTCGCCTCGGCGACGACGGCGTCGGCAAAGTAGGGCGCGTGGCGGCGCGAAAACGGCGCCAACGGCGTCGGCAGCGATTCCTTCTTCGCCGCATCGGCCGCGGCGCGATCACTCCAGCGCAGCGCGACGAGCCGATCGAGGATGACGTCACGCCGGGCGCGCGCCGCGGCCGCGTCGTCGACCGGGTGATACGACCCGGGTGCCCGGATCATCGCCGCCAGGAGCGCGCTCTCGGCGAGCGAGAGCTCGCGCGGCTCCTTCCCGCAGTAAGCCGCCGAAGCGGCGCCGATACCGAGGAGATTCGCCGAGCCACTGCGCCCCCAGAAGATCTGATTGAGATAGGCCTCGAGGATCTGCTCCTTGGAGTAGCGCCACTCGAGCATGACCGCGAGCAGCGCCTCGCGGAGCTTGCGGCTCACGGTGCGCTCGGAGGTCAGGTAGATGTTCTTGACCAGCTGTTGCGTGAGCGTCGAGCCGCCCTGCATGACGCCCGAGCCGCGCAGGTTCACCCACACGGCGCGCAGAATTCCGCTGAACGAGATGCCGGGGTGTTCGAAGAAAGAGGAATCTTCGGCGGCGAGCACAGCGCGCACCGTCGAGGGCGCGATCTCCGCCAGCGGCGTCGGGCGGCGCTCGAGCAGCGCATCGCCGTAGTAGGAGGCGAGCAGCGGCGGGTCGAGCCACGCTTCGCGCACCGGACGCTCGGCGCGGGTGAGCCCGCTCACCCGGCCGCCGGCGAGCTCGACGATCAGGAGGTCGCCGCCGTGGTCCGCGGTCGACGACGGGAAATGACGCCGGAAAACCGCCACCTGCTGGGAGCCGGCGCGGTACATGCCGGGTACGAGCTCGCCGTCGACGGCGGGCGCGTAGTGCAGGTCGGAGAGGCGCCCGGCCAGTGCCTCGGAGGTCAGATGTTCGCCGAGGAAGAGCCGGAACGACTGCGCGTAGAGCCGCGACGGCTGCTCCGTGGGCAAGGTCGCGAAGCGGCCCGAGAGCTGCCAGTAAGGCCAGATGTACCAAATGGCGCTGGCGAGCAGCAGCACGCCCGCGCCGACGAAGATCTTGGCCAGCAACCAGTCCCGCCGGCGCATCACCAAGGTCAGCGTCCGGCCGAGCGAGCGCCGCGATCCCTTCCCCATCTTCGTCACCCCGGGATTGTACTGGTCGCCCGAGCGGGAAATCTCGGCGGTCTATCTGCGACCTAGGGGCGGCTCAGAAGAGGCCCCCCGTGCGGAAGCCGAGACCGACCAGCATGAAGAGGAGAGCGAGGCCCGTGACTGCGGCGATGTGGACCGCGAGCGCGGGCAGGCGCTCGGCGTCGAGGCGGGGGATCAGCCGCAGCCGCGCATGGACGGCAAGCGCCAGGGTCAGGAAGAGCAGCAGGAGTTTGAGCGCCAGGTTGCGCGCCAGAGGCGAGCCGAGCTCGAGCCACGCGGCCCAACCCGGCAGGAGGCGATAGCCGAGCGCCAGGCCGGTCGCGATCTGGATGAGCAGCGCTGGCAGGCCGATCGGCTCGAAGAGCGCCTCGAAGCGGCGCACCGGCTCGGGGTCCCGGGACCGCAAGGCGCCCGGCAGCACCCTCAGCGCCAGCAACAAGTGACCGCCGGTCCACACACCGGCGCCGAGCAGATGAAGAAAGAGCATCGTTCGCCAGAACACCATGCCCGGGACTCTATTGCCGGTGCGCGCGTCGCGACATGACGCCGATCAGTTTCGCCCCCCCGGGCGCCGCGATATCTCCGGGGGTCCGGGGGCCCTGGGGGTTGGGGCGCCGGGACGACGCCCCCCCACCCATTGGGCGGCGGGATCCGGACACGCGGGCGGCTAGAATTAGAAGGATGGCTGGGAACAGCACGGAGGCGCGGTTCAGCGAGTTCTTTCGCGACCTGGCGATCGCCTGGCGGGCGCTCTCGGCCTACCCGCGTGGACACCCGGCCGCGCTAGGAGGTCTCGCGAAGGCCTGCGCCGCGCTCGCGAATCTGCTCGCCGAAACCGGCCCCATCGAGCTCGCGGCGACCAAGGACGCTCTCCTGTGGGGCGCCCGGCGCTTCACTTCCCCCACTGCACTAAAGCTCGCCAAGCTCCTGCGCCGGCGCCGGGCGGCCGGCCTGTCCCTCGACCCGGCCGTGACTCCGGAAGAGCTGGAGATCTTCCTGCGTGCTCTGGCCCTCGACACTCTGAGTGCCCGCGAGGCCGGCTCGCTCGCCGCCGAGCTCGCCGCCGCCGGACTCGTCCGGCTGCGCGTCAGCGACCTCGACTTCTCCGCAGTTGCGCTCGTCGATGGCGACGAGGAGATCTCGGCCCCGGAAGCGGGAGCGCTCGCGAATCGCGTGCTCCGTCGGACGCTCGCGACCGGCGGACTGCCGCCGGATGCACTCGCCGTCTGGATCACCTCCGGCAGGAGCGCCGCCGATCTGCTGCAGCTGCTGCTCGACACGGGCGGCACCGATCCGGCGATCCAAGCGATCCGAGCCAGCGGTGCCAGCGACGACTGGGGTCCCGCCGCTTTCGCGGTCGCTCTCCGCGCTGCCGCCGAGGACTTCTGCGAATCACCGGATGCGGAGCGCGCCACGGCGCTGGTCGAGTTTCACCAACGCCTCCGGAGCGCGGATCGCGACCGCCTGATTCAGGAGGTCGCCGCCGCCCTGGCTCGTCACGCCTCGGCTCAGGAGGCTCTCGAGCAGCTCGCCGCGGTCCTCTCCCCGCAGACCGCGGCGGACCTCCGTCAGGCGATCGGCAAGGCGGCGGCGCGCGACCGCGGCGAGCTCGCCGGGACAGAGGTGGCCGCCCCCAGGGTCACGCTGCAGCAGCTCGCCGCGCTGCGGCGGGCCTTCGCGGGCGACGATGTCGACGCGCTCGACGACGAGGGCACGCCGACGGAGACGCTCGAGGCCCTTCTCGAGCTCCCGGAGGACCGCACGGATCTCGTCCTCTCGCCGGCCGCCGCCGAGATCAGCCACGAGCTCGGGGATTCCACCCTCGAACGCGCCGCCACCGTTTCGCTGCTCGAGCTCGCCGAACGCGCGGCGGTGCCACCCGAGGTGCTGCCGCAGATCCTGCACCGACTCGAGATCGGTTATCGCCGCTTGCTCGCCGGCGGCCGGCTGCGCCAGGCGATCCCTCTCGTCGAGCGCGTCCAACGCGGCGCCATCGGCGAGGGGCCGGTGCCGACAGCGTTTCGCCGCTCGGCGGAGAAGATTTCCGGCCGCGAGTCGATCGACGCCCTCGTCGCGGCGCTGCCCGAGATCTCGGAAGAGGCCCTGGAACTGGTTCCAACCCTGCTCGAACGCCTGGGGCAGACCGCGGTGCGCCATCTCCTGGGCGCCCTCGCCGAAACCGACAACCGGCGCCTGCGCCATCTCCTCCTCGATCTGCTCGCCAAGCTGGGCCCGGCTGTCGTGCGCGATGCCACGGTCCTGCTCTCCGATTCGCGCTGGTACGTTGTGCGCAACATGCTTCTCCTCTTGCGCCAGGTCGGCGACCCGGGCTCCGTTCCGGCGGTGCGCAAGTGCGCCGACCACCCCGACTTGCGCGTCCGGCTCGAGGCGATCCGCAATCTCTTCGCCTTCGACCGCGACGTGCCGCGCGAGCTTCTGCGGCGGGCGCTGACGCACCGCGACCCGCGCCAGGCGGAGGCCGCCATGGAGCTCGCGGGCGAGCACGCGATAGCTGAAGCCGTCGAACCGATCGTCGCCTATCTGCGCGCCTGGGATCCCTTCGGCTGGCGGCGAGCGGTGCGCCTCAAGGCCATCCGCGCGCTCGCGGCGATCGGCGACCCCGCGGCCCTCGCCGAGCTCGGGCGCTTCCGGGTCCGCTATCAGCTGCTGCCGCCGGCCATCGAAGAGCGGCGGGAGCTCTACCGTACGCTGCCTTCGTATCCGGAGGAGGCACGAAAAATCTGGATCAAGAGCGGCCTGCGCTCGCGCGACGCGGCGATCCGGCGGCTCTGCGCGGCGATGGATCGTCAGTTGGAGAGCAAGCCGTCGGAGACCGCGCCGTGAACACGCCGGCGATCCCCAGCCGCGCCCAACTCACCGAGCGTCTGGTGGTGGACCTCGGCGCCGCCTTTCAGCAGCGCGCCTTTTACGCCCCCGAACATCCCCAGGTGAAGCGGGCGCTGACACGGTCCGTGGCCGCCGTGGCCGCCTGGTGCGCGCACGCCGCGACCGCGGAGATCTCGTTGCTCACGCTCGAGGGACAACTCCTCGTCGACCGCCAGGCGATACCCGAGGAGGCCCCTTGGGCGCGCGGCCTGCTGCAGGCCTTCAGGCGCTATGGCATCCGCGGCCTGACCTTGCACGCGGGACTCGATGAAGCCGAGCTGGGGCTCTTCTTCGCGGGTTGTCCGACGGCTGAAGGGCCCACGCCGTCGCCGCACATTCTCATCGGACAGGCGGGCTTCACCGGCGGGGACTCCCCGGAGAACCAGACTGGCGGGAGCTCGCCCGCACGCGCCGCCGCGAGCTGGCTCTCCCCTGAACAGATGGTCACCGCGCGCGACGAGCTCCTCGCCGTTGCCGCCGGAACGGTGACGCGGATCGACCGGTTGCGCGGCCTGGTCACGCGGCTCGCCCGCAGCGCCGAGGCGGGTGCCCTCGATCCGCTGCGTCTGCAGGCGGCCGACGCCAGCGACCGCGCCTTCCTCCACGGCCTCGGAGTGGCCCTCGCGACCTTGCGCCTCGGCCGGGCGCTCGGACTCACCGGTGAAGCGCTCGAAGAGCTCGCCCTCGCCGGCTTCGTGCACGACGTCGGCTACCTCGAGCCCGCCTCCCCGGAAGAAGATCCCGCCGCGAGAAGGCGGCGCCACCCGATCGGGGGCGCGGCGCGTCTCGCCGCGCTCGAAGGCATTCCCGACGTCGCGGTCCTGGTGGCTTACGAACATCACCTGCGCTTCGATGCCGCGCCGAACTACCCCCTGATGACCGTAGCGCGTCAGCCGGTCGCCGCGGCGCGTGTCGTCGCGGTGGCCGATACCTGGGAGACCCTGCGCAGTCGGGGGGAGACCTCGCCCGAAGAGGCGCTTGCGATCCTGCGCGGGCGCGCCGGGACCTTCCTCGATCCGGCGCTGGTCGATCTCTTCGCCGAGCTCATCCTGCCGTCGGCACAGTGATCCCGCGCGGCGGGCGGTCCCGTCGCCCGATCAGGCGCGGAAGTCGACCGTGGCAAGGAAGCGCGGCGCCCTGCGGGCGCGGCTCGCTTGCTCGAAAGCGGCGGCGAAGCGGATGAGCTTCGCCTCGCTCCAGGCCGTCCCCATGAAGGAGAGTCCCCAAGGCAAGCCATGGACCTGGCCCGCCGGCAGAGTGATGTGCGGGTAGCCCGCCACCGCGCAGGGTGACGTCGCCGAGCCGCCGTAGTGGTCCCCGTTCAACCAGTCGGTGAGATAGGCCGGGCCCATCGTCGGGCAGACCAGCGCGTCGAGCTGGTGCGCGCCCAGGACGGCATCGAGACCTTCGCCGCGCGACAGGCGCAGGTTGGCCGCGAGCGCCTTGGTATAGGCCTCGTCGCTGAGCGGCCCCTTGGCCTCCGCCTGCTCGAAGATCTCCTGGCCGAACCAGGGCATCTCCTCCTGCGCGTGGTTCTGGTTCCAGACGATGAGCTCGGCGAGCGTACGCGGCGCACCACCCTCGGGCAATGCGCCGAGGTAGCTGTTCAGCCCGTGCTTGAACTCGTAGAGCAGCACGTCGAATTCGGTGGCGTCGTAGTCCTTGGCGTGCGGGATCTCCGCCGGATCGACCAGCACGGCGCCCAGCTGCCGCAGCAGCTCGATCACCGTCTGCATCTGGCGGTCGATCTCCGGATGCCAGCCGAAGAAATTCCGCGCCACTCCGAGGCGCGCTCCGGCGAGGCCGTTGGCATCGAGCGCTTTCGTGTAGTCCGAGGACTTCCCGGCCGAGGCCGCCGTCGCCGGATCGAGAAGATCGGTGCCGGTGAGCACCGAGAGCAGGATTGCGGCGTCGGCGACGGTGCGGCACATCGGCCCGGCGGTGTCCTGGGTCGCGGCGATCGGAATCACGCCGCGGCGCGAAACCAGGCCGACCGTCGGTTTGATGCCGACCAGGCCGCACATCGACGCCGGACAGGTGATCGAGCCGTCGGTCTCTGTGCCGATGCCGGCGGCGGCCAGGTTGCCGGAGATGCCGGCGCCGGTGCCGCTCGACGAGCCGCAGGGGTTGCGATCGAGGGCATAGGGATTCTTCACCTGTCCGCCGCGCCCGCTCCAGCCGGAGGTGGAGCGCGTCGAACGGAAGTTCGCCCACTCGGAAAGATTGGTCTTGGCGAGGACGACCGCCCCCGCGGCGCGCAGCCGCTCGACGAGAAAAGCGTCTTTCGCCGCCACCGAGTCAGCGAGCGCCAGCGAACCGGCGGTGGTCTTCATCCGGTCGCCGGTGTCGATGTTGTCCTTGAGGATAACCGGGATGCCGTGCAGCGGCCCGCGCACTTTGCCCGCCTTGCGCTCGCCGTCGAGCGCCTCAGCGATCTCCAGCGCCTGCGGGTTGGTTTCGGCGATCGCATTCGTTCCGACCCCGGGAACCCCGCCGCGGTCCACTTCGGCGATGCGGCCGAGATAGAGCTCGACCAGACGGCGGGAGCTCCACCGGCCGGACGCCATGCCCGCGGAGAGATCGCGAATCGAAAGCTCCTCGAGCTCGAACGGCTTTGGCGACGTCGATGCGGGTGCGGCAGGGGCGAGAGCGGCGGCACCAGCCTCTCCTTCGGCCAGGGCGGGGTCGCGCAGCGTCCACGCGCCGACGCCGGCGAGCGCCGCGCCGCCGACCGTTCCCATGAGCTCGCGACGATTGAGTCCCTTCTGCTGCGGAGCGGTCGGTTTCACGGGGATCTCCTTTACCGGTGATTCCTGCCCGGTACGAGTCTACGTCGCGAGCTCGACGAGCGTCGCGGTGAGGAGCTGCCAGAACCGGCCGACGGAAGGGATCAGGACGCGCTCGTCCGGCGAATGCGGAAACTCGATCTGCGGACCGAACGAGCTCATGTCCATGCCCGGGAACCTCTCACCGATGAGCCCGCACTCGAGCCCGGCGTGGATCGCCTCGATTTTCGGCTCCTCCCCGAACGTCTTCGCATGCACTTTCTTCAGCGTCGCGAGCAGCGCCGAGTCCATGTCCGGCTTCCAGCCCGGATAACCCTCGCTCTGGGTCGCCTCGCCACCGGCGAGCTCGGCGAACGCCGCGATGCGCTGCTGCGTGGCGCGCAGGGACGACATCACCGAGCTGCGATTGCTCTGGTGAATGCGTAGCGTGACACCCTCGGTGCGCACTTTGGCGAGGTTGGTGCTCGTTTCGACCAGACCCGGAATGTCGCGGCTCATCGCCAGCACGCCATGCGGCAGCGCAACCAGCAGGGAGAGCACGCTCGCGGTCGAGGCGTCAGACCAGACCTCGGCCGCGCTCGCCGCGGCATCAGCCGGCGCGACTTCGACGCGAATCCCCTCCTCCACTCCGGCGAGCTCCGCGGCGATCGTCGCGACCTGGGCGGCGAGGGCGCTCTCGAAACGCGCCCTTTCGCCGCTCGCGACGCGCACCAGCGCCGAAGCCTCGCGCGGAATGGCATTGTGCATGTTGCCGCCCTCGATGCGGCTCACCTCGAACTGGAATTCCACCCAGAGCGCGTGGAGAGCTCGCGCCAGAAGGGCGATCGCATTGCCGCGCTGCAGATGGATGTCGACGCCCGAATGGCCGCCCTTGAATCCGCTGAGTCGAACCGTGAAGGCCGTCAGACCTTCGGCGCCGAACATGGTCTCCAGCGGGATCGCGAGGTCCGTCCCGGCGCCCCCGGCACAGCCGACGTAGATCGCGCCCTCTTCCTCGGTATCGAGATTGAGCAGGCGACGCGCCACGAGGCTTCGCGGATCGAGCCCCGCGGCGCCGGTGAGACCGGTCTCCTCGTCGATCGTGAACAGCAGCTCGAGCGGCCCGTGCACGAGGTCGGTCGCCTCGGCGATGGCGAGCATCGACGCGACGCCGATGCCGTTGTCCGAGCCGAGCGTGGTACCGGTGGCATTCAAGTAGTCGCCGACGCGCCGCGGCTTGATCGCGTCCTTTGCGAACTCGTGGGCGACGTCGGAGTTCTTCTCGTTGACCATGTCGAGGTGCGACTGCAGCACCGTAGTCGGCGCCTTCTCGTGCCCCTTCGAGGCGGGCACGACGATGACGACGTTGCCGGCGGCGTCGCCGCGGTGGGCGAGCCCGCGGCGCTCGGCGACCGAAACGACGTAGCGGCGCATTGCCGCCTCCTCCTTCGAGCCGCGCGGAATCGTGAGGATCTGATCGAAGTGACGCCAGAGCGCCTTCGGTTCGAGCTCCGAGACAAAGGTCATGGCCGAATCTCCCGCCGCGCCGGGCGCGGCTCTCGTGGAGTGAATGGTGGAGAACGCGAGGTGGGCGCCGACGGGCACGCCCGGAGGGACATTCTACGAGGGCCAGGCCGCGGCGTGCAGCCGGTCGACGGTCTCCCGCGCCGCCGCGCGTTCGTCTGGGGGTCGAGGGCCCGGGCGCAGGCCCTCCCGCGGCGCGACCCTCCCGGGACGGGGCGG
>Ga0184615_10001811_pt1 | contig 11501 bp, 12 predicted proteins | sample PLM4_65_coex_FD_133134 | JGI IMG/M metagenome (GOLD analysis project Ga0184615, IMG submission 133134) | Groundwater sediment microbial communities from an aquifer in East River, Colorado, USA - PLM4_65_coex | ecosystem: Environmental > Terrestrial > Soil > Riparian zone | place: USA: East... | reverse complement strand
GCTCGTAGAGGCCGATCACCCGCGAGAGGACGGGGCCGGTGTCGTGCTCGGCGTGCGTGCGCGAGCGTTCACCGCGCAGCAGGCGCACCGCGAGGGCGGGGATCAGCGTCACCGCCATCACGAGCGACGTGAGCAGCGCGGTGGCGAGCAGGTTCCCGTGCGCGAACTGGATCACGATCGAGCTGAACTTGAGCCCGAGCCCGGTGAGCGTCACCACCCCGACGATGATGCCGGCCGCTGCGCACGTGGCGGCGACCGACAGCACGCCGACCGATCCCCCCTCGAGCGCCTTCACCAGCCGGGTGCGGTGGAGCGGCGTGTCCGCGGTCGGAAGGAACGAGAGGGCGGTCTCGCGGCGGATGAACGAGAGCCCCGCCGCGAGGAGGATGGCCCAGAACACCGCGATGATCGGGGTGAAGCCGAGGAGCATGAAGACGACGATCGCGACGAGGGAGCTGAAGTGGAACCCGCGGTGCCGCAGCATCTGCCGGAGGCTCTCGCGCGGGCGGACCTCCACCGCGCGAACCCCGAGCTTGCGAGCGTCGAGCTCCACCATCAGGAAGAGCCCGAGGTAGTAGAGGCAGGTCGGGATCGTCGCCATGAAGATCACGTCGAGGTACGAGATCTTCAGGAACTCGGCGATGAGGAAGGCCGCCGCGCCGAGCACCGGGGGCGAGATGATCGCGCCGAGGCCTCCCGCCGCGAGCAGGCCGCCCGCCGGGTCCTTCGCGTAGCCCGCCTTGGCGAGCAGCGGGTACGCGACGGAACCGATCGTCACCGTCGTCGCGACGCCGCTCCCCGAAGGGCCGCCGAGGAGGAACGAGGAGAGCACGATGGTCCGGCCCGCGGCGGCGCGCTTCCCCCCGGTGACCGCGAGCGAGAAGTCGATGAAGAACTCGCCCGCCCCGGACTGCGCGAGGACCGCCCCGTAGATCGTGAAGAGGATGATGAACGTGGCCGAGACGTCGACGGGCGTCCCGAAGATCCCCTCGAGCGTCATGTAGAGCTGGCCCACGAGCCGCTCCACGTCGTAACCGCGGTGGGTCCAGGGGGAGGGGAGGTACGGGCCGGCGAAGGCGTAGGCGATGAACGAGGCGACCACCCCCGCGAGGATCGCTCCCGACGTACGCCGCACCGCCTCGATCACCAGGGCGATGAGGGCGACCCCGAAGATCAGGTCCCAGCGCGTGGGCGTGACGGCGCGCTCGATGAACTCGTCGAAGTCGATGAGCAGGTACGCGATCGTCGCGACGCCCACCACCGACAGCACCACGTCGGACCAGTGGATCCGCGCCCGGAACCGCGCCGCCGCGGGGAACAGGAGGAAGACGAGCGCCAGCACGAACCCGACGTGCGTCGCACGCAGGATGTGGGCGGGGATGATCGCGTACGCGGCGTACAGGTGGTAGAGGGACATCGCGACCGCGCCCGCGGTGACGGCGATGCCGATCCGGCCCGTGAGGCGACGGACCGCCCCCTCTTCCTGCTCGACGAACTGCTCCGCCTTCCGTCGCGCCTCCTCGTCGACCACGACGTCCTGCTCGGGGGGGCGCTCGTCGGAGGCCATCCGTGGTCCGCCTCTCTAGCGCGCGGCGCTGGCCATGAGCCAGCCCGCCGCAGCGGTGCGACGCGCCGCCCGCATGACGATCCGGTCGCCGTGGTCCCCGACCTCGAGGAACGAGCGCTCCACCCCTGCGACCCGGAGCCGCTGCGGCGTCCCGGCCGCGACGCGGAAGACGACCTCCGGCATCGCCCGCCTCATCGCGTGCCGCTCGCCGGCCGCCAAGATCCCGAAGTACTCGCGAACGGCCGCGCTCGGGCTCGAGACGGCCTCGAGGACGATGCGGCCGTCCTCGATCACGAACTCCTCCGTGACCGGCTGGTCGTACATGGAATGATGATAGACGACCGAGAACACCTCGCCCGGTCGGATCGTCGCCCGGAAGGTGCGGCCCCTGGCTGCGTTCTCGAGCTCGAGCGCCGTGACCGGCCGGAGCGCGGCCATCAGGGCAGCCGCCGCGAGCGCGGTCCCGGCGAGCGAGAGCCGCATGGTCACTTCTTCGGCTTCAGCCCCTTCTCGGCGAAGTACCTCAACGCACCGGGGTGGAACGGCACCGGCGAGCCGATCTCGAGCTGCTTCGTGAGCTCGAGGTTGTTCGCCTCCGAGTGCACCGCCACCAGGTCCGCCTTGTGCTCGAAGGTCGCCTTCACGAGGTCGTAGACCAGCTTCTCGTCCATCTTCGCGTTCACGACGAGGAGGTTCCACACGTCCGCCACCTGCGCCGCCTTGTCCTGGCCGGGATAGGACTTCGCGGGGATCGTCCCCTTCACGTAGAGCGGGCCGTACTTCTTCACGAGGTTCGGGATCGCGTCGGTGTGGTCGAGCAGCTTGATCTTCATTCCGGGCGTCGCGGCGAGGTCGGTCACCGCGGCGGTCGGGACGCCGCCCGACCAGAAGAACGCGTCGATCTTGCGATCCTTCAGCGCATTGACCGACTCGGCGACCGAGAGCTTCTCGCGCTTCACGTCCTTCTCCGGATCGATGCCGTAGGCCTCGAGGATCCGCAGCGCGATCACCTCCGTGCCGCTGCCGGGAGCGCCGGTGGCGATGCGCTTCCCCTTCAGGTCCTGCATCTTCGTGACGCCCGTGCCCTCCACGGTCACCCACTGGCTGTGGTTCGCGTACAGCACCGCGATGGTGCGGACCTGGACCTTCTCCTTGAACTTGCCCACCCCGTTGAAGCCGTCGGCGGCCGTGTCGGCGAGCGTGAAGGCGATGTCCGCCTTCCCGGCGCCGACGAGCTTGATGTTGTCCACCGAAGCGCTCGTCACCTCGGCGGTCGCCTCGAGCCCCGGGATCGCCTTCGACAGCACGTTCGCGAGGCCGCCACCGAGCGGGTAGTACACGCCGCCCGTGCCACCGGTGACGATCGAGAGTCTGATCTGCTGGGCGCGGGCGGGGACCGCGGTGATGAAGGCGAGCGCGGCGAGGGCGGCGAGGCGAGCCATGGTCTCTCCTTGGCAGGCGTGTGAGCCCCGAGTTAACCATCCGCACGCGCGCAGCGCCCCTCCCCGAACGGGGCAATCACGATGCGTGAAGACCGTAGCAGCCCCGCCCGCCTGACTGCTCACGTTCGTGGACGTGGTCGAAGACCACGTTCTTCAGAGCGCCACCTTCGGCAGGTGCTGGAGAGACTCTTTCACCTTCTCCGCCGGATACTCGAAGTCCTCGAGCTTCCCGGCGAAGTGTAGGCCGCCATGTCGACGTGGCCGTGGCCGGAGAGGTTGAAGAGGATGGTCTTCTCCTTCCCCTCCTGCTTCGCGAGGAGCGCCTCGTCGATGGCGGCGCGGATCGCGTGCGACGACTCGGGGGCGGGGATGATGAGCTCGGTCCGGGCGAACTGGACCGCCGCGTCGAAGCAGGCCAGCTGCGGAACGGCGCGCGCCTCGACCACGCCCGCGTGGACGAGCTGCGACACGAGCGGCGAGGCGCCGTGGTACCGGAGCCCGCCGGCGTGGATGCCGGGTGGCATGAAGTCGTGACCGAGCGTGTACATCTTCGCGATGGGCGCCATCCGCGCCGTGTCGCCGTAGTCGAACGCGTACACGCCCTTCGTGAGCGTCGGGCACGAGGCGTCAGGCCATCACCTCGCCGCCGTCCACGTCGATCGCCTGGCCGGTGACGATCGGGCTGCTCGCGAGCCAGACGGCGACGTCCGCCACCTCCTCGGGCAGCGCCGCGCGACCGATGGGATTCTCGGAGAGGATCGCCTCGCGCGCCTCCGCAAGCGAGCGCCCGGTGGCGTTCGAGATGGCCTCGACCGCGTCGTCCAGCATCCTCGTCTCCGTCCAGGACGGGCAGATCGCGTTCGCGGTGACCCCCTTCTTCGCCGCCTCGAGCGCGAGGCTCCGGGTGAACCCGATGAGCCCGTGCTTCGCGGCGGAGTAAGCGGACCCGTACTTCAAACCGATCCGACCGGCGACGGAGGCGATGTTCAAGACCCTCCCCCAGTGGCGCTCGTACATCGCGGGCAGGCACGCCCGGGCGAGAAGGAAGGGAGCGGTCAGATCGACGGCGAGGAGCGCGTCCCACGTGGCGTCGTCGGTGCGCTGGACCGGGGCGCTCGCGTGGATCCCGGCGTTGTTCACCAGGATCTCGACGGGCCCGAGCTGCTCCGCCACGATTCTCGGAGCGCGCGCGATCATCGCCCGGTCCGACACGTCGAGCGGGAAGAAGTGGGTGCGACGCCCGAGCTCCGCGATCTCCGCCGCGACCGCCTCGATCTCCGGCACGCTCCGGGCCGCGACCGCGACGTCTGCCCCCGCGCGTGCGAGGGCGAGCGCCACCGCGCGTCCGATGCCGCGCCCTCCCCCCGTGACCAGTGCGACCCTCCCCTGGATGGATTCCATCTCGTCGGCCTCCTGGCCAGACATTATCTCGTCCTTGGCCGTGCGCTGGCCCGAGCACACCCACGCCGAAGGGCCCATGGGTCGAACCCGCCCGGAGCAGGCGGGCTCTCAGCTCATGCCCGTCCCCTGGCCGCGGTGCAGCCGGGGAGTATCCGCCCGCCCACGGTTGGCGCAGAATGGAGTCGGATGAACGAAGACCGGCGCTCCCACCCTCGCTTCCCGCTCATCCTCGCCGTCCAGTACGTCGGCGCAGAGACGGTCCTCGACTACACCGAGAACCTCTCCGAGACCGGCCTCTTCATCCGGACGGAGCGCGAGTTCGCGCTCGGTGACCGCGTCACGCTCGTGATGTCCTTCCCGCAGCTGCTCGAGCCGGTGGAGCTCCAGTTCGAGGTGGTGCGAAAGCGGAATGCGTCGCTGGACTCGCCCGGCGGGGTCGCCGTGCGCGTCCCGAACGATCGCACCGAGGACCGCGAGCGACCCGTCGACGTGGCGCGGAGGATCGGCGCGCCGCGTGGGCCGGAGCCGTCGATCCGGGTGCTGCTCGTCGAGGACAACGCCCTCGTCGCCTCGATGTACACGGCCGCGCTGCGGCGACTCTCGGAGACGGACCACTTCCCGCCGCTGGGGGTGGAGGTTGCAGGAGACGGGGCGGCGGCGTTCGATCGGCTGCTCCGGCCTCCAGCGATCGACGTGCTCGTGACGGACCTGTTCATGCCGGTCCTCTCCGGGATCACCCTCGTCGAGAAGATCCGGGCGGAGGGCGCGCTCGCCGAGCTGCCCATCGTCGTCATCACCTCCGGCGGCGACGTGGAGCGCGAGCGCCTCGAGTCGCTCGGAGTGACGCTCTTCCTGCGCAAGCCGGTGAGCTACCAGGACGTCGCCGGTGCGATCCGCACGCTGCTCGGCGTGCGCCTCGGCTCACGGGCCGTCGCACCACCGGCGACGGCCGGCGGGACCCCCACTGGGGGCGGTGGCTCTCAGGGGTTGACCGGCGACGGTGGGGTGAGCATGAATGGCGCAGACGCAAAACCGGCCTCCCGCCGGTGAACCGGGGAGTGGTCGCCCCGGTTGCAAAAGAGGGTCCGCCTGCGAGCGGACCCTTCTCATTTCCAGGTCGGCAGGGGAGCGGCCGCCGCGCGCCGGCGCGCACGGGCGAAGAGCATCAGCGCCGGCGTGGCGAGGGCGAGCGCGTAGCCGGCGTATCCGATCCGCGAGAGCGCGAGGCTCAGGTCGCCCGCGCCGTGGAGCGCGGCGGACGCGAGGAGCGGCAGCGCGAGCGCGGCGGCGGGGACACGGCTTCGCAGGGCCGGCGCGACCGCGAGCGCGACCGGGATCGCGAGCAGCGCGTGCGCGACGGGCCCGAGCGCGGCCCGAGCGAACGCGATGCCCGACTGGTCCCCGTGGAGGACCGTGAGGGTCTCGAGCGAGGCGAATCCCGCCGCGACCCCCGCCGCGACCGCGAGCACCGTGCGCGTGCGGACTCCCCGCTCGACGACGAGGAGGATCCCGACGAGCTTCGCCCCCTCCTCGATGAACCCGATCGCGGCGGCGAGCAGGAACGCTCCGGCATCGCCGCGGCCGAGCCGCTCCCAGCGCACGTCGACGCCCGCGAAGGTGGCGGCTTCGTACGCGACGAGCGCGAGCCCGAATGCGGCGGCCCCGCCGAGAAGCGCGCGGGACGCAAATCCCCCCGTCCTCTCCCCTGCGCGTCGCGCGGCGAGCGTCGCCCAGACGGCTCCGGATCCGGCGACGGCGAGCGGAAGCGCGGCGTCCCACATCTCCTGCAACGTGGGGCGCCGCCGCAGCCGCGCGAGGCCCCGTGGCGGTCGCCCACCCGGCGAAGGCCGGGTGCCGGGGCCGCGCGCGCGGGCCGCCGGCCGCGTGAGGCTCCGGCCGCGCGCCCCGATCATTGCCCGGCTACCGGGGCCGGGCTAACGTCGCGGCCATGGAAAGGGTTGCTGCGCACATCACGGGGACGGGCGTCCGGATCGAGAAGCGGCTCGGCGAGTCGGTGTCGGCCGGCGACGTCGTCGTCGTGCTCGAGTCGATGAAGATGGAGATGCCGGTCGAGGTCCAGGGCGCCGGAAAGGTGAAGGAGGTCCGCTGCACGGAGGGGCAGGCCGTCTCCGAGGGCGACCTCCTCGTGGTGATCGAGTGAACGGTCCGCGGATCCGGGTCGAGGAGCGCGGCCTCGCGCGCGTCCTCGTGGTGGACAACCCTGCCAAGCGCAACGCGCTCGACTTCCAGGCCCTCGAGGAGATCGAGAAGGTTTGCGCCGAGGCGACGCGCGATGGGGTGCGCTGCCTGGTCGTGCGCGGCGCCGGTGCCGAGGCCTTCTCCTCCGGGTTCGACATCGCCGAGATGGCCCTCACCTCGCGTCGCGGCGATCGCCCCGACGAGGCCGTCGAGCGTGCCGCGGACGCGCTCTCCGCGGTGCCGTGCCCGACGGTGGCGTTCCTGAATGGGGCCGCGTTCGGCGGCGCGCTGGAGCTGGCCGTGACGTGCGACCTTCGGGTCGCGCGGGCGGGGGTGAAGCTCGCGATGACGCCGGCGAAGCTCGGCGTCGTCTATCCCGAGGGTGGGCTCCGTCGGTTCGCCGATCTCGTAGGGTCGGCGCGGACGCGCGAGCTCTTCTTCGTCGGGCGCCCCATCGACGCCGACACCGCGCTCGCCTGGGGGCTCGTGAACCGGGTCTCACCCGCGGCGACCGCGGAGGCGGACGCGCTCGCGCTCGCCGGGGAGATCGCGGAGAACGCGCCCCTCGCGGTCCGCGGCATGAAGCGGATCCTCCGGCTCCTGGAGGGGACGCACGAGCGCGGGCTCTCGGCGCCGGAGCGCGACGAGATCTCGGACCTCCGCCGGCGCGCGTTCGAGAGCGCCGACCTGCGCGAGGGGCGGCGCGCCTGGGAGGAGCGGCGCGCGCCTCGCTTCAGGGGCGAGTGAGCGCGGTCGAGGGCGGAGCGTCAGGGTCGGAGGTCGTGAGCGTGCCGACGGCCCAGCCGGCCGCGAGCCCGATCGCGAGGGCGACCACGCCGGCGCCGATGGCGAGCTTCAGGATCCGGCCCCGGCCGGAGCGCGGAGGGCGGACCGGGACCGGCGCGGACGACGGCGCAGGCGGCGTCAGGTCCTCCGCGGCGGTGAGCTTCACGGTCGGCGCCCGCGGGTCGACGCGCGGCCCCGGCGGCAGGGGCGGGGGAGCGCCCGGGTCGAGCGGCATCCCTTCGGCCAGGACGGCGAGATCGTAATCGCCGATCTGGACGAGGTCGCCGGCGCGAAGCTTCCGGCGGCCGGCGATCCGCTCGCCGTTCACGCGCGTCCCGGTCAGGCTGCCGAGGTCCTCGACGAACACGCTCCCGTTCTGCCGCACGAAGCGCGCGTGCCGCCGCGAGACGTTCCGGTCGCCGAGGCGGAAGGTGACCCCCTCCGCGGCGCGACCGACCACGATCGCGTCGCCCGTGAACGGGACGATCGACCGGGTCCCCGCGTCGTCCTCGATGACGAGCTTCATGCCCCTTCCCGACGACCCGACTAGGGCGAACGCGACGCCTTCGTCGCCTTCACTTCGAGCCGCGACAGCTTGCGCGTGAACCGTACCCCGTCCTTCTCCGGGAGAACGACGAACTGGGCGAGCTCGTGCCCGCCGAGGACGAGGTCGATCCGGTGGCGCTGATCGAGGCGGATGTCGCCGAGCGTGATCGGCGTTCGCCCGGCGGGGTGGTCGTCGAACAGGACCTCGGCGCCCGACGGGACGCTCTCGACCGTGATCGATCCGACGCTGGACTCGAGCCGCGCATGGACCCTCGCCACGAGCTTCCCCGGTTGGCTCGGCACCGACACCGTGATCTCCTTCACCTGCGGTCCACCCAGAGTAACAGTGTGCGGCTGCGCCAGGAAGACGTCCTCTATCGCCGCGGGGGTGACGTGCCCCGTCCGGCGCCCGTCGAGGCTCACCTCGAGCCCCTTGGGCTCCGACGTCACGAGCACGACCCCCGGGCGGATCCAGGGCTCCCCGAAGTGGACCCCCGCCGCGCCGCCAGCCGCGAGCACGAGACCGACGAGAACGGCGGTCCACATCCTCACGCCGCGGTGGACGATGCGGACCTGCGGCTTGCGGCGGGCGGCGCGCTGCGCGTCGTGCGATGCCTGGAGGTGCGGGTCGGTGCCGTTCTGGATCGTCGCGAACGCGCCAGGCGTCGGCGTCGCGGAGAACGGTCGATCGCCCTCGGCCTGCGCGCGCAGCTCGGCGGCGTTCGAGAGGACCTTCATGATGAGGGGGTCGTGCGCCCGGCCCTGGCGCTGCTTCCCGATCTTGTCCGCGAACACCTGCTTGATCTGATGGGCGAGGTGGTCCTGGATCGCCGACTGCGGCGTCGGGAAGAGGACGTCGACGAGCGCGTCGGCGAAGCTTCGCGCGTCCAGGTAACGGTCATCCGGGTCGTAGGCGAGCGCCTTCGCCACGATCGCATCCACGTCCTTCGGCAGCCGCGGCTCGATCGCGGTGGGCGGCACCACCTTCGCGCGCCTCGACTCGATGAGAGACTCGACGTCGGTCGCCTTGGGGAACGGCTTCTGGTTCGTCAGCAGCTCGTACAGGATGATGCCGGAGGCGAAGATGTCGACGCGGTGGTCCCACCGCTTCTCGAGCGAGGCCTGCTCGGGCGCCACGTACCCGAGCTTCCCCATCAGCATGCCCTCCTTGTAGTTCGAGAGCTTCGACTCTGCGGCGGCGCGGGCGATCCCGAAGTCGAGCAGCTTCACCTCCCCCTCCCAGGAGACGAGGCAGTTGTCGGGCGAGACGTCGCAGTGGACGATCTTGAGGGCGTTGCCCGCGGCGTCCGACTTCCGATGGGCGTACGAGAGCCCCTGCAAGAGCTGGAGCACGAGGAAGATCGACTGCTCGGGGGAGAGGTTCGCCCCGGCGCGCGCGAACGCGGTCATCATCTCCTTCATGGAGATGCCGTTCACGAGCTCCATCGCGATGAAGTAGTCGCCGTCGATGATCCCGCACTCGTAGATCTGGGCGACGTTCGAGTGCGTGAGCTGGACGGTGAGCTTCGCCTCGTTCACGAGCATCTTGGCGAAGTTCTCCTCCTGCGCGCGCGCGCCGAGGATCCGCTTCACCACGAGCTCCTTCTCGAACCCGCCCGCCCCGGGGACCCGGGCGCGGTAGATCTCGGCCATTCCACCGACCGCCAGCCGCTGCAGCAGGAAGAACTTCCCGAACAGGTGCGGCTTGAACTCGGAGGGGGAGGCGGTCTGGGAGGCGGCCTCGGCCACGGTGAATGGATGTTAGCCCGATGCGAACGGGGGTCACAAGTGCGCAGGACGGCGAGGAAAACGAGAGAGGCCCCGGGGTCGCCCCCGGGACCTCTCGAACGCGGCCCGCGGGCCGCCGCCGGCTAGTACCAGTCGAAGCCGAGCCAGAGCGACCAGAACGAGGACGACTCTGGAAGCCCTCCGAAGGCATCCGACTTGTTCTTGTACGACTGGGCCGAGAAGTCCAGGTTGAGCGTCAAGTTGAACGACTTGCCGAGCCACGCCGCGTACCCGACTCCGCCGAGGAGGCTGAGCCCGGAGGTGTTGTCGGACACTCCGATGCCGGATGCGCTCACCTCATACATGAACGTCGCGAGCCCGGCCCCGGCACGCAGGAAAAAGCCGCGCTCAACGGGGAAGAACGTCAGGACGGCATCGTAATTGTTGATCTGCATCGCCGCGGTCACGCCACCTTCGGTGGACTCCGCCCTCAGCCCCGTTACGTCGAATCCGAGGAGCAGCCGAGGCGTAAGCGTGCCGCCGACCTTGAAGTTCAAGACGAGCCGGGTTGGACTCTCGCCGACATACTCCTTGAACGTCAGCGTCCCACCCTGCGGCAGCTTGAGACGCCCATTGCCCGATCCAAGCCCGAATCCGATGTACCAGGTGTCCCGCTGCCTGAACGGACGCTGGTACGGCATCGGCTGCGGCTGCGGCTGCGGCTGCGCCTGTGGCGCGTACTGCGGGGGCGGGGCGTACTGACCCTGTGGCGGTGGCGCGTACTGAGGAGGCGGGGCGTACTGGCCCTGCGGCGGCGGCGCTGTCTGGGGCGGGGGGGCGGCCTCCGGCGGCGGCGGCGCGTACTGCGGCGGAGCCTGGGGTGCGGGCTGTGCGGTCTCTTGAGCAGCGCCAAGGAACGGAACCGCGACGAGCAGCAACGCGATGACCTTCCGCATGTGGAGCTTCCTCCCTCGGCCCTGGAGCGGGCGTACTGGCAGCGTACCCAAAGCTCGGCGCCACGTCACCCATCCGGGCGGCGAGGGATGGACCTGTCGATGAGCGACAATGCCGCGATGGACGAGAGCTTCGAGAAGCTCGCACCCCGCATCGTGGCGGCTGCGGGAGACGGGATCCTGTTCGCCGATCGCCGAGGCGTGATCCGCCTCTGGAACGGCGGGGCGGAGCGGATCTTCGGCTGGACCGCAGCCGAGGCGATCGGGCAATCCCTCGACCTCATCATCCCCGAGCGGCTGCGCCCGAGGCACTGGGAGAGCTGGGACCGCGTGATGGAGACGGGCGTGACCCGCTATGCGTCGGAGACGCTCGCGGTCCCCGCGCTGCGGAAGGACGGCGGGACGGTCTCGATCGAGTTCACGATCCAACTCGTGCGCGACGATGCGGGGACGATCCTCGGCCCCGCGGCGATCGTGCGTGACGTGAGCGCCCGGTTCGCGCGCGAGAAGGAGCTGCGGGCCAGAGTGAAAGAGCTCGAAGGAAAGATGGTGCGTTAGCCCCGGGTCGCGGTCGAGGGTCGAGGTCGAGGTCGGTCGCGGGGTGGGTGTCAGGGTCGCACGGCGACCGCGTAGACCACGTGATACGTGGCGGGCACTCCGGAGCGCCCGGCGTGCGCGTCGTCGTAACGGCGCAGCATCTCCAGCGTGCGCGAACGACCGCCCAACCCGGTGCGGCCGGGGACGGCACTCGCCGCTCCGACCTCCTTCAGCGCGCGGAGCACCGCGCGGGCGTCCTCGTGCCACTCGACGAGGTCCTCCTCGAACACCGACGGTGAGCGGAACCCGGCCGCCGCGAGCGCGCGGGCCACCTCGTCCCTC
>Ga0184615_10001810_pt1 | contig 11502 bp, 8 predicted proteins | sample PLM4_65_coex_FD_133134 | JGI IMG/M metagenome (GOLD analysis project Ga0184615, IMG submission 133134) | Groundwater sediment microbial communities from an aquifer in East River, Colorado, USA - PLM4_65_coex | ecosystem: Environmental > Terrestrial > Soil > Riparian zone | place: USA: East... | reverse complement strand
CTCGACGAGCCCGGCAATGCCGAGCAGGTCGGCGACCGCGCGGACGTTGCGGACGCCACCCTCGGCGGTGCGCCTGCGGCGGGCCGCGGCGGCTCACCGGCCGTCGACGCCTTTGGAGACGTGGTCTGCTTCGAGAGCGAAGCTCAGAACCTGGTCGCCTCGGCGGACAAGAACAAGATCGGCGCCGACGTCTTCTGCCACGACTTCACGAGCCGAGAGACGTTCGTGGTGAACCGCTTCCAGGAGCCGCCGACGAAGCTGCCGCTCTGCAACGGGCGGATCATCCGCGCCAACGGGCTCGCGGCGCGACCCTCCGTCGCCGGCGACGGCGCGCGCGCCCGAGTCTGCTACGAGAGCCCCGCCACCAACCTGGTGAAGGGTGACCTGAACAAGGTCAGCGACGTCTTTCTGCTCGACCGCTGCAGCTGCGACATGATCTTGCTGAGCCGGAGGAACGACGGCTCCCAGCTCACGAGCGCTTCAGAAAGCTGCGACGTCGCGGCGAGCGGAAACGTCGCCGCGTTCGCCAGCGGCGGCAAGATCTACACGCAGCGGATCGTGGGCGCCGCGCCCGCGACCTGCGGAGTCGGCCCCGTCGAGTCCAACCGGCTGCGCGCCGGAGGCCTCGCCGAGATCAGCGCCGGCGTGCCGGGTACGGCAAGCGCGCCCAGCACCTCGGGCGACGGAAGCCTGGTCGCCTTCCAGGTCGTCAACGGCTCGGCCAAGGCCGTCTACCTCGCGGAAGCGGGCCGCGCGCCTTTCTGCGTCGACGCGGACGGCGTCCCGGGCTGCGACAGCGCGAGCAATCCGCACTTGAGCGCCGATGGGCGCTTGCTCACCTACGAAGCCTTCGATGCAGCCGCGGGTGTGCAGAGCGTCTTCGTGCTCGACCGCGCGACGGGGCTCGCCGAGCCGGTCGGCGGCAGCAGCGCTGCCTCGTCCGATGGCCAGGGCGAGGCAGCCGCGGTGGCCTTCACGAGCGCTGGCGCCGCGGGCTCCGACGTGGTCGTGCGTGACCGAGTGACTCTGCTCGCGAAGTTCGTCGAGCCTGTGACTGGCACCAGTCAGCCCGCTCTCAGCGAAGACGCGCGGACCATCGCCTACGCGAAGAACGGTGGCGTCTTCCGGACCACGCCCGATCTGTTGGACGCGACGGCGGATGCGGACGGAGATGGTGCGGCGGGTGACTCGGTGCTCGCGGTTCTCGACCTCGACAGCGGAGCGCTCGCGGTGCTCGGGCCGGCCGTCCAGGCCGCAGTGGGAGGTGCGACCGTCGCCTACATCGACCCGGCCGGCCACGTCTTCGTCCGCGGCAGCGGCGGCCCGCTCACGCTCGGGGGCAGCCCGGCCGTCGCCCGTGCCGTTGCCGCGTCCGACGCAGCGGTATGTATCCTCGGCGCGACCACGGGTGCGGTTTCCTGCGCACCGTCGGGAAGCACGGCGCTCGTGGACTTCGGCCTCCAGGGTGAGGGCCTCGCGCTCGAGGGTGACGTCGTCGCCGTGTTGAGCCCGTCGGCTAGCCCGCGCACGCTGCGCTTGTTGAACACCGGCGACCGCAGCCAGATCGCCAGCATCTCCGGCGTCCGGCGCTTCCGGATGGCCACCAACCAGTACGTCGCCGCCGACCAGTGCGAGGCGGACCTCGGACTTCAGCTGAACGGCGACGGGGATCTCGCGGACTGCGTGGCGGTGGTCGTCGCTCCGGACGGGACGATCTACGACACGTCGGAGCCCGCGCGCGGCACGCCGCGACACACCATCGTCCCGTGCACCGGCGACGTCTGCGACGACACGGACCCGTTCAAGATCTTCCCGTTCGGAGAAGGCGGGACGCTCGCGAAGATCCGGCACCTTTCGCTCGAGTCTCAAGAGCCGGTCCTCTTCGGGGACCTGAACGGCGACGGCGACGCGTTGGACGTGGTCGTGCGCGAGTTCGTGGCCGGCGCGAACGTCGCGTTCCCGCCGATCGGCGTCCCCGAGGGAAGCACCGGGAACGTGCTGGCGGGCGCCGAGACCGGTCCCGGCCAGAGCCAGGCGGGCGCCGCCATTCCGGCGCTGGTCGGCTTCTGCGACGCCGACGGCGATGGCCAGGCCGACACGCAGAGCGCCTGTCAGTCCGATGCGAACTGCACCGCTCAGGGCGCCTGCGGCGGAACACCGTGCTGTGTCGACATCCAGCCGCGCGTGCTGGCGCTGGCCGACAGCGACGGCGATGGCGTCTTCGACGTGTACGACAATTGCCCGACCGTCTTCAATCCCACGCAGGACGCGAGCGACGGCGACGGCGACGGAACACCGGACACCTGCGACGAGCTGAGCTGCGGCGACGGAGTGGTGCAGACCCGCGAGTACTGCGACTACGCGGACGCGACGATCGACCCGGTCACTGGGAAGACCCTTGGCTCGTTCTGCAACGCTCCCGCGAACCCCGGCGTCGACTGCACGCCGCTGGTCGCGGTGGAGGTCGTGGAGAGCGCCGTGAATCCCGACAAGCAGGGAGTCCTGCCGACTACCGTGTTCGGCAGCCCCGTGCTCAACCTCGGCACTACGGCGGTCGGCGATCGGCCGCCGAAGATGATCGAGCCTGGCTCGGTCATTCTCGAGCCGCTCCGCCCGAGCGAAGCCTGCGGCGGGCCGGGCGCGGCCCCGATCGACGATCTCACCAATCCCGAAACCTACCAGAGGCAGATCTCTGACAAGAACGGCGATGGCTTTCCCGACCTGAGCCTGCGCTTCGAGGTCACGCAGATGGGCGCAAAGCTGACCGACACCCAGGCGTGTTTGCGCGGGTCGTTCCGGGTGATCGACAACCGCTTCTTCGAAGCGGACTTCGAGACGCGCGACAACCTGAACGTGAAGTAGCGCTACGGCTCGCACCGGGACCCAGCTGCGCGGCAGCGCTGTGGCGGCGACGCTGTTGTCGGCGGGCGTGTACGTCCTGGCGTTTCCGCCCTTCGGCTGGCGTGCGCTGGCGTGGTTCGCGCTGGTTCCGCTGCTCGTCGCGCTGCGCTCCGGCGACCTCCGTGCCCGCCTCGCGCTCGGCGCGCTGTGGACCCTCTGCACGGGTCTCGGTCTCGGCTCCTGGATGCCGGACGCGGTGGCTCACTACACGCAGCAACCCTTGTTCGTCGGCTGGCTCTTCCTGCTCGGGCTCACCGTCCTCACCGCCGCACCGTTCTACGTGGCCTTTGCCGCCGTCTACGGCCCCGTGTCACGGCTGCCCGCCGGTCCGCTCTTCGCAGCCGCAGCGCTCACGGCCGCCGAGCTCGCGCGCAGCCGGCTTCTGAACGGCTCACCGATCTATTTCGGAGTCTCGCCGGGCGGCAGCCTCGGCTACTCGCAGGCCGCGGTGCTTCCGGTCGTGCAGGTCGCGGCGTGGACGGGGGTCTACGGCGTCAGCTTCGCGCTCGCAGCAGTGAATGCCGCGCTCGCGGATGCCATCGTGGCGTGGCGGCGGGGTGAGCTCGACCGGCGGGTGCGGATCGGCATCGCGCTAGCCGGCACAATCGTCGTCGGAGTCGTCGCGTCAGGCGCGGCTGCGCTGCGCCACGCCGAGGATGCGACCGGGCCCGATGGCGTGGAGATCGCGCTCGTGCAGGCCGCCCTCGACCCGAACACGCGTTGGGGAGAGCAAGGCCCCTACAGCACCCTCGAAGTGCATCTGCGCATGACGCGAGAGCTCCTGGCCGAGCATCCGCCCGAGATCGTGTTCTGGCCCGAGGCGGCAGTCACGTTCTTCCTCGAGCAAGAGACGCTCTACCGGAGCGCGATCGCGAACCTGCTCGCGACGAGCGACACCGAGCTGGTGGTCGGCGCGCCCCGCTCCGAGGGACCCGACGGTCCGCCCTACCGCAACAGCATCTATGTCATGGACGGGACGGGCGAACTCCGCGGGCGCTACGACAAGGAGTATCTGCTGCCCTTCATGGAATACTTTCCGGTCGGCATCGACATCCTGCGGCGCAGCTTCGGCCGTCTGCGCGTGTTCTCCGCAGGCGGAGAGACAGCGCCCCTGCCGACGCGCGCGGGCCGAGCGGGTATCCTCGTCTGCAACGAGGGAATGCTTCCCCAGTTCGCCGCCGAGCGCGTCGCGGCCGGAGCCGAGTATCTCGTGAACCCGTCGAACGACGGCTGGATCCCCCACCCGAGCTATCTCGGCCAGCAGTTCGACATGGTCGCGCTCCGCGCGGTCGAGCAACGCCGCTATCTGGTGCGGGTGAGCGACGTCGGCCCGTCGGCGATCGTCGATCCGTGGGGGCGCGTCCAGGGCCGCACCGAAGCGCTGGAGCGCGGCGTTCTGCGCGGTCGGATCCGCCCGATGGTGGAGCGCTCGTTCTACGGCCGCACGGGCGACCTCTTCGCCGCGCTCTGCGTTCTCGCGACCGCAGCCGGCGTCGGCTGGGCGAGGCGCGGCGGCGCTCAGTCACTCGCCTCGTCTCCGGAGTAGTGTCTCCCCGTAAGCCACCACGCCAATCCGGCGACGAGCAATCCGACCCCCGCACCGGAGGCCAGGTTCGCGCGCATTCACGTGAACCCGCAGCCTGGCATCGCCAGTGAGATCACCGTGAGCGGGAGCAGCGTCAGCAGCCCGCACAACGGTCCGCGCAGATACCAGCGGCGGGGCAGCACCGTGATCCCCACCCAGAATCCGATCGAGCAGCGGGCCAGGTAGAAGCTCCAGACCGCGATGCGTCCCTCGATGTACAGGACGTTGAACTTCTCCGCGATCGGGCCGTGCAGGAACAGCGGCAGCCAGCCCGCGATGAGCCCGAGCGCCACACACACGGCCACGTAGGGCGCGTCGGCGAGCAGCGCCCGGCGCGGTGCGCCGGAGCTCAAAGCGGCGGGGCGGCGCGAAGGGCGCCAGCGGCGCGTCCCGCGACCAGGTGGAAGGCCTGGGTGCGGCTCGCGAGCAGGAAGTGATGCGAGCCCCAGAGGTAGAGCAGGAACGCGCGCACCGCGGCCTCCCCGTGACGTGCGGCCAGCTCCGCACGGCAAGCCTCGAGGCGGCGCGCCCAGTCGCGCACCGTGTACGCGCAGCTCAGCGTATCCTCCTCGAGCGCGAGGACACCCATCCCGGCCTGCTTCACGGCGCGCAACAGACCGGGCAGATCGACGTAGTGACTCACTCCGGGGAAAATGTAGCGACGCAGGAACCGTCCACTCATCCGCCCCTCTCGTGAGGTCACGAAGTCCGCGTAGACGCGGCCGTCGGAGGTGAGGTAGCGGGCGAGAAAGCGCGCGAGCCTGCGCAGCCCCGGCATGTGCTCGAGGCTCCCCATGAAGACGGCGGCGTCGAAGGCGCGTTCGGGTCGGTAGTCGAGAAAGTCGACCAGCTCCACCGTGCAGGGGAGTCTCTGCTTGCGGATGCGATCGCCGACGTACTCGTACTGCGCGTGCGAGATCGTGATGCCGTGAACCGCAATGCCGCGCGCGCCAGCGTACTCGAGGAAGCTCCCCCAGCCGCAGCCGATGTCGAGCACGCGGCTGCCGCGCCCCAGGGCGAGTGCGTCGATGGCGTACTGGAGCTTCCGAGCCTCTGCGGCGCCGAGACCATCGTCCGACGAGGCGTAGAAGCCGTGGGTGTAGCAGCGCGCGGGCCCGAGCCACGACAGGAAGAACTCCGGGGGACGGTCGTAGTGGAACGCGACCGACGCGCGGTTGTAGCGCCGCCGGTCGAACAGGAAACGCAGCCAGAACGCGATGGCAGCGAGCCGGTCGGGCGCGACGTCGAGCTGATCCGTGACGCGCAGCAGCTCTCGCAGGTCGCCCTCTACGTCGATCCGCTCCTCCAGGAACGCCTCCGCGAGCGCGAGGTGGTTGCGGTGCAGGAGAGCGTTCACGGCAGCGTCATCATGGAAGACGACGCGCGTCGGCGCGTCGGTCGCGCCGAACCGCGCGCCGTCGGGCAGGCGCACCGAGAGCACCATCCCCTGCGCGGTGAGCCTGGCGACGATGGCGCGCAGGCTCTCGTCCCGGCGGCTCGACGCGGACGTCACAGTGCTACCCCGCGTTCTCGGCGCGCGAGCGCGAACGGTCTCGGAGTGACAGGTCGTGCTCGCTCATCATGAGAACCCAGCTCGCATTCCCGGCGTCGGCGGCTGCATCCGACCGTACCGTATCGACCCTCGCATGTCCTCGCAGGTGTCCGGCCGCGAGTTCGCGCTACAGATAGCGCCCGCTCGACACCGGCAGGCGCCCGGTCGCCTTCTTGAAGCGATCCACCTCGGCCATCAGGTCCTCCGTCGTCACCATGCCCGGCTTGTCGTCGGCAGCGTCGCAGCGCGCCTTGCGGCGCAGCACGGCGTGCACGAGGCGCGCCCAGTTCCCGATCGAGGACTCGCGGTGCTGCTCGATCACCCGCTGCCAATCGATGCGCTCGAAGAGCTTGCGGGCGGCGCGCTTCTCCGCGGCGGTGACGTGCAGGACGAGCGCCGCGATCACGTCGCCGGGCACGATCGGGATGACCGACACGATGCGCTCGAAGCGTCCCGGCTCGAAGTAGACCGGCGAGAGCGTGTCGGGCCGGCTGGTCGATGCGAGCATGAGCGTCGAGGTCACGCCGATCGTCGTGTCGATCAGCTCGAGCAGGAAGTCACTGAGCTGGGTCGTCGGCAGGTCCAGGCGCGGCGCGCCGAGCGACGGATCGTGCGCGAAGTCGAGCTCGTCGAAGAAGACGGTGATGCGTTTGATCTCGGCCAGCGTCTCCTGCCACGCCTGGAGCAGCTCGCCCACCTTCCCGCCTGCGTGCAAAATCTGGAGCACCATGCGCGGGCTGCGGATGGCGAGGAACGGTGTCTCCGTGCGCGCGGCAAGCGCCGAGGCGAGCATCGTCTTGCCGGAGCCGGACGGGCCGATCAACAACAGCCCCGACGGCGAGAACGTGCCCCAGCGCGCGTAGACCTCAGGCTCGGTGGCAGCGCAGGCGTAGGTGAGCAGCTCGTCCTTCGCGTCTTCGAGCCCGCCGATGTCCGCGAACTCGAACGCGGGCGAGGCGGTGAACTCGCACGACTTCGCGACCGGCGGAAATTTCCGCGCAAAGGGCTCCCACAGATTGGCCGCGCGCTTGCGCTCGAGCTCGTTCATCGCCTCCGCCGCCTCATGCGGCCATTCTAGCCCGCGGGCGCGAGCCTTGTGCGCCCGGCGCGCGTGGGGCACGGTCCAGTCATGACGGAACCCGCGTCCCCTGCCCTCTGCTTGCTCGTCGGCGGCGGTCCGGCGCCCGGAATCAACGGCGTGATCTCGGCCGCGACGATCGAGGCGCGCAACCGCGGCGTGCGCGTGCTCGGCGCGCTCGACGGCTTCCAGTGGCTCGCCGAGGGCAACACCGAGAAGGTGATGCCGCTCGAGATCCGCGACGTGTCGCGCATCCATTTCCGCGGCGGCTCGATCCTGCGCACGTCGCGCGCGAACCCGACCAAGGACCCGAAGAAGCTCGCGAACGTGGTGGCGGCGCTGCGCGCGCTCGGCGTGCGCTACCTGATGACGATCGGCGGCGACGATACCGCCTTCTCCGCCAGCCGCGTCGCGGCCGAGGCCGGCGGCGCGCTCTCGGTCGTGCACGTGCCCAAGACGATCGACAACGACCTGCCGCTGCCCGGCGGGATCGTGACGTTCGGCTTCGAGACGGCGCGACACGTCGGTGTGTCGCTCGTCGAGACGATCATGGAGGACGCGCGCGCGACCAGCCGCTGGTACCTGCTCGTCGCCATGGGTCGCAAGGCGGGGCACCTGGCGCTGGGCATCGGCAAGGCGGCCGGCGCGACGCTGACGCTGATTCCCGAGGAATTCTCCGGCGAGAAGCTGAAGCTCGCCCGGCTCGCCGACGTGATCGAGGGCTCGATCATCAAGCGCCGCGCGATGGGCGACGAGAACGGCACGGTCGTGCTCGCCGAGGGAATCGCGGAGCTGCTCGACCCCGCGGACCTCGAGGGGATCGAGACCGCGGAGCGCGACGACCACGGTCACGTTCGGCTCTCGGAGCTGCCGCTGGGCAACGTGTTGAAGAGCGAGCTGAAGCAGCGCTTCGCGCGGCGCGGCATCGCCGTGAAGCTCGTCGCGAAGGACATCGGCTACGAGCTGCGCTGCGCGGACCCGATCCCGTTCGACAGCGAGTACACGCGCGATCTGGGCTACGGCGCAGCGCGCACGATCCTCGAGGGTGGAAGCTCCTGCATGATCACGCGCCAGAACGGCAAGATCGTCGCCATGCCCTTCGCCGAGATCATGGACCCGAAGACCGGCCGCACGCGCGTGCGGCTCGTCGACGTGCAATCCGAGTCGTATGCCGTCGCGCGCCAGTACATGATCCGGCTCGGCCCCGCGGACTTCGCCGATCCGCTCTGGCTGCAGACGCTCGCCGACGCGGGCAAGACGACCGCCGCGGATCTGCGCGCGCGCTTCGGCGCATGACCCGCCGCCCGCACGTGCTCGGGATCGACGAGGGTCCGTTCGTGAAAGGTCAGTCCGAGCGCGTGCCGGTCGTCGCGGCGCTCTGCGAGGGCGCGAGCCTGCTCGAGGCCGTCGCGCGCGCGGACTTCCCGGTCGACGGTGCGCGTGCGACGGAGTTCCTGGTCGACTGGATCTCGGGCCTGCGCGTGCTCGCGACGCTGCAAGGCGTGGCGCTCGGCGGGATCACGTTCGCGGGGCTCGGGATCGTCGACGTGCGCGTCCTGGCCGAGGCGCTGCGCGCGCCCGTACTGGTCGTGACGCGCCGCCCGCCCGACAACGCGCGCCTGCGCCAGGCGCTCGAGGCCGCGGGCTTGCTCGAGCGCTTCGAAGTTGCTGCGCGCTCGCCGGAAGCCTTCCGCACCGACGACGGCCTCTATCTCGCGTTTGCGGGCTGCGAGCGCGCGCACGCCGAATCCCTCTTGCGCGCCACGCAGGGCAAGGCGAAGGTCCCGGAGCCACTGCGACTCGCGCACCTGATCGCGACGGCGTACGTGCGCGGCGAGTCACACGGCCGGGCGTGACTCGTCGGCGCGCGCATAGTACCGGCCCGGTGTCGTGCCCAGCACCTGGCGAAAACGCGCGATGAAGGCGCTCGTGCTCTCGTAACCGACCGACAGCGCGACGCTCGTCACCGGCTCGCCCGCCGCGAGCAGCGGCAGCGCCTGCAGGAGCCGCAGCTGCTGGCGCCATGCGCCGAGGCTCATGCCGGTCTCGTGCAGGAAGAGCCGCTCGAGCGTGCGCTTGCTCGCGCCGACCCGCCGCGCGATCCGCTCGAGGCTCGCACTTTCCGCAGGGTGCGCGCGCAGCCAATCCGCGGCGCGCTTCGCACGCGGATCGCTGGGCACCGGCACGCGCAGCGGCACCGCCGGCAGCGCCGCGAGCTGATCGAGAATCACGCCGATCAGATGCGCGTGCTCGGGCAGGTCGATGTCGAGCGGTCCGAGCTCGACCGCGTGCAGGATCAGCTCGCGCAGCAGCGGCGACACATTCACGACCGCGCAGACCTGCGGCACCGCGCGCGCGAGTCCGGGCGCGAGGTAGAGCGTGCGCAGCGCGACCTCGCCCGACATCTCGATGCGGTGCTCGACCTCGGCGGGAACCCAGACCGCGCGCTGCGTCGGCACCACCCACGCGCCGGTCGCCGTGTGCACGCTCATCACGCCGCGCGAGGCGTAGATCAGCTGATCCCAGTCGTGTCGGTGGGCCGGCATCGCGTAGCCGCTCGAATACGTGATGGCCAAGCTGCGAATCCGCACGTCGGGTTGTCGCGTCTGCGGCATCGACTGGCACGATACCGCAAGCGCGACAGCCGCGTCCCGAATATCCTGGCCTCATATGCCAAACAACGTCGTCCACTTCGACATCCACGCCGACGACCTGCCCCGCGCGCGCCGCTTCTACGAGCGGGTCTTCGGCTGGCAGTTCCGCGCCTGGGGCCCGCCCGACTTCTTCCTGATCCAGACGGGCCCGGACGCGGACCCGGGCATCCACGGCGCGCTCACCCGCCGGCACGATCCGATCACCGGGCGCGGCATGATCGGCTTCGAGTGCACGATCTCGGTCGACGACATCGACGCGACCGCGGCCGCGATCGAGGCGAACGGCGGCAAGATCACGCTCCCGAAGACCGTGATCGCGACCGTCGGCACGATCATCGGGTTCCACGACACCGAGGGCAACGTCGTGGCCGCGATGAAGTACGACGAGAGCGTGCGTTAGAGCGCGCCGCTCTTCTCGAGCGCGTAGCGGAAGTGCGAGGGCGGCCCAGGCGAGCTGATTCGCGCGCTCCGCGCCGAGCGCTGCGCGAAACGCCTTCAGGACGGGCACGAGAACCTGCGCCTGGATCACCGCCTGCTCGAGAAGTTGGCTCGGGTGAGCGGCAGTCTGTCAGAATCGCGGAAGGCATTGAAGGAGGAAGTCATGGGCGATCTGGAGCTGGTTGGCCTCACCGTCGCGCGCGCCGCGCGTGCGCTACGCGCGCGCGAGCTCTCGCCGCTCGAGCTCACCGAGTCCTATCTGCGCCGCATCGAGCGCCTGAACCCACACTTGAATGCGTACATCACCGTCTGCGCCGAGCGCGCGCTCGCGGACGCGCGGCGCGCGACCGAGGAGCTCGCCGCGGGCAAGACGCGCGGGCCCTTGCACGGGATTCCCATCGCGCTGAAGGACCTGTACGAGACCGCCGGCATCCGCACGACCGGCGGCGCGAAGATCCACGCCGAGCACGTTCCGGCGCACGACTGTCCCGTTGCCGCGCGGCTGCGCGACGCGGGCACGATCCTGCTCGGCAAGCTCAACACGCACGAGTACGCCTACGGTGTGACCACGAACAACCCGCACTTCGGCCCGACGCGCAATCCTTGGAACCCCGAGCATATCCCCGGCGGCTCGAGCGGCGGCTCGGGCGCCGCGATCGCGGCGGGGCTCGCGACTGCGACGACCGGCACCGACACCGGCGGCAGCATTCGCATACCCGCGTCCGTCTGCGGCGTCGTCGGCCTGAAGCCGACCTACGGACGCGTGAGCAAGACGGGGGTGCTGCCGCTCTCGTACCTGTTCGACCACGCCGGCCCGATCACGCGCACGGTCGAGGACGCGGCGCTCGTGCTGAACGCGATCGCCGGCTACGACCCGTCGGACGCGACCACGGTGCGCACTCCCGTTCCTGACTACACCGCCGAGCTCGGCGCGGGTTTGCGCGGGCTGCGCGTCGGCATTCCGCGGGCGTACTTCTTCGAGCGTCTCGAAGGCGAAGTCGAAACGGCGGTGGAGCAGGCGATCGGCGAGCTGCGCCGGCTCGGCGCCGACGTGTGCGACGTGGACGTACCCGGCGTCGAGGCGGGGATCGGCGCGCTCTTCGGCTTGGTGCTCGCCGAGGCGCAGGAGATCCACGCGCACTCGCTGCGAACACGCCGCGCGGACTTCGGCGCCGACGTGCTCGACCTGCTCTCCGCGCCCACCCCCGACGCGGCCTCGCTGATGCTCGGACTGCGCGCGCGCGATGCGCTGGCCGCAGCGATGCGCGGCGCGCTGGAGTCGGTCGATCTGCTG
>Ga0184615_10001808_pt1 | contig 11508 bp, 13 predicted proteins | sample PLM4_65_coex_FD_133134 | JGI IMG/M metagenome (GOLD analysis project Ga0184615, IMG submission 133134) | Groundwater sediment microbial communities from an aquifer in East River, Colorado, USA - PLM4_65_coex | ecosystem: Environmental > Terrestrial > Soil > Riparian zone | place: USA: East... | reverse complement strand
TCGTCATTCGGTATCATCCAGCCATGAAACGCGCCGCGCTCACGCTCGGGTTCGTGCTCGCGCCCTCCCCGCGCCCGTGCCTGGCGGACGGCGCTGAGGCGGGGTCTTCGCGCCGGCGGGGTTCGTCACGCGCGACGGCCGGGACCGATGAGCTCGGTCCCGGCGCGGAGCCGGTCGAGATAACCGGCGTACCGGTACGTGCGGTCCCGCTTCCGGCCCGTCGTCTCCCGCAGGATCCCGAGCGACTCGAGCAGGGCGATGCTCTTCGTGGCCGTCGGCTTGGTGGTCTCCAGGATCTCGACCATGCGGGGAATCGTCACGACCGGGCGACGCGGCAGGAGCTCGAGCAGCCTGACTGCGGTGAGCGATGAGCCCTTCGCCGTGACGACGCGGGCTCGGTCCTTCGCGACGAGCCGGTAGAGATCGCGCGCTGCCGCGGCGGCCTCCTCCGCGATCTCGGCCACGCCCTCGAGGAAGAACGAGGTCCACCCCTCCCAGTCCCCGCTCCGCCGCACTTCGTTCAGCAGGCGGTAGTAGTCGGGCCGGCGGCGCTTGAAGTAGAGGCTCAGGTAGAGCAGCGGCGCGCTCAAGAGCTTCCAGTGCTCGAGGAGCAGCGCGATCAGCAGCCGTCCCACGCGTCCGTTGCCATCCAGGTACGGATGGATGGACTCGAACTGCACGTGCACCAGGCCCGCGCGGACCAGTGGTGGCAGCGAATCCTCCGCGTGGATGTACCGCTCCAGCTCGCCGAGAAGACGCGGCACCTCGTCCGGCGGCGGCGGCACGTAGACCGCGTTGCTCGGCCGCGTGCCGCCCACCCAGTTCTGGCTTCGCCGCACCTCGCCCGGCTGCTTCGAAGCCCCGCGGACCCCTTTCATCAGCCGCCTGTGGACGCCGTGGACGAGCCGCATCGAGAGCTGAAGGCCCTTGGGGCGCGCGAGCTCGCGCCGCGCCCATGCGAGCGCGTCGAGGTAGTTGCAGACTTCCTCCACGTCGGCGCCGGGTTTCGTTCCCACCGGGGTCGCTTCGAACGTGAGGAGGTCGTCGAGCGTGGCCTCCGTTCCCTCGATCTGCGAGGACACCACGGCTTCCTTCCGGACGAAGGCGTAGATGAACCAATCGAGCGAGGGCACCATCTCTCCGGCCAGGTCGAGACGGGAGAGCGCGTGCTGCGCGCGCGAAAAGGCCTCGCCGAACGACTCGAGCGCGAGCGGCGGCTGGGACGGCGGGAGCGGGTACGGAACGAACGCGGCGGCGGCCTCGCCCGCAACCGTGCTGCTCCGAGTCTCACCGACGATCCTCGCCACCGCGCGTTCCTCCGCTGGGGTCGGATCCTTTACCAGCGCCCGGCGAAAGTAAAGCGCGCTTTCCTTTCAGGACGTCAGCGGCGCCTTCGGCGCGGCGAGCGTCAGCCTTCGCCGACAGCCGGCGCTGGGGGATCTACTTCCGGGTCGTTCAGGAAGGCCAGATCGCCGTGAGCGATACGGTCACGATCGCCCGCCGGGATCCCGTGCGCCTGCCCGTCTACGACATCGCGCGCGTCTACGTGTTCGACCGGGACGATGAGGCGACGATGCGACGGCTGGCCGCGCACGAGCGACTCGATCCGGGCTGGCGGGCGTGGTTCTGGAGGAGGCTCACTGGAGCGGAGGGCGAGGTGGCGGGATGACCGCCGCCCTCGTTACCCTCAGCTCAGGTGATGGAGGTGCTCCATGCGCGAGAAGCTTCCCGAGAATTTCCTGAGGTTCAAGAAGGCCTACCCCGACGTCTACGAGGCTTTCGAGGAGCTGGGGCGCCGGCTCCACGAGATGGGGACGCTGTCCGAACGTGAGCGGCGGCTCGTGAAGCTCGGCATCGCGATCGGGCTCGGCACCGAAGGCGGCGTCCACTCCGCCGTCCGGTTCGCGCTCGCCGGCGGCTGCTCGAAGGAAGACGTCTCCCATGCCGTGAGGCTCGCCATCACGACGATCGGATGGCCGCGTGCGCTCGCCGCGATGAGCTGGGTGGAGGACCGGCCGCGAGCCGCGCGGCGACCTGGGCGGTAGCCGATCCCGGTTGATCCCGTTAACGCGTGCGGCGATGCACGACGCGCCGCGTCAGGTCAGGAAGAACTCCCGGGCGAGCGCGTCCCATTCGTCGCCGGCGAGCGCGCGGGCGAGGCCGTGGATTGGCGTGCCGCCGTCCTGCAGCACGCTGCCGAGCTCCGGGTTCATCCGCGTCGCGAGCGCTTCGCCCGCCGCCTCGAGCAGGCGGTGCGCCGGGACGCCGGCGTGCAGCTGGCGGAGGTTCGCGGCGAGCCGCGGAGCCTTCACCTTGAAGAGCCAGCCGGCGCCGTACGGGTCCTCGAGCGCGCCGTGGTCGTCATCCTTTGCCGCGGGGTTCACCGCGACCACCGTGCCGTCGATGGGCGAAAGGAGCGGTACGTTGCGGCCGTCGCCGAGCAACTCGATGGCGGGCTCGCCCTGGAGGACCTTCGCGCCGAGCGCGGGCAGCTCGACCGCGGCGGGCCCGACGAGCTTGTGGGCGAAGTCGTCCATGCCGACCGAGATGAGTCCGTCCGGCTCGAGCCGCGCCCACGTGTGGCCGGGGTGGAGGTGGACGCCGGGCGGAACGTGGAACCAGCCCGCGCTGGCGGGGCGCCGCAGCGCGACGGCGCCGGCGCGCCCAAGAGTCGCGACCGCGGCCGCGATCTCCCGGTGGGCCGGCACCGCGGCGCGCATGGCCGCGGGGGCCTCGCGGCGCCCGCCCTGCACGTAGCGCCAGAACGGGATGAAGAGGAGCAGGTAGCTGATCGCGAGGCCGTACTCCATCAGCTTCGCCGGGTAGATGGAGAGGACGCGGTCGTCCGCGAGCGCCTCGAATCGGACGCGTGGCGCTGGGCGGCGCGTCACCCGCACCTCGCGAAGGAGCGCCATCCGGACGAGAGCAACACCCTGTACGTCGGGGCGGAGGACCTCGCGCTCCCGGGGCTTCCCGTCCTGAGGGGCCGCGGCGCCGGAGTGTTCAGACGGTTCGACCCAGCCCTGAAACTCACCGCGACGAGCGCGCCCCTCCGCACGATCTGGGACCTTCCAGCCTGGTTCCTCCCGGGTGAGCGGCCGTCTCTCACGTACCACCGCGATGCGAGGCGCTGGGGAGCCGTGACCGGCAACCGGGTCACCCTTCGCGCGGCGTCGCGCGGTCAGGAGTTCGTGCTCGACGCCGACGCGTACCCGGAGGCAATCCCGTGGGCGGCGAGACTCATCGGCTCGCTCGGGTGAGGCCCGCCCCCGCCGCTCACCGGCTCGACGAGAGTCGATCGAGCTGGGCGTGCGCGGCCGCGTCCGCGCGTGCGGTATCGTCCGCGACATCGCACAACCGACGGAGGCAGCATGAACACGACCGGACACCCGCCCGACCTCGCTCGCGTCTTCTGCGATCTCATCATGAAGGGCGGCATCACGAGCGGCGTCGTGTACCCCCGCGCCGTCGCGGGACTTGCGAAGCGTTACCGGTTCCGGAACATCGGGGGCGCATCGGTCGGCGCGATCGCAGCCGGCGCGGCCGCAGCGGCGGAGTACGCCCGGCAGAAGCACGGCACCGACGCGGGCTTCCGCAGGCTCGAGGGCCTCGCGGAGGAGCTCGCGAAGCCGCCCACAACGGATCCCAACGGGCCGTCGCTGCTCTTCCAGCTCTTTGCGCCGACACGCCTCTCCCGCCCGCTGTTCGACGCGCTCGCGCGCACGCTCAACCGGAAGACCTGGAAGGCCCGGGTCGCCCTCGCGCTCGGCGAGCTCATCCGCGGCTTCCCGGAGACGTTCGCGCTCGGGATCGCTGCCCTCCTCGTCATCTCGTTGCCGACGGCCGCGGTGCTCGCTCCCGCCTTCCGGGCGGCGCTCGCGCAGCCCGGGCGCTCGCTCGCCGTCACGCTGTTCGTGCTCTGCAGTGCCCCGGCGTTCCTGGCGATGGTGGCCGCCGTCGCCGTCGTGGTGATCGGCGCCGCGACCCGTCGCGCACTCCACCACCTCGCGCTCGTCATGTCGCGGCAGGACTTCGGGCTGTGCACCGGTTGCCGCGAGTCCCCCGACGGCACCCCGGCGCTCACCGACTGGCTGCACGACCTGCTCCAGGCTCTCGCGAACGAGCGCGGGCCGCGTCCGTTGACGTTCGGCGACTTGCGCCGACTGCGGTTCGCCGAGACGCCGAAGGACAACGGCATCGTGCTTCGAGTGGTGACGACCTGTCTCACGCAGGGCCGGCCCTACAGCCTCCCGCTCCAGGAGCGGTTCTACTTCGACCCCGTCGAGCTCGGCCGGTATTTCCCGGCAGAGGTCGTCGAGTGGATGAAGACGCAGTCGTGGCGCCGCTCCACGCGCGAGGAGGAAAGCGCGGACGCGCTGGCGCGCCAGCATACCGTCACCGGCGCGGCCCGGCCGCTCTACCCCATCCCCGAGCCCGACGACTTTCCCGTCCTCGTCGCGGTGCGGATGTCGCTCTCCTTCCCCATCCTCGTCTCCGCCATCCCGCTGTACCGGTACGGCGTACACAAGGACGGCGAAGCCTGGGTTCCCGACATGCAGCGGCTCGTCTTCACGGATGGAGGGGTCTGCTCGAACCTCCCGATCCACCTGTTCGACGCGCCGCTGCCCGTCTGGCCCACGTTCGCACTGAACCTCCGAGACGATCTGCCCCCGGGCAGTCCGGACGAGAAGCGCGTCGTCCCACCCCGGCGCGGCCGCAGCTACCAGGGCGATCGGTACGAGATCTCGTCGGAGCCGACCCTGGGCGCGGTCGCCTCCTTTCTCGTCGCGATCGTGAACACGATGCAGAACTGGCGGGACATGCTCCAGCGTGCCGCGCCGGGCGCCCGCGAGCGCGTGTTCACCGTGCGACATACCGAGGAGGAGGGCGGACTCAACCTGAACATGGAGAGCAAAGCGATGAGGAAGATGTCGGAGAGCGGCGCCCGGGCGGCGGACGCGATCACGGACGCCTTCCTGCCGGCGGCGGGGACGCAGCCCGCCGACAGCGATTGGGAGCACCACCGGTGGGTGCGCCTGCGCCTTCTACTCCCGGCGCTCCGGGACTTCCTGGGGGAGGCTGCGTCCGCGATGTGCGCCAGCGTTGCGGGCCCGTCTTTCCAGGAGCTGCTCGGCACCCCGCCGCCGATGGGCCGGTCGCACGAGATCAGTCAGGCAACCCGCGCGGCGGCGTGGACGTTCCTCGACGAGCTGGAGAAGGCGTCGCTGCACCTCGAACACGCGAAGCCCGACCTGGAGCGCACCGAGCCCCGGCCGGTGGGCGAGCTCCGGGTGACGCCGACCTTCTAGGCGCGGAGGCACTCCCGCTCACCGGCCCTGCCCGCAGGCGCCCTCGAAGCTGCGCCCTGTCGGGCCGAGGAGCGATGCCGACGGCGGCTCGCTGATCGCCTTGCTTCGAGGTGCGACGCCCCTAACAGTTGGAATCGCATGGCGACCGCCGATCCCGGGCTCACGCAGGACCAGCTCGAGCTTCTCCGCCGGAAGCTCGAGGACGAGCGGAGCAGGCTCCGCCGAGTGCTCCAGGCGCCCACCGCCGTCCCGTCCGACGACGAGCAGAGCGAGCCCGAGGAGACCGCGCAGCGCGCGACCGAGCGGACGCACCAGCTCGGGATCGCCGAGCGCGAGCGCGCGCTCCTCGCCGAGGTCGAGCGGGCGCTCGCGAAGTTCCGCACCGGGACCTACGGCATCGGCGAGAAGACCGGTGACCCCATTCCGTACGAACGCCTGGCGGCCGTCCCGTGGGCCCGCGACGCCGTCGATGCGTGAGGTTCGGGCGGCGAGTCCGCCCCGCGCGAGCCTGTCGGGGCGCACCCGTCCGGACCGCGTCCGGGCCGTCGAGCCGCTGTACGTCCTGCCGCGAGCGCGGTGACTCGGGTGCGAGGTCGCTCACCGCTCGGCGCGTCTCATGATGCGCGGCTTCTTCCGCTCGCGGCCGTAGGGCTGCGGCGCAAGCTCGAGCTGGACGTCCTCGAGCCGCTCGATCGGCCGCGGCACCGAGAGCGCTTCTCCGGCCTGGAACGTGTCGGCCCGGACGAGCGGACCGAAGTCGAGGCCGGTGAGCGTCGCCACGTCCCCGACGGAGACCTGGAACAGCTTGGCTTCCGCCGCCGTGAGGCGTTCCTCTGGCAGTACGGGCATGCCGTGGATCCGGTCGACCGTCGCGAGCAGGTCCTCCTGGCTCATCACGAACGCAGCCACCCCGAGCTGGTCGTCCGCCGTCGCGCACGCGACCACCTTGAAGAACAGCTTCGGGATCGCGACGTTTCCGAACGTGGGGTCCGGGTGCCGCTTGCCGTCGACCGACACGACGACGCGGCCGTCCCTCACGGACGAGAGCGGCGCGTCGAACACCGGGCCGTTGATGACGCACGCGCGCCCGCGCCTCGCGGCGAAGCCCTGGATGGCATAGTCCTCGAGCCCGAGCCAGCGCTTCGCGCCCTGGTTGAATTTCCAGTGCTGGGGCGAGCAGTTCGTCCAGTGGAACGAGTCGTCGCCGTTCCGCTTCGCCTCGTCCGCCGTTCCGCCCCACTGCGCGTCGAGCCGGCGGGTCAGGTGCCCACGATCGAACGGGTTCGCGGAGCGATCCACCTCGAACTCGCTCTGCTCGCCGTAGAGCTCGGGCCCGAGCTGCGCCTGCTCGCCGATCCGCGGGTCGAAGTACCAACGGTCACCGTCGCGGCCGGCGCCCGCGGGACGCTTCCCCGCGTCCACGTTCACGGCAGAGAAGAGCGCCATGCGACGAGCCTTGTGCATCGCGACCGAGTAGTTCCAGTACTCGAGCTCGAACTGCTGCTCGGCGCGCCCGAACCTCAGCAGCTGGTTCGCGAGCGCACCTTTGGCGCCCGGCAGCGGGACGCGCAGCTTGCCCGACCCGAGGAAGTCGGGGTCGTAGCCACGGCGCTCCGCGTAGTTCGACTGGTCCACCACCACCTTTTCGACCCCCGGCTCTCCGGCATCGAACCCCGGGATCGGCACGTTGCGTGGACCCGCGGCGACGCTGCCGGCCGGCGTTGCGGGCGCGCCGGGCAGGCCGAGGCCGGCGACGCGGAAGGCCACCTGCACCGGGAAGGTCAGGCGCAGCTCACCGTCCTCGTACTCCGTGGACATGGCCTGCGTCCGCTCGTCGGGGCGGAGCGGCGTGACGCGGGGCGTGTCTGCGTGCTGCAGCACGGCGCTCGCGAGCGGACGGTCGGGCGCGCGGGATCGCAGGTATTCGACGATCCGGCTGATCCGGATCCCCTCGTTCGCGATCCAGGCGACCCGCGATTCGTCCATCGACGGGTCCCAGAGCTTTCCGTCGAGCGTCAGCCACCGGCCCTGCGCGTCCGTCCTCGGGACGCCGCTGTGGTGGAGCGCCACCACCTGCCACGACTGGTTGAACACCGGCGAGCCGGACGAGCCCGCCACGGTGTCCGTCGCGTACCAGACGGTGTTGCCGCCCTCGTCGTACTTGAGGAGCTTGTTCTCGCGGACGCACACCTGCTTTCGCTCGCCACCCGGGTGCTGGATGATCGTCAGGTATTCGCCGACGATCGACTTTCCCGGCGCGCTCCCGAGCGGGAGCCAGCCGAGATCGTCGATGTTCCGCCGGCGGTCGAGCGATTGCGGCGCGACCGCGACGAGGCAGAAGTCGAGGTCCTTGAGCACGATCGGCGCCGGGTCGTCGAGCACCGCGAAGCGCGCGACAGGCTTGTCGTTGCCTCGGACGTCGAGCTCGTAGTCGAACTCGGCGAGGGCGTATCGCGCCTGCTCCGCCAACGAAATGACGTGGTGGTTCGTCATCAGGACGCCCGGCGCGACCAGGAATCCTGTGCCGAACCCCACCGTCGTCGCGGTCGCGTCGCGCAGGTGGATGCGGCACACCGACCGCGCGCAGAGCACCCCGAGCTCGAGGTAGTTGATCCCGACGAGATCGTTCCCGCCGAGGAGACGCTCGAGCAGCGTGTGCGCGCGTTCGTCGTTGCCCGTTTGCCCGAGGATCGCCGCGAACCGGCGCCTCTTCTGCTCGGCGGTGGCGGGCCGGGGGGGCTCGCCGTCGCCGAGCGCCTTTGCGGCCGCGGCCAGACCGACGCGGGAGCGCCGCGCCCGATGGATGGAGCCACTCACGATCGTCGAGGTGATCAGCATGTGCCTCCTCCTGCAAGACGACCCGGCGGCCATAAGGCGCTGAGTCACTTCGCGGAAAGAAGCTCGTTGGGAGTCCTCGCTTTACTTAAAGCGAAGGCGGCAACCCGCCGCTGACGCGGGGGAGGTCCGGGGACAGGTTCTGCTGGGGTCCGTCGTGCAGACCGTCCGGCCGACGACGGGGCGGACCGTTGGGAGCTGACGACCGCTACGCGCTCGCGGGCGGCGGCCCGAGATCGTTCATGCCGGGCATCTTCGCGATCTGCGTGCGAGCGGCCTTCCAGGCCTGCTGCACGATCCAGGAAAGCGAGCGGTCCTGGCGCGTCGCCTCTTGCTGGATCTGCTCCAGCATCTCTTCCGGGAAGTACAGCGACTGCTTCCTCTTGTCCGAGGTCTGTGCCATGCGCCCTTGTACGCCCCTGTGTGCGCCGAAGAAAGGACACCCCTCAAGGTACCGGCGCAAGGACGCCCGGCAGCTTCCGATGACGGGCTACAGGACCACCTGCCAGCCCACGAACTTCGGCGGACCGAGGATCGTGCCCGCCGTCGAGCGGCCCTGGCGGTGCGCCTTCTGGAAGGCCTCGGACTCGGTCCACGCCCGGAACGCCGCCTCGTCGCGCCAGACGGTGTGCGACGCGTACTGTCGCGCGGCGTCTTCTTCCGGGCCCCGCAGCAGATGGAACGCCTCGAAGCCGGGCACGTCCCGCAGATACGTCTCGCGCTCGCGCCAGCCCTTCTCGAACTCCTCGCACCGGTCCGGGGCCACGCGGAAGTGGTTCATGGCGATGTACATGCCGGGGACTTATCCGGCGCCAGGACGCGACGCATGCCCGCACGGGTGACCCCGGCGAGGGCTCCGTCGCTGCTCCTGTCGATCTCGCGGCTCCCCGTTCGTCGCGACGATAGGCATGGACTCATGGTCACACGCGGAGGCCTCATGAACGATCCCGGGCTGGTCTCGCGATCGCGCTCCTGGGCGCCGTACCTCCTCAGCATCCTGAGGATCGTCGCCGCCTTTCTCTTCATGCAGGTCGGGACGGCCAAGCTGTTCGCGTTCCCGGGCGCCATCATGCCGGGCGGGGGCACCGCTCCCCTGGCGTCGCTGGCCGGCATCGCCGGCCTCCTCGAAGCATTCGGAGGCTTGCTGCTGCTCGTCGGGCTGTTCACACGCCCCGTCGCGTTCCTGCTCTCTGGCGAGATGGCGTTCGCGTACTTCATCGGCCACGCGCCCCAGGGCTTCTGGCCGGTCCTCAATCAGGGCGCGCTCGCCGCCCTGTACTCGTTCCTGTTCCTCTACTTCTCCGCCGCGGGCCCCGGGCCCTGGAGCATCGACGCGCTTCGTCGCAGCGGCCGCGACTAGTCGACGCGCGGTTCTGCCGCGACAGTTCGTCCGTGCGCGCTCGCGCCGGTCGCGCTACGTGAAACCGGAAAGAGAGGAGACCTCCATGCCGAATCCGTTCGTCCATGTCGAGCTCAGCACCACCGACCCCGCCAAGGCCAAGGCCTTCTACAGCAAGCTCTTCGACTGGAAGCTCGAGGACGTCGAGATGGGACCCGGCTCCACCTATACGCTCATCAAGGTCGGCGAGGGCACGGGCGGCGGCCTGATGAAGCACCCGGTGCCAGGCGCCCCGTCCACGTGGCTGGCGTACGTCCTGGTCGATGACATCAGCGCCGCGACAAGCAAGGCGAAGTCGCTCGGCGCCACGATTGCGCAGGACGCGACGGAGGTTCCGGGCGTCGGCTGGTTCAGCGTGATCGTGGATCCGACGGGCGCCACGCTGGCGCTGTGGAAGCCGAAGCAGATGTGAGCTGGCCCGCCTCCGCTGTGAGTGCAGGGCGCAGAAAAGCCTCCATCGCCGGCCGAGCCCCGGGCATGCTCTGCTCGCGGCTCGACCCTCGTGGAGGTTCCCGATGCGTCCTCTCCGGATCGCCCTCTCCCTCTCCGCCCTCGCGCTCCTCCTCGCCGCCTCGCCGGCCGAGGCGGCACGCCGCGCTGGCGCTGGCCAGGCCTCGCGGTCGCACTCGCTCGCGCTCGGGCTCGGCGCCGACTACCTCGTCGATCCCGAGGTCGGCGAGTTCCAGCTCACGTTCGCGCCCGAGACCCGCATCGCGCGCGGCCTGACCGCGGGCGCGCGCTTCGGTGTGCTCATGACCTCGTCGCCGACGAAGGTCGGCGCGCCGATCGACTTCCGGCTTCGACTGCGGACCCACGGGCTCTACGTCGACGGGCTCATCGGCCCGTGGCTCATCTTCGACTCCGGCGACACGCTGCGCTTCCACGGCGGGATCGGCTTCGGGATCCTGACCGGCTCCATGTCGCTGGGCCTCGAGGTCGGATTCCTCGATCGCTCGGGGATCATCGGGCTGCGGCTGGCGTTCTCGCTCTAGCCGACCTCGTAGCCAATCCCGCGATTCGCGCCGGTGATCAGCGCCGTCCTCTGCGTGTCCACGTGGCCTCCCGCTCCCGCGCCTCGAACCTGGGCCCGCCCGCACTGGACGATGCGTCCGCGTCCCCCTGCTGCGAAGCTCCCGTGCCCGACCACCGTGCGTCCCCCACGGCGAACGCCGTGCGTCCGCGTTGACGCACGACCGCCGCGCCATCCCGAAACCCGGCGGAATCCCGCCGCGAAGCGTGCCGGCCCTCCGGTTGCATGAGCACGGGCATGCCCTCGCTCGGACACGTGGCCGTCGGGCTCGCCGCAGGCCGGTTCCATGCAGGCGCCACGCACTCGCGCGTCGCGCCCACGCTGGCGTTCACGGCCCTCGCCCTGTTCCCGGATCTCGACGTCCTCGCGCGGCAGCTCGGCGCCGGTCGAGGCTCGGCCTGGCTTCACCGCGGCGCGCTCCACTCGCTCATCGTCGCGATCGCGGCCGGCCTCGCGGCCGCCCTGGTGATGGGAGGGCTCGGCCGGACGCGGTGGCGCATGGCGGCGACCGCCGTGCTCGTGGCCGCGAGTCACGGTCTCCTCGACGCGTTCACCCACGGTGGTCGAGGCGTGATGCTGCTCTGGCCGCTCGGCGACGCCCGCTTTCTCGCCTCCTGGCACCTCCTGCCAGCTGCTCCCATCGGATTGCGCCTCGTCTCGGCGCGCGGCGTGGCGGTCCTCCTGCAAGAAGCCGCGCTGTTCTCTCCGCTCCTTCTGTACGCCCTCTGGCCGCCGCGGGCCCCCTCCGCTTCGCCGTCGGCACCGGAGACTCCCTGATGCGCTCGGGAGCGCGCCCGTATCCCGGCGGATCCCGAGTCGCGCCGGCGGTCGCACGCTCCGTTCGAGCCGTGTACGATGAAGAAGTGTTCGCGATCGAGGCGGAAGGGCTCGAGAAGCGATACGCGGGGCTCTTCGGCCGAAACCCAAAGGACGCG
>Ga0184615_10001806_pt1 | contig 11509 bp, 11 predicted proteins | sample PLM4_65_coex_FD_133134 | JGI IMG/M metagenome (GOLD analysis project Ga0184615, IMG submission 133134) | Groundwater sediment microbial communities from an aquifer in East River, Colorado, USA - PLM4_65_coex | ecosystem: Environmental > Terrestrial > Soil > Riparian zone | place: USA: East... | reverse complement strand
GATGATCTCGACGTCGGCCGACAGCCCCGGACGCAGCTCGGGCGGCGGGGCGGCGAGCCGCACCTTGACCTGGACGTTGCGGCTCTTGAGCCGTTCCGACGACACCGTGGGCGCGATCTCGCTCACCGTCCCGTCGAACGCCCGGCCCGGCAGCACGTCGAAGCTCACGCGCGCGGCCTGGCCGAGCTGCACGCGCCCGAGATCCACCTCGTCGATCAGCGCCTTGATATAAAGGTCCCCGCGATGGGAGATGCGCGCCACCGGCGTGCCGGGCAGGACGAGCTCGCCGGCCTTCACCGGCAGCTCCATCACGGTCCCGTCGAGCGGCGCGCGGATCACGGTGTGCTCCAGGTCCAGTTGGGCGACGCGGACGGAGGCCTCCTGCTGCGACACCTCGGCCTCCGCCACCGCGATCTGCCGCTCCTGGAGGGCGACCTGCTCGCGGTTGGCGCGCGCCGTGTCGAATGCCGCCTCTGCGGTCTTGAGATCCGCCTCCAGCGTCTGGATCTCGTCCGCGGACACGAGCCCGCCCTCGGCGAGCTGCCGCTTCTTGTCGTACCGCTGCCTGACGCTGTCGTAGCGCGCCTGCGCCTCCGATAGCGCCGCCAGGGTCCGCGAGCGTTCCAACTGCAGCGCGATGCGCGCCGATTCCAGCCGCGCGCGGGCCGCGCGCAGCATGGACGTCGCGAGGTTGCGCCGCGCCTGTGCCACCGTGGCGTTCAGGCGGACCAGCACCGCCCCCGCCTTGACCGCGTCGCCCTCTTTGACGAGCACCTGGACCGCCTGTTCGGCAATCTCGGCTTTGACCAGGGCGGTCTCCTCGGTTTCCACGGTCCCCGTTTCGATGGGCGTGACGCTGACGACCAGCGGGCCGCGCGCGACGGGCACGGTCTCCACCGCGATCGCGCGCGAACTCCGATAGAACCAGATCGACGCCGCGACGGCCATTGCGACGGCGGTCACGACGAGCAGGCGTTTCAGGGGCGGGGTCATCGGTCTCCTTGTCGGGTTTCAGTCGGCCTTGCCCGCGAGCCGGTAGAGGGCGAGGCCCACCCATTCGTTGATCGCGGACGTGCTCTCCTTCAGCGCAACCACGTCGGGCACGTACTCCATGATGCCCGACCTCGGGGGGCCGGCGAGAAATCCGCAGGGGAAGGGGGTCGCGTGGAACCCCTGGCGCGAAAACACGGCCATCGCCCGGGGCATGTGCAGCGCGGACGTAACGAGCGCGATCCTGGTCCGAGCGCCCAGGAGCTGTCTGGTCTCGACCGCGTTCTCGTAGGTCGTCCGGGAGCGCGCCTCGGTCCTGATCGTCCACTCTAGCGTGACGGTAGATCGTTGCCTCCCGTCTAGCGTGACGGACGAATGCTGCTTCCCGCGGGCGCTCCCGAGCGATCGCAGGGTGTGCGCCATGATTGGGGCTTCGGGGGCGTGTTCCCCGAAGGGCTCACCGCTGCCGCCGCTGAGGACGATCGTCGACGACGCCCCGCGGACCATCAGCTCGCGTCCGCACACCAGCCGCTCAAGGGTGATCGGCTCCGGCCGGTCCCGCGGGCGGAGGCCGCCCGCGCGCGCGACGCCGCCCGCCAGCACCACAACCGCGTCGAACGGCGCGCCGGCCGCGACCGCCGCGTCGTCGGGGACCGGGTAGCGCCGCTCGAGCGTCCACGCCAAGGTGCGGCTGACCGGCGGGATCGACAGGCCGTACGCGACGGCGAGGGCGAGGACCAGACACACGCGGGCGCGGTGCGCGTGGCGGCCTCCGGCCCACAGCAGCGCGAGGGCCACGAGGAGCACGATCCAGGTGAGGGGGTAGACCAGGACCTTGACGATCTTGTAGGCGGCGTACGCCACCGAGGACATCCCACGCTCCTTCCCGCTCTACTGCGACGGCAGCCACCCCTTGTACCAGAATCGGCCGGAATCTTCAAAAGCGCTCCGGCCGAGGCCCTAAAGCAGGTGGTGGGGCGGATCGTGCGGCATGCGGGGCAGGTCATCCTGCAACTCGTGGTCGATCGCTCACCTCTATCGCTGTTCTTGGGCCGTGGACGAATGCTGTACATCCCGCACAGGTTCGTGCTATAGCCGCTGCGATGTCTCGCGCGCCACACCGCGCCGGAAGGCGGAACGAGGATCGTTGAGGACCGATGAACGCGAGGCAACGCCTCCTCCCCTTGCCCCGGTGCCGAGGAAGACGATGGACCGGCTGGCCATGCTGCTGATCGCGCTGGCGATCCTGTCGGGCTGCGGCGGACGCCAGCCGGCGGCGGAGGATCCGAGCCTGGAGCTTGAGCGCATGGCCGGCGACTTTCCACGACTCGTCGGGGCCGCGCGCTGCGAGAACGTCGCCCAATGCCGCTATATCGGGATCGGGGCGAAGTCGTGCGGCGGGCCGTGGGACTATCTGATCTATTCGATCCTCGGCACCGACACCGACCTGTTGGAGTCGCGGGTCAAACACTACAACCGGCTCCAGGCCGAGGCGAACCGCCGATCGGGCGCCGTCTCCCCGTGCACGATCCACCCCCTCCCGGTGCTCGGCTGCCTCGACGGGCGGTGCGTGGACGTCACGAACGTTCCCCAACCGAAAACCCTTCATCCACGAATGCCCCCTTTAGCCAATGGGGGCGGGGGGATTTCCGAGCAGACGGAGCCCCTAGTCCGGATTCGATGAGCCGCCGGGCGGCGATTGGCGACGCAGGCGCTTGAGGCGGGCTTGCATTTTGCTGGTCGGGATCACGTCCCCGGTCTCCTTGCCCACTGCGATCCCCCGCTCGTACGCCGGGATCGCGTCGGCGAGACGCCCGGCGCCCTCCAGGGCCTTGCCCAGCGGCCAGTAGGCCGCGGTGTAGCGCGGCGTGAGCGCGATCGCGCGTTCCAAGGCGCTCACCGCCTCGGCGAACCGCCCGGCCTCCAGGCAGGCCTGACCGAGCGCGAAGTGGAGCGTGGCGTCGTTCGGGTCCAGCGCGATGAGGCGCTCGATCCGGTCGATGGGCAGGGGCATGGGCGCGTTATACCACGACCCCGAGGGGCGCGCAAACGAAAGCCAGGTGTGGTATGCTGCGCGGCGGTTGGCCGGAGCGGACCATGCAGACGGCATTCGAGCGGCGGCGCGGCGCGGTCGGGTTTGTCCTCGGTCCCCTGGGCGGGCTCGCGGTGTGGCTCGCGCCGCTGCCGCTCGCGCCGGCCGCCCACGCACTCGCCGCGATCGTCGCGTGGGCGGTCGTGTTCTGGATCACCGAGCCCATCCCGATCCCCGCCACCGCGCTCCTCGCGGCCGCCGCGGCGATCGTGTTCGGCGTCGGCGGTGCGAAGGACGTGTTCGCCGGGTTCGCCCACCCGGTCATCTTCCTGTTCATCGGCAGCTTCCTGCTCGCGGAGGCGATGGTCCTGCACGGGCTCGACCGCCGGATCGCGTATTGGCTGTTGTCGCGCCCCTGGATCGGCGAGAGCCCCGCGCGCATCCTTTTCGCCGTGGGCGCGCTCTCGGCGGGGCTCTCGATGTGGGTGAGCAACACGGCCACCACCGCCATGCTGGTACCGATCGCCGGCGGCCTCCTTGCCGCGCTCGCGGCGGTTCAGACGCAACGCGGGGAGCGGGCCGCGTCTGCGACCGCATGGCGGTATAGCACCGGCCTGATGCTGATGGTCGGGTACGGGGCCTCGATCGGCGGCTTGGGCACGTTGATCGGCACGCCCCCGAACCTGATCGGCAAGGGGCTGATTGTCGAACAACTGGGGCGCGACATCGGCTTCGGCGCGTGGATGGGCTTCGGCCTCCCAATCGTCGCCGTCGCCTTCGTGGGCCTGTTCGGCCTGCTCTATGTGCTGCACCGGCCGGACGTGGGTTCGCTCTCGGGTGTGGCCGCGCACCTCGCGCGCGAACGGGCGGCCCTGGGGCCGCTGCGCGTCGGCGAACGGAACGCCGCGATCGCGTTCGGCGCCGCGGTCGCCCTCTGGCTGCTGCCCGCCGCGCTGGCGCTGATCTGGGGAACGGCCGCCCCGATCGTGAAATGGTACGACGCCCACATCTCCGAGTCGGTCGTCGCGCTGCTCGCCGCGGGCCTGCTGTTCATCCTCCCGGTGGATTGGGCGGCGCGCCGCTTCACGCTTTCGTGGGAAGAAGCCGAGCGCATCGACTGGGGCACGATCCTGCTCTTCGGGAGCGGCCTCGCGCTGGGCGACCTGATGTTTAAGACCGGTCTCGCGGAGGCGATCGGCCGTGGCGCCTCCGCGTGGCTGCACGTGGACGGGCTGTGGGCGATCACGGGCTTCGCGATCGCGCTCGGCATTCTCTTGAGCGAGTTGACCTCCAACACCGCCTCGGCCACGATGGTCATCCCGGTCGTGATCGCGATCGCGCAAGCGGCGGGGGTGAGCGCGCTGCCACCCGCGCTGGGGGCGTGCCTGGGGTCGAGCTTCGGCTTCATGCTCCCGATCTCGACCCCACCCAACGCCATCGTCTACGGCTCGGGCCTCGTCCCGATCGGCCGGATGATCCGAGCCGGGGTGCTCCTGGACGTAATGGGGTTCTTTATCCTCTGGGGCGGGCTACGGATCCTTTGCCCGCTGCTCGGCCTGGTGTAGGCCGGCCGTCAGAAGCGGACGACGCTGCCCACCGCGAGTCCTTCCAAGCGCGCGGCCCCGGCGGGCAATTCGAGGACGTACCGGCTCGGGATCGGCGGCTCGTAGATCGGGCACGGGTCCTTCGCACACGGCGGCGCCCCCGCCTCGATCGCCACCACGCGCTGGTCGTCGTCCACCCAGACCAGGTCCAGGGCGATGAGGCAGTTCTTCATCCAGATCGCGTGCCGATCGACCGCGGGAAAGATGAAGAGCATCCCGGTCCGCGGCGCGAGGCGCGGCCGGAACATCAGCCCCCGCTCGCGCGCCTCCTTGGTCTGCGGCACCTCGACCGCGTAGACCACGCCGCTCGGCAACGTCACCCGCGTGGGCGCCGGGGCGGCGGCCCACGAGACGCTCGCGGCAAGCAGCGCGAGCGCGGCCCCGGCGCACACGGCGCGGCGGATACCGGGGAAAAGAGGCCGAGAAATCACAGACTCACCGTACCAGAGTCCCGCGTCGTCGCGCAATCACGGGCTGACAAGCGCCTCCCGCCTATGGTAGGATGAAGCGCATATTGGACGACATTCGGAGGAAAACCATGGCCACAGTAACGATACCCACGGTGACGATGACCCAGACAGCGCGCGAGCAGATCCTCGCCGCCATGAACATGGAAGGGCGGACGGCGCACGGCTTGCGCCTGACCGTCAAGCAGGCCGGCACGAGCACCCAGCAATACGGCCTCAGCCTGGTCGAGAAAGCCACGCCCGATGTGAACGACGTGGTCGTGGAGGTCGACGGTATCAAGGTCTTCCTCGAACGCAACAACACGCGGTTCCTGGACGGCGCGACCATCGACTACCTGGCCGGTCCCAACGGGAGCGGCTTTAAGATCGAGAGCCCCTTCAAGCCGCCCACGCTGCCGGGCTTAGCCGGCGAGCCGCCGACCGGTCCGCTGGCCGAAGCGGTCCAGAAGGTGATCACCGAGGAAATCAACCCCGGGGTGGCGGGCCACGGCGGCCGGGTCACGCTGGTGGGGATCAAGGACGACGTCGCGTACATCCAGCTCGGCGGGGGGTGCCAGGGCTGCGGCATGGCCGACGTGACGCTTAAGCAGGGCATCGTCGTGATGATCAAGAAGTCCGTCCCGACGATCAAAGACGTGCTTGACGTGACCGATCACGCGGGCGGGGCGAACCCCTACTACCAGCCCAGCAGCAAATAGCCGCCTGACCGCCGATCAGACGGCGTCTGCGGCGTTGTCGCTGCGGAAGCCCATCCTCACGTACGACTGAGTACGCTCCGGTGGCCTTCCTTGCTTTGCCTTGTATCCACCGCCTGCTTGGCGGCCAGGTCCTGCCTTTCCCAAGTAACGATGGACAGAGAACAGCGCGCAAAACGACTTCTCCTTCTGATGCCGGCCACGACGTATCGGTCGGCCGACTTCATGGACGCGGCCCACCGCCTCGGCGCAGATGTCGTCGTGGGATCCAACCTCCCGCAGATCCTCGAGGCATTCTCGGACGGCAAGACGCTCACGCTCGACTTTGACGACCCGGCGCGGGCCATCGCGCGGATCCAGTCGGTTCCCCCGTTTGACGCGATCGTGCCGGTGGACGAGGAGGGCACGCTGCTCGCCGCGACGCTCGCCGCCGCGCTCAAACTCCCGCACAATTCGATCGCCTCGGTCGAGGCCGCGCGCAACAAAGCCGTGTCCCGGCGCCTCTTCCGCGACGCGGGGCTTCCCGTGCCGCGATTCGAGGTCGTGACGCTGGACCAGGATCCCCAGCCGGCCGCTGAGCGCGTCGGCTTCCCCTGCGTGGTCAAACCCCTCGTGCTCGCGGCGAGCCAGGGCGTGATCCGCGCCGACGATCTCCCCTCGCTGCGCGCCGCCATCGAGCGTATCGCCGCACTCCTCGCCGACCGCACGATCCAAAAGCGGGGCCCCGCCGCCCGGCAGATCCTGATCGAAGCGTTCATCCCGGGTCGGGAGGTGGCGCTGGAGGGGCTATTGCGGAACGGGACACTCGATGTCCTGGCGCTCTTCGACAAACCCGATCCGCTCGACGGCCCCTTCTTCGAAGAGACGCTCTACGTCACCCCCTCGCGCCTGCCGAAGCCCGTCCAGGACACGGTCGCCGCGTGCGCGGCGCGCGCGGCGTCGGCAATCGGCCTTTCCGACGGCCCGATCCACGCCGAGCTGCGGATCAACGAGGCGGGGCCCTGGATCCTCGAAGTCGCGGCGCGGTCGATCGGCGGCTTGTGCTCGCGCACGCTGCGCTTCGGCACCGGCCTCACGCTCGAGGAGGTCATCATTCGCCACGCGCTAGGGATGGACATCCCCAGCCTCGAGCGCGAGCGCCGCGCGGCCGGCGTGATGATGATCCCGATCCCGAAGGCGGGCCGACTCAGGGACATCCGCGGGAAGGACGAGGCCAAAGCCGTCCCCGGCATTGAAGAGGTCACGATCATGATCCGGCGCGGCCAGCGGGTGGTGCCGTTGCCGGAGGGAAAACGCTATTTGGGCTTCATTTTCGCCCGCGGCGAGTCGCCCGAGTTCGTCGAAGCCGCGCTCCGCGAAGCCCACCGCCGCCTGGCGTTCGAGATCGCCCCCTAGCCCCGCCGGGCCGCCCTCGCGCCGATCGCACCATGTTCTGCAGCGCGGCCTTCACCCCAGGAGTTCACCTTTAGGCTGCACGCCCGGCCGTGGCCAGGCGCTCGAGCGCCGCACGTCCGCCGGTCGGGAGCGACACGCCGTCCCCGACCAGCACGGCGTCATAGTCGTACCGCGGATCCAGCAGCACCCGCAAACCCGCCCGGGCCTTGGCCGGATCGGCAAACTTCTCGTCGGGCAGCATGCCCAGAGCGCCGGGCGGTTTGCCGATCGCGGCGTCGCCGATGATCAACACGCGCTGGACGGCCGACCACAGCGCGGACTCGCCAGGCGATTTGGCATCCGGCACGCGAACCGCCGTCAGGCCTCCCGGCAGGTGGCTGCCGTCATCGTAGGTCCGATCAAACCGCACATCGATCCACGCCGTGTCCGCCGCAGGCACCCAGACCGGGGCACCATACATCGACTGACAGGCCGCGATCTCGCGGACGTGGTCGCGATTGGTGAGCACGATCGCGGTCGGACCGCCCCGCTGCTCGATATCCACGCGATCGGCCTCGGTCAGCGGCGGAGGATCGATAAGCACGCGGGCTCCGTCGGCCACCACAAAATGCCCGTTGAAGGCGATCTGCCTCTCAGCGGAAAACCAGGACCACTCGTACACACCGGGCAAAACTTCGCGCACGGTTATCCTCCAACCGACAGATTACGCCTGCAGAACCCTGACATTAGACAACTCGATCAAACTGCCCTTCGGTCGGCTCGGCACAGCAGAACCACGGTTCGGTAAGCCGCGGAGGGCGTGTTCGGTTCGGATCGGGTGATACAGCCACGGGTTTCGGCTCACGGCCCTCGCGCGCAGCGCGGGCCAGCTCGCGTAGGCAAGCGAACGTCACGGCCGCATCTTCGTCCCACGCAGCCGCTTCTTCGACCACGCGATTCGCGTCGCGGTACAGCCGATCCATCCTCGGATCGGGATGAGTCCACCGATAGGTGAACGATGGCGCGTCCAACTCACCGAGGTACGGTGCCATGGCGGGGTCGCGTTCCAGCAGCGAGCCGGGGGGGACGAGGAGGCGGATCGCATATTGGATGGGGTCCACGGCGTCGATCAGGCCTTCGCGTTCGACGATGTCGAACAGCTCCACGTAATCGTCCAGCGTGGCCCAGGGGGTAAATGGTACGAGCGACGGACGCAGGACGATGCCGGTGTCACGCAGGATCTTGAACGCGTCGAAGGCGTCCGCACGGGTGTGGCCTTTGTCTAAATACTTCAGGACCACGTCGCTAAACGACTCGACCGCCGAAACCACGAACAGGGCACCGGCTTGGGCGAAATCAGGCAGCAGGTCGCGGTGTTTGAGGAGGTGTTCGACCTTCGCGGTGAAGTCGAACGTGAGCGAGGGGAAGCGTTCGTGTACTGCGGCCACCACTCGACGCGCGTGAGTGGGGCCGTTTAAGAAGTCGGCGTCGCCGAACGTGATGTGTTGGGCGCCGGCCTTGACCTGGTGAGTGACGTCGTCGAGCACGGTCTCGACCGGCACCACGAAGAATTGGCCGTCGTACACGGGGGGGATGGGGCAATGGCGGCAGAGGTGCTTGCAACCACGGCTGGCTTCCACGTAGCCGACCACGCGTTCTTCGCCGTTCACCTGAAGCTTGGCGTAGCGATCCAGGCCGGGGAGGCCATTTCGACTCGGCGGGACGAACCGAATCCGCGTGAGCACGGGGCCGGCGACGCGGCCCTTGATGCCGACGCCCTCGATGGCGAGCGGCCGCCCAGCGTCCAAGGCGTTCACCAACTCAACCAGCGCCGCTTCGTACTCCCCGCCGATCACCGAATCCGCCACGCTCCCCAGCAACGTCTCGGCGTTCAACGACGCGTACATCCCGTAGAAGCACATGTGGGCGCCCGGGTTCATCTCCCGGATGCGTGTCGCCACGCGCACGCCGAGCCGCAGCGCAGTGTGCATGGGCACGCAGATACCGACGAACCGCGCACGCGTGACCCGCTCGGAATCGAGCCGGTCGATAGCCAAATCTTGCGCCACCGGCTGATACCCCGCGGCCTCCAGAAACCCCAGTGGCCACGCCACGCCGAGCGGCTGGTGACCCAGCTCGTAACATGATAAAAGGAGAATATCTCCCAATGTTTTCATGTTTCAAAAAATCCTAACATTGCATAGGCGCTTACTGGCCGCCAAGCAGGTGGCGAATGCAAGGCGGAGCGAGGATTGCGCCTGGAACGTACTGGGTCGTACGTGAGGACGCAACCCGCAGCGACAACGCAGCAGACGCCGCCTGATCGGCGGTCAGGCCACCGGTTTCGCGGTAAATGGGAAAAACGTTTGCTGTTGATCGTAGAATTGTTGCATCGCACACTGCGCCTTGTCCGCCCTCTCCAGCGTCGCGCCCAATGTCTCCAGCAAACGCCCGGACACCGCCGCCAGCATCAACGACGGGTCGGTCTGGGTGAACGTGCGCATGCCGTTGCACCCGAATGAGAGCGCGACGTTGCCCTCGTTGGAAGCCACGGCCAGGGCCGCGCACGACGGCCGGCCGAATAGGTTCGACGACACGTCGCTCTTCCACGCCACGTCACCGGTGGCCTCACGCAGGAGCATGGCCTGCCCCGGAGTGAGCCACATGAGCGCGATTTCGGCCTCGATCGGGAATTGCGCGAGCGGGCCGTAGAGGACGAGCGGGCCCTCCGGCAGCAGGCTGGGCAGATGCTGGGCTTCCTTGGGATCGATGTAGCCGACCTCGGTCATCAACCCCAGCCCGCCTTCGAGCTTGGCCTTGGCCTCGGCCGTCAATTCGAAACCCATCGTCATCGCGCCGATGGGGCAATTCATGTGGTCCGTATCGCGGGCCACGAACAGGCCCTGCTCCGCGTGCCGCCAGAAACTGCACGACGAGGGCGCCACGCCTTCAAACCGCGCGACACCGGCCGGAACGTCCGGCACTCTGGCCAGCGCCACTGGCGGCCTGCCAAGCTTCAAGATCCGTTCACAAACCCGAGCCACCTCTGCATATCGTTGCGCCATCAGGAGCTCCTTTTCCTCAAGACTCACGGACGATCGACGGCGTAGTATAGGGCGCGCGGCTGGGGCTTGTCCACCACCGCCCACGTATTGACAGCGGGGCGGTCGCGCGGCCGCCCCGCTCGACGAGTCGCCCGGTTTGCCGTCCCGGCGATTGACTTCTCTCGATTTTCTATGCTAGCGTGTGGCCTTTGTTTTGAGGGGGGTTGATGCAGGGCGAAGTTCTCGGGCGGCGGTACGCCAAAGCGTTATTCGATCTCTCCACGAACGATCAAACCCGCACGGCAACCGGGACGATGCTGGTCGGCCTGAGCGGTGCTTTGGACCGTCACGGGGCGTTGGCCGACGCGTGCTTCAACCCGCAATATCCGGCCGAAGCCAAGCGCGCCGTGCTCGCCGAAGCCGCGCGACGCGCGGAAGCGGGCCCGCTCGCAGTCTCCTTTCTCGATCTGCTCCTCAAAAAGAACCGCCTGCGCTTTCTCCCGGCGATCGCCGCCGCCTATCAGGCCTTGCTCGACGAGGCCGCGGGGCGCCGGCGCGTCACGGTCACCACCGCGCACCCCCTCTCGCCCGAGGACGAGGGCGCGCTTCGCCGCCGATTGGAGGCCACCACGAAGCGAACCGTGGTGCTGGACCTTCAGGTGGACCCCGACTTGATCGGCGGTCTGGTGATTCGCTCGGGCAGCCTCTACTACGATGGCAGCCTCAAGGGTCAGTTGGAACGCTTGCATCAACGCCTCTCGACGGCGTAGGAGCCTGTCCATGAATGGTCATCTGCGGCGTTATCGCTTCGGAATCCCTCCTCACGTACGACCCAGTACGCTCCGGCGGGAAGCAGCATTCGTCCGTCACGCTAGAGGGGATTCCTCACTCCGCCTTGCATCTGACGCATTCCTGAACAGGCTCCAACACTCAAAGTACTCGGACACACTCTTAAGAGTTGCCTCGCCCGGCCATCCGGTTACGCAGTGACGAAGGAGTCCACGGGATGCAAATGAAGGCCGAAGAAATCACGGAAATCCTCAAGAACCAGATCAAGGGCTTCGACGGGACCAGCCAGGTATCCGAAGTCGGGACCGTGCTCCAGGTGGGCGACGGGATCGCCAAGCTCTACGGGCTCAACCAGGCCATGGCGGGCGAGTTGTTGGAGTTTCCGGGCGGGGTGACCGGCATCGTGCTCAATCTGGAAGAGGACAACATCGGCGCCGTGCTCCTGGGCAGCGACGCCGCGATCAAGGAAGGCGACACGGTCAAGCGCACCGGCCGGATCGCGCAGGTGCCGGTC
>Ga0184615_10001805_pt1 | contig 11509 bp, 10 predicted proteins | sample PLM4_65_coex_FD_133134 | JGI IMG/M metagenome (GOLD analysis project Ga0184615, IMG submission 133134) | Groundwater sediment microbial communities from an aquifer in East River, Colorado, USA - PLM4_65_coex | ecosystem: Environmental > Terrestrial > Soil > Riparian zone | place: USA: East... | reverse complement strand
GCTGCGCGCCTATGAAGCGATGCCCAACCCCAAGCTGGTCTTTGCCATCGGCTCCTGCGCATGCGGCGGCGGCATCTGGTTCGACTCCTACCCGGTAATCGGTCCGGTGGAGAAGATCCTCCCGGTCAACTACTACATACCCGGCTGCCCGCCGCGCCCCGAGGCGATCATCTACGCGGTTGCAGTGGCAGTGGGACTGGTTGACAAGAAGACCGCTCCGGTCGAATTCAAGCAGCTTGAGTTCCCCATCCCGCAATACCATCCCGCCGATCTTAAAGGTGATGGTGACCTGGTGGTCTACGAGAAGACCGAACATATATAACGCAAAAAGAACATTCGATTGATACGGAAAAGGCGGCCTTTTGGGCCGCCTTTTCTTGTGCTGGTGATGAAACAGTGCCAATAAAGAAGGCGGGATTGCTCCCGCCTTCTTTATTACTCTATGCAACCAAATAACCTGTTAGATGTCGAAATAGAGGGCGAACTCGAGAGGTACCGGACGCATGCGCACCGGATTTACCTCATTTTCGGTCTTGTAATCGATCCACTTGTCGATTACATCCTGGGTGAAGACGTCCCCTTTGAGGAGGAACTCGTGGTCTTCCTTGAGGGCGTTGAGGGCCTCTTCGAGGCTCCCCGGGGCAGACGGGATGTTGGCCAGTTCCTCGGGAGAAAGCCCGTAGATGTCTTTGTCGAGCGGCTGACCCGGATCGATCTTGTTCTCCACGCCGTCAAGGCCGGCCATCAAAAAGGCGGCAAAGGCAAGGTAGCCGTTGCATGAGGGGTCGGGAGTGCGGTATTCAACCCGCTTCGACTTGGGATTGGTGGAGAACATCGGAATCCGGATGGCGGCGGAACGGTTGCGGCTGGAGTAGGCCATGTTCACCGGGGCTTCGAAGCCGGGGACCAGACGCTTGTAGGAGTTGGTGGTCGGGTTGCCGAAGGCGGAAAGCGCCCGTGCGTGCTTGATGAGGCCGCCGATGTAGTAGAGGCCCAACTGGGAGAGCCCGCCGTATTTGTCGCCGGCGAAGAGGTTCGTCCCTTCCTTCCAGATCGACATGTGGGTGTGCATGCCGGAGCCGTTGTCGCCGTAAAGGGGCTTGGGCATGAAAGTAACAGTCTTGCCGTTGCGCCAGGCTACGTTCTTGAGTATATACTTGAACCACTGGAGCTTGTCGGCCATCTTGACGAGACCGTCAAAACGCATGTCGATCTCGGCCTGACCGGCGGTGGCCACTTCGTGGTGCTGGGCCTCGATCCGGATACCCACCTTCTGCAGTTCCATGACCATCTCGTTACGCAGGTCGTTCAGGGAATCGGTAGGAGGGACAGGGAAGTAACCCTCCTTGTGGCGCGGCTTGTAACCCAGGTTGGGGAACTCTTCGCGGCCGCTGTTCCAGACACCTTCAGCCGAATCGACGGCATAGAAAGACTGGTTGGCGGAGAGATCAAAGCGGACGTCGTCAAAGATGAAGAACTCGGCCTCGGGGCCGAAGTTGGCGGTGTCGCCGATGCCGGTCGACTTCAGGTACGCTTCTGCCTTGCGGGCAACATTGCGCGGGTCGCGGCTGTAGTTTTCTTTGGTAATCGGGTCAACGATGTTGCAGATCAGGGAAAGGGTCGGGATGGCTATAAAAGGATCCATCTTGGCGGTTTCCGGATCGGGAACGATGAGCATGTCGGAGGCATGAATCGGCTGCCAGCCACGGATGGAAGAGCCGTCGAAGCCTACTCCGTCTTCAAAGGTATCTTCATCGAATTCGCTGATGGGCACTGAAAAATGCTGCCAGATCCCCACGAAATCCATGAACTTGAAATCGACCATCAATGCGCCGTTCTCCTTCATGAACTCAACTACTTGTTTTGGTGTCATCTAACTTCTCCTTTCATTAATAAGTTTATTAACTACTCTGCAGCCAGCTGCGAGGTGTAGATATCATTTTTTGAAACATCAGCAACGGAAACACCATGTGAACCGTAAAGAAACAGGGTTAGAGCGCGTCCTCTCCCCTTTCGCCTGTCCTGATGCGGATTACTTCTTCAACGGAGGTGACAAATATCTTACCGTCACCGATACGCCCCGTCTTGGCGGCCTGTTCGATAGTCTCGACCACCTTGCTCACAATTTCATCACCGACAATGATCTCCATCTTGATTTTTGGAATGAAATCGACGACATATTCGGCGCCACGGTATAGTTCAGTATGTCCTTTCTGACGCCCGAAACCTTTTACTTCGCTGACGGTTATACCCTGAATCCCGACTTCGTTGAGAGCCTCTTTCACCTCATCCAGTTTAAAAGGTTTTATAATAGCTTCGATTTTTTTCAAGAATCATCACCCCCTGCAAATTTATTTATTAAAACGCGTGGATTATAAGTGGCCGACAGACAAAAAGCAAGGTTTATTGCACATCAATCCCTGGAATGTTAAAAAGCGTAAGCAATTTGCTTGCCCAAAAAATAATAAAAAATATTCCTTAAAATCCGGCTGGTTATAAAGAGCAATGGATAGCCGATCAGGATTGAAAATAAATATTGCATAAAAATTAGTCATTGCAATTATAGTGTGCCCAATAATAAGGCATTCGAATCAATTATCCGTCTTCGCTCAATTTGCATGTGACATGGATGCCTATCCACAAATGTCTATTCAGTGTTGATATTCTCAGGTTCAACCTGTATATTAATCTGGGAGTTAGGTTGTTTACCGTTTCTCATTCAGGTTCGGGATCAGAAAAGATGGCTTGTCAAACATTGAGAATAAATGCGAATGAGGTACATCGTGACATTGCGGGAAGGTATTTGCCGCTTATCTGCGCATGTTTCGCATTCGTGCTTTTCTTTTTTGGCGCCGAGGGACACGCCGATATTTATCGTATTATAGATGAAGACGGAGTCGAGTGCTTTACAGATACACCGGCAAGAAAAGGGGCCGTCAGGATCATGAGGGAACGGAAGAATTCTCGGCATGATGCATCAATCCGCAAGACACTTCGACCATCACAGTTCGTCAGTGTAAAGAAAAGCGGCCCGGATTGTGACACCAAGCCGGGAAACGGTGCCCTGACTGCTTTTGTACTTCCTGTTCATGGAATAATCACCTCACCCGTCGGAATGCGGCACGACCCGATCGACGGCCTGCTACGTCACCATAACGGAGCAGACATAGCCGTTCCGGAAGGGACGCCGGTCAAGCCGGTAGCTCCCGGTGTCGTCTCCTTCAGCGGCTCTCGACCCGGCTATGGCAACACTGTGATAATCGCCCATGATGACGGAATGGTTACCCTCTATGGCCACAATTCCACCTGTTTCGTTAAGGAAGGAGAGCGGGTGGAGGCCGGTTCGACAATCGCCCTTTCCGGTTCCACCGGACGTTCCACAGGTCCCCATCTCCATTTCGAGGCCTGGAAAGATGGTATCAATATGACAACTACATTCTTAAGCGGCATGAATGGCCAAGGAATTGCCGGTTCCGGACAGTATCGGCGGGAAGCGACCATCCGCCGGACAATCCAGGCCGACGGATCGCTCCTCTTCACCAACTTGCCGTAACGCGTGCGACGTTCAGCGTTCGGCGTCCAAAAACTAAAGTAAATTTATTATGCTCATTCGAATTCGATTCGCAATACTGAAACCTTCAGAAATTCTTTCTTCCAAGAAATTCGGCTTTTTCTTTTCAAAGATTCAACGGTCGGCCTCATTGCCTTATTGGCCCCATTGCTTCATTTTTCTGCCACTCCTTTTCTGCCTTATGCCTTCTTCCAACTGTTCCGCCGAAACTCAAAGATACCGCAGCGATGCCCGGTACGCGACGGACCGTTTGCGTGAGACTTCCCCGCCGGCAAAGCTGATCGAAGAGTACGGAAATATCCTTGCCACGTTTGACGATGCCGATGAGCTTTCACTCCAAGACAAGACAGTCGAGGCAGAGAAACTGTATCAGCTTGTTCTGTTCAAATCCTTTATTTTAAATGAAAAGCTCCATCCCCTCGACACTTCATCCGGAGGGAAGCCGCCAGTTGCTTCCCCCTCGGATGATCCCGGCGACACGGACCGTAAGAAATCTTCGGGGGGCATACCTCCCGCGGATACCGGTTCAAGGAAGGATACACCGTGGCCGGAAGATGTTGAGGAGGAAATAAATCCGATTTCATCCTCTCTGATGGTCGGGAAAGAATTCATTTACACCGTTAAAAAACGTGATTCACTGCGGTTGATCGGCGCGAAGCTGGGTGTCGGCTGGCGGACAATCGCCCGGGAGAACGATCTGGATTCCAAAAAGCCCCTGAGCCCCGGCCAGGAACTGGTCATCAATACCAGGAGGATAATCCCCAAGACTCTTCAAGAGGGGATCCTCATCAATATCCCGGATCGTACCCTGTACCTGTTCAAGGACAAAAAGCTTGAAATGGCCGTCCCCGTAGCCCTTGGAATGCCGACATATCAGGATCACGGAGATTGGCGGACCCCAACGGGGCATTTCAGGATTCTATTGAAGATGAAAAACCCCACCTGGCACGTTCCCACATCAATTCAAACCGAAATGAAACAGAATAAGGGAAAGGTCGTAACCGTAGTCCCTCCGGGCAACGACAACCCGCTCGGCAAATATGCCTTAATGACCAGCCTGTCCGGAATATTGATCCACAGCACTATCCACCCGGAATCGATCTACAATTTCACCAGCCATGGCTGCATTCGGGTAAATCCAAAAAACATGGAGGAGATCTTCCCCGAAATACCGATCCACACCAACGGAGAGATCGTCTATCAACCGGTAAAATTGGCCTTCTCGGATGACGGAAGGGTTTTCATCGAGGTCCATGGGGATATTTACAAACGTTTCAAGAAACTTGAAGAGGTCGCGAAGCAGCTGATCATAAAGAACAATGCTGAGCAGATGGTTGACTGGGACAAGGTCCGGACTTTGCTGCGAATGAAATCCGGCATCCCGGAAGATGTTACCGTGGAAGGACCCGATAGAGAAAATTAGATCTGTCCCGCATTTTCCCGTTCCTTCCCTTAGCTTTCCCTTCTTTCAACTTTTCAATTTGGAAGCCCCAAATTCATCATATCTCCCTGTCTCTGTGTCAATGGCAAATGCTTTTTCTTTTTTCTAAGATAAATTAAATACATGCAAAACCTATAAATGTCTGCCTAAACACGTCCGTCATATCTGGCAGTTATGTTAAATATGACGGATGCCGATGACGGTTTTCCCTTCACCCAGCACTCTCCATTTCCATTTTACCCTGTCCAGTTAGACAGTTGCACTCGCAGCATCCGCATGTCTCTTCTGGCATGTTAGTTGCGATTTAACTTCTTAAGCGGAATATGAACATTATCGAACTTTCTGCGAAATTTGGGTCTGAGACGAAATTAGCGACCTGTCTTTTGATTTGCAGGGCCAAACCGAGCCAGGTAAGAATCAGCCTGGGAAAAGGGGGCACTTGTGACAAATCGACAAAAAAACAAAAAGATTTCTTTCGCAAGATGCTTCACCCTATTGCTGATTTCAACTCTTCTGCTGGTTCCTTTTACGGTCCTCGCAGATCCCATTGATTTGGTGCGCATTGCCGATGCAACGGATATTCTAAACATTTCTGTCGCACAGAAGGCAAAACTTTCTGCCACTCTCAAAATGGACAAGAATGGCAACATGGTGGTCCAATGTCTCAACCTCTTTTCCGTGCCCGTGGCCCACACTAACTTCGGCGACAACCCGGGCATCCAGAAGCTGGCCCAGCGCACACGGTTGCACGTGGAGAGCAAAGGGAGAGGAGCTTTCGTCAAACTGACCTTTTTGTTCTGACCGATTGAGAAGTTCAGCACGACTGTTTTGCTGATATACCGTAATATGGTGCAACATGCTTTTTACAATTCCAACTACGGTTACATTTAATTTGAGTCAATTCGCCGGATCAACGTTTTCAGAAGGTGTATTATGCTAATTGCAGCAATTATACTTGCTATGGGCGGTATTGTGGCAACTGCCCTTGTCATGTCCCGCATGAACGGAATTGATGACCTATGAGGAAAGGCACGGCATCTTTTTTCATTTCTTCTCCTTTGTAGGAAAACCAGCTCAATCTTTCACTCTTTCAGGCCTCACCAACTCCCTCCCTCAAGGCAAGTTTAATAGATTGCTATCATCAAAACCACGGATTATCCGATGAATACTCCCAGAACTTCCAGCGGAGAGCAGTGGCGTTCTCTGTCTCGATTATCTTGAGGATATTGAATTCGATGATCCGTTCTGCTCCGGGGAATAAAAGAGCTCGTTCCTTGTCCCAGTGAATATCTGCGGTTCCCTACAGCTGTTTTGCTCCACCATGATCGAATTCAAGGAAGAGCAGGCCGCAATTGGGATTTTCGCTGATATTGCCATCTGTCGTGCTGGGTTAGCGCAGGCGCAGAGGTTGTTTGGGTAGTTGTTGGTGGTTGACTAAAGTGGAGAATGGGCGTTGTCGTGATAAAATTGAAATTGCAGTGAGGTTGAGGCTGATTAACGAGTGACACCTGATGAAAGATTCAGCGCTCAAAATAGAGTTCCGAAAATTGAGCAGGTGACAGAAATCATGTTGGAGTGAAAATCATGGGTACAGACAATAGCGTCATCTCCCCATTGCGGATCAGCGCGGTAGAAGTTCCGGAAACCGGTGGCCTGATTGGCATGGCGGAGTGTCCCGGCAAAAATGAATACACTGGGCTCGGCATACCTGTAGGTACGTGGAGACGAGAACTGGACATGGACCTTCGGGTAATCCTTGACTGGCAGGCACGGATCCTGGTTAGCCTCATTGAGGATTACGAATATACTAAGGGACTCGGAAAACACCAAAATCCCATTTTAGCATCCCGTCTTCGGGCCATATTTCGCCGTGCCTCAGTCGCAAAATCCTCGACGTAGCTATGCTACTTCTGCGGTTTTGCTCAATCAGCTCGACAAAATCTGACCCAAATCCGGGTGCCATAATTGGTATATCGGCATTTTCCGTGTCCCTAATGTTCTCTTTGGGGCGTCAAGCGGCAGAAATCTCACTGTCATAGTGGCCATAACAGTAATAAACAATAGAAAACAACATTTTGGTTAATATTGGCCAACAATCTTTAGTTACAAAAGTTTGTCCAATTTCCTCATAATCCGCTTGATGGACGCATTGATTACGTATAATATCAATTCCGCTAAGCCGCCAGTCTTATCTCCGCAACAACCTTCTCCCACGGCGCCGACAGGAGCTTGTCCGCAGTCTTCTCTATGAGCCCGACCCGTGCCAGTGCCTGCACATCGTGGTAAACGTTCTTATAGTCCCGCTTGAGTCGCCTGGAGAGAGCCCGAACACTCTCGGGACCCGCATCATGTAGTGCCTTGAGGAGTTCCAGCCGACGTGGCGTCAGAACCTGTAAGAGTGTCCCCAAGTCCTGGAAGTAGAGACGCTCAACCGGCTCCTCGACAGGCTCACTAGCTTCAGCCCGCCGCCATGCCTTTACGAACTCCTGCGCCGACTCCTCTTCTCCCCTTATTTCGACCCTGATATTCTTATCCATATTCTATTCTCCACGCAATCGCAGGATATCGGCATGGAAATCTGCTACCAGTGCATCAACATCAATGAACTGATAGGGAGCTTCCAAATCGATACCGTGTCTGTGGTCACCCTTGCCCCGTTCGTTGTCATAACGCATCAGGCAGTTTCCTTCGGAGTCCCCATAATAGAGTCGGTATTTCAGACCAAACGGGTGATGAGCGGTGCGCGGCACCTGCCAGAGGACCATCTCGCGCAATGCACCATCAGCATACATGAATCGAGAACGATGTAGCAGTTTAGCTGCCATATGGCATAATATACCATCAAACTAATATGGTGCAAAGCATAAAATCAAGCGCCTCGGGGAATTTGCGTACAAACACGCGCAAAGGTTGAAGTGTCAAGGAGTTAGGCGAAGCAAAGGATGAAGTATGAAGAAAGAATTTGAGACGATTCCGGCTGTCAGCATTTTGGCGAACTACAGACAACAGTTGACTCAGGGCAATGCTGAACCAGGCAGTGAATACTGGTGTCTCCGGAAGAGAGAAGATTTCTACGGGGTTTGACGGCGGTATTTCAAGGGTAACTCGTCCACACATAGTGAATAAGCTTACCATTTTTGCCATTGCACTTCCCTACCCCATTTCCTCCATTGCCTAACATTCACATAATAGCACATTAATTGCATTCATATGAGATGCAAGGGTTTACCTTAACCAAAATCAATTCAGGTTACTGTATGGAAGCACAGGAAATCTCAAATACCGGCTACCTCAACTCCAGGACTTTCCCCACTCCGAATGTTCCGCAGGAAAGTTCAAACCGCTTCAGATCTGCCCTGGATTCTTCAATGTCCCTTGGCATGTTGAACAGCGCAGGAGTTCTGGCGATTCAAATACCCGCAGGATACAAGGATAACAGCATCATTCCCGCGTCCTTCTGCCCGTCATTATCTGCTCAGCCTAATCCCCGAACGGAGGCCGCAGCAGCCTATGCAAAGCAGTCCGGCCCGGCTACCAGTCCGACCCAGATGAGCGGTTGGGCAAAATACAAGGATGATCAGCTCCTGCGGAATCCTGGCGGCGATCATTACTACCTCGATGAAAACAAGGTGGTGGATGATCCAAAAGAGAGGGAATCTTTCCTTGGGCGAGTTGGAAAAGATTTGGCCGATGTTGTCGGCAACATCAAGAATTTCTTCGGAAACTTGTTTATGGGATCAAAGGTCCGCTATAGGGATGAAAGCAACCAGGTCAAGGAAGGTACGCAACGGGGGCTCGTCGGCACCTGTTGCGATTTTATCAAGGATATGGGGAGTGCCTTGACTTTCGGGTTATGGCATCCCGGCGACGAAAAAGGACCAGAGGGTTTCATGGAACGGATTTCATATGTCGGCACCAAACTTAAGCACGCCGTTCTTGGCGACCTGGTGGAGGGGATACCGCAGAGTCTCAATCACATGGGAAAGAATATCGTACTTGCGGGTCTGAACCTTGTTCAGGTGATTCCCGACTCAACAATCGGGAACCTGGAAGAGGGGAGGAAATTGACCACTGCCGTTTTCGATAATGGGCAGGTCATGGTTGAATATTTGACTGACATTATCCCCACGGGAGATGCATGGTTCAGAGTCCATGCTTCCAGCCTCAAGGATCTTGAGGCGCCGGTTCTTTATAATTTCAAGATGCCTGAGTATGTAAAAGATGATAACAGGTGGCAGTATATAAGAAATACCCCATTTCGAAAGACAATTGAAACCGTCGGCACCATACTTGCTGATATTGCCTCCATTGGTTTGTCCTTGCAAACAGGGATCTCGACAAATCGAGACAAATAAAATGATCACCCAATTTTAACCTTCATCCTTATCTTCTCTTCGTATGCTTCGTCGGTGAGGCACTCCACGGGTCGTCGGGCCAGGGGTGCCGCGGATAGCGCCCCTTCAGCTCTTTTTTAACTTCAGGATAAACCGTGTTCCAGAAATTCCGCAGATCACTGGTGACCTGGATCGGTCTGCCGGCCGGCGAAAGGAGGTGTAGGAGAATCGGCGCCCTTCCCCAGGCGACAGTCGGGGTTTCGGCCAGACCGAAGAGTTCCTGGAGTTTCACAGCCAGTACCGGCGGACTATCGGCTGAATATTGAACAGCAATGCGGGAACCGCTCGGCACGGTCAGATGGGTCGGTGCCCCATCGTCAAGCCGCCGTGCCTGGTCGCGGTTCAACATCGTCTTGAGCGCGTGGAGCGGATCGAGCGCGCCAAGGTCCGCCAGGCTGCGCGCAGTTCCGAGGAACGGGCCAAGCCAGTCGGGGAGCTCCGCCAGCAGGGCAGCGTCGGAGAAATCGGGCCACCCCTCGTTGGGAAAGAGGCGCCCCAGGAACTCAACCCTGGCCTGAAACTGCGTTGAGTTGGGGGTCCAGCCGAGCGCCGCCAGGCCGGGACCGCCACGGAGCCCCTCGATCAGCGCAGCACGGAGTTCTTCCCCGCCGGGGGCAACCTGCCGGACGGCAATGATCAACTCTCCGAATCGTTCCTCTTCCCGGGCAATCACCCGCCCTTCCCCCGCATCCCACTCCACCAGCCGCCGTCGCTCGAACACGGCGCCGAACTCGGCGCACAGGGTCTCCAGGGTGATACTGCTCGCCTGATGAATCACCCCATCCCCCCGTTCGCCCCCTTCCATTACAACTGCAACGATAAATGGGCGATCGCGCACGGCGCTCCGGTTCGAGAGCCGGCCACCCCGGCCGTTCGCCAGAAGGTAGCGCTCCGAGCCGGCTTCGCGTTGCCGGGCGATCCGCTCCGGAAAGGCATGGGCAAGCAGCAGGCCTACTTCCTCGGCCGAAGGCGTCTGCCCCCCTCCCTTAATGCCTAAGTGCCGCTGAAACTCCCGTGACGCCCGGTCAACAGTCCGGCACAGGTATGGATCAACTTCCCCCGGGATATTCCTTCCAGGCCCGTTTTTGCGCCATTCTGCCAGGGATTCCAACCTGTCGTAGAGATCGCTCGGGCTGGTATGCCTGGCAACACTTTGGTCACCCCCCCGGTAGATGTCCCGTTCCGCAAGAAGCGCCGCCAGATCGCCGGCTAGCGCGCCATAACCGCGCGTCTGCGCGACCAGGAGCATGTGGCTGAGGCGCGGATGGGCCGGCAAGGCGGCCATGCCCCTGCCATGGAGGGTGATGAGCCCCTGTTGGTCGACCGCGCCGAGCCTTTGCAAAAGCCCGCGCCCCTCAGCCAGCGCCCCGGTCGGCGGGGGGTCGAGCCAGTCAAGAGCCCCGGCATCCTTGATCCCCCACCCCGCCAGTTCCAGGGCAAGGGGGGTCAGGTCGGCGTTGCGCATTTCCGGGGGGGTGTACGGAAGAAGGGTTGCCTGGGTATGTTCCGTCCAGAGCCGGCAACAGATTCCCGGCCCCAGGCGCCCTGCCCTGCCGGCCCGCTGGGCCGCGGAAGCGGCCGAAACCCGCGCCGTGACAAGGCGATTGAGCCCGGTTGGCGGATCGAACCTGAGCTGTCTGCTGAAGCCGCTGTCGATCACAACCCGCACCCCTTCGATAGTCAGGCTCGTCTCGGCGATGTTGGTGGCAAGCACTACCTTGCGCTCTTTAGCCGGCATTATCGCCTCTTCCTGGGCCGCGAAGGGGAGATCGCCGTAAAGCGGGCGGATCAAGAGGGGACACGGGAGTTCCCGCTCTTCCTGCAGAAACCTCTGACAACGCCTGATCTCGCCGGCGCCGGGAAGAAATGCCAGGATATCCCCCTCCGTCTCTCTGAGAGCGCTCATTATCGCCCGGAAGACAACAGTGGCGATATCCCCCCTAGTCTCGCCGGGGAGGTAGCGGATATCTACGGGAAAGATCTTTCCCGCGGCGGAGATGACCGGCGCATTGCCGAGAAGCCCGGATATTGGTCCGCAATCGAGTGTAGCCGACATGACCACAATTTTGAGGTCATTACGCAGCCCTTTTTGCACATCGCGGC
>Ga0184615_10001804_pt1 | contig 11511 bp, 9 predicted proteins | sample PLM4_65_coex_FD_133134 | JGI IMG/M metagenome (GOLD analysis project Ga0184615, IMG submission 133134) | Groundwater sediment microbial communities from an aquifer in East River, Colorado, USA - PLM4_65_coex | ecosystem: Environmental > Terrestrial > Soil > Riparian zone | place: USA: East... | reverse complement strand
GGTGCGCGCTGAAGACATTCGAAATCAGCTGACTGTCAGTTCGAACGGAGAATTGTTTCCGGAAGATACTGTCAAGGTGCTCCCGGGTTATCAAAGATCGCCGTTGACCGTGTTCAACGCAACGCTGGACGACCTATTTCGCAGTCAGCCTTGGCTGGATATGACTCAGGCCATTCAAACGCCGCCTGAAAAGTGCCGATCCTGCGATTGGGTGAAGATTTGCAACGGCGGACGTCTTCACAATCGTTTTCGGCGAGACACTGGCTTGAACAATCCATCGGTCTATTGCGCCGGCTTACAAAAGTACTTCGAGCATGTCACCGCCACACTTGTTCGAGCTGGCAAGGACCTGGACGCGATCCATAGCGCTTTAATAGGCTAAGGCAGGCTGCCAGGAGGTTGCATATGACAGATGTGGTTCTCAATTTTGCCGCGCCACTTAACGACGAGGCGCTAATCAAGCAAGCAAACGTTCTGGCGGATGCATTTCTGGTGAGTTTTGGTAAGGTTCTTGCGCGACTGCAAGAGACACGCAGCGACAGCCATCCGCTTTGCAAGTACATCTCGGCCGCGGCGCGCGCTGCCCGACCTGGAGCGCGAGCGTGGTCGCCGGAAATCGGGGTCGCGAGGGGCTACCTGCGTGCGGGAGCTAACGATGCCGCTGTGGCGCAGACGGCTTTGCTCGTCAGCCGCCTCTCAAAGGCGGGGAATTGGAGCGCACACTTGAAATCGCCGAAGATCTTTCTGGTTGGCGGCATTCCAATCTCTCTGGTCGGTGACATTGTAGTCGAGTGCTCCGACGATCGTCTCGCTATCCACCAATCTGCAATAGGGCGAAATCATGCGACTGAATTTGCCTGTGATGATTTGGGCGTATGGCGCCTGATCGCCATTTCCGACGACGGAGGACTTGAGACCGCATATGCGCCGATGACACTGGCAAACGGGCCTGCGGCTGACGAAAAGTTCGTCCTCGCATTAGCCGCCAACCCGAATGTCGAAGATGATGTCGAAGTCGATGAAGCGTGTTTGGTGGACTCAATTGATCCGGCAGGCAGTGAGCTTGCGGAGTATGCGGCCGGCCAGATGCGCCAAGCCTACGAACTGGTCGATAAGACTCTTCCTGAATTTTCACAGTATGTGCGACTTCTCCTGCGCGGTTTAGCGGCCGTACCTTCAGTGAATGGTGGGAGAGCGAGTGGATCGAGCTTCGACTACCCTGGGATTTTCACTTGCACGTTTCCGGGAGATCTTGACTGGTTTGCCGAAACGCTGGTTCACGAAGCCTCACATCAGTACATGAATCTTCTCAAGAGCGCGTTCCCGCTCACTCAAGCGGACGATGGCAAACGCTACTATTCATCGATCAAAAGAATGTACCGGGATCTGGGACGTCAGATGATTGGCTACCACGCCGTCGTGAACATTGTACTATTCCGCCGTGCACTAATCGAGCGATGCGGATCATCCGAACGTCGAGTTGCCGAACTCGGTAGATTCCAATCCTATGCCGATGAAATGAGACAGGAACTAGCCGGCGGCACTACGTTCACGGAAGAAGGGCGCGTCTTTATCGGCGAACTCAATCGGAGGTTAGATGGCTAGGGCCTCGACCATCGTCCCCTCATGAAGCGTCTGTTGTTGTGCAACCTCGTCAAGAGCCTCCAGGAGGGACAGGCGATGAGGGGTAGCGATCATCCTAATTCTGAGCGAGCTGCGCCCGCACCGAGAGCGAGTAGACGATCGATTGTCTGCCGGCGCCGAAGCCTAACTCGGCCACCCTTTACCCAGCGCAGGAGCGAATGGTCATCAACGCCGATGAAGCCGGCCACTCGGTGGTATGTCCAACCAAGTTTGCGACGCTGCAGCTCTATCAACTCGGCAAATGTCGTCGCCGTCGGGGATGGGTCGTACCCGAGGAAGCGGATCAAGGTCGGCCAGAATTGTACCTCGGGCAGCTGACTATCGTTCTCCCAGTTCAGGACCGAATTGCGACACGTGCCGAATCGCTTTGCGACTTCAGGACGGCTTAAGCCCAGCTGTTCGCGTCTTTTCCGCACGTGCTTGCCCAGGGACCACCCTCGGCTGCCGCCCGGCGCGTCCCCGGAGGTTTCGACCGACGGCAGCGCCAGAAACCTGTCGACTTGGTCACCGAGGAGCGTCGGGGAGGAGGCTCTGATCTTCCATCTGCTCAGGGTGCCCTGGTCGACTTGGAGATACTCGGCTGTCTTGCGCAGTGACCACCCCAGCCTGCGTCTTGCGTATTCAATCCCTCCCACTGGCCGGTCAGCTTGCTCGATGGGATCGTATCCCAGCTGGCGCACGATGGTCGGAACATGCCGTGCTGCGGGGCTGCGGGCACCCTGTTCCTAGGCGAGGTAGGCGCGTGACCGCACGCCTAAGCGGGCCGCTGCGTCTCGCTGAAGCAACCCTTGTCGCCTGCGCCATATTAAGAAATGGTCGGCCAGAGACCGTGGATTCTCAGGGTAGCCCATGGGCCTGCGCACTTTCCCTCTTCTGTACAACGCCGGGCGTTGGGCAACGCGGCGACATTCCGGCAGTGGATCGAGCACCTGAACGCCAATTGGAACCTGCGCGGCAGCGTGTGCTTGCACATATTCATCCGTGTACCGATTAATGTTGACGCGGTTTGAGTTCGAGAGTGGCGCTTGTTTTCGAGGAAACTTACGCGATCTCTCTCCGCCATTCGAACCGAATGAACTTCTTCGGATCATCCCAACGGCCCAATGTTTCCAAGACGTGTTGTCTGAGATTGTGCCGACTAATTTCGTGAGCGAGCAAATTGCTCTTTTTTTCGGCTTGAGCGGAGAATGAGGCGGCGTCCGCCTCCTTTTTCAAGTTTCGTGGGTTGCATCCATCTTCCAATGCCCAATTGATGATGGCCAAGAGCGTTGCTTCGGAGATCCGAATACTGGTCGTGCGCAATGCGCTGCAACACATGCCGGCGAAGATGAACGGTATGTCGTGCACGCGTTTGGAAAGTGGCGGTATCTGGTACTCCTCGCAGCGCGACAAGAACTGGCTCGCATCCAATTGTGGTTTGTACTCAAGGTAGTCTGCATCCGCAAATACGAAACGGGCTGACGCGAGTTTGCGAACGCTCTCAAGCAGCTCTACACCTTTCACGCCAAACAGCAGGTTCTTGGCGTTATCGGCCTTGAACGCCTCGTCGACAACCACAACGAGGTCTCGAAGGTTTGCGTATTCTTTTTCGAGTTCCGCACGCTTGGTTCGAATTGCGTCGACGACGGTGGCGATACTGTTCCACGCCGTCCATTTCTCCGGACTCCACACAACACAATTCAACGGTTTGAGCTCGGAGCCGAGGAGAGTCAGAACATCGGACTTTCCACTACCCCCTTTTCCGAACAGAATTGCGCTCTGCGCTCGACGATTGTCTTTCAGACTATCGACCAGATCATTGATGACCCGGTGATACTCGGGGTCGGCTGAGATGAGAGCGGTGCCTTTCACGGCCAGCGTCGACAAGTCATGGTCAACGTTGGGCGCGGGTAAATACCGGACGCCGCCCGAGATGATCCGTCTGGGACCGGACGACGACGGTGCGTGCGTCACCTTCTTCGCGCGCGCAGTGTATTCGTGCATAGCGTGCGCGTTGGGAACGCGCTGCCAATCCAGTTCTAGGTAGCACGCAACAACGCGGCTGGCGCGCTGGAACGCGCCCAAGATCTGATTGATGTCGTGCTTGTTGCCGTTGCAGCGCACCATCTCGATCGCGAACGCAGCAATGAGTATGTCGCCCATCCCGATTTGAATGGGATGAGAGTTGGAAATCGGATGAGCTGGAATCTGATAGACGGCCCAGCGTTGTTCCGATTTGTGAGCGCTCGGCTCAGCCCGGGCGATCAGTATTGCGCCTTCCTCGTCTCGTTTTATGATGTGAACGTCGGCGTCCGGCATACAGCGAAGAGAATGTAGGGCGAACAGGTCGAAATCCCGGCCATGCTCCAGCTGCGCCTTCCACGTTTCTTTATCGCCCTTTCCCGGAAGGCTTTGCTGTATCAGCGCGCACCACTCATCAAGATTCGGCATGGTGCAGAAAACCGTTATGCCCGCAAACTTCTTCCAATCTCTCTTGGGATCGACAAAAATTAGAATGCGGTTTAGTCGCGCAAACTCCGCGACGCGCTGCACGAGCCCTGGGCTCAACGCGCCCATCTGAAGGTCGTTCAAAATGATAGCATCAACACCGATACGCTCATGCTCGCGCTCGAGGTAGGAGATCGCATCGTCCGCCTGCCTGTCAGTGACGCCGACCTTGGGCAAGCCATCAATACGGTAAAGACGATCGACAATCTGACCCTTCTCGACCCGCACGACTCGCGTGATGGTGTTCATTGGATGCGAGCTGCTGTCGGCGCCGTGATACACAATGGGATTTCCGACGCCTTCGCGCGACTGCGACCGTTCGAGGATTTGCGTGAAGCTTCCCCAAGGCGAATAGCCGGACAATCCCCAAAGGCAGACTGTTCCTCCGCCGAGTGCAGCAGCAAGGCGTGCAGTGTTCGCAGCGCCGCCAACTATGGTTTCGCGGCGCTGTCCATCATACACGATCTCCTTTCCAGCGGCATGGTGGGCGCCTCGTTTCAGGTCCACCGGGATCAAGTGATCGAAAATGATGTCGCCAAGGACGAACACGTTGACGGGCTTGTCTTCCTTCATGTGGCATTCCTCTCTCCACGCGCACCGGCGGGCCATTGGAGCGTTTTCGCAAGACGCTTTGCCATTGTGAAATGGAGGTACAGTGCGCGCGACTTGCGGCATCCTGATCGACCTGAGAGTACTGAACGCAACGATTGTGTTCTAATGTAGACCGCCTCGCAACGCGCTGCACGCCTCTCAGATTCTTCCTTTGTTTCGGCCATCGCGCAGGCGAGAACTGACATACATCAATGTAGGAAAGCCCGAGCCGAAGGGTTTCCCAATGCCTGGCCCAAGGGGAGCGTTGATCGACGATGCGAAGGCGGCGGGATCGGTCCGCCTGTTTTCGATTCGCGAAGAGTTTCCGAGCGAGTGGGCCAAGTTCAACGCGCACACGCCGCAAGCCAACCAGCGCTTCAAACTCGAACTCGGCCTTCAACCCGAACATTACCCGTTCTGGAGCAAAGACCGGTTGAAGCGTGTCGAGCGCATCGACCTCTTTGCGCAGAGCGGCAAGCAAAGCATCGCCGTCTTCGCCACCCCTAACAAAAACGACGTCGGAGTGAAGCCCGATCTGCTGGAGAAGAACGTTGGCCCAGGAGACTTGTTGGCCGGCAAGTTCTCGAACATTGGCCTCCCGGCCGCACCGACGGGAAGCATCAGCCTATTCTTCGACGAGAGGGAAATCAACGACCTTTGGATTGCGGTTACATGGGCAGGCAGCTCAAAAATCGAGTCTTGTCGAACGCAGCAGCCCTACGATGACATGCCGTGGGTTGGCTTGCGGCGGACTTGCCTTTCGGACCGCTGCCGGTCCCGCTGGCCAGCCGCATTTTCACGCGGGGGCGAACCATTTGCGCCGACCTACGCGCTACTGCGATCAGTTTCTGCACACGCTCAGCACACGGAGTACTCTAAGTCTTTGAAGGAGAAAGCGGATCGTAGAAATCCATCATAGGGGCTACGCTGAATCGGTGCGCCAAGGCTTTGAATCCGCTAAATTTCCTGCCTCAGTCGGTGCGATGGGGCATTGGATCGACTGAGAAATCCGCTGTAGCCAGATAACAGCCACGACGGGAACGCTGGGTCAATCCGCCAAAGGCCATGCCCTCGCCCACTTCCGGCTGCACACAAAGCGCGCGCGCATTTGCCCTCCCCCGTCGCGCGCTGCAGCAATGCGATCATCCGTGTGTGACGGGCGCCTTGCACGACCTGAACTGGAAAGCACTTGGTATTCGAAAAGTCTGTGGCTCAGCGTAAAAGCGCCGAATGTCTTCGCGGCGAGCAGAGGCACGCTGCCATTGTCGACATTTGTGATGAACCGCATCTCTGCGGACACTCGATCGAGATTGAGGGCGGGCGCGTCGAGTGAGGCCGCGCGGTTGCTCCAAAAAGAGCCGCCATAGAATTGCTCTGACGACGCGCCCGACCTTGCCTCATTGGAATTCGAATCACAGCTTGCTCGCCGCCTTGACGATCAGCGCGTGGGCCACGTCGGCCAAAAAGGGGCCCGTCTCGGCGCTGAACATGACGTCCTTCTTGACCGCCATGACGCCCACGATGTTCGTGGCGTCTTCGTCAAGCGCGGCGCTGCCGTGTTGTTCCTGAGCGGCGTCCAGGCCTTGCGACTTCATAAACGAGAGCGCTTGACCCATCGCCGCTTGAGCAAAGCGCATCTCGCTGAATCCGCCGCGCCATTGCACGTTCAGCTTTATTTGTTGCTGCAGGCCGCTCCCCGCCGGCGCCCACGCATAGGTGCAGGAATCGGTCGAGCCGGTTGGATCGGCACTCAGCGGCGCGCCCGTAATGGCCTCGGCCTCGGCGCGCGTCAGCAATTCGCACGCGGGCCTGGGTTTGGGCCGGAGCGCCTCACGTTCTTGCGCGGCCTTGTTGCCGGCCGTCGCGTCGATGGCAAGAGGTTTGTCGAGCCGCCGCAGCGCGGCATCGGCGAGCTTCGCGGCCTGTTCGACCGTGGCGCGCGACGCGCCGATATTGACGGTGACCAGTTGTTCGCCGCGCAATGCCGCAAACTCGCAGCATGAGTTCAAGCGCGCTTCGTCCCATTCGCCGGTCAGCGTCGTTCCCTCCTGCGTTTTGAACACGCCCTTCAAACCACCCTTGTTCACGACACCTTGAACCATGTTCATGATCCCGAACGTCCGGCCGCCGTCCGACCAGTCGACGTGCAATTCGATGGCGCGGAACGCCGGGGTTTCATAACGGCAGATACCGCCGTTCGGATCGGCGACTCCATTGTTCGCGCGGAACGGCGGACCGGCAAGCGGCCCAAGGACCGCTTCGACCTCCGCGGACGTCAGAAAGGCGCAAGGATTTTTCGACGGTGTAGCCGATACCGCGACCGAGGTGGTCGCATTAGAACCCGCCTCCGACGCTTTGTTTGACTCCGCGGGCTTCTGATCGCCGCAAGCGGCTAGAGCAACAAGCGGCAGCAACAACGCCACGGCGACTCTCATGGATGATTTGTACACGGACGACGTCTCCTGTCGGTTGTCATGAACATTTGCGCGAAAGCTCGACGCGCCGGTTGCGCGCGCGGCCTTCGAGCGTGTCGTTGGACTCCACAGGTTTCGTTTCCCCGAAGCCGGCAGCCTTCAATCGATCGGCGCCGATACCGCTGTGTGCGATCAGGGCTGCACGGACCGCCTCCGCGCGTCTCTTGGAGAGGCTGAGGTTGGAGCTGTCGGTTCCAACATTGTCCGTATGGCCCTCGATGGTCACTTGCCATGCGGGCTCACCCTTCAGCACCTCGGCGATATAGGCAATCATACGGTCGGACTCGCGAAGGAGATCCGCGCTACCGGTGTCGAAATAGACGCCATGCAGTTCCGCGCGGCATGCGCTCGAGGCCAGACCCGGCGCAACGGCGGCGGCATCGATCCGAACTGCGGACGGCGGCGCGTCGATGCGAACAACCTGAACCAAGTCGCCCTTGAACTTCCAGCGCAGCGTGAGCGCGTTGTCCGCTTGGTCGAGCCACCAGAATTCCGCTTCGCCGCCGTCGCTGCCGACAACCAACGTTCCGCGCGCGTGAATGGCCGGGACGACCGTGCGCTTTCCGTTCAGCAGAATATTGAACGGGACGCTTTGGCGCTCCACTGTCTTGAGTACGCCGCGATAATATTTGCGCGGCGTCAATGCGCTGAAAATACCTTCACGCGCGCCGATGGCGACGCCGAAGATGAACGGCGTGTCCCGTCCGCTCTTGAGAGACCCCAAGACCTTGGCCGATGTTTGGATGGCGGTCGAACCGGGAAAGAGGTTTGGGTCTTCCGTGCCGAATGACGCGTTCACCCGGTTCGCCGCCAGAAGATCCTCCCGCCGGACGATCCTCGTAACGGCGAGATCTTCGAGAGCGTGCTGCGCGGATTTGCTTTGCGCCGCCCAGCGAAAGGCGATCGTGACGCTCTCGCCATCGGCGCTGCGCACCGTCCTGACGCCTTCAATATCAACGCCGCTTTGCGTGATCGCCGAAACGACAACGAGTCCGGGCTGAAGAGCGATTGCCGACGGTTCGGCCGCCGCATGCACGACCGCAACCTGGCAAGCGAAGACGGCCGCCACAAAAAACCGTAACTGAGCAATCAACACACGAGTGCGCATCGTATCAGCAGCCCGGGTTGCACGCCTTCAGCGTGATCTTGTAGTCGCCCTTCGCCTTCGGCTTGTCGACTTTGTTGGTGAAGGTGCCTTCGGCCGTCATGACTTTGCCTTCCGTCACCAGCTTCAGTTTCATGGCTTGGTCGTTGCTGCCGCGGGCGAACACGTGATGGGCGTTCTGGAACGGCAGTTCGTACCACGTGAACTGGGGACCAAGCCCGCCGGTCAGCGGCGACAGAATCAGCACGCCCACGCGATGCTTGGCCTTGAAATCGGAAACCGCATCGCCGACCACGATCGACAAGGAGTCTTTCTCGAGGACTCCATCGACGTTGATCAGAAAGCTGTTGGGCGCCGCAAGGCCGCCGGCGGAGCCCTCGACATAAGCCGATAGCGGACTCGCGCCCTGGCTCGCGACCTGTGCCGCGCCGCCGCCGATCTCCAGCGGCGGCCAATCCCGCTTACGTTGGATCGCACCCGCCATGAGTTTGGGGAACTGAACGTTGAGCGAGTCCTCCCACGTGTGAAAACCGTGGGCATAACCCTCGATGCGGCCCTTCAAGCGTATGCTCTCGCCCTTGGCGCTCTTCGGGTAGTACAGAACCAAACGTCCGGTGATGCTGAAATAGTAACTCCACCACAGCTTCGGGCCCTCTTTGGTGGGCCAATAGAAATCCGCGGCCATGACGGCGCTGACCGGGCCGGTGAACTGCTCGCAATAGGCGGAGAAGAACTGATCGGTGATGAAGGCGCCGAGATCGGCCATGATGCCGTAGGCGTTGCCGGCGAGCTTGGAAGCGTTGTTCAGTTCCGGCAGATTCTTCACGACCTGACCCGTCGCGAAGGCGAAGGTCGGCCCGGCACCCTTCGCCTTGGCCACATTGGCAGCAACGTCCGACGTCACATCCTTGGCAATGCCGATGGCCGTGTTGAGAATTTGGCTCTTGACGTTGAGCAATGCCGAGATGGTCTTGAACACCTCGGTGACGACGGCAAGTTGGTGGCAGCCCAGATCGGCGCTCGACATGCGCGATGTCAGATCTTTCACGCGTTTGGTCTCGTCTTCGGCGCTCGCAAGCTGGCTCGACAGGCGGTCGATGCCCGGCCCCGCCATCTCGGCCATTGCCCCATTCGCGGCAATCGCGCCGATAATCCCGCGCATGGCGGCCGCGCGTGCGGGGCGCTTGGCGCTGAGTTCTTTGAGAGCATTCCTGGCGGCGGCAATTTTCTTCTTCGCCTCTTGCTTGGCGGGCGATTCAGGCAGTTCCGCGATCTTCTTGTCGGCAGCCGCGACACCGTCGTCGGCCGCTTGCTCGGCTTCGGTCAGTGTTGCGTCCGCCTTTCCCTCGAGATCCTCGAATTCGATCGCCGTCAGTTTGACCGTCGCCTCGCCCTTGCCGTCGGGCGCGGTGGCCGTGATCTCATACTCGCCCGCTTCGAGCGGCGCGAACTCCGTAAAGGAATACGCGCCGTTCTCGCTGGGCACGAGCGTCTTCGTCATCGGCGGCAGATCGTCGTTCTTGATCACGATCGACACCGGCCGCTGACCGAGCGGCATGGTGACCCCGAAAATCTTGACCTTTCGGACGCTCTTGTTCCCGCCCTTCGACAAGATAACGACCAAGGCCGGCGACGCCTGGACCGTGATGGGAATTGGTTCGGTATCTTCGGTGGGTTTCACGTCCTGCTTTGCGGCAGCTGTCATCGGCGGGCCGGCGCCAGGGGCGGCGGCAATCATCGGGATCAGCTGCAACGCGACAATGAAAGTCGTAAGCGTGGCCGCAAATCCGAAATTTAGCACGCCGCGCACGACCGCGGTCATGACGGCGAGCCACTATGGCGTTTGATGGTCTCGCGGAGCAGCGCCACCGCCTGGGCCTCGCTTGCGGACTTGCCGGCGACGGAGGCGATGATCGATTCTTCGCCCACGATGGTCGCGGCAATCCAGCCGCCCATATCAGGCGCAACGTTGCTCTCAACGCCGAGATCGGGAAGTTTCTTATAGCCGTCCGCCAAGTGTGGATCGCGATGATACGATTTCGGCACGATCTGAAGCAGGACGTTGCCTTGGTTATCGTTCGCGAGCCACTGGCAACCTGTCCCCATCGCAGCCGTGTCCGGCGCCCCCAGCGGCTCGCCCACATAGGCCTCTAATTCTGCCGGCGTGAAGAGTTTGCACAGCGGGTTGAGATTGGCCGCGCCCTTTGAATCGCCGGTCAAAGCATCTGCGGTTTGCTTGGCGTCGGACGCTGGCGTGGAGGGTCCGCAAGCGGCCAGGGCGACCGCGACGAGAAGGGAAACCAACAATCGAAACATCTTCGGATTCCTAGTTGGTGCAAGTGATCTGGGTAAAGACTCTGCATTTCTGGCTCGTGCACAGCTCGCCGGTCCAAGTTTCGGAGCGCAAGCGGCCGCGCTCGGTGTCGAAATCGTCAACGGCATTAAAGCCCTTGCCCTTGCAGAACGCCTCCGCCGGCGGCTGCTCGCAGTCGGAATGCGGCAGGTGCATGCACGCGTGCAATCGCTCGCCGCCCACGGTCAGTGGCACGTCAAACCGCTGCAGGCTCGCGGCCGGTAAGGCGACAATGGGAACATTCGTCTGCGACGCCGCTAGAATCGCGTTGCATTGCCGCTCAAGACCGGGCGCCGCCGGTGAGTTTCGCGCGCGCGCCGATTTCGCGGCATCGCAAATCGAGACAGGCGCAGCGGCAGGCGTGCCCGGTGGCAATTTCACTCGGCCCAACGCTTTAGCAACCGGCGGGCTAAGGATTGGCGGGCTCTTGGTTGACGTTTCGTTCAACGGACGGACCGGCGCGGAAGGCGAAGCGCAGTGCAGACCGATTGCATCGATGAATGCGCCGGCGCGGCCAACGAGTCCCGTCGCCCAGTACCTGCCGGTTTGCGAGCGACAGTCCGTCGGCCAGCGGGTCACATATTCGTCTGCTCCCTGAGGACCGGGGATCGCTGTCATGATATCCTCCTTCGCCGTTCGCGGATTAACGCAGTGCAGGTGAATCCTGCCGACCACCTCGTGATCCCCGCGGCCGGTGGAGACCGCCGTGTCAACCGTTAGCGCGTAGACCAAGCTGTTGCGTGCGCACACGATGGAATCTTCGGAGTCCCCGCCATCACCTCCGATGGCGGCATTTGTGCCGAAAGATGCGTCGGTACCGAGCAAGAGGATGGAGCCGTCGTCGCTCGGGGTGTTGT
>Ga0184615_10001801_pt1 | contig 11518 bp, 9 predicted proteins | sample PLM4_65_coex_FD_133134 | JGI IMG/M metagenome (GOLD analysis project Ga0184615, IMG submission 133134) | Groundwater sediment microbial communities from an aquifer in East River, Colorado, USA - PLM4_65_coex | ecosystem: Environmental > Terrestrial > Soil > Riparian zone | place: USA: East... | reverse complement strand
GTTCGAATCCAGTCGCCCCGACCAGTCTTACCGGGAACGGCGCGGGCGTAGCCCGCGCCGCCCGGACTTCGCTCGGCTTCGCCTCGCTGCGCGCTTCGCTTGCAGGGTGCCAGCCCGCGCTTCGCTTGCAGGGTGCCGGCCTGCGCCTCGCTGCGAGCTTCGCTTGCAGGGTTGCGCGCTGCGCGAGTAGGATGGGGCGCGGACGGTGGTCCCCCATGGCATTGCACGCGATCCTCGCGCTCGTGCTGCTCGCGGCGCTCGGCTGCAGCGGGCGGGGAGACGCGCCGAACGATGTGCGCGTCCACGTGACCCTCGTCGCTCTCGACGCCCAGAACGTCCCCGTGGTGATCCTCGAGGAGGAATCGGGCGCCCGGATGCTCCCGATCTCGATCGGCACGGCCGAGGCCAACTCGATCGACGCCGAGATCCACAAGCAGCGGCCCGCGCGACCGAACAGCCACGACTTCGCGGCGCGCCTGATCGCGGGGCTCGAGGGCGAGCTGCTGCGCGTGGTGGTGACCGAGATCCGCGACGGGACCTTCTACGCGATCCTCGTGCTGGAGGCTCGAGGCAAGCGCGTCGAGATCGACGCGCGCCCGAGCGACGCGATCGCCACCGCGCTGCGAGCCGGCGCTCCCATCCTCGTGCGCGAGCAGTTGTTCGAGGAGGCGGGCGAAACGCCCGCGCCCGACGACCGCCGCCAATCCATCGCGTGGCCAGCGAGGGTCGGGAACACGCCGGCAACTCGCGCCGCCGAGCTCTGATTCTCGACGAGAAATCACGCGATTTTGCGCATCCGCGCGCGCGCGGTGCCCGCTCGCACATCGGCTGCGCCGCGATCCACGGCCATACGCAGGTCATGCGCGAGTTGCGCGGGAGACGCGCAGAATCTCGCACCGCCCTGCGCGCGTTCCGTTGACAGCGGAGCGCCGCGCTGTCAGGATGCGAGCCGAGCGGTGTACTCGCTCCGCGGACGACCCCCCACCCAAGGCGGCGACACACTCATGGGTTTCTCAGACACGACGGATCGGCTGCGGCGCGAAGAGCTCGCCTGGGAGCTGGTCGAAGTCTTCGACGAGCTTCGCATCGAGCAGATCAACGAAGTGCTCGCGAAGAACGTGCCGCTCGAGACGCTCGAATTCTTCTCGGCCTACGCCGACGAGTTCGCCGAGACCCATGCGATCACCGCCACCTCGCGCAAGCGCCTGCCAAACCTGCTGCTGCTCGGCTACCTGCTGCGCGTCCTCGAAGATCGCCTGATCGACGACTCGAACCCGCTCGACGCGTGACGACGAAGAAATCCGGCTCCCGCGGCACCCGCGCACGGCGCCCGCGCGCAGCGAGCCGCGGTCGAGCGAAGTCCGCTCGCGCCGGCGCCGGGCCCGCGGAAGTCCGTAGCCCCGCGGCGCCGCTGCCCGTCGGTCCCTATTCGCAAGCGGTGGCGTACGGAGCGCTGCTCTTCCTCTCGGGCCAGATCCCCCTCGACCCCACCACCCAGAAGCTGGTCGCCGGCGAGATCGAGGAGCAGACCGTGCGGGTGATCGAGAATCTCGCCGCAGTGCTCGCGGTGGGCGGCTCTTCGCTCGCCGGCGTCGTGCGCACCACGGTGTATCTCACCGACCTGGCGCTCTTCCCGCGCATGAACGCCGTCTACGCGCGCTATTTCGAGCAGGTTCCCCGGCCCGCGCGAGCGACGATCCAGGCCGCGGCGCTGCCCCTCGGTGCCCAGATCGAGATCGACGCGATCGCTGTGAGAGGCCGCAAAGCGGCCTCTCACAGCCTGCTTCGCTGAGCTTCGCTCGCGTGCGGCCGGTCTGATTGAACTTCGCTCGCCTGCGGCTCGCTGCGCGCGGGCTCTCGCCCGCTTGCGAGACAGGCCCGTCAAGCGCGGCGCGTGAGATGGCGGAGGTTGACGCCGTTGATACCGGCGTGGGCGACGATCGGGGCGACCAGGCTGCCGGTCGCGTCGAAGAGCCACCCCAGCAGGAAGCCGGCCGCGACGGCGAAGAGCGTCCACGGGAGGATCTCTCGACGCGGGACGAAGTGCGCCGCGCCAAATAGCAGGCTTGCCGCCACGAGCCCGACTTGCGGCTGGAGCGCGCCGCGAAAGAAAGCCTCTTCGGCGATCCCACTCACGACCGCCAGCAGCCAGCATTCCCCCAGCGAGAGCGGCCCCAGCGCGGCTCCGAGCATGCGCGCGAGCTGCTCGCCCAAGCGGGTGCGCTGCGTGAGCTGGCGCGAGGCCAGCACCACGATGGCCGCTGCGAGCAGCCCGGCAGCGAGATCGCGCAGCGGCGCGCCGCCATCCCTCGCGGCGTCGGCCGAGGCCCACGGGAGCGCCCGTCCGTCGAGAGCTGCCCAGACGAGCGCGGCCAGCAGCAGCGCCCCATAGAAGGCGAGCGCAAGGCGCACGAGCGGCGGACGCAGCCGTCCGGGGGGATGGGGTGCGGGCCCGTAGGGTGGGCGCTCGGGATCGGTCTCAGGCGGATCGCTCGGCTCGGATGCCACGATCGAGGACCTCGTTGACAGCAATCCCCGGGGGCAGGTAGCTTCGCGGTCATGCGACGCCCCGGCTTCGGGGCGTCGATTTCTTGTAGAGACGATTGTATCTCCTCCACTTCGAAGCCACGGAGTGAGACCTTCATGTCCGAGCGCCTGCCCATGACGCGCGCCGGCTACGAGAAGCTCGAGGAGGAGCTGCGCCGCCTCAAGTCGGTCGAGCGCCTGAGGATCGTGAAGGAGATCGAGGTGGCGCGCGCGCACGGAGACATCTCCGAAAACGCGGAATTCCACGCGGCCAAGGAGCGCCAATCGCACATCGAGGGGCGCGTGCGGCTGCTCGAGGACAAGCTGGCCCGGGCCGTCGTCATCGACCCCACGGGGCAGGCACCGGACGAGATCCGATTCGGGGTGACCGTCCAGCTCGAGGATACGGCGACCGGCGACCGCGTGACGTACACGATCCTCGGCGAGGAGGAGTCGGATGTCGTCAACGGCTACATCTCCGTCTCATCGCCCGTCGCGCGAGCGCTGTTGGGAAAAGCCGTCGGAGACAGCGTCACGGTGCGCGTGCCGAAGGGCGTCCGCATCCTCGAGGTCATCGAGATCCGCTTTGGTTGAGGCGCGCAGCCGTCTCCGGTAGCCTCGCCCCCGACGCGTCCCGGAGCTGCCGCCGGCGTACGTCGACCGCATCCCCTCGAGGCTCGCTGTCCTCGGTAACGGCGGGGCCCCCTTGAGATCCCTCCAGATCAAATTCAGCTCGCTCGTCGTCAGCCTGCTCGTGGTGGCATGCGTGTGTCTCGCCGCGATCGCAACCCAGCACGAGCGCCGCGCCCTCGAAGCCGAGGTCGAGAAGACCGGCCGCGCGCTCATCACGAACCTCGCCGGCGCGGCCAAGGAGCCGCTGCTAGAAGTCGAGCAGGGCGCGTTCGACGGTGAGCTGACGCTCGATCGCCTGATCGAGGAGACCGGCGCGAGCCCGGGGGTGGTCGCAGTGCGCCTGTTCGGGCGCGAGGGTCGCATCGCCGCCTCCCTCGATCCGGCCGAGCGCCGGGCGGAGGCCCCCCCGAGGGCCGAAGCCGCGCAGCCGACCCCCACGAACGAGGTCAGCGTGCGCCGCGAGGAGCCCAGGCGCCTGATCTTCGCGGCCCCGATTTTCTACAGCGGTGTGCGCGTCGGAGAGGCCCAGGTGGAGCTCGACCTCTCCGTGCTCGTCGACCCGATCGTGCGCAGCAACACCCGCCAGCTCGCCGCCGCCGCGGTCACGGTGATCGTCTTCGGCGTCGTCGCCGGGGTGATCTTCGTCGCCCTGCTCGTGGGCCCGCTGCGGCGCCTGCGGCACGGCGTCGAGCAGCTCGCGGCCGGCGACCTCGCGGCGCGCGTCCCGCCAACGTCGCGGGACGAGGTCGGAGAGCTCACGCGGGCATTCAACGAGATGGGCGATTCGCTCCAGCAGAAGCAGCGCGTCCAGAACGCCTTCGGCCGCTACGTGAACGACTATGTGTTGAACCAGCTCCTCGAGGGCCCCGAGGAAGCGGGGCGCGGCGGGATCGAGCGCGAGGTCACGATCCTGTTCGCCGACATCCGCGGCTTCACGCGCCTTTCGGAGGGGCTCGAGGCGCACAAGGTCGTGGCCCTTCTCAACGAGATCTTCCAGCTGGTCTCGGACCGCATTCTCGAGAGCGGCGGGACCATCGACAAGTTCATCGGCGATTCGGTGATGGCGTACTTCGGCGCGCCCGTTTCGCAGCCCGATCACGCGCTGCGCGCGGTGAACGCGGCGATCGACATCCAGCAGGTCGTCCGCGAACGCCTGGAGGCGCGGCGGGAGCCGGGGGATGGCGCCTTGGAGACGTTGCCGGTCGAGATCGGGATCGGGATCCACACGGGGATCGTGATCGTCGGCAACATCGGCTCCGACCGCCGCACGGACTTCACCGCCGTGGGCGACGCCGTCAATGTCGCGCATCGCCTGGAGAAGCTCGCGCGGCCGGGCGAGATCCTGGTGTCGGAGGCCGTGCAACGCAATGTCCGCGCTGCGATGCGTCTGCGCTTCGAGGGCGAGCGCCAGCTCTCGGGACGCGAGGAGCCGGTGCACGTGTACTCTGTCGAGATCGACGGCAGCCAGGCCCCGGCGGAGCCGCGCTCGCCCCTGAGCGCATGAGGGTACGTCCGACCACGCTGGCCTGGGTGCTGGCCGCGGCCGCCCTCACGACGGCCGCCTGCACCTCGCCCGTCGAGCAGGGCGAGAGGCTCTACCGCGACGGGGACCGGCTCGGCGCGCTCGAGCTCTGGCGCGCCATCCCCGAGAACGCGCGCGCCTATCCGTCGGTGAAGCAGCGCATCGAGGTCGTCGAGGCGGAGTTCCAGCGCCTCGTCGTGCGCTACAAGCAACGTGCGCGTTACTTCGAATCGAAGCGAAGGCTCGCCGAATCGATCCTCAACGACCGGCTCGCCCTCGAGCTCCAGCCCGACGACGCCGCGACCCTCGCCCGTGTGCAGTCGCTCGCGCGCATCCTCGCCACCCGCAAGACGGAATTGCTGGCGGAGTACCGTGCCGCCTTCGCGGCGGGAGATCTCGCGGCCGCGCGACGCAGCCTCGCCCAGCTCCACACGCTCGACGCGTTCGACCCGGAGCTCGAGACCGAAGCCCGGGCTCTCGGCGAGGCGCTACGCTCCGAGGTCTCGAAGCAGATCGCAATCGGACGCCGCGCCTTCGCGTCGGGCAACTACCCGGCGGCGCAGAAGGCCTTCGAAGCCGTGCTCGAGCTCGATCCCGACAATGAGTCCGCGCAGGGCTACATGTCCTACATCGCTACGCTGCTGCAAGAACGCAGCCGGCCGGGCAAGGCGGCATCGGGTCTGTCGAACCGCGAGACGTTCGCGTCACAGGCCGAGATCCGCGCCGAGGGCTTCTACCAGAACGGACTCGCCGCGGCGCGCCGCGGCGATTCGTATGCGGCGATCCGCCAGCAACTGTTCGCACTGGGCGCGGACGCGGAGCACACGGCCGCGCAGCGCGAGCTTTCGCGGCTGCGCCGCAGCCTGGCTCCCGAGGTCGAGAAGCTGATCGAGAGCGGCCGCCAGGCCTTCCGCAACGAGGACCTCCAGTCGGCCCTCGACGACTGGCGCCTCGCCCTGCTCGTCGATCCCGAGAACGAGCGCACGCGCGCCTACATCAGCCACGCGGAACGGCAGCTCGAGAATCTGGAACGCATGCGCTCGGAGCCCGAGCCGCCGGCGCGGGTGGAGTGAGCGTGGTGTCGCCCCTCGCACGCGCGCTGCTCGCCGTCGTCGCGCTCTCGTTCGCCACGGCCTGCGCCACGAGCCTCGACCTCGAGCGTGCGCGCCGCGCCCTCACGCGCCGTCCGCAACCCGAAGCGCCGGTGTTGCTCGAAGGCCCCCCGAGCGCGCTGCCGGCGCCGGAGGGCGTCGCCGCGACGAGCGGCCAGCTGCGCGAAGTGCCCCTGCAATGGGAGCCGGTAATCACCGGGGACGTGGGCGGCTACGTCGTCGATCGCGCCTTCGCCGCGGCCGGCCCGTTCACGCGCGTCGCGCTGCTCGCCGGGCGCAATACCACCTTGTGGGTCGACCGCGCGCCCGAGGCTGCCGGCGCCGGGGCCCCCGCGGCGCTGGGCGACGGCGTCACCGCGTTCTATCGCGTGCGCAGCTTCATGCGATCGGGCCAGCTCGGCGCCGAAGCGACGACGGTGGCATCGGCCACGACCGCTGCACCGCCCGCGCCCCCCGCGGCGCTGCGCGCCTACAGCCATCAGCCTCGGCAGGTGCCGCTCGCCTGGCGAGCCTCGGACGACCCGAACGTAACCGCCTATCGCGTCTATCGGAGTCCGAGCTTTCGCGGCTCGTTCGAGCGGCTGGCTACCGTCGACGGGCGCTTCCAGACGATCTACAACGACAAGGGTCTGGGCGATCTCCGCGTGTTCTACTACCGCGTCGCGGCGCTGAACCGCGCCGGCGGCGAGGGCCGCGCCTCCGAGCCCGTGCGAGCGGTCACCAAGCCCGCGCCGCTCCCGCCGCTCGGGCTGCGCATTGCGGCGCAGCGACTCGGAGCGAACCGGCTCTCCTGGGAGCTGAACGTCGAGACGAACCTGGTCGGCTACCGCCTCTTTCGCAAGCGGGTGGGATCGGAGGAACACGAGCTCGTCGCGACACTGCCCGCCGACCAGACGACGGCCGAGGACACGGCCGCCAGCGCCGACGAGCGCATCGACTACACGTTGGTCGCCGTCGACGAGGACGGACTCGCGAGCGACCTCGCCGAGCCCGTGGTCGTGACGAGCGTGGGCTACGAGATCAATGCCGCGACTCGCTCCGATGGTGTCCACCTCGCCTGGAACCCGCGCAGCGAGGAGGGCTTCCGCGGCGCACACGTGTTCCGCCATGGCGCGCTCTCCCGCAGCGAGCTCGCCTTCGTCAAGGCTGCGAGCTTCGTCGACGCGGACACGAAGCCGGGAGGGCGATACCGCTACACGGTCGTGCTCGAGCGAGCGGATGCGACCCTCGCCCCGCCCTCTCCCGTCGTCGAGATCCGGGTCCCGGAGCGCTGAGCGACGGGCTTCGTTGATTTTCGGAGGGGCCTTCCTAGAATCCCCGCCTGAGTCCGATCCCCGGTAGCTCAGTTGGTAGAGCAAGCGGCTGTTAACCGCTGGGTCGCAGGTTCGAGTCCTGCCCGGGGAGCCACGAGCCCGTGCGCCGCCCCGAGGCACCCGAGGGCTCCGAGGGGGTGAGCATGACCGGACAGCCTCGCAACCTCCTCGCGCGTATGTTTCGGCATGCGGCGCTCGCGGCAGCGCTCTTGATCGCACCGCACGCGCGCGCCGAGACCGGATGGGTGGGCGACCATGTGCGCCTGAACCTGCGCACGGGACCGGGCAGCCAATTCCGCATCCTCGGCAGCGTCGAGACCGGTGATTCCGTCGAGATCCTCACGCGCGGTGAGGACTGGATCGAGGTGCGCGCCGAGGGGAAGTCGGGCTGGGTGCCCGACGGCTTCCTCCAGAACGAGCCCCCGGCGGTGGTGAAGCTCGCGCGCAGCGAGACGGAGACGGCGGACCTGCGCTCGCGCAGCGGCGTGCTGGGCGAGGAAGCGACGAAGTTGCGCAGCGAGAACGCGCAGCTCGCGGCGCGCGAATCGGAGCAACGGGCCGAGCTCGAGCGGCTCACGCGCGACAACCTCGAGCTGCGCGCCGGTGCGCGCTGGCCGGAGTGGATCGCGGGAGCGTGCATCCTCGCCGTCGGCATGGCGCTCGGCGCGCTGCTGCGCGGCAGCGCCCGCCGCCAGACGCCGCGGATCCGGCTCTAGGGCAAGCGAAGCGCGCAGCGAGGCGAAGCCGAGCGGAGTTCACTCGGGCTGTCGACGGCGCACGAGGAGCTTGCGCGCCTCTTCCACCCAGAGCACCAGGCTGCCCACCGCGCCGATCGCCAGGACCTCCCTCCAGCCGAACGGGGCGGTGTAGAAGAGCGCATTGAGCGGAGCCCAGAAGATCACCGCCACCTGGAGCAGATTGCCCGCCAGCAAGCCGCCCATCAGCCAGGGATTGCGGAGCAGGCCGAGGTCGAGGGCCGAGCGCGTGTCGGAGCGGCAGTTCAGCACGTTGAACCACTCGCAGACGACGAGCAGCGTGAAGGTCTCCGACTGCGCCTGGACGAGGGGAACACCCGCCGCGATGCGAACGGCGAACCAGCCCAGAGTCGAGATCACGATCGCCGGCGTCATGAACCCGATCCGGCGCAGCAGCGCTCGCGTGATCAAAGGCTCGTCGGAGGGGATGGGTGGGCTGCGCATCTCGTCGCCCTCGGCGGGCTCCATGATCAGATTAACGGCGATCACTCCCTCCGTCACCAGGTTGTTCCACAGGATCTGCACTGCTACGAACGGCGCCGGGAACCCGAGCAGCAGCGCGCCCACGAGCACGATCACCTCGGCGACCGACGTCGTGACGAGCAGCAGGATCACCTTCTTGATGTTGCGATAGACGACGCGGCCTTCCTCGACCGCGGAAACGATCGTGCTGAAGTCGTCGTCGGTGACCACGATCTTCGCGGCCTCCTTCGCGACGTCCGTCCCGGTGATCCCCATGGCGACGCCGACGTCCGCGCGCACCAGCGCGGGCGCGTCGTTCACGCCGTCCCCGGTCATCGCGACGACGTCGCCCCGTCTCTGATACGCGTCGACGATGCGGAGCTTCTGCGCCGGGTGGACGCGCGCAAAGACCGATACGTGATCGAGACGGCGCGTGAGCTCGGCTTCGGACAGGCGCGCGAGCTCGGCTCCGTCGATGACGAGATCGCCCTCCCGGACCATGCCGAGCGTGCGCGCCACCGCCAGCGCGGTCACCGCGTGGTCGCCCGTCACCATCACCGGACGGATGCCGGCGTCGCGACAGCGGGCCACGGCGTTCGCGGCCTCCGGCCGCGGGGGATCGATCTGGCCCACCAGACCGAGCAGCACGGCCCTCCCGCGGAAGGCCTCGAAGCCGGCGCGGCCGTCGATCTCGCCGCCCTCGACGCTCGCCACCGCGAGCACGCGCAACGCGCCCGCCGCCATGCGCTCCACCGCGGAGCCCACCGCGCGCCGCGCCGCCGCGTCGAGCGGCACGGCGCGGCCGTCGCGGCGCACGGCCGTGCACAGCTCGAGCACCACCTCCGGAGCTCCTTTGAGCAGGACGCACGAGCCGGCCGGCGTCGGGTGCTGCGTGGCCATCATCTTCGCCGCCGGATCGAAGGGTAGTTCCGCACGGCGCGGAAGACGCTCGCGCAACGCAGCCCCGAGGACGCCCGCCTTGACGGCGAGCGCGAGCAGGGCGGCCTCCGTGGGGTCTCCGATCGCGCGCCAGCGCGGCTCGCTCGCATCGGGGGCCACGAGCTGCGCGTCGTTGCACAGGACCGCCGCCTCGAGCAACGCCCGCAGCTCCGCATCCGCTTCGGGCTGGATCGGCCGGCCCTCCTCGAGGAATGCGCCCTCCGGCGCGTAGCCAGCGCCGGTGACGGCGATCTCCCGGCCGGTGCCCAGCCAGATCGCCGTCGCCGTCATCTCGTTGCGGGTGAGCGTGCCCGTCTTGTCGCTGCAGATCACCGTCGTGCAGCCGAGCGTCTCGACGGCGGCCGGACGGCGCACGATCGCGCGGCGCCGGGCCATGCGTTGGACGCCCACCGCCAGCGCAATCGTCATGGCGACCGGCAGGCCTTCGGGAATCAGCCCGACGACCTGGCTGATCGCGAGCATCGCGATCTCTCCGAACGGCATCGCGCGCAACCAGCCGAGCGCGACGATTCCCACGAACAGGACGAGCGCCGCCAGCATCAGCCGGCGGCCGAACTGGTCGACGCGCCGCTCGAGCGGCGTCTGCGGCTCGCGCGCCGTCTCGACGAGCTCGGCGATGTGGCCGATCTCGGTCGCGACACCGGTCGCCACGACGACGGCGCGGGCGCGCCCCGCTGCCACGTGCGTGCCCGCGTAGACCATGTTGCGCCGGTCGGCGAGCGGCGTGTCGGGCGCGAGCGGCAGCATGTCCTTCGCCACGGGCTGCGATTCCCCGGTGAGCGCGGCCTCGGCGATCTGGAGCGCCGCGCCCTCGCACAGGCGCGCATCCGCCGGGACGGCGTCCCCGGCCGCGAGCAGGAAGATGTCTCCCGGGACGACGTCGCGACCGTCGACGATCTCCTCGCGCCCCTCCCGCAGGACACGGGCCTGCTGGCTCGTGATGCGGCGCAGCGCCGCCAGCGAGCGCGCGGCCCGGCCCTCCTGGAAGGCCCCGATCAACGCATTCACGAACACGACGACGGCGATCACGGCCCCGTCGCTCAGCTTTCCGACGACGAGAGCGATCGCGGCGGCCAGGAACAGCAGATAGATCAGCGGACTCGCGAACTGGCGCAGGAAAATTGCGGCGAGCGAAGGCCGGCGCGGCTCGGGCAGCGCATTGCGTCCGAAGCGTGCGAGGCGCGACTGCACCTCCGCGTGCGAGAGCCCGACCTCGCCGTTCGACGCGACGGCGGCCAGCGCCTCCTCGCTGCGCAGGGCGTGCCAGTCCCGCTCGTTCTCGCGTGCGGAGCGCCGGGCCAGCCCGGGCGTCACAGGATCGCGATGGGACCGGCTTCACCGCGCAGCGCAGCGCGGCCGACGGCGGCGCCGAAATCCGCCGCGCGGATCACCGTGGGAAGATCGACGGCTTCGGGCACGTCTTCGACGCGGTGATAGTGGCGCGGCACGCCGCCCTGCTCGAGCGAGATCAGCGAGAGCGAGGGAAAGCCGCGATCCGCCGGAACATGGCCATCCGTGCCGGCGATCAGATCGACCGGGGTCACCTCGCCGAAGACGCCGCTTGCCGCAACCCGGCGGGCGAGCTCGACCAGCGTCGGCGGGAAGCCCGACTTCGCGAGCGTTCCCTCGCTGCGCACCCAGTGCAGCGAGCCTCCGCCCACGCACTCGAAGTTCACGAAGTACGTGGTCTCGGTCGGCCACTGAGCATGCGCCGACACGAAGGCGTGCATGCCGCGACAGCCGACCTCCTCCGCGCCGGTACCGACGATCCACAGCTCGACGTCGTCCGGGAGCTGCGCGAGCAGCTGCTCGGCGCAGGTGAGCATGGCGGCCACCGCCGACGCGTTGTCGTTCGCACCGGGCGAGGCCGGAGCCAGGGCCCACTGCAACGTCGCCGCGCAGCCCGCGGTCAGCCCGAGACCGAGCAGCAGCCGCGCGGCGCCGACCAGGAAGCCATCGGCGCCGAGCCACACCGCGAGCAACAGCGCCGCCGCGGCGATCACCGCCGCCTCGGGAAGCGCGTTCGGGCCGAGCGGCGGAGGCGTGTGCGCGGGGCGCCGGCTGGCGCGCCTGGCGAAGAAGTCGGCGACGGGCCGGGTGAAGAGCCAGCCGGCCTGCGCGCTGTCGATGTGCGCCGAGAGCACCACGCGCTGGCCGGGATGGCGCGCCCCCGCGCGTCCGACGACGTTCAGCGAGTCCGGGCACGGCAGCGCGCGCGAGAGAAGTGAGATTCCG
>Ga0184615_10001800_pt1 | contig 11519 bp, 10 predicted proteins | sample PLM4_65_coex_FD_133134 | JGI IMG/M metagenome (GOLD analysis project Ga0184615, IMG submission 133134) | Groundwater sediment microbial communities from an aquifer in East River, Colorado, USA - PLM4_65_coex | ecosystem: Environmental > Terrestrial > Soil > Riparian zone | place: USA: East... | reverse complement strand
ACTATTTCTCTTCGATTCCTCGGCCATTCGTCGACGCTCCGTTAACTCGGTCCTGGCACGATCGCGTGCATGAAAACGGGAAGAGAAAAGCTGCATTTGGCCGTGCTTGCCGCGTTGGTGGCGGCGTCGTCGGTGTCTCTTTCGGGCTGCGGCCTGCCGCCAGCAATTGCGCTGGCGGCCTATGCGGCCGATGGGATCTCTTACGCCACCACAGGAAAATCGACGACCGACCACGTGCTGTCCGCCGCCGCCGATCGCGACTGCGCGCTGCTGCGCGTCGCCTATAACGAAGAGGTGTGCAAGAAGTCGGCGAAGAACCTGCGAGAGGAACGCGATAAGCGCAACGTCGCGCTGGCTGAATACGCCGCCGCGTCGGACGAGGTGCTGCCAGGTCTGATCGTACTCGACGGCGATGCGCCGGATGGCGATCAAGTCGCTTGGTCGGAGCCAGAAACGCCTTCGCCTGAAGCCGAGATGACGCTGGTGGAAGAGCCCGTCGATGCCCTGCTTGAGCCGTCGGGCGTGGTGCAAACGGCGCAGGTGGAACCGGCATCGGGCGTGCCCGGGGTTGGTGCCCCCACGCCGCTATTGCCGCAGGCGCTGCGGCCCACGCCGCTGTCGAGGGCCGAACAGCTGAAATCCGCGCCGTCATTCGTCGAGCTGGGACCTGCCTCCGTCGCGAAGGACGAGAGGAAGATGACCGTCGAGTCGTGGATGCTGGTGCTCGGCAGCTATGAAGATGAGCTCGGTGCGTCGAGTGCCGTGCGGCGCTTCCTCGCCTTCCGCCCCGAAGTTGTCGCCGCCACCGTGTCGGGGCGAAAATATCTGCGCGTTGTGTCGGGTCCCTATGACGCCGTTGCGCTCGCCGCCGCGAAGTCACGTGCGCGCGAAGCAGGAGCCCGCGACGCCTGGGGCGTGCCGCTGTGTCGGGACGACGCGGCCGGTACCCGCTGTATTCCGCGAGAGGCGGTTGCTATTCCGCGGCTGCCGCGATCCTAAGCGCAGCGGAGGCCTTGCGCCGCTTGTTGCAATACATGTCCATGTCGGCGCGCGACAGCAGATCGTTCACTTCGTCATTGGAGCCGTAGGGTTCGATCCCCAGGCTGACCCCGACGTGGATTCGATTTGCGCCGAAGCGATATTCGCAGCGGTCTAATTGATGCTGCAACATGCGCGCGCGCTTCTGCGCGTCACGCCGGCTAACCTCGGACAACAGGATCACGAATTCGTCGCCCCCCAGCCGCGCCACGGTGTCCACCTCACGCACCGAGGCGGTAATGGTCTGACCGATTACACACAGTACCTGGTCGCCGGCGGCATGTCCGTATCGATCGTTGACCGACTTAAAGCTATCGATGTCACAGAAAATCAATACGCCGCTTTCACCCGATCGGCGGGCGCGGGCGAGGGCTTTGCGTAGCTCCTCGACGAAGCCACGACGGTTCATGAGGCCGGTCAACTCGTCGGTACGAGACAGGCTCTCCAGAAAGGCGATGCGATCGTTTTGCGCGGCGAGGCGCTGCTCGGCTGCCGCGGCAACCGCCAGCGCGCGCTCCAACAAGGCGCGGTTGCGCGCGTCGCCGGGCTCGATGCTGTCCAAACCGCCAAGGATGCTCTGCGCTATAGCGCCGATCTGGACGATCGGCGTGGGGGCGGCATAGGGGTTGGTCAGCGTCATATGCTTCATGGCATTCTCCGCTATCGCCCTTGCAAGCGCCGTGCCACATGTCGTGCCGCAGAAATCAAGGAGTTACGCGTGCCGACGGCGGGCAAATCCTGCCGTGCGGCAAAACGTGCATGGCCGGGATTGCCCGGATGGCTTGTGACGGCTTTGCGTGGTAATGCTCCGCCATGCGCGTCAGGCCGATCCTGTGCGCGGCCCTTGCCGCGCTGCTTTTGCCTACATGGGCCGGGCCGGCCGGGGCGGCGGGTAAGTTCGCGCCGCACCGGGCGCTCTACGACATGTCGCTGAAGTCCTCGGACCGCGACATGAGCGTCCTAGCGGTCAACGGCGAAATGATGGCCGACTGGGGCGAGACCTGCGAAGGCTGGACGCTGGAATACCGCTCTGCGCTTGAGATCGAAGTGCCGGGCGAGGATGCGATGCGGATCACCACTAACGTGTCCACCTGGGAGGCGCGGGACGGGCTCAGTTACCGCTTCACCGTGCGCAACGTGGAGCGGGACGGCGACGAGGAGCGGATCGAGGGTACCGCCCGGCTTGACGGCAAAGGGCAGGGCGGAACGGCGCACTATACCAAGCCCGAGGAGAAGGCATTCACCCTGCCACCGGGTACTATCTTCCCCACCGCCCATACGGAAGCAGTGCTGGCGGCGGCGGGGGATCAGCCCGCGTCGTTCCGCCGTATCGTATTCGACGGGCTGAGCACCGATTCCCTGTTCGACGTCAGCGCGGTGATGGGCGCGCCCAACCCGGATGGGGGGCCAGTGCGTGACGCCGCCAAGCCGATTGCCGGGCTCAAATCCTGGCCCGCGCACCTCGCCTTTTTCCACTACGCGAGCCAGGACGCCGCCCCGGACAACGAAATGTCGTTTCGCATGTTCGCCAATGGGGTGGAGGACGAGATGACGATCGATTTCGGGCGCTTCAAGGTACTCGCCAAGCTCAAGGCGCTCGAGCTGTCGCCGCGCCCCACCTGCAAGTGACGCCGCGCGAAGGCAGTTTAGGTATAATATCCTAATTTAAATCGCGCAAAACTTGGTGGAAGTTACGGAAAGTTAACTCTCTTAAACCATTTTTAAGTCGAAACCCGGCGCTGCCAATTGCGCAAACGACCGGTGCGTCTCGGAATCGAAGGGTGTGGAATGGGCAAGAAGATCCTGATTGTCGAAGACAACGAGCTGAACATGAAGCTCTTTCATGATCTGCTCGAGGTCCACGGCTACGAGACGCTGCAGACCAAGGACGGTCGCGAGGCGCTCGACCTCGCGCGCAAGCATGTTCCCGACCTGATCCTAATGGACATCCAGCTGCCGGAGGTCTCCGGTCTCGAAGTCACGCGTTGGATCAAGGCCGACGAGGCTTTGAAGAGCATCCCCGTGATTGCCGTGACGGCCTTTGCCATGAAGGGCGACGAAGAAAAGATCCGCTCAGGCGGCTGCGAGGCCTATATCGCGAAGCCGATCTCCGTCACCAACTTCCTCGAGACGATCCAGAAAGTCCTGGGCTAACCGCGCGCGGGGCAAGCTGTCATGTCCGCGCGTGTTCTCGTCGTCGACGACATACCGGCGAACGTCAAGCTGCTGGAGGCCAAGCTCCAGGCCGAGTACTACGAGGTCGTTACCGCGATCAGCGGACGCCAGGCGCTCGCAGCCATGGCGCAACACGCACCAGATATCGTTCTGCTCGACGTCATGATGCCCGGCATGGATGGGTTCGAGGTGTGCCGTGCGATCAAGGCGGACCCACGTTCGGCCCACGTGCCGGTGGTGATGATTACCGCTTTGTCGGACGTGAAAGATCGCGTCCGCGGGCTCGAAGCCGGCGCCGACGACTTCCTTACCAAGCCGCCCAACACGGTAGCGTTGTTCGCACGCATCCGCTCGCTGGTGCGGCTCAAGCGCGCAGTGGATGAATGGCACACGCGCGAAGCCGCCGCGTCCGCGTTCGGCGCCGAGAGTGCCGTCGCGGAGGCCGAATTCGCGCGTCCCGGTGCCGTCCTTCTCGTGCAGGATGGCCAGCGCGGCTTCGAGCGTGTTGCGCAAACGCTGGGTACGGCAGGACACACCGTCACCACGGCCGCGACCGTTGCCGCGGCGCGCGAGCTCGCGGAGCGCGCCGATTTCGATCTCATCTTGGCTGATCACTTCGTCGCCGGAGACGACGCGCTTCGGCTCTGTTCCTGGTTTCGCTCCAACGAGCGCACGCGGCACGTGCCCATCCTGCTAATGATCGAGGATGGCCAGCCGGAGCGGCTCGCCAAGGCGCTCGACCTCGGCGTCAACGATTACCTATTAAAGCCGGCGGACCGCGACGAGCTAGTCGCGCGCACGCGCACCCAACTTCGCCGCAAGCTTTTCGAAGAGGCGCTGCGCGCCAACTATCATCGCAACCTCGCGGCGGCGATGACCGACTCCCTTACCGGGCTCTATAACCGGCGCTATCTCGAGACGCATTTCGAAATCGTCAACCGTCGACTTGGTGAAGCTTCCAAGCCGCTGTCGCTGATGATTCTCGACATCGATCGCTTCAAGGAAATCAACGACGTCTACGGCCACCGCGCCGGCGATCAGGTGATCAAAGGTATTGCAGGGCACATCTGCGACCGGCTGCGCGGATTCGACACCGCCGCGCGCCTCGGCGGCGAGGAATTCGTGGTGCTGATGCCCGAATGCCAACTCGAGGAAGCGATGGCCGCAGCCCAGCGTATCGGCCGCTCGATCGGTGCTACGGTTTACGGCGTCGACGATGTCGAGCATGGGTTGTCGGTGACGGTCAGCATCGGCGTCGCCTCGGGGACCGCCGGCACCTGCACTTTCGACGAGTTGCTCTCACGCGCCGACGGTGCACTCTATGACGCCAAGCGCTCCGGCCGAAACCGTGTCTGCGCTGCCCCGCGCCAGCCCCTCAAGAAATCAGCTTAAAACCTCGGCCCCGGACGGGACCATAGCGACGCGGTCCGGGGTCAGATGGATCCCGGATCTTTGGCCGGGATAGCTCCGCCTCCGGCGAAGCTATTTTATCTTTCCTTCCTTGAAGACCACGTGCTTGCGCGCGACCGGGTCGTACTTCTTGAATTCCAGCTTCTCGGTCTGGGTGCGTGGATTCTTCTTGGTGACGTAGTAAAACCCCGTGCCCGCGCTCGACACGAGCTTCACGCTGAGAACATTCGATTTCGCCATGGCTCAATCCCTTGAATTTGGGCGCAAGATACCGTTCGTGCTAGGCTCGATCAAGGTTCTCCCGAAGGGCGATATGGCAGCGGCCGAGCTTAACGAAACCTATACCGTCGGCGGCATCCGCATGGCCCGGCCGTTCCGTGCGCTGCGGCTCGGCCATTTCGGCTTCAATTACATGGATGCCGCGGCATCGCTCCGCTTCTATGCCGATCTTCTTGGCCTATCGATTTCGGACGAGGAGGATTTCGCTCACGTCCTCGGTGTGGAAGGACCCGACATCGTCGATCGCATGGGCTACTTCCTGCGTATCGGTCCCGACCACCACAACTTCGTCTTGTTCCCCTATCACTGTTTTGTGAAGAGTCCCCGCCCCAAAGTAAAGGGGCTGGAGACGCTCAGCCACATGGCCTGGCAGGTGGGCACGCTACGCGAGGTACTCGAAGGGCGGCGTTGGATTCGCGAGCAGCAGCTGCCGGTCATCCGCCAGGGGCGCGACGCGTGCGGATCTAACTATCAGTTTTATTTTCCCGATCCCGACCGCATGCCGAACGAGTTGTACTACGGCATGGATCAGATCGGATGGGACGGCGCATCGAAGCCCTTCACCATGGTCGATTTCTCGGGCGTGCCGCTGCCCGACGGTTCGATCGGCGGAGACTTTCCGGACGTGGTGGCGGCGCTGCGCCGCGGCGTCGATCCGCGCGACGGGCTGCACGTACGCGAATTCGGTGAGCCGCAATACGACGTCTCCGGCGTCATGCTGCCGCGACCGTTCAGAGTTCTTCGCGGTGGGCCGGTCCGTTTGTTCGTGAACGACGTGACGGCGGCGACCGCCTTCTATCGTGACGTGATCGGACTTTCCTTGACCGAAACCGTTGCATGGAATGGCCATGAATGCGCGTTCCTGCGCGCCAACACCGAGCACCACACCGTTGCGCTGTATCCGATCGCGCTACGGTCTACCCTCGGCCTCGACGACGATAACATTTGCATGTCCTACGGCATGCAACTCGGCGACTACGCGCAGCTGAGGGATGCTGTCACCTTCCTGCAGGGCAATGGCGTCACCATTAAATATCTGCCACCGGAGCTGTTCCCCGGCATTGACTACTCCGCTTTCGCCATCGATCCCGACGGACATGCGATCCAACTCTACTACTACATGGAGCAGATCGGCTGGGACGGCCGGCCGCGCCCTGCGCATCTGCGGCGCAAGGTGGATAATGCACGCTGGCCTGATGCGCTCGACGCGATGGAAGACACGTTTCTCGGTCAGGTGTTTCAAGGCCCGCTGGGCTAAAGGAGGCAATCAATGGCAACGGCAACGCTTAACCGCACCTACGATGTTGGCGGCGTGCAGCTCGAACGGCCGTTCCGCGTGCTGCGTCTCGGTCATTTCGGCTTCAACGTGACGGACCAGGAGAAGGCGCTCGAGTTCTACTCGGACCTGCTCGGACTGCCGATGACCGATACGCGCGACTTCGGCCGCATGATGAACCTCCCGAACCCGACGGGGCGGGACGGCAACGGATACTTCCTGCGCGTCGGCGCTGACCACCATTCGGTTGTGCTGTTTCCGCATTGGACGCAGATGGCTCGGCCAGGGGACAAGCATCCCGGCACGGAATGGATCAGTCACATGGCGTGGCAGGTTGGAACGTTGCGGGAAGTGACGGAGGGGAAGCGCTGGCTGATCGAGCGCCAGACCCGCGTAGCGCGGCCCGGCGGGCGCGACGCGCGCGGTGCCAACTGGAACTTCACCGTCACCGACGCCGATTTCATCTCCAACGAGATCTACTACGGCATGGATCAGATCGGTTGGGACGGCATATCGAAGCCGATCGAAATCTGCCCCGACGGTGATCCGCTGCCCGAGATCGACGGCGTGGCCGAGCCGGATTTTCCCGCGGCCAAGGCGGCGATCGAGGGCGGGCTCGACCTGTGCAAGGGGTTGCACCAGCGCCCGTTCGGGGAGCCCAAGTACGACGTGGGCGGGGTAAAGCTCGCGCGCCCGTTCCGAATCGTGAGGAACGGCCCGATCCGCATCTTCGCGCGCGACGTCGCTGCCGCGACCGCGTTCTACCGCGATGCCATGGGTCTCACCGTGACCGAGACGGTAAATTGGCAGGGACACGAATGCGTCTTCCTGCGCGCAAACACCGAGCACCACACCATCGCCCTCTATCCGCTCGCGCTGCGCGAGGAGCTCGGCATGAGGAAGGACTCGATCTGCATGGCTTACGGCATGCAGGTCGGCACTTACCGGCAGCTCAAGGACGCGGTCTCCTTCCTGAAGGAGAAGGGCGTCACCATAAAATATCTGCCACCAGAGCTATCGCCCGGCATCGACTACTCGGCCTACGCGATCGATCCCGACGGCCACGCCGTGCACCTCTACTACTACATGGAGCAGATCGGCTGGGATGGCCGGCCGCGCCCGGCGAGCGAGCGACGCAAAATAGACAATTCAAATTGGCCGGAGACGCTCGACGCGCTCTCCGACACCTACCGTGGCGGTGCGTTCCAGGGGCCGTTGGGATGACGCGTCCTCCCTTCGGGGGAGGAAAAATCACCGCGCGGCGACGTTCGGCCGCTTAGTGGCGAGCACGGCGGTATAGAGCGCCGGTTCCGAAAGCAGGCGGCGCGCTATCTCGGCATCGATGTTGCGCGTCTCGCCGTCGCCCTTGGGGCAGGCTTCCGGCGCGTTCGCCGGCAGGTCGAGCATTTGTTGGATGGTGGCCTTGTGTGCCTTCAGCGCTGCGATCAGCTCGTTCGAACGCCGCTCATCGTCGGACAGGCACACAGCCGGTACCACACCGCGCTCATGCAGGATCTTGCCGGAGGGTGAATAGATGCGAGACCAGGTGAGCGTCATTTCGCCTGAGTTCGGTAGCCGCACGATCGTCTGGACGGTGCCCTTGCCATAGGTGGTGGACCCGACCACGAGCGCGCGACCACGATCGCCTAGCGCCGCGGCGACAACCTCGGCCGATGACGCGGAGCGGCCGTTGACCAGTACGACAAGCGGCACCCGCTCGCCCGACTGACCGGAAGTCGCATCGAAGGCTTGCATGGAGTCCGGATGGCGCCCGGCGGTTGTAACGATCTTTCCGTCCGCAAGGAACAGGTCGGCGACTTCGACCGCCTGATCGAGCAACCCGCCCGGGTTGCCGCGCAGATCGAGCACCACGCCCGTCGCCGGCTTTTCGGGATCGCGCAGCGCGCGGCGCAGCTCGCGCTCGAGGGTCGGCGCTGTCTTTTGGTTGAAGGAGGTGATGCGCACCGACAACACGTTTCCGTCGCGCCGCGCGATCACCGTAGGGGGCACGACATGGGTGCGCACCAGTGCCATCTCGATGGGTGTGTCCTGCCCCTTGCGCTTCAGGGTCAGCTTAATCTCGCTGCCGGCAGGACCGCGCAGCCGCGCCACGATCTCATCCTGGGAAAGGCCCTTTAGCGGTTGCCCGTTGACGTGGGTGATCACGTCGTCGCGCCGGATACCGGCCTTTTCGGCCGGCGTGCCTTCGTGGATCGAGACAATCGAAGTGATCCCGTCCTCTGTCGAGACCGTGATGCCGATACCGCCGAACCCGTCGCGGGCTTCGCGGGCACGGCGCGCGGCCGCTGGACCGGCGTATCTCGTATAGGAGTCCAGCTTCGCCATGAGGCCGCCGAACAAGGCGTCATAGACCTCATCGATGCCCCGGTTCTTGATGCGGGGCGACGCCCGGCGCGCCGAATCGATCAGGTCGGCCGACAGCCATGCCCAGCCGAGCGCGTCACGGGGCCCAGGTTCGGGCCGCACGATCAGCTCGTTGCCCGCCTGGGTCAGACGCACCGCGCCGCGCGCACGCACGATGGCAAGGTCCTGATCGAGCGTCGAAAGCTTGTCGAGACCAGCGAGCGCCGCCTGGTCCATGCGCATCGGATCGAGGTAGCGCTCATTGAGGTTCTCGAACGCGACCGCAAGCACGGCGTGGGGCGAAGGATCGACGTCGCCGCGGTTCATACCTCCAGCGCAGGCGGACACAAGCGCGGCCAAGGCAACGGCAAAAAGCGCACGGGCAACGCTTGGGTCGAGGCGCGATGGGCCCCTCGGCGATGTCATCTTCTACAGTCCCTGCGGAGCCTTTACGGCACCGTATCTTCCGGCCGTTATGGGCCGCGAAATCTATTCCTGCAGCGTAGGCTTTGCAAATTAACGTTTTCTTGTCTTGCGTGACTTGTGACGAGTTCGAGATGGTTTAAGGGGCTGCCGCCGAATCGGCTTTTCTATAGGCCGGGCGCGCTCTGCCAAGGTAAACAGCAGGCCGCCCGTGACAGGATTGGCCTCCGCCAGCCGTACGGAGATGGGATCGCCCAGGGCATAGATCGTTCGGCTGCGTTCACCGATGAGGGTATGCCGCGCCTCGTCCAGCCGAAAGCGCTCGGCGCCCAGGGTGGAGATGGGCAGCAGCCCGTCGGCGCCGGTATCGTCGAGATGTACGAAGAGGCCGAAGCGGGTCACGCCTTGGACGCGACCTTCGAAGACGGCGCCGACCGATTGGGCGAGATAGGCCGCGACCAGCCGGTCCGCCGTGTCACGCTCGGCCACGGCGGCGCGGCGCTCACTCATGGACACGTGGCGAGCCAACACGGTGAAGCGCTCTGGATCGGCGTCGCCCGCGAGCCCTCCGTCACCGAAATCGAAGGCGGTGATCAGTGCGCGGTGCACAAGAAGATCAGCGTAACGCCGGATCGGAGAGGTGAAGTGACAATAGCGCCGGAGCGCGAGACCGAAATGGCCGATGTTCTCCGGATCGTAAATCGCCTGGGCCTGCGAGCGCAGGATCATCTCATTGACGACGCGGGCGTGCGGTGTCTCGGCAGCGCGAGCGAGGATGCGATCGAAGACGCTGGCGCGCAGAACCTGGCCTTTAGCGAGAGCATAGCCGAGGCCGACCAGGAAGGCGTGCAGCGCCTCCAGCTTCTCGCGCGAAGGCTCGTCATGTACCCGGTACATCACTGGCGCCTGTCGTGCCTCCAGCGCCTCGGCCGCCGCGACGTTGGCGAGGATCATGAATTCCTCGATGAGCCGATGGCTGTCGTAACGCGGGCGTGGGAAAATGCGCGCGATGCGGCCTTTGTCGTCCATGACGATGCGCCGCTCCGGTAGGTCGAGATCGAGCGTGCCGCGCACGTGGCGAGCGCGGCGCAGCGCCTCGTAGGCGCCATAGAGTTGCGGGTAAAGCGAGCGACTTTCCTCTACCTGGCGGTAGGTGAGCCGCGCTGCGGAGCGCATCATGCCGCGCAGGAAGCGGTGGCGCAGCTTCTTGCCATCGGCATCGATCCACATGTGGACGGCCAGACAGGCGCGATCCTCGTTCGGCCGCAGCGAGCACAGATCGTTCGACAGTGCTTCGGGCAGCATGGGCACGACGCGATCGGGGAAGTAGACGGAGTTGCCGCGCTGCTGCGCCTCGCGATCGAGCGGCGATCCTGACCGCACGTACCAGGCCACGTCGGCGATGGCGACGATCAGATGAAACCCTCCTGGGTTCGTCGCATCGGTGTCGGGCTCGGCCCACACCGCATCGTCGAAGTCGCGGGCGTCTTCGTCGTCGATGGTGACCAGCGGGATAGCTCGCAGGTCTTCGCGCGCCCCCATCGGTGCCGGCTTAGCTCCTCCCGCTTCGGCCAGGGCCGGGCCAGGGAAGGTGTGTGGGATACCATTTTCGTGGATGGCAATCAGGCTGATGGCGCCCGGCGCGTCGGCGTTGCCCAGACGTTTGACGATGCGTGCGCGGTTTACGGCCTCGAACGGCGCGACCATGACCAGCTCGCCGTCCTGGGCACCGGCCGCGTCGGATTCGTAGACCGAATATTCCACCTTGATGCGCTTATTGGTGGGCTGAACGCGACCGTTGCGATAGACACCCAGCGCTTCGCGCGGCCGCGGCGGCAGGCGGCGAATAGTTTGCGCATCGTAGCTTCCATCGGTGCGGCGACGGAGCCGCGCCAGCACGCGGTCGCCTGTGCCGGCCGACCGTCCATCGCGTTCGCGGATCAGGCGGATGGTAGGTGGTGGTCCTTCGACGCGCCATTCGGCCGGCCGCGCGATCGCCTCGCCATCCTCATCGGTACCGGTAACTTCGACGACCGTCACCTCGGGCAGCGCGGCCACCCCCGCGTCTTGGCCGGCAATGCGCCGCTTGCCGCCGCGCGCGATCAGCCCGTCGTCGGTGAGTTCGTGTATCAGCGCGGTCAATGCGCGCCGGTCGGCCGGCGCCACGCCGAAGGCACGCGTAATCTCGCGCCTGCTCACCGCGTGCGGGTTTTCCTGGATGAAGGCGAGAAGCTGCTCGCGGGTGGGAAGGGCTTGGACTTTCTTGTGTCGCGCCACTAGGCGCTCTCAGCCTCGACTGGCTGGGCCTTCTTTTTTGATTTCTTGGCGCGCGGGGCCTTGGCCGCACCTTCGGCCTTCGGGGTCGCCGCCCGGCGTCCACCTGTCGCGCGGCGTTTGCCGCCGCCCGCCTGCTCGGCGCGCGCGGCGAGCAGTGCCACCGCCTGCTCCAGCGTCACGTCGTTCACGCCGATATCGCGCGGCAGGGTGGCGTTGATGCGCCCATGCTTCACGTAAGGGCCGTACTTGCCCTCATAAACGCCGACCGGACGCTTGT
>Ga0184615_10001799_pt1 | contig 11520 bp, 12 predicted proteins | sample PLM4_65_coex_FD_133134 | JGI IMG/M metagenome (GOLD analysis project Ga0184615, IMG submission 133134) | Groundwater sediment microbial communities from an aquifer in East River, Colorado, USA - PLM4_65_coex | ecosystem: Environmental > Terrestrial > Soil > Riparian zone | place: USA: East... | reverse complement strand
GATCGCCGGGGCGAGCCGGATCGTCGCGGTCGACACGCAGGGCTGGAAGCTCGAGCTCGCCAAGTCGCTCGGCGCAACCGACGGCATCAACGCCAAAGAGAGCGACGCCGTGATGCAGCTGCACGGGCTGATCCCCGGCGGTGTCGACTACGCCTTCGAGTGTCTGGGCTCGAAGCAGACGGCCGCGCAGGCCTTCGGGATGACCAGGAAGGGCGGCACGGCGATCATGGTCGGCGTCGTGCCGATCGGCCAGATGATCGAGATCCCGGGGCTGGACCTGGTGCTCTCCGGCAAGAAGCTGATCGGCTCGATGATGGGCGACAACCGCTTCCGCACCGACATGCCCCGCTACGTCGAGTTCTATCTCTCCGGCCAGCTGAAGCTCGACGAGATGATCTCCGCGCGGCTGAAGCTCGATCAGGTCAACCACGCCTTCGACGAGATGCGCAAGGGCACGGCCGCACGCAGCGTCGTCGTCTTCGACAGCTGAAGAACCGGACACGGAGACAAGCAGATGGCCTCACTCGCGATGTCGCGCGCCGAGCGCGAAGCCTTCCTCTCCGCGGTGCGCGTCGGCGTGATCAGCATCGCCGACGGCACACGCGGCCCGCTCACCGTGCCGATCTGGTACGGCTACGAGTCGGGCGGCGACCTGTGGGTCGTGACCGACCGCGAATCGCGCAAGGGCAAGCTGCTGATGAGCGTCGACCGCTTCAGCCTGTGCGTACAGACGGAGACCGCGCCGTACAAGTACGTGTCGATCGAAGGTCCGATCGTCGCGCTCGAGCGGGCGCTCCTCGAGCGTCACACCCGTGTGTTGGCCCACCGCTACCTCGGCAAGGAAGCCGGCGACGGCTACATCAAAGCCACCGGCGCGAGCGACGAGACCGACGGCAGCATCGTGGTGCGCATGCGGCCGGAGCGCTGGCTGACCGTGGACTACGCGAAGGCGTTCGGCGGCTGATCCTCGGCTACGGGCGCTGTCCCTCCACGGTCCAGGCAACGTCGTCGCCGCCCGCGACGGTCAGCGCCGTCGCGTCCTGGAACGAGGTCTCGAACAGGGAGTTGGCTCCTGCCGAGATCACGACCACTGCATGGCTCTGCTCGATTGCCGTGGTGACTCCGGTGACCGTCGCGCCGTCCAGATAGCGCACGTTCACGACGTACGGATTTCCCCAGGGATCTACGGGGACTTCCTTGATGTATGGCCCGTTCCAGCCTGGAATCGCGGCTGGATTCAGGCTGGCGGCGTACAGCGGGTTGGCCGTCGCATTCCGGTTCCGGATCAGGATGTCTTCGAGCGCCGCCGCGGTGCCGCCGTTGCCACCGCCGCGCCAGTTCACGGCGCCGGGTGCGGTGGCCACGCCGCTGGGGATCGCCGCGGGGGCAATCGACGCGAAGGGAAGCCCGACTAGCCTGGAGATCTCGCCCGCATCGTTGATGTTCCCGTCGTCCGAGACCGGCCAACGGCCGGTGTCGAGCTGGAAGGCGAGGAGTGCCTGGCCGAGCGTCTGCGCGTCCGAGAGCGAGCGTGCGCGCCGGCCATCGTTGATGTACTTCAAGACCATCGGCGTGAGCGCGGCCGACGCGATCGCGAGAATCGCGACGGCCACCAAGATCTCGATCAGCGTGAATCCGGATTCGGCTCTGCGGCGATTCATGTCCTGCTCCTGGTCCTGCGGGTTGATATGACTCATTCAGTGATATCGATGATCGTGAGTCAGTTCGATCGTTCGCTAACCGTCTCGGAGACTGTAGTCACAGTCTTTAGTGAGTTCGCCGAGAGCTCCTGGAGGCGGGCCTCGGCCATCGCTCGCCCTGGATCGTCCGATCCCAGCAGGCGCAGGAACTGGCCGTAGAAGAACGCGGCGCGGACGCGGTCCCCCTTCTGCTCCCAGACGAGCGCGAGCGTCAGCACCGGCTCGGGACGCTCTGGCGCGCGGCGCCGCGCCTCCTCGAGCACGCCCCGCGCATCCTCGCCGAGGCCGAGCTCGAACAGGGTCGCACCGAGGTTCGCCAGGACCTCCGCGTTCTCGGGATCGAGAGCTCGCGCGCGCGTGAAGGCCCGGAGCGCCTCCCGGAGCTCTCCGCGAGCCCGAGCCTCGAGGCCGCGAACGGCATGGACGGGCGGATAGGACGGGGCGGCGCGCAGCGCGCGATCGAGCCACTCTCGCGCGCGCTCCGGCTGACCCTGACGCAGCCGGATTCGCGCGAGATTGACCATGGCCTCGACGAAGCCGGCATCGAGGCGGATTGCTTCCTGATACGATTGCGCCGCGTCGTCGTCGAGTCCGCGCTCCGCGAGCGCGAGACCGTCGGCGAAGGCCGAAGCGCTGCCCTCGAACGATTCGAGCGTCACGGAATCCGCCGCGGCGGCGCCGGGGAGAAGGAGCGCCAATGTGAGCGCAGCGACGCGAGCCCCGAGAGTCGCGGGCCGCGGCATCATTTCCGCCACCAACGCGGCTCGATCGCGCGACGGTCGACGCGGGTGCCGTCGAGCGCTTCGAGACGCTCTTCCCTGTCGCGCTCGACGCGCCGGATCGTCGGAGCGTCGAGCACGGTCGGGGCGAGGAAAATGATGAGCTCCGAGCGGATCTCGGCGACGTCGGACTGCCGGAAGAGCTGTCCCAGCCAGGGAATGTCGCCGAGCAGCGGAATCTTCTTCTCGACGTCGAGATCGCGCGTCTGGATCAGCCCGCCGATCACGAGCGTCTCGCCGTCGCGCACGCGGACGACCGAATCCGTCTCGCGCAGATTGACCACCGGGAGGCTGCCCGAGGCCGTCTGACCCGCGACCAGCGGCTGCTCTCGGACCTCGACGATCTCCGATACGCTCGGATGGACGTGCAGGGTGACATCGCCGCTCTCGGAGATCTGAGGCGTGACGTCGAGCGTGACGCCGACCGGTGTGATGGTCGGATTGAACGTGGTCACCGCCGATTGCCCCACGTTGGCGATCACCGAGACCTCCGTCTCGGCAATGAAGAACACCTCGTTGCGCACGACCTTGACGATCGCCTTGTGGTTGTTGAGCGTCGCGATCGAAGGCGTCGAGACCACGCGCACGTCGCTTTGTCGCGCGAGGGCGGTGAGCATCACGCCGATCGTGTCGGTGGCGATCCCGAAGGTGAATCCGCCCGTCGTCAGCACCGGAGCGAGATCCGACGACGCGATGGCGTTGTCGCGCGTGAGGCCGCCGGTGATCGCTCGCACGATCGTGCCAGCCGGATTCATGCCACTGTTCGAGTCGAGGCTGGGCGAGAACTCGATGTCGAGGCCGAGGTCGAGCTCGTCGCCGAGCGTCACCTCGACGATGCGCGTGTCGATCAAGACCTGCCGGCCAAGACTGCGCGCGGCCAGCTCGAGGTATTGATCGACCTCGTCGAGCACGGCGCCGGGCGCCGTCACGACCAGGAGACCCGCCTGGCGCGAGACGATCACGCGCCGACCTCCGGGCGCGGCGGCGCTGATCGGAGTCGCCGCCTCGGCCTCGCCTTCCGCCGCGGGCGCCTCGACCGTGCCTTCGTTTCCCTCGACGAGGAGGCGAACGCCCCGCTCGATCTCGGTCCAGAAGTCGAGTGCCTGCTCGGTCGAAATTCCGGAGGTGCTCGTGTCCTGCGACTGACTCCCACCGCTCGAGCTGGCCGATGACGACGAGCTCGAGTTCGAGCTCGAGGAGGACTGTGCCACCGCGCCACTCACGCTGAACTGGGACCGTCCGGTCTGCCGCGTGCTCGGGTAGTCGATCTGCCACGTGCGGGTCTCCCGATCATTTCCGAAGATGCGCACCGTCCGTCCCTCGATCTCGTACTGGTAGCCGCGTGCGATCACGAGTTGCTGGAGCAGATCGAGCAGCGAGACGTTCTTCAGCTCGGCATCGACCGTTCCGCTGACACCGGGTTCGACCACCACGTTGATCGGGAGCTCGCGCGCGAGCCCGAGCAGGATTCCCACGAGATCGGCATTCTGGACCGTCAGCGTGTAGCGCCCCTCGGACATGAGCCGCACGACCGGGTCACGCGGCCGCTCGTCGGGGAGCGAGAGCATGCGGGGCTGGGGCGCAGGCTCGAGCGCCGGCGCGGGCTCGACTGCCGAAGCACTTTCGAGAACCGGCGGTGCGCCCGGCGTGGACGCACACCCGAGGCCGAACGCGGCCATCCAGGCGAGACACAGGGGTACGGATCTCATGGGGTCTTCCTCTCCTCGGACGCGAGCGCGGGATCGGGATCGCCGTCGGCGCGCGGTGCCTCCAGCCAGAGCGAGAAGCGGCGGCCGTCTCGCTCGAGCACGACGCGCGACTCCTCGATGCGCGCAACGGTCCAGCCCTCGTAGAGCTCACCAACGCTTCGCGCGTGGTTTCCGAGCCAGGCGATTCGCCGCTCCGCCCCGATCAACAGCCCGCCGAAGCTCGGAAACCCGAAGTCCTCGGAAGTCTCCGCGCCTGCGGGCAGGAACGGCGAGCGCAATGCATCGAAGCTCGCGAGCAGCTCGGCCAACGCCGAGCTGCCGAGAAGCGGCGGCGGCGGATGAGCTCGCGCGTCGAACTCTCCGGGCGGCTCGGCCGCAATGTCCCCGTTCTCCGGGTCTGCGTTCTCCCCGTCGGTCGCCGCGGCCGGAGCCGGCGAGCGGCCGCGCGAGAAGAAGAGCCAGTTCTCGACGCCGATCGCGAGGGTAGCGGCGGCGAGCAGCGACACGACGATGCGCGGCCTCATGGCGCGCGCTCCCGGCTCCAGTACGTGATCTCGAGCGTCGCCTTGACGCTCGCGCCGTCGCGGACGAAGTCCGCGGCTTCGACCTGGATCGTCCGACCTGGATCACCAAGAGCGTCGAGCGCGGCGCGCAATCCGGTGAAGTCGCTCCGCAGAGCGACGTGAACCGAGTTGGGGACGAGGGCGATTGCGCTCGTCCCATCCAGCGCGGCGACGACGAGCGGCGCGCGAGGCTCTTCTTCCGGGATCGGCGGCGGCAGCGTGACGCGGACTTCGCGCACGCCCGCGCGCTCGAGAAGGTCTGCCATTGCCTGCACGAGCCGCGCGTTCGGGTGGTCGCCGAGCGAAGTGACATCCGCCTCGAACTCCGCGAGCGCCGCGCGCACGCGCTCGCGCTCGCTCGGTGCGACCGGAGTGAGCGCGCGCTTCTTCTCGACCAGGTGCTCGATCTCCGCACTCTGCCGCTCCTGCTCCTCGGCTGCGCGGCGCACGAAGCCATGCAGCGGGCCGACCCAGACGACCAGCGCCAAGAGCGGCACCGCTACGATCGCAGCAAGCAGCCCTGCGTTCGTGCCGTCGAGAAACGCTGGACGCCTACTCTCCATCGGGCTGCGGATCCCCGACCGCCGCCACCCACATGGCGATCCGGTACTGCACCTCCGTCGAGTCCACCTGCGGGCGGTCGGGCTCGAGCTCGATGACACGGAAGAGAGACAGCGCCTCGAGGCGACCTCGCAGAGCGCTTGCCGCCTCCGCCGTCTCCGACTCGCGCAAGCCCTCGGAGTCGAGCCAGATCTCCATGCGCCAGCCCTCTGGATCGCGCGCGATCGCTAGACGCTGGACGAAGAGGTGCTCTGGCATCAGGCCGCCGAGGGCGACGAGGAGTGCGGACCAGGGCGGCTCGGGTCGGGCCAGCGTCGTGCGCGCGTTGAGCACGCGCTGCGCGCGTTCGCGCTCCGTCGCGAGCTGCGCGAGCCCTGCCCGCTCGGGCGCCCAGCGCTTCGCCTCCGCCTGCACCCTCGCGAGCGCCGCGGAGACCTCCCGCACGTCCCACACGGCGTACGCGAGCGTGAGCACGCCGAATACGCAGGCCGCCGCGGCTGCGCGCACGAGCCGGTTTCGCGCCATGGCCCTGAGTCGCGGCGCGGCAAGCTCTCGCGGCAGCAGCGTCGCTTCCATGACTGCCCCCCCGAGCGCGACTCCACCGAGCGCCCCGCCCGCGGCCGGGTGCGGAGCCGTCCCCAGGCGCCGCAGCGACCTGCCGCCGAATCGGGTGACCGCGAGTGCCTGATTCGCGACGAGAGCGTGTTCGAACGGCTCGAGCCCTGCGAGCGGACCGCAGACGCAGATACGCGCGACCCGGCCGAGCGACAGATTCCGCTCGACGTAGGTGAAGGTTCGATCGAGCTCGACGGTGGCGTGCTCGATGAACTGATGCTCCTCCTCCTGCCAGGCGACCTCGTTCGCGGGAGCGTCACCGAAGGCGACGTCGAAGCCGAGCTTCAATGGGATCTGGCGATCGAAGAGCCAGCCTTCCGCGTCCGCCACGACGCAGTGACTCCACTCCGCCTCGATCCACAGGATCGCCGTGAGTCCAGCGTCGTCGGCCGAAGGAAGGAGTCGGACGAGCGCACCGAGCGCAAGACTGAGCGGGACCACCCGTTGTGCCCGGATCCCGTGCGCTACCAGGTCGGCGTCGATCTCGGCGCAGACCTCGCGCTGGCCCGAGATCAGCCAGAGCGCGCTTCCCGCCGGCGTGGCGCGCACGAGGCTGGACACGTGCAGCGCGTCGGAGCCTTCGCCCTGCAGTTCCTCGCGGCGCCGCTGCGCGATCGCGCGCGCCTCACCGGTCCGCACGCCCGGGAGATCCATGCGCGTGATGCGGATCTCCGGGACGTGAACGACGACGTCTACGCGGCCCGGGGCGTCGAGTCGCTCGGCATCGACCCCCGAATCGAGCACGAGAGCTCCGCCGAGCCAGTTAGAGTCTCGAGCCCAGGCGAGCTCACCGCCGACCTGATGGAGAACGGTGCGCACGGGCAGGAGAGAGAGCATGGCGGCGAGCGCCCGTCGCGCGCTCACGGCTGCACCAGCGTGACAGTCGAGGCGTTGTTCCCCGAGCGGACCGCGAGGACCTGTGTCGCTGTCGCGCCGGCGTACGTGCCGACGCCAGTCACGATCAAAGCGTGCACGCCGATGGGAACCGGAACGGAATTGAAGAAGGGTCCGCTACCTGCGAGCGTCGAGGTCGAGAGCGTGCCGCCGGCCGTGACCGAAAGGCTCGCGCTCACCTCGGCAGAGGTGAGCACGACCGTCGCCGCCGGATTCGTGTTCGGGATGCCCAGCACCGTGACGGCGAGCGCTCCGGTCGTCGGCGGCGCGCTTCCGGGGTAGGCCAGATCGTCCGCCGTGCCGAGCTGGTGATCCTCGCCCGCGCTCGTCACCCGTGCGGCAGCCGGGGCGTATTGCAGCGCGACGCCCCACGCGTCCTGTGTCAGGTCTGCGAGCGCCTGCGTCTGCTGCACGTAAGGTCCGCTCCAACCCGCGCCGTAGCCGTACGGCGAGATGCCGAATGCCGGCTGCGTGCCACGGACGAGGAGGTCGCCGAGTGCAGGCGGAAGGTTGCCCATGTCGCCGAGATAGCCGTAGCGGCCGGCGGCCGCGTCTCCGATCATGCCGTCGACGAGCCGGCGCAGACGCTCCGTCGTCTCATCGCGCCGCGCCGCCGTCATGTTGCGCACGACGAGCGGTGCAGTCGCTCCCGCCAGCAACGCGAGAATCGCCACGGCGACGAGGATCTCGATCAGCGAGAAGCCAGCTTCCGATCGATCAGCCAGCATTCAGATTACCCATCGCCTCGTAAAGGGGCACGAAGAAGGACAGGATGATCGTGAGCAAGACCGCCCCGAGCGCGACGATCACGCCGGTGTTGAACCAGGCAATCGACCGGTCGATCACGGCCGGCACCTCGCGTTCGTAAAAGCGCGCCGCGCGCTCGAGCGCCGCGTCGATGTTTCCGGTCGTCTCGCCAACGCCGAGCATGCGCAGCACCATCGCGGGTACCACGCCCGGCGCGCGCAGCGCCTCGACCAGGCCTGAGCCACGCATCACCTTCTCACGCGCCGCCTGGATCGCTTCCCGAATCAAGCGGTTCTGGACGATCTCGGCCGTGGTGGCGAGGGCATCGAGGATCGGCAGACCCGCGGCGTAGAGCAGCCCGAGGTTGTGGCAGAAGCGCGACATGTCGAGGCCCACGACGAGGGTACGCGCGAGAGGGAGCGCGAGCGCCGCACGATCGCGTGCGCGCCGGCCGTGTTCGCTGCGCTGCCAGACCACGAGCGCCGAGCCCGCGACAGTGCCGAGGACGAACAGCCATGGCCAATACGCGAAGACCGTCGCCTGGGTCCAGAGCATCAGGCGAAGCGCGATGGGGATCTCGACGCGCAGCTCCAGGAAGATGCCCACGAAGCGTGGCAGGACGAAGAGCACGAGCAGCGTGCAGAGCCCGATCAGGCCGACTCCCACGATCGTGGGGTACACCATCGCGGATCGCACCTGCCGGCCGAGCTCCTCGCGCCACTCGAGATACGACACGAGATCGCGAAGCACGACGTCGAGCTTGCCCGTCTGCTCGCCGGCTCGAACGACGGAGAGCATGAGCGGCGCGAAGTAGCGGGGGTGCTGCGCGAGCGCATCGGAAAGCGTCGAGCCGGTATCGACGCGCCGCGCGATGTCGGCGATCTCGACGGCCAGCGGGTTGTCGGAGTCCTCGTGCAGGTCGTGCAGGCCGCGCGCGATCGGTACGCCAGCTCCGACCAGCACGCCCAGGTGATGGAAGAAGTCGCTGATCACGCGTGCCGGCACGCGACGCGAGCCGCGCATCGGACGCGCCCGCAGCAGCACGAGTCCCCGGCTCGAGAGCCTCCGATCGACCTCGCGATCATCGCTGGCGACCAGCACCCCTGTGCTTCGGGCCCCGGCGGCGTCAATGGCCGAGAAGCTGAAGCGCTGCACGACTCACTCCACCGCCGTCACGCGCCCGACTTCCTCGGGGGAGATGTCGCCGCTGCGGGCGCGCCGAAGCGCGGCGTCCCGGAGCGATTGGAAGCCCGCGTCGCGCGCGGCAGCGATGATCTCGTCGCTGCTCGCGTCCGCGCTGATCTGGCGTGCGATCGGGGTCGAGACCTCGAGCACTTCGAAGAGCGCGCCGCGCCCGCGCGAGCCCGTGCCGCGGCACTGCTCGCAGCCCTTCGAGCGGTAGAGCGTTTCGGAGGGAGCGATCCCGAGCGTCGCGCACTCGGGCTCGGTCGGCTCACAGGCATGGCGGCAGTCCAGGCAGAGCAATCGCACGAGCCGCTGCGCGACGATGACGAGCAAGCAGCTCCCCGTCAGGTAGGACGGCAGGCCCAGATCTCGCAGTCGCGCGATCGAACGCACCGCGTCGTTCGTGTGGAGAGTCGAGAGCACGAGGTGTCCGGTCAGCGCAGCGCGGATCGCGATCGAGGCGGTCTCGGCGTCTCGCATCTCGCCGACGAGAATCACGTCCGGATCGTGGCGCAGGATCGAACGCAGGCCGCTCACAAAGGTGAGCCCGGCGCGCTCGTTGATCTGACACTGCGTAACCAGCGGCATCTGATACTCGACCGGGTCTTCGAGCGTGATCGTCTTGCGATCGCTCGTGTTGACCGTGCGCAGCAGCGCGTAGAGCGTGGTGGTCTTGCCCGAGCCGGTGGGCCCGGTGACCAGGATCAGCCCGTTCGGGCGCGCGGCGGCGCGCTCGAGTATGTCGACCTCGTGCGGCGACAGGCCGAGCGACTCGAGTGAGCGGTTTGCGCGCGCGGGATCGAGGATCCGCAGCACCACGGATTCGCCGAGCACGGACGGAAAGGTCGAGACGCGCAGCTCGATCCTCTTGCCGTCGACCTCGAAGCGGATCTTCCCGTCCTGGGGCAGCCGCGTCTCGGTGATGTCGAGCCCCGCCATGACCTTCACCCGGGCGACCACCGCGGGTATCAGCGCGCCTGGCAAAGTCGGCCCGCGGCGCAGCTCGCCGTTCACGCGCAGCCGAACGCGCAGCACCTTCTCGTCGGGCTCGAAGTGAACGTCAGTCGCGTCCTCGCCGATGGCCGAGGACAGAATGCGGCTGACGAGAGCGATCACGCCCGCCTCGCTCGCGCTGTCACCGCCCACCGACCGCGCCGCCTCGCCGATCGCGGTCTCGAGCTCCTCGTCGATCCCGCCCCGGTAGAACGCCGCGATCGCGCGGCGAATGCGACCGCGCGGCGCCGAGACCGCTCGGACGAAGAGACCCGACGCGCGCTGCACGCGATCGATCGCGACGATATCGGTCGGATTCGCCATCGCGAGCACGAGCGCGGACTGCTCCACGCGAAGCGGCAGGACCTCGCACTCGATCGCAAGCCTCTGCGCGACCAGCTCGAGCACTTCCGCGGTCGGTCGCTCGCGCAGGAGATCGACGTGCTCGACGCCGCTCTGATTCGCGAGCGCCCGCGAGATCGTGTCCTCGCTCACGAGCCCGAGGTCGGTCAGGATCGCGCCGAGTTTCCCTCCGACCCGTCGCTGCTCGGCCAGCGCGAGCTCGAGCTGATCCGTGGTGATCGCCCCTTCCTTGACGAGGATCTGTCCGAGCTTGTTCGACACCGCGCTTCCCTCTCGGCCACCGCAGAGGAGGCCTCCGCGAACTAGATCGGCCCGGGACCCCCGTGCTTGAGACGAGTCACTTGCGAGTGACATCAGTGATGCAGGCGCGACCGCCCAGCGTCTCAGCCGTCTTCTCGGCCAGGATCGTCGGCTAGCGGCATCAGCAGCGACGCCAACGGCTCTTCCTGCTCCGCTCGCTCGATGCCGAGTGCTCGCGCGATGTACTCGCGCCGAGCCGCGAGGGTCCCGGGCACCAGGATCGTCCCTTCCCAGCGCGCGAAGCCCAGATGCCTCGCGAGCGCCTCGCGCTCCGCCGCCGCCGTCGCGAGCGTCCGCCGCTCCAGCGCGATGTCGACGACAATCCAGGCCTGAACGGTCCCGCGCCCGGCCGTCACGCTGTATGTGATTCCGGTCCGCGCCCGCAACGCCTTCTCGATCAGCGAAGCCGCTTCCGACGAGTTCATCGACCGCCTCCATTGGAGTCTTCGAGGCTGCACTCGGGCAGCCACCCGCGCTTCGGTGCACGAGCGAGTCACCTTGATTCGAGTCTCTTGGATGAAGCAGCGCCCGTGACTCATTGATATCATCGACGTTCTGACGGATGTTGGAGCGACGTGATCTCAAGAACTGGTCGCGAGAGCCGAATCTAGTGTGCATGGAGAACGAAGACTTCACGCTGGGCGGGTTTCCGAATCCGCGGGTCGCGACGCGCTATGTGGCTCGGATCCGAGTGATCGCGCGAATCGGCGAGCGCGCGATCGAGGCGTCGATCGTCGACATCTCGAACAGCGGTGTGCGTCTCGAGCTCCCGGCGATCACGGTCGCGCCGGGAACCCTCGTGCGGCTCGAGCTGCCGTGGTTCCCGGCCGACCAGCCGGCGTCGATGCTCGCGAAGTTCGTGCGCAAGACCCCGAACGGCTGCGCGCTGCGCTTCTCGGATGCCGACCCGTTCCTGAGAGTCTTCGTGAAGCTCGGGCTGCTTCAGAACGAGAGCAGCGGCGAGTCCCGTTTGCCGGCCTCCGCCACGCGCTTCTGAAGGCGCGTCGCCTCAGGCGCGGCGGCGGGATCGAGTCAACGCGTGCTCGGGTCCTTCGGCGCGAGCGGGGAGAACTCGCCGCCTCCCTCTGCCAGCCCGGCGCGCCGCGCCTCG
>Ga0184615_10001797_pt1 | contig 11526 bp, 9 predicted proteins | sample PLM4_65_coex_FD_133134 | JGI IMG/M metagenome (GOLD analysis project Ga0184615, IMG submission 133134) | Groundwater sediment microbial communities from an aquifer in East River, Colorado, USA - PLM4_65_coex | ecosystem: Environmental > Terrestrial > Soil > Riparian zone | place: USA: East... | reverse complement strand
GGAAGGCAGGGTTGGTGTGTTGGGCGTTCATCCGCATGCCGACGCCCGCGTAGAGCCGCTCCACCGGATGCTGATAGGGCAGCACCAGGAATCCGCGCTTCAGGAAGTTGGTGAGCGGCTGGTCTCCGCCACGGGGAAAGCCCGGGAACGGAGCGAGGGGTGGGGTGCCCAGGACCTGCGGCGCCGGGAACTCCCGGCCCCTGAAATACGCCTTCTTCAGAGCCCGCCCCGCCAGGGTTCGGGGCTCCACGCTGCGATACGTGTAGTCGAAGAACTCCTCGAGCGGTCCCCGCATCAACGGGTATTTGACGCCCAGGTCCACCAGCCGATGCCGGGGGAGCCCGGCGAACAGGCCGTCGAACCCGAAGCCGGTGACGATCAGGTCGACGTATCGCGAGGCCTCCCTCGCCGCCACGAAGAGATAGGCGATGTCCTCCCGCCCGATCGGCTCCTCCAGGTGCCACACCATCCAGGGCAGCAGAGCCGGAAGATCGTCGGGGTCGAGCACCACGGGATGATGGATCGTCCCGAGCTCTCGCGAGACCGCCGCCGCACTCACCAGCTCCTTATCGTCCTCACCGTAGCCGGCCGAAAAGGTGTGCACCTCCCGCGCACCTGCGACGGCCCGGACGCCGGCGGCGACGACCGCCGAGTCCAGGCCGCCGCTCAGCGAGATCCCGATCCGATCGTAGGGCTCGGTCTGGCGCCGGAGGGTCTCGAGGAAGCTCTCCCGGAGCCGGGCGACATGGCCCGCTTCGTCCAGGTCCGCCGCGCGCACCGGTATGTCCCAATAGCGCCGGCTCGCCACCCGGTCGCCCTGGACCTCGATCCACGTGCCGGGGGCCACGGGGTGGATTCCTTCGAGACAAGTGACGCCGGGACGGACCCACTTGGTGTTGTGGATGGTCTGGAGCGCGGCCCGGTTCGGCCGGGCGGGGACGGCATCCAGTGCAAGCAGGGCCTTGTACTCGCTCGCGAAGACGAGCCGCTCTCCCGCAACCGCGAAGTAGAGCGGCGCATAACCGACCCGATCGCGGGCGAGGACGAGTCGCCGGCCCGGGGCGTCCCACAGGGCGATCGCGAACTGGCCGGCGATCGCCGCCAGCCCCTCCTCACCGTAGGCGGCCCAGAGCTCGCCGGCGAGCGCGCCGTCACCCGCGGGCTCGGTGCGATCGGGACGGTGCCCCAGCCGCTGGGCAAGCTCCTCGCGATTGTCGATCGCCCCGTCGAACACGAGGGGCCCGTCGAGCTGACCTTGAACGGCGGCCCCGGAGCCACGCACGCCGAGCCACAGCCCCGATGCCGGCGACCATTCCGCCGATTCGGCGCCGCGGTGCCCCAGCCGCGCGCTCATTGCCTGCAACTCTCCTAGCGCGGCTCCGCCGAGGATGCCGTAGACTGCTCCCAAGTTCGCTCCGATGGTGGGGGTGAGTCGCGGTCGTCCTGAAGGGTCTGGCTGCTTATGGCGCGGTCGCCGGCTCGGCGGCCTGCTCCGCCGCCGGCAGGCGCAGGTGGCGGGCCGCCACGTAGAATGCCGATGCCGAGCGCACCATCCAGCCCAGCGCCACCCCGTAGATCACGCCCGCCAGTCCCCACCGGGCGCCCACCGTGGCCGCGACCAGCCCGATCGCCAGCGACACCCACCCAAGCACGTTGACGGCCGAAAGCTCGCTGGGCGTGGCCAGCGCCGAGGCCGTGGACTTGGTGAAGGCGTTGATCACCTTGGCGACGCCGCTCACCACCGCGGCGAGCACGAGCGAACCCGCGAGGTGATACTTTCCGGCCAGAAACCAGCGCTCGACGGCCGGCGTGACGATCCAGATGGTCACCGAGCCGAGCAGCACGACGGCGCCGACCAGCCGGGCCTCCTTCGCGACGAGCCGGCGCCGCTGCCGCACGTCCTTGGCGGCGCGCAGGCGGGGGAACAGGGTGTACCCGACGCTCATCTGCAGGACTCGGAAGAGCGAGCCCGCGATGGCCGCGAGCACGCCGTAGGTCGCGAGGTCACGGAGAGGGAGCACGTGGGGCAGGACCAGCCGCTCGAGCTGAATCAGCAGCAGGCCGGTGGCCTGCATGCCGGCGAAGGAGAGCGCCTCCTTCCAGGGAAACTCCACCGACCGGTCGGGCTTGGCGTGACGCTCGCGGAAGAGGATGCTCCAACCCCAGATCGCGGGCGGGAACCACCCCACCGTCATGATCAGGAGGGCCAGCCAGGCTTCCTGCACACCGGCTGCCACCGTGACGAGCGCGGCGAGCAGGAGGATCAGGTTGGGGCTCTGGATCAGGGCGAGTGACAAGCCGAAGCGCTGCTCGCTCTGGAACTTGGCCGCCGCCACCATGAGGGCTCCACCCGCCGCGGTGGAGACGAAGATCATGGCCGTCAGGCTCGCGGAGGTCTCGTATGCCAGGGCGCCGACCAGCGCGAATACCAACCCCGTCGCCGTCGTCGCGAACATGACCCGACGGAGGAGCCGCGGCCCCGCCTCCAGATCCCGCCGGTTGACGATCCCGTCGATGCCGGCGGGAGCCAGCGCGAACCCCACGTTCACCAAGGCCACCACCAGAGTGACCAGCGCGTATTCGACCGGCGGAAGCACCCGGGCCAGGATGAGGTTCGCGGCCGCGAACCCCGCACCTGCCGCCGCGTAGACTGCCGCGCTTCGAATCGTCGGCGAGAGCCAGAGCCGCCTCACGCGCGCGCGCCCGCCCCCGCCGAGCCTGCCTCGATCATGGCATAGAAGGATTCCAGCTTGCGCCTGGCCGCCTCGGGAGTGTACTCACGCTGCACGTGGTCCTTGGCCCGCGCCGCCAGTCCCATTCGCAAGGAGTCGTCCTTGAGCAGCGTCGCGAGTCCGGTGCCCAGGGCGAGCGGCTCGGGATCGACCAGATAGGCCGTCCGGTCGTCCAGGACCTGGGTATGGGTGCGAAGACGGGTGGCGAGCACTGCGGTACCGGAGTCCATGTACGAGTAGATCTTCATCGGGGTGTTGAGCCCTTTGAGCCGCGGCGACACCAGCACGTCCGCCTCGCGCAGAAGATCCGCCAGCGCCGTCACCGGCCTCGGCCCGAGGAAGTGCACGGCCTGGCGGATGCCCAGGGCCGCGGCGCGCTCACCGTAGCGGGCGATGTCGTCCGCCCGTCCCCCCACGATGACCAGCCGGGCCTCGTGTATCTGGTCGAGTGTGTGCCGGAATCCCTCGAGCAGAAGATCGATGCCCTGGTAGTGCTCCAGGTTCCCCACGTACATCGCGACCGGGGCGCCCGCCATCTCGGCCGGAAGGTGCTTCCTGCCGTTGGTGCTCGTGCCGGGAGGGAGGAGCGTCGTGTCCTCGACCAGCCCAACCTGCATCCCGGGTGCATGTCTGCGCGCGACATCTTCCAGCGCCCTGCACACGGTGAGGACGCCGGCGCTTCGCCGCACGGCGATCGCCTCGAAGCGGCGCAGGATGGGGGAGACCAGCTTGAGCCGGGGGAACGACTCGATCATCTGCTCGGCGAGCGAGGAGTCCATGTCGTAGACGTACGGGACGCCGGTGAGCGACTTCATGGCCGCGGCGATGAATGCCGATTCCTCCACCGCGTGCACCAGGTCGTAGCGCGTACGGCGCATCATCCGCGCGCAGCTGCCCAGCATGGCGACGTCGCAAAGGATCTTCTTGAGGGAGAATCCCGGCCGGACGTTGTGCACACCGGGCACTCGGGGGATCCGGTGGATGCGGCAGTTCGGAATATCGACGTCGCTCCCCTCGTGGTAGGTGAGCACGTCGACGAGGTGTCCCCGGGCGCTGAGAAACTCCAACACCATTTTCACGGCGATGGGGGTTCCGCGCGCCTGGAAGAAGGGCTGCGGCGCCAGGAGCAGTATTCTCACACCAGGACCGCGACCTCGTTCGCCTGCCGAGCCGTGACGGCCGCCAGGCGCGTCGCCGCGCCTCGCTCGACCGTGACGTGCAGGCCGCTGCTATCGTCGATGGCGTACCGGATCCTGAGCAGCGTACCAGTCTCCTGCGGAGAAAGGAACAGAAAGCGGCACTTCGACCGATCTAGGTCCGATCCGGCGCGCCGGTCAGGCCGGCGACGCAAGTGGCGGTCCACCGACCCCTCGTTCAGGGTGGCCGTCCGCACTCCTGACCTCGACGCCGTCGCTGCTCGACCCGGGGGTGCCAACACCGTGTCCGAGAATGAGCACTCGCTATTATTCACCAGGTTCGGGCCTCCGACACCCCATTCCGGCGATCGGGCGAAGTTCAGCGGGAGCCGCTGCCAGATCGGCGCTCCGCGCGGGAGCACACCAACGGTGCCTCCCGGCCGCGTCGAGCAGCGGGAACGTACTGGACGGTTTCGCAACGGGGAAGTAGCAAAGGTACCACAAGCCCGGTGCGATGCGCTCGTCTGCCACCGAATCGGTTCCCGGACTATCTTTCCCGCCTGCTCACCAACCGCCAATGGACGAGGACCTTATGGCCACCGCCGCCACCACTTCCCAGTTCACCGGGGTCGATTTCCTGAACCTCGACACCCTCCTCTCGGAGGAGGAGCGGGCCGTTCGGGAGACCGTCCGCACCTGGGTAGACGAGAACGTCATCCCCGTTATCGGCGACGCCTATATCGAAGGCAAATTCCCCAAGCAACTGATCCCCGGGATGGCCGAGTTGGGGCTGTTCGGGGCCAACCTGCCGGAGGAATACGGCTGCGCCGGGCTCAATAACGTGGCCTACGGCCTCATCATGCAGGAGCTGGAGCGGGGCGACTCGGGAATCCGGTCGTTCGCCTCGGTCCAGGGCGGCCTGGTGATGTACCCGATCTATGCCTTCGGCTCGGACGAGCAGAAGAAGAGGTGGCTCCCCCTTCTGGCGTCGGGACAGGAGATCGGCTGTTTCGGGCTCACCGAGCCCGACTTCGGCTCCAATCCGGGCGGCATGATCACCACGGCCCGCGAGACCAAGGACGGCTGGGTGCTGAACGGCACCAAGATGTGGATCACCAACGGCTCCCAGGCCACCGTCTCGGTCATCTGGGCCAAGACCGGCGACGTCAACGACCCCAAGTCTATCCGCGGCTTCGTCGTCCCCACCGACACCAAGGGCTATACCGGCAAGGACCAAAAGGGGAAGCTCTCGCTCCGCGCGAGCGACACCAGCGAGATCCATCTCCAGGACGTTCATCTGCCGAAGGACGCGATCCTGCCGAAGTCGGGCGGCCTCAAGAGCCCGCTCATGTGCCTGACCCAGGCGCGTTACGGCATCGCGTGGGGCGCGATCGGTGCCGCGATGGCGTGTTACGACGAGGCGCTGCGGTACGCCCAGAGCCGGGTGATGTTCGACCGGCCCATCGCGCAGACCCAGATCCAGCAGGTGCGCCTGGTGGACATGCTCACCGAGATCGTGAAAGCGCAGTTCATGACCCTGCAGCTCGGGCGGCTCAAGGACGCGGGGACGATGACGCCCGATCAGGTCTCGCTCTGCAAGCGCAACAACGTGGACATGGCCTGCGATGCCGCCCGCGAGGCCCGTCGCCTGCTCGGCGCCAACGGCATCCTGGCCGAGTATCACTCCATGCGGCACATGGCCAACCTGGAGTCGGTCTACACCTACGAGGGCACCCACGACATGCACTCCCTGATCGTGGGCCAGGCGATCACGGGGCTGGCTGCCTTTTAGTGAAGCCGTGTGACGTGGCGCCTCTCGCGCGTCCCTCGCTCGAGGCCGAGCTGCTCTGGCGGCTCCGGGGGGGCGGGGAGGATCCATCACCCCCGGCTCGGGATAGCCCGCCGGTGTGACGTGCACGCCGGTCGTGCGTAATGAAAGACGTGACCTCGCCATCCGTGTCATCTACCCCTGATAGACCCGCCACGCCGATCTCCGCGCCCTCCTCCCAAGGCGAGGCGCTCTGCCGCGAGTGGTACGAGGCCCATGGAACCGCGGTCTACAACTACTTCCGGTTTCATGTGCCCCTGGCCGACGTCGCCGAGGACCTGACTGCGGAGACCTTTCTGAAGGTGGTGCGGGCCGCGGACCGTTTCGATCCCCTCAAGGGCTCGGCCAAGGCCTGGATCCTCACCGTCGCGCGGAACGTCCTGGCCGACTGGCGCCGGCGAGCCCGGCTGAGGCAGTACGTCACCCTTGGCACGATGCACGACCTGGTCTACGAGGCCCCTTCGCCCGAGGAGCGACTGCTCCGGGAAGAAGAAGTGGGCCGGCTGCTCGACGCCGTGGCCACGCTGGCCGACGCCGACCGGGAGCTCATCGGCCTCCGATACGGGAGCGGCCTCGACACCGCCGAGGTGGCGCAGATCCTCGGGATCAGCGAGGGGAGCGTCCGGACTCGCCTCTGGCGGGTGCTGGGACGGTTGCGTGGAGCGATGGCGCGATGAATGAGGACCCGGGAATCCCGCCCGAGTTGGAGGAGATGCATCGGGCCCTCCGCGGCGTCAGTTTTCGTCCACGTGCCTCGCTCGGCCCCGAAGTGCTCGGCCGGCTGCGCCGTGGTGAACGGTCGAAGGGTGCCGTTCCGCCGCGGCGTCGCCGTCCGGCGCTCGCGGCCGTCGCGGCCGCGCTGATGCTGGTGGCGGGCGCGGCGCTCGCCCTCCGCGCGCCGGGATCGGTGGTGGTGGACCGCTGCTGTTACGATCTCGATGGGGGCGGAGAAGCGGACGACGGCGTCGTCGTGTTCGCCGAGCGCGACGCGAAGGTCCATCAGCTCCGCATCTACGAGGATCTCGACGGCTCGGGCAGCTTCACCGCCGGCGACCTCGTCCGCCTCGACCGGGGTGGGAGCCCCGCGATGCACGGGGCGTCCGCCGCCGGGCTCGTCACCTTCGAGCACTGCTGCCTGGACTTCGACGGGGGCGGCCCGGCCGACGACGGACTTCTCGTCATCGGCGTCCCCCCCGACCGCGTGGTCATGGCGGCGATCTACGAACGGCCCGCAGGCGCGAACGCTCAACCCGCCGGTCCAGGCGGATTTCTGCTCAGGTAGTTCCCTCCAGTCCGTTCCCCAAGTCGAGGAGCTCGGTTGATGAACCGGACGCGTCTGTTCGCGATCGTTGGACTGTTCGCCACCTCCGTAGCCCAGGCCCAGGTGCGGGACACTACGGCGCGGGACAGCGCCGCCTACGAGCTTCCGCCGATCGAGGTGGTCGGCAGCATCCGACCCGACGCCGGCCCGACCGTCGGCTCGGGCGTGCCGGCGCGAGTGACGACGCTCGGCGCCGAGGACGTGGACGCCTACGAGCCCCGCGTGCTCTCCGATGCGGTGCGCCAGGTGGCCGGCTTCTCGACCTACGACGATCTGGGGAGCCCCTACAAGCTCAACATCTCGTCGCGCGGCTTCTACTCCTCACCGGTCGTCGGCCTGCCGCAGGGGGTGGCCGTCTTCCTCGACGGCATCCGTATGAACGAGCCGGAGGCCTCGCAGATCAACTTCGATCTGCTGCCCATGGATCACATCCAGCGCATCGAGGTGCTCTCGGGGAACGGCTCGCTCCTGGGCCGGAACGCGCTCGGCGGAGCGATCAACCTGGTGACGGCGCGAGGCACCGGCCCGGCCCGGGCCGACTTCGAGGCGTCTGGCGGCAGCTTCGGCGCGTTCCGCGGCGAGGCCAATGTGTCCGGTCTGACTCCCGGGGGCCTCGACTGGTATGTGGGCGGGAACTACAACCGGGAGGACGGCTGGCGGAAGGTGACCGGCGCGGAGGAATTCAGCGGCTTCGCCAGCGGGGGAAAGCTCGGCCAGACGAGCGGCATCCGGTTCCAGGGCCCGTATGCCAATTCCTACGCGGAGACGGCGGGTTCTCTGCCGGAGACGATCTTCGCATCGAGCCCCGATTCGAACCTGAGCGCCAACGACTACGAGGACCTGTGGCAGTTCCAGGGCGCGGCTCAGGGATACAAGCACATCGGGACGGGGAAGGTCTCGGGCACGGTCTACTACCGCCGCCACCGCGCCGAGCGGTTCAACGCCAACCAGCCTGACGATCCTGACGTCTTCGGCATCTCCTTCAACTCCACCTTCGGGTTTACCGGAGACTATCGCTGGGCCACGCTGCTGAACGACAACCTCGCGCTCAGTCTGCGAGGCGGCGTTGACGGCAGCATCAGCCGGGTACGCATCGACATCTTCGCCGATTCGATCAAGTTCGGCGGCGATCGTTCGCTGACGACGCAGGTGCGGAGCCCGCTCTGGGATCTCGCGCCGTTCCTGATGGCCGACCTCACCACGGGACCCGTCACCCTCTCCGCGGGAGCCCGGTACGACTACGTCCGGATTCCCTTCGAGAACCTGCTCGATCCGACGGCGGACACGGTCGGGACCTACGAGCAGCTGAACCCGCGCCTCGGCGTCACCGTGGCCGTTGCCCCGGGTGCCTCGGTCTTCGCGTCGTGGGGCAAGAGCTTCCGCTCGCCCGCGGTGATCGAGAACGCCTGCGCCGATCCGGAGTCGCCCTGCCCGCTGCCGTTCGCGCTGGGGGACGATCCGCCCCTCGATCCGGTCAAGGCGAGTACCATCGAGGCCGGCTTCCGCTACGCCACCGGCAGCGTCGCGCTCGACGGCTCGGTGTATCACATGGACGTACGGAACGACATCTTCCTCACCCCCTACAGTGGCGATGGGCCCTCCGGCAGCACGATCGACGGCTACTTCATCAACCTCGACAAGACCCGCCGGGTCGGGGTCGAACTGGGAGCCGCGTATCGCTTCCCCGCGAACCACTCGGTCTACCTCAACTACTCCTTCACCCGGGCAACGTTCCAGAGCGAGGCGGAGATCTTCAGCATCCGGTCGATCGAGGCAGAAGGGGGCGAAGAGGAGGCAGTGACGAATCCCTTCCCGGTGGAAAATGAGGTGACGCCCGGCAACCGGCTGCCGCTGGTACCCGACCACGTGATCAAGGGCGGAGCGACCGTTCGGATCGGGCGCTACTTCTACGCCGGGGCCGACGCCCGCTACACCGGCAAGCGGTATCTCCGGGGTGACGAGGCCAATGTCACCAGCCAGCTCGACGACTACATCGTCACCGACGCGCGCGTGGGAGTCGAGTTCGACCGCTGGGAGGTCAGCGGCGTCGTCACGAACTTGTTCCAGAACCGCTATGCCAACTTCGGCACGTTCAACATCAACCAGGGCAACCCCGCCGGCCCGACGGTGGAGCGCTTCCTGTCGCCCGGCTCGGAGCGGATGTTCCGGCTGATCGTGCGGACTTCGCTTGGCGGATCGGAGGCCCTCGACTAGCTTTGCCGCCAGTTCGAGGACTGACCAGACCGAGGCCGGGAGCGTGCGTTGAAAGTCGCAGTCTGCTTGAAGCGGGTGCCGGAGATGGAGCTGCGGTTCTCCATCTCGGCGGATCGCAAGTCGTTGGAGCAGGCCGGGCTCAAGTACGAGATCAGCGACTTCGACGGGTACGCGCTCGAGGTCGGCCTCCAGCTGGTCGAACGGGCGGGAGCAGGGGATGTCGTCGTCCTCTGCCTCGGTCCCGACGGGGTCCAGGAAACCCTCCGAAAAGCGCTCGCCATGGGCGCCACGCGCGCGGTGCAGCTCAAGGCCGATGAGGTCCCCTTCGACGGGCTCGCCATCGCGGCGGCGCTCGCGGCCGAGCTCAAGGGCGGAGAGTACGATCTCATCCTGTTCGGCCGGATGGCGACGGACACGGCGAGCGGCACCGTGGGGCCGATGGTCGCGGAGTTGCTCGGCTTGCCCTGCGTCACGGCGATCTCGCACCTCGACATCGCGGACGGCCAGGGGACCGCGCGGCGTGATTTGGAGGGTGCCGCGGAGACCGTGCGGTTCACGCTCCCGGCGGTGTTGACCATCGACGAGGGGATCGCGCGGCCGCGGCTCGCGACGCTCAAGGGGATCATGGCCGCCAAGAAGAAGCCGCTCGAGACCAAGCCCGCCGCGCTCGGTGAAGCTCGCGTGACGGTCGAGGCGATGGCGCTTCCGCCCGAGCGTTCGGGCCCGCGGTTCGTGGGCGAGGGCGCCGAGGCGGTGCCCGAGCTGGTGCGGCGGCTCCGGACCGAAGCGAAGGTGCTGTGAGATGGCCGTGACGTTCGCGTTCGCGGAGACGCGAGGTGGGGAGCTCCGCAAGGTGGCGTTCGAGGCGGTGACGGCGGCGCGGCAGGCGGCCGACGCCTCCGGCGGTGGTGAGGTGCACGCCCTGGTCGTCGGCGCGCCCGGCATCGCGTCCAAGGCGGAGGCGCTGGGCCGCTACGGCGCGGACGTCATCGTCGTCGTCGAGCATGCGGGACTCGAGCGCTACAATCCCGAAGTGGCGGCGGCCACCGCTGCCGAGCGGCTCCGGGCGGGCCAGTATCGCGCCGCGTTCTTCTCCGCGTCCGCCGAGGGGCGCGATCTCGCGCCACGCGTCGCCGCGAAGCTCGGCGTTGGGCTGGCCTCGGACGTGACCGCCTTCGAGATCCAGGGTGACTCGCTGCTGGCCCAGCATCCGGCGTACACCGGGAAGATCATCGTCACCCTCCGTCTCACCGGTACGCCGGCGATCGTATCACTCCGCCCCGGCGCGACGCCGGCCGCCGAGCAACCCGGGGCGGCGCGGATCGAGCGCGCGGCGCCCGCCGTGGATCCCGGCACTTCGCGCGTCGTCGTCACGGAGCTCGCCCAGCAGACCGGCGCCAAGCTCGACCTGGGCGAGGCGCCGGTGATCGTGAGTGGTGGTCGCGGCCTGCGCGCCGCCGAGCACTTCGCCCTCGTGGAACAGCTCGCGGACGCGTTCGGCAACGCGGCGGTGGGCGCCACCCGCGCCGTCACCGACGACGGGTGGCGGCCCGCCACCGACCAGATCGGCCAGACCGGCCGCGTGGTGAGCCCCGAACTGTACGTCGCCGTCGGCATCTCGGGCGCCATCCAGCACCTCGCCGGCATGCGCACGGCCAAGACGATCGTCGCCATCAACAAGGACAAGGACGCGCCGATCTTCAAGGTCGCGGACTACGGTATCGTTGGCGACCTGTTCGAGATCCTGCCGCGCCTGACCGAGGAAGTACGGAAGGTCCGGGGGAACCAATAGCCGATCGTCCGGCCGGCGCTCCCGGCGAGGGCGAGGAGCTGGACGAGCGCGCCCGCGCAGCCGCCCTGGGCCGGTTTGCCCGGCTCATCGACGGTGCGACCCACTACGAGACGGCCGGCCCCCCCGCGGGACCGGCCGTCGTGCTGGTGCATGGGTTCTCGACACCGCTCCTCATCTGGGAGCGCACCGCTCCCGCGCTCGCCGCGGCGGGCTGCTGCACGGTGGCCTACGATCTCTACGGACGGGGATACTCGGACCGCCTGCAGTGCGCCTACGGTCCCGAGCTGTACGAGCGGCAGCTGCATGACCTGCTCGCGATGCTCGCCGTCCGCTGGCCGGTCGATCTCGTGGGCTTCTCGATGGGGGCGCAGATCTGCGCCCGGTTTGCGGACCGGCACCCGGCGCGGGTGCGGCGGCTGGTGCTGATCGACCCGGCGGGGTTCACCGCGTCCGCCATGCGGCCGAGCCGGCTCGCGCTCCTGCCCGGCGTCGGCGAGCTGCTC
>Ga0184615_10001795_pt1 | contig 11531 bp, 10 predicted proteins | sample PLM4_65_coex_FD_133134 | JGI IMG/M metagenome (GOLD analysis project Ga0184615, IMG submission 133134) | Groundwater sediment microbial communities from an aquifer in East River, Colorado, USA - PLM4_65_coex | ecosystem: Environmental > Terrestrial > Soil > Riparian zone | place: USA: East... | reverse complement strand
TTCAATTCTGCCACACCAAGAGCGACGTGTAGCAAAATGAACACCCCAAGCGCAATGCTTACGAGCGCAAAGCAGACCTTCCTGTAACGACAGGTAATCCGTTGTACAGCCAAGGCTTCTGCGCTAGCATTCGCGCCCCGTGGCCGCTTGCGACTCCCGCCTATACAATTTTTTAATCAAAAGCGGCTTGTTTTAGCGCGCCACCCCCTATGTCCGACGTCCGGGAGACGAATCAATGAGACGGCTGCGCGTACATGTTCTGGCCCTATTTTTCGGCCTCGCTACGTTGGCCTCCGCCGCCGCTGCCACGCCATCGCAGCCGCCGGACGAGTTCATCCGCACGCTGAGCAAGGAAGCGATTTCATCCCTGACCGGGTCGGGCCTCGATGAAGGAGACCGGGAAGCGCGATTCCGTGCCTTGTTCACCGAGAACTTCGACGTGCAGTCAATCGCACAATTCGTGCTCGGCCTTTATTGGCCACGGGCGACTCAGGAGCAGCGGGCCGAATACATCAAGCTGTTCGAAGACTTCGTCGTCAGATCCTACGCCAAGAAGTTCGCGGACTACTCCGGCGACGGATTCAAGACCGGCGCCATCATCAAGATGTCCGGCTCCGATTCCGTGGTGAGCTCGCAGATCCGCGCCCGCGAAAACAAGCCGCCCGTCCGGGTCGACTGGCGCGTGCGCGACAACGACACGCGCTACAGGATCGTCGACGTGATGGTCGAGGGCATCAGCATGAGCGTCACGCATCGCGACGAGTTCGCAGCGGTGATCCGCAGCAGCGGGGGCACGGTGGCGGGCCTGATCGACGCACTGAAAAAGAAGACCCTCACGCCGTAAGCCGGGGCAGCACGTCCCGCTCGGCGCGCGCGACGTCGTCGGGAAAATCGATTTCGATCCACGGAAGCCCGGTCACGTCCTCGACGCCGAACGCCGCGGGCGTGGCGAGGACGATATCCCGGATCGCCTCTTCGTGCGGCGCGTTGGCCCGCCCATTCTCCACATAGGCACCGGCGGTCTCGATCAGGATGCGGGCGGTGTCCGGCGCGAAGCGAAAGAACCCGACGGATTCCCCCACTTCGTCGAATCGTACTTCGACCTTTTTCCGAAACTCGACGATCTGCCCGCCGCGCAGGCAGATCTTCACCGGCTCGTCGCCGGGAAGGAAATCGCGATCGAGCAATAGGCAGTTGTCGTGGCGCGACGACGTCAACCGCTGGATCATCCGCCGGTCGTATAGTACGTCGGCATCCATGACCAGCACGTCACCGGCGGCAAGCACCGCATCGCGCAGGCTCCACAAGGTCGTGACGCTGCCGTCGCGAAAACGCGGGTTGTGCACGCAGCGCACGTGGTGCGCTCCGATCCGCGCCAGCTCGGCCGCGATCTCGTCGGACCGGTACCCGGTCCCAATGACGATATCGTCAACGCCGGTCTCCTTCAGGATGCCGAGGTGACGCTCGAGCAGCGAGCGGCCACCGAAGCGCAGCAGCGCCTTCGGGCCGGTGTGCGCGGCGGCGATGCGGTTGCCGACGCCTGCCGCCAGGATGACCGCCCTCAAAGAAGAGCTTTCTCGGTCTCACGTCCTACGTGCACCCAGTGCAGCAGGGCGGGAAGGAACACCAGCGTCGCGAAAAGGGTGAAAAAGATCGCGACGGTCAGGAGGACGCCCATGCTCGCCATTCCGGGATGTTCGCTGAGCGCAAGCGTGCCGAACGAGGCGAGCGTGGTCAGCGAGCTGAACAGGACGGCGTTGGGCGTCGAGATGCCGCGCTGAGAAGCGGGCCCGCCCTCGCGGCGCCACCACAATACGATATGCGTCGCGCCGGCGACCTCGGTGCCCAATAGCAGCGGCAGAACGATCACGTTCGCGAAATTGAAGGGCTCGTTCAAGACGACGGTCGTACCCACGGTCAGCACGGCGGCGAGAAGAAGAGGGGCCAGCACGAGCAAATAGTCGAGCACGCTTCGCAACATGACGAGGACGATGATGGTGATGGCACCGAACGCGACCGCACCGGCAACGGCGAAAGACCGCAACACCGAGCGCCCGGCCTCGAGGATAACCACCGGCGTGCCGGTCGCGTGCGGCGCGACCGATTGCACGTCGTGCACGAAGCGCTTCAGCGGCGCGTCCTCGGTCACGTCTTCCTTGGGACGCACGTCGATGCGCATACGCCCGTCTTGCGCCACCATGCGCTCGCGCAACAATTCGGGCAGACCGGCGATCGCGACTTTGCTCGGTTGGATCATTTGCCCCAGATCGTCGAGCCGACGCGGCAGGTCGCCTATGAATCGAGCGGCAAGGTCGTCCGTGCTGGCGTCGCTGCCGCCGAATCTTTGCAAATAGTCGCGCAGCGCCCGTTCGAGGCGGGCCGCCGATTGCCGGAGTTCCGGCGCGACGGTTTCGGCACGCGTCACCTGATCGAGGTCGGCCCTCAAGCCGCGCAGGACCTTCGCCCCCTCGCCGGGGGCAAGCGGTTTGGGCGGCGGCGCCTCCATCAATAGAGGCGTCATGAACACTTGCATGTCGTCGATGATGCGAAGCTTCTCCTCCTGGTCCTTGGGGACATAGTCCGCCAAGGTCACCGCGCGATCGATCGACGGCAAAGCTTCGAGTCGTGCGGCCAGATTGCGCGCCTCGTCGAGGCTCGGCGCGAGCGCGGACATCGTATACGGCGAGGTGGACGGGTCACGCGCAAGATCGCGGAACGCGATGGTGGCTTCCGCGTGCGGATCGCGCAGATTGATCGGGTCGTAGTCGAAATGGGAACGGGTCGCCAGGAAGGCCGAAACGAGACCGATCGCGGTCGCGCCGATCACCACCGGGCCTGCGCGGCGGCGGATCCAGGCGCCCAGGGCAGCGCTCGCCGCCTCCCCTGCGCGCTTCTGACGCCGCTTTGGCGGCATGAGGGCCGTCATTGCCGGCATGACGGTCACCGTCAGGAACAAACCGATGAACATGCTGGCGCCCGAGATGATCCCGAGCTCGGCCAGTCCGAGATATTCCGTCGGCACGAACGCGAGGAAGCCCGCCGCCGCCGTCAGCGTCCCGAGCAGCAGTCCGTCCCCGGTGCCGAGCGCCGCTTCCTTTATCGCGTCGGCCACCTTGCGACCGCGGTCGATCTCTTCACGGACACGCAGCGCCCACAGGATCGAGAAATCGCCGCCGACACCCACGAACAGGACGACGAAGGCGACGGAAATCAAATTGAGGTGCCCAACGACCGCGGCGCCGAAGGCGGCGGTCCAGATGAGCCCCATCACCAACGTACATACGGCCGAGAGCACAAGGCTGAACGAACCGAGCGCGAATGCCAGGATCACCGCAATTGCGATCAGAGATAGTACGGCCGACGTTTCCGCGCCGCTGCGTGCGCTGTTGATTTCGTCGTTGGCGATCGCAGGCGCGCCGGTGATCCGCACGCGCACGCCCTCCGCGAGATCCGGCGGCAACGATTGGGTGGCGGCACGAACGGCCGCGAGCACGTCCTTGGCCGGGAGGAGCTGCGAATAGTCGAGGCGCGGCTGCACCACAAGCAGGACGCGTGTCGTCTGGTTGTCTTCGGCCACGTCAGCCGTGCCGCCGAAGAAGGTCTGCCATTCGACGCGGTCCGATCGCTCGGCCAGGCGAGCTTCGGTGACGCGGGAAAAGCTGTCGAACACCGGCACGACCGGTATTTCGGCTTGCCTCTCCACGGCGGCGCGCGACACGTCGCCGAGGATGGATGCCAAGCCGCGCAAGGTCGGGTCGCCGTGCAGCGTCGCGAGAAGCGGTTGCGCCTCCGCCAATCTCTGCGACAGACGCTCGAGCTCGTCGGTATCGAGATACAACAACCCATTCTTGCGGAAGAACGGATCGCCGCCGGCAAAATCGACGGCTCTGACCAGCTTCTCGTTGCTCCGAAGCTGGCTACCCAACGCGCGGGCAACGTCGTTGGCGTGACCGCGCGTCGGCGCTTCGACCAGGATCAGGAGGACATCGGTGAGCTGCGGGAACGCGCTCTTGAAATCGTCCTGATCCTTCCGGAACGGCACGTCGGATGCGATCATCGACCCCGTGTCGGTGTAGATCTTGAGATCTTCGATTGCGTACCAAGCCGCGGCAATAGTCGTCAGCACCGAGAGCGCCACGACAATAGCGGCGCTGCGGTGCATCAACTCGGCCAGGGAGGCGAACAGCCGCGGGACGGTCGGTTGGCGATCCACGAAGGGGTGCAAAATCAGGGAGAGAATAAGGGTTTCGGCCTGTTTAGCCTCGAAACCCGCCCGTGTCACCTTGCGTTTTAAGGATCATCGCCTAAGTTACGGAGATTCCCGCACCTTTGCGGGAGTACCACTATGGAGGTTTTGTGCGGGTTGTCAGAATTCTTGCGTTGTGTGCGCTCTTTGCCTTGGTGGCTGTCGGTCCCGCAGTGTCGGTCGGCGCCGCACCGATGCCCGACGCCGTTGCGTCGTCCATGGAAGCGACTCAGGTTATCGAGCGTTTCCACGGCACGCTGTTGGGCGTCATGAAGGATGGCGACAGGCTCGGCTACCAGGGCCGCTACGACACGCTTTCGCCCGTGATTGCGCGCACCTTCAACATGGCGCAGATGGCGCAAATGTCGGTCGGCCCATACTGGTTCAAGCTGGACGAACCGCAGCGCCAGGCCCTTGTCGAATCGTTCACCCGCCTCTCGGTCGCGACCTACGCCAATCGCTTCGACCACTTTTCCGGGCAGTCGTTTCGCGTGAACGGCGAGCCGCAGCAGCGGGGGGAAGCCCTTTTGGTGTCCACGGAGTTGGTCCGCGAAGATGGAGAGACCATTCCCATCACCTACTACATGCGGCACTTCGACGCGGGATGGCAGACCATCGACGTGTTCCTCAAGGGCGCCATTAGCGAAATGGCAACACGTCGCTCGGAGTATTCAAGCGTGCTGCAACGCCAGGGAGTCGATGGCCTGATCAAGGTCATCGATGACAAGGCCAAGTCTTACGCCGGCGCCTGAGTCATCGGCGACCGCGACAAGACCCCGCCAGGTCTGTTACGATTCCATGACGTTATGGCGCCATATGAGGGGGAGCCATGGCGGCGAGACTTGAACGCCTGCCAACCACAAAGACACGCGCTGCGCGGCACGCTTCCGCGCCGGAACTGAAGCCTCTCACGCGGGCTGCCGCCCTGCGCGCCGAGTTGCTCTCGCCTGAGCTTTCGTTCCTGATGGAAGCCCATGACGGGCTTTCCGCCAAGATCGTCGAAGAAACGGGCTTCCGCGGCATCTGGGCATCCGGGCTTGCGATGGCGACCGCACTCGGCGTGCGCGATTCCAACGAGGCGTCGTGGACGCAGGTTCTCGATCTGCTCGAGTTCATGTCGGACGCCACCAACATTCCGATCCTGGTGGACGGCGACACCGGCTATGGCAACTTCAACAACATGCGTCGGCTGGTGAAGAAGCTGTGCCAGCGACAGATTGCCGGCGTGTGCATCGAGGACAAGCTGTTCCCCAAGACCAACTCCTTCATCGGTGAGGGCCAGCCTCTCGCCGAGATCGATGAGTTCTGCGGGAAGATCAAGGCGGGCAAGGACAGTCAGACCGACGACGATTTTTCGGTCGTGGCGCGTGTGGAAGCGCTCATCTCCGGATGGGGGCTCGACGAGGCGCTGCGCCGGGCCGAAGCCTATCGCGAGGCCGGCGCCGATGCCGTTCTGATTCATTCCAAGGCGCCGACCGCCGAGGAGGTGCTGGGCTTCGCCCGCGAATGGGATCGGCGCTGCCCGATCGTCATCGTGCCCACCATGTATCCCGACACGCCGACCGACGAGTTCCGCACCGCCGGCATTTCCACGATCATCTGGGCCAACCACAATCTGCGCGCCGCCATGCGCGCGATGCGCGAAACGAGCCGCGCCGTGTTCGAACAGCAGAGCGTCGCGCAGGTCGAGCGCCAGATCGCCTCGGTGCGCGACGTGTTCGATCTCGCCGGCAACTCCGAGTTGGCGGAAGCCGAGAGGCGCTATCTGCCCGCGCCGCGGCTCGAAGTCGGCGCCGTCGTCCTCGCCGCCTCGCGCGGGGTGGCTCTCGGGCCTCTCACCGAAGACCGGCCCAAATGCATGATCGATTTGCGCGGCCAGCCCTTGTTGCATCGCCTCGTCTCCACCCTGCGCGAAGGCGGCATCCGCCGGGTCGCGGTGGTGCGCGGCTACAAGAAGGAAGCGATCGACCTCAAGCAGGTCGAGCTGATCGACAACGACGCCTTCGACACCACGGGCGAGGTGGCGTCGCTCGCCTGCGCCGTCGAGCGTCTGGCCGGCACGTGCGTCGTCGCCTACGGCGATACGCTGTTCCGCCGCTACATCCTGGACAATTTGCTCGCGATGGACGGCGATATCGTCCTCGCCGTCGATGCGTTGTGGCGCGACAACCGCGGCCGCACGAGCAGCCGGTTCCGCGATCTGGTCGCGGCGACGCGGCAGTTCACCGGTAGCTACCTCGACGAAGATCCCGTGACGTTGCTGGAAATGGGCAACGATGTTGCGCCCGACCGTATCGCCGGCGAATGGATCGGCCTTGCCAAGCTTTCGAGCGACGGCGCCGAGCTGGTCCGCGAGGAGCTCGACGCGATGAAGAAGGACGGCAAGCTCGCCAAGGCCGGCATGCCGGATCTGCTCAATCGGCTCGTCAAACGCGGCGCCGCTCCGCGCATCCTCTACGTGACCGGCCACTGGCTCGACGTCGACGACGCCTTCGATCTCGCCAACGCCCGCAACACTCTCTAGGCGCCGTGGGCGCATGAACTACATACGGCTGTTCGCCACGCCGGACGGTGAGTCGCGCTTCGAGACGAAGCAGACGGCGCTAGGGCCGGTCGAATTGGCCCACGGCAACATGCTGATCGAGATGTCCGCCCCGACGGCGGTGGCGCAGATGACCTATTTCCATTTGCATGAAGGCTGGTTCCAGGATTGGCATTGCGGGCCGCAACGCCAGTTCGTGATCGTCCATCGCGGCACCATGCACATCGAAACCAGCGACAGCGGTAAATTCCGCATCGGTCCCGGCGACACCTTGCTCGTCGAGGATATTTCAGGCAAAGGTCATCGCACGACGGTTCCGGTGGGCGACTGCTGGGGCGTCGTCGTGACCATTCCGGATTGATCCCGCCATGCCGATTGCCGCCGACGATTTCCTTGCGCCCGCCCTCCAACGCGGTTTCGATTTCTATTCCGGCGTCCCGTGCTCGTTCCTCACCTCGATGATCAACCGGGTGATCAGCGACCGCTCCCTCACCTATATCGGCGCGGCGAGCGAGGGCGAGGCGGTGGCGATCTCCGCCGGCGCCTGGCTTGCCGGACGCCGCACCGTGGTGATGTGCCAGAACTCGGGTCTCGGCAATACGGTGAACCCGCTCACCTCTCTCAACTTCCCGTTCCGCATTCCGACCATGATGATCGTCACGTGGCGCGGCCAGCCGGGCGTCCACGACGAGCCGCAACATGAATTGATGGGCGAGATCACGGGCGAGCTGCTCGACACCATGCGCATTCCGCACCGCCTTTTCCCCGCCGACAAGGCGCAGATCCCCGACGCGCTCGCCGCCGCCGAGGCGGAGATGGAGAAGAGCTCCTTGCCCTTCGCCTTCATCATGGCGAAGGGCTCGGTGTCGAACGAGTCGCTCGACGAGCCCAAGCTGGCGCCGCGCCCCAAGGGCACGCGCGAGGATTTCGCGGAGGGCGGCGAACGGACGACACGTTCCAAGCTGCTCGAGCGGTTCCTCGCCGTCGTCCCGGATGGCGCCGCGGTGATCGCCACCACCGGCTACTGCGGGCGCGAGCTGTTCACCCTCGACGATCGCGAGCAGCACCTCTATCAGGTGGGCTCCATGGGCTGCGCCAGCGGCATGGGACTCGGCGTCGCGCTCAACTCCAAGCGCAAGGTCGTCGTGCTCGACGGCGACGGTGCGGCGTTGATGAAGATGGGCACGCTCGCGACGATCGGCGCCCGCGCACCGCAGAACCTGATCCACATCGTGCTCGACAACGGCGTGCACGAATCGACCGGCGGACAGGCGACCGTCTCTCCAACGGTCGATTTCGCCGGGGTCGCGCTCGCCTGCGGCTACGCCACGGGCTCCAACTGCGACACGACCGACGGGTTCGAACGGGCCTTCAAGAAGGCGCTGGGGGCCCCCGGACCCCATATCATCCATGCGCGGCTGCAACCGCATGTCATGGACAATCTCGGCCGTCCGACGGTCAAGCCGCCCGAGGTCGCACGCCGCTTCAAGGACTTTTTGGCCAGCTAGTTCATCCGCATACTGAGTATCGCGAGGCGATTTGCCATGCTCCGCGAAACCAGTCTAAAATCCTTCCAATCTTCCAGGGAGGGAACGGTAAAAATGGCCAGCAACATCAAGCATCCGTCACGCCGCAAAGTCATCAAGGCGATCGGTCTCGGCGCCGCCGGCGCACTCGTCGCGCCCAGCAGCATCGTCATGGGGCAGACGCGCGGGCGGCCGATCAAGATCGGCATGGTTTCGCCGCAGACCGGTCCCATCGCCGCCTTCGGCGAGGCCGACAACTGGGTGCTCTCCGAAATCCGCAAGACGCTCGCCAACGGCGTCACCGTCGCCGGCGCGACGCATCCGATCGAGATCATCTACAAGGACAGCCAGTCGAATCCGAACCGCGCCTCCGAGGTAGCGGCCCAGCTCATCAACAACGACCGCATCGACTTCATGGTCGCCTCGTCCACCTCCGACACGGTGAACCCGGTGTCGGATCTGTGCGAGCTCAACGGCGTTCCCTGCATCACCTCCGACGATCCGTGGGAGACGTGGTTCTTCGGCCGCAAGGGCAACCCGCAGAAGGGGTTCGATTGGACCTATCACTTCTTCTGGGGCTTCGGCGGCGTCGGCAACTTGTTCGCCGACATGTGGGACTCGATCACGACCAACAAGAACCTCGGCCTCATGTTCACGAACGATCCCGACGGGATCGCAGCTTCCAACGAGGATCACGGCCTGCCGCCGCTGTTCAAGTCCAAGGGCTTCAACGTCGTCAACCTCGGCCTGTATCCGCCGCTGTCCGACGATTTCAGCGCGCAAATCACCAAGCTCAAGGAAGCCAACGCCGACATCATCTTCGGCATCTTCAACCCGCCGCAGTTCGTCACCTTCTGGACCCAGTGCGCCCAGCAGGGCTACCGGCCCAAGATCGTGACGCCGGCCAAGGCCATCCTGTTCCCCTCCGCCGTCGAAGCGCTCGGCGCGCGCGGCACCGGCACCTCGACCGAGGTGTGGTGGTCGCAGCACCACCCGTTCAAGTCGGGCCTCACCGGCCAGACCGCGCAGCAGTTCTGCGACGCCTACATGGCGGCCACCGGCAAGCAGTGGACGCAGCCGATCGGCTTCAAGCACGCCAACATCGAGGTGGCGATCGACGCCTTGAAGCGTGCGAAGGCGCTTAAGGCCGAGGCGATCCGCGACGCCATCGCCGACACCGACTACCAGTCGCTGGTCGGACCGCTGAAATGGAAGGGCGGCGGCCCGACCAATCCGGTGAAGAACGTGTGCACGACGCCGCTGGTCGGCGGGCAGTGGAAGCCCGGCACGAAGTACAAGTACGATCTGCACGTCGTGTTCAACGGCCACGCGCCGAACATCCCGCTCGACAGCGCCTTCGAGCCGATCAAGTACTGATCGTAAAGAATGGCGGTCCTGCTGGAGCTCGACCGCGCGTCAAAGTCCTACGGCGCGTTGAAGGTCGCGGATGAGCTGTGCCTTGCCGTCGAAGACGGCGAGGCACTGGCCGTCATCGGGCCGAACGGCGCCGGCAAGTCGACCATGTTCAACCTGATCACCGGCGACGTGGCGCCGGACGGCGGGCGCATCTTGTTCGCCGGCCAGGACATCACGCGTCTCGCGCCGCATGCGCGGTCGCGCCTCGGCATCGGACGCTCGTATCAGATCCCGCACCCTTTCGCGAACATGACCGTGTTCGAGAACCTGCTGGTGGGCGCGATCTTCGGCGGCGGCAAGGCCGAGCGCGACGCCCATGCGAGCTGCGCCGAGGTGCTGGAACTGACCGGGCTGATCGACAAGGCGAACGTGCCGGCGCGCACCCTCACCCTTTTGCAGCGCAAGCGCCTCGAGCTGGCGCGCGCGCTGGCGCTCAATCCGAAGCTCCTGCTTCTCGACGAGATCGGCGGCGGGCTCACCGAGCACGAGTGCCTCGAGCTCGTCGCCACCATCAAGGCGATCCACGCCCGCGGCACGACAATCGTGTGGATCGAGCACATCGTGCATGCCCTGGTCTCGGTCGCGAGCCGGCTGATCGTGATGAATTTCGGCCAGCTTCTCGCCGAGGGCGATCCGCACGCCGTGATGGCCGACCCGCGCGTGAAAGAGGTCTATATGGGCATCCCCGCCTCATGACCCCCCTACGCCACGGCTTCGGGGGGCGAGCCCTCCGAAGCTCCGACAGGAGCGAAGGACGGGCATGACCCTGTTGCGTACGCGCGGGTTGCGCGCTTTCTACGGCGATTTCCAGGCGCTGTTCGACATCGACGTCACGGTGGACGAAGGCGAGACGGTGGCCATCATCGGCGCCAACGGCGCCGGCAAGACGACATTCCTGCGCGCCGTGGTGGGCGTGCTTCATGGCAGGCCCGAGATGGTCGAGTTCGACGGCAAGCCGATCGGCAATCTCACCGCGCACGAGATCGTGCGCATGGGCATCGCCATGGTGCCCGAGGGCCGCAGACTGTTCCCGAGCCTCACGGTCGAAGAAAATCTTTGCATCGGCGCCTATTGCGGCCGACCGGGCCCGTGGAATCTGGAGCGCGTCTACGAACTGTTTCCGGTGCTCAAGGAGCGCGCCCAGATGCCGGCGACGTCCCTTTCCGGCGGCCAGCAACAGATGGCCGCGGTCGGCCGCGCGCTCATGTCCAACCCCCGCCTTCTCCTCTGCGACGAGCTTTCGCTCGGCCTCGCACCTGTCGTTATCCGCGACATCTACGCACGGCTCGCAACCATCGCCCATGAAGGCACGACGCTCGTGATCGTCGAGCAGGACATCAACCGCGCGCTCGACGCGAGCGCGCGGTTCTACTGCTTCCAGGAAGGACGCGTGGCACTCACGGCCGCGACCAACGGCTTCGACCGCCACGCCATTACCGCCGCCTATTTCGGGACCTGAGATGAACTGGCCGTCCATCCTCGTCCAGGGCACTCTTCTCGGTGGGCTCTACGCGCTGTTCGCCGTCGGGCTATCCCTGTCGTTCGGCATCATGCGGCTCGTGAACATCGCGCATGGCGATTTCATCGTGCTGTCGGCGTTCGCCGGGCTCGTTGCCGTCAACGCGCTCGGCATGGAGGCGATCACGAGTCTCGTGATCGTCGTGCCGGTCATGTTCGTGCTGGGCTATGCCCTGCAGCGCGGCGTCCTCAACTTCACCCTCGGCGGAAATCTCCTCCCGCCTTTGCTCGTCACCTTCGGCATCTCCGTCATCATCCAGAACGGGCTGCTGCAGGGCTTCGG